>Ga0180215_1006084_pt1 | contig 10080 bp, 10 predicted proteins | sample eDN3rd37CBELigBY_FD_128871 | JGI IMG/M metagenome (GOLD analysis project Ga0180215, IMG submission 128871) | Enriched backyard soil microbial communities from Emeryville, California, USA - eDNA 3rd pass 37_C BE-Lig BY (version 2) (version 2) | ecosystem: Environmental > Terrestrial > Soil >...
ATTAGGTTTTTCCGAACGAAAAACAATGTCAACTTTAATGACCCGCACGAATATCTGGGCAATTCTAGGTCGCCAACAAGAAGAGTCGCTTTTGCCAGCGACCGGCACCGAGAAACCGCAAAAAATCAGAAAATGCACAACGGACGAATGGATACACCGTGAGTACAACCAAGCAGCCAAACCCGATCGACATTGAGGTGGGGCGGCGGATTCGCCTGCGGCGAACCGAAATCGGAATGTCCCAGACCCAGCTCGGCGACGAACTCGGCATCACTTTTCAGCAGGTGCAGAAATACGAAAAGGGCGTCAATCGTGTCGGCGCAAGCCGGCTCGTGAAGATATCCGAGGTCCTGCAGACGTCGGTCCAGTTCCTGACGAACCAGAGCGCCAAGGAGGATTCCTCGTTCTCCGAGATGCTGGTTCAGCCCTATGCGATGGACCTGCTCAAGGCCTATACGTCGATCAAGGACAAGAAAGTCCGCGCCTCGCTGCTGCGGCTGGTCGACGAACTCGCTGAACAGGAAAGGGCTGCCGCCTGATCGGATCGTCGGCCCGGCACGCAGGCGCCGGTGCAACGCGGCGGTAGCGAGCATCGTGCCCGGCCGCACCAAAGGTGCGGCCGAAGCTTCGTTTTTGCGGTGCTCAGCCTTGCCGGATCTCGGCGATGACCTCCGCCGCTTCCTTGAAGGCGTGATTGGCAGCCGGCACGCCGCAATAGATCGCCTGCTGCATGATGATTTCCTTGATATCGTCAGGCGTGAAGCCGCCCTCGATCAGAGCTGCGCGCACGTGCATGCGGAATTCGGCCCATTTGTCGAGTGCGAGCATGGTGCCGATCACCAGCACCCGCCGCGTGCGCTCGTCGTAATGGGGACGGGTCCAGACTTCGCCCCAGGCATAGCGGGTGATGAAGTCCTGGAACTCGGAATTGAACGACGTTTTGCCGGCATTCGCCTTGTCGACCCAGGCATCGCCAAGCACCTGGCGGCGGCGCACCATGCCTTTGTCGTAGCGGTCCTTCTCGTCCATCGTGAACTCGCTATTTCGAACCGAGGAAGTCGAGCACGACCTTCGCATAGTCGTGCGGGGCCTCGACATTGGCGATATGGGCCGCATCGACGATTGCGAGCTTCGAACCGCCGATCTGGTCGCGAATGGATTCGGCCGCCGCGACATTGGTCGCCGGGTCCTTGCTGCCGGCGATGATCAGGGTCGGCACGTTGATCTGCTTCAGGAGCGCGCGGTGATCCATGTCGCGCACGGCCGCGCAGCAGCCGAGATAACCTTCGACCGGCGTGGCGATCATCATCTCCTTCATGCGCGCCGTGACGTCGGGATGAGCGGCCTGGAAATCCTTGGTGAGCCAGCCATTGATCACCGTGTCGGCGACCGCAGCGACCGAACCGGCCTTGCTTACGGCCTCCATGCGGGTGTGCCACATGGTCTTGTCAGGGTAATGCGCCGAGGTGTTGGACAGGATCAGCTTGTCGATACGCTCCCCGGCATTGGCGCCGAGCCACATGCCTTCCATGCCGCCCATCGACAGCCCCAGCCAGTTGATCTTGTCGAGCTTGAGCCCGTCCATGATGGCGAGCGCGTCGCGCGCCAGCATCTCCATCGAATACGGGCCTTTCGGCGTACCCGACTTGCCGTGCCCGCGCCGGTCGTAGCGCACCACGCGATATTGCGACGTGAATGCGTCCATCTGCGGATCCCACATATGCTTCGTGGTGCCGAGGGACGACGCCAGCATCAGTACCGGCGCGCGATCCGAACCTGAGACCTCCACGTCGATGGGGCAGCCATTGGATTCGATGACGGGCATGTCGGGCTTGTCCTCCAGTTTTTTGATGATTGGCTGGCTACAAACTTTCGTTCATTCCCGCGAAAGCGGGAATCCAGAATTCCTGACTCTGGGTCCCCGCTTTCGCGGCGACGAGCGGAGAGGGAATGCAACAAGGCGCACCTAACGCACCGCCTTGGCGGTGGCAATCAGACGGTCAATGAAGGTCTGCGCAACGCCCTGATAGCTCATCGGGTCGAATAGCCTGCCCAATTCGCCGGCGGGGACCACCGCGGTGACTTTCGGGTCGGCGGCCAGCGCGTCCTTCAGCGATTTTTTCTCCGCATGTGCGCGCTTGCTTGCGTCCTCCACAAGCCTGTGCGCATCCGCCTTGCCGATGGTTTCGGCGAGCTTGAACGCGACCGCTTCGGCCATGATCTGTCCGCCGGTGATGTCGAGATTGTCACGCATGCGCTCGGCATCGACGTCGAGGCCTTCCGCAATATCGACCACCGCGTTGAGCGCGCCCGAGGTGACGAGCGCGAGCGCGGGAAAGGTCGGCCATTCCGCCGCCCAGGCGCCGGCCGCGCGCTCGTGCTCCTGCACCTGCGCTGCAAGAATAGTGGCGCAGAGCTGCGGCGCCATTGCCGCGCAGGCGAGTCCTGCCGCGGCGGCGACCGGATTGCGCTTGTGTGGCATGGTGGAAGAGGCGCCGCGCCCTTCGCCCGCAGGCTCGAACGCTTCGCCGACCTCGGTCTGCATCAACAGCGCGACGTCGCGCGCGATCTTGCCGCAGGCGCCGGCGAGCAGCGCAAGCGCGCTTGCGACCTCTCCGAGCCGGTCGCGATGGGTGTGCCACGGCCCGTCCGGCAGCGGCAGGTCCAGTTCGCTGGCAAAGGCGATCGCCACCTCAAGGCCGCGATCGCCGAGCGCGGCCAGCGTGCCGGTGGCGCCGCCGAATTGCAGCACCAGCGCCTCGTTGCGTACGCGCTTCAACCGCGTGCGCGCCCGCGTCAGCGCCGCCGCATAGCCTGCGATCTTCAGTCCAAACGGCATCGGCAAGGCCTGCTGCAGCCAGGTGCGCCCGACGGTGGCGGTGTGACGATGCTTCTCGGCGAGTGTGGTGAAGGCCGGAATCGCGCGATCGATCTCGGTGGTCAAATCGTCGATCACCGCGCGCAATTCGAGCACGAGCGCAGTGTCGATGATGTCCTGGCTGGTCGCTCCCCAATGCACATAGCGCGCCGCTTCCGGATCCTTCTTCGCGACCTCAGCGGTGAGCGCCTTGACCAGCGGGATCGCGAGATTGCCAGCCGAAACGGCCGCAAGGCCGAGCGCGCCGACATCATAGAATTTCGCCTGGCAGGCGTCCGCAATCGGTTTCGCGGCGCTTTTCGGGATCACGCCGATCGAGGCTTCGGCGGCGGCCAGCGCGCTTTCTGCCCGCAGCATGCGGTTGAGCCGCGCGGTATCGGACAGGATTTCGCGCATGGCGGCGCTGGAAAACAGCGGGCTCATCAGCGCGGAAGGCAGAAGCGGCGTGGACATCGGCGGGACCTTGGATCAGCCCCGGCACACTATGCGCCTCGTGCAGGTCCGCCAAGTGTCAGTCCGGCTCCGGCGGGTCTTGCTTCACTGCATGAAAATCGGCGATACCGCCGCCATGTTTGAGCTGACGCTTTCCTTCGACAACGGCCCGGAGCCGGCGGTGACCCCGCTCGTGCTGGACGAATTGTCGCGGCGGAAAATCAAGACGACCTTTTTCGTCATCGGCGAGAAGATCGCGCGCCCGGAATACCGCGCGATCGCCGAGCGCGCTCACCGGGAGGGCCACTGGATCGGCAACCATTCCTGGACCCATTCGGTGCCGCTCGGGGAGCAGCAGGGCCGCGATGTCGCCGAGCGCGAGATCGGCCGCACGCAGGAGGCGATGGCGGGCCTCATTCATCCGCATCGGTACTTTCGCCCCTTCGGCGGCGGCGGCAATCTCGATCGGCGGCTGATGTCCGGTCCCGTTGTCGAATACCTCAGGCGCGGCGGCTACACCTGCGTGCTATGGAATTCCATTCCGCGCGACTGGGCCGATCCAGACGGCTGGGTCGACCGCGCATTGGCGCATTGCCGCGCGCAAGCCGCGACGCCGGAAAACTGGACCTTGATGGTGTTGCACGACCTGCCGACCGGGGCGATGGCGCATTTGCCGCGCTTTCTTGATAAGGTCGCCGAAGCTGGCGGGCGCATCCGCCAGGATTTTCCGCCGGATTGCATGCCGATTATCGATGGCAAGGTGGTACGTCCCGTCGAGGACTACGTCGCCGCAGCCTGAACTTAGCGAATGGAGTGACCGCCGATGGCGATGACGATGACGGGTGAGATTCCGCTGGAAGCAAGCCGCGAGGTGGTGTGGGCGAAGCTCAACGATCCGGAAGTGCTCAAGGCCTGCATCCCCGGCTGCGAGGAACTCAATGTCGTCGGCGAAAACGAGTTCGAAGCGGTTGCGGTCAACAAGGTCGGCCCGGTCAAGGCCAAGTTCAAAGGCAAGGTGCAGCTGTCCGACATCGATCCGCCGAATGGTTACAAGATTTCCGGGCAGGGTGACGGCGGCATTGCCGGCTTCGCCAAGGGCGGCGCGACCGTAAGCCTGTCTGACCACGAGGGCGGCACGCTGTTGAAATACGATGTCGAAGCCCAGATCGGCGGCAAGCTGGCTCAGCTCGGCCAGCGCCTGATCAACGGCGCGGCCAAGAAGATGGCTGACGATTTCTTCTCCCGATTCGCCGAGGCGGTGAAGGCCGGCTGACGCCCCGTATAGAGAGCGCGCAATAAAGGCTTGCAGGCCTTGCGCGCTAATTCGTCTCGCGCGGCTGGCCGATGGTGCGCCGCCAGGCATCGGCGAGCGAGCGGCCCGCTCTGGGCGGCTCGGGACTGTAAGCCGAAACCAGCGTCGTGAGCTGCGAGCCGCCCCGCATCAGATCCGCAGATTGCTTCAGGATCGCTTTGCGGATGTCGCGGTTCAGCGGGATCGTGACATGGGTCACGATCGAATCGGTAATCTTGCTGGTGCGCAGGTTATAGGAGCCCGGGATTCTGGGATACGTCGCTGTGTGGATGTTGATGCAGCTTTCCACCGGACAGCGATAGACGTCGCCCCACACCGTCGCGGCGTCGAGCGTGATGATCGTCGGATGGAATTTTGCTTCTTCCACCATGCGCTTGCCGAACATGTAGGCGCGCGCGCCGCCGGCCGAATGCCCCACGATCAGCACGGGTTCTTCGTCGCGGCTGAAGATGCCAAGGTGGTTGTCGATCACGACGCGCCAGCCCTGGTGACGCAGGTCGTTCGCCAGCGCGGCGAGCGGCGTCAGGATTCCCGGCTGGTATTGCGCCAGCCCATTGAACAGCAGCGCGGTCGGCTTGACCGGCGACTGTGCGGCGGCCGGCGTTGCGATCAACGCCGCCGCGAGGGCGAGTGCAAATTTCATGTACGCTTTACTCGTTACCCAATGCGGTCGGTTTATGGCGAAGCTGTAAACCGAAAATTACCTACGATGCAGTGGCTAATATCCGCCTAACGGGCCGCGGCCGCGGGCCGGGGCTGATTAAAGGACGAAGCCGATCGCATGGGCAAGCCGCCGCTTGACCGGCGCTTGCGGCCTGTTAAGACTTGTTCCCGTTCCAAGTTGCTGAAAACGGCAAGATTTCGCCTCCGAAGCGAGCGGGTCGGCCGGTTTCGGGCCAAAAACACTGCGATTTCAGCCGAGGGAGGACCTCATGGCATCCGTCACGATGACCGTGAATGGCAAGCAGACCAGCGCGGACGTGGATGAGCGCACGCTTCTGGTCCAGTTTCTGCGCGAAAATCTCCGGCTTACCGGCACCCATGTCGGCTGCGACACCTCGCAATGCGGGGCCTGCGTCGTGCATGTGGACGGCGTCGCCCGCAAGAGCTGCACCACCTTCGCGTGGCAGGTGGATGGCGCGAAAATCACCACCATCGAAGGCGTGGCGAATGGCTCAACCCTGCATCCCATGCAGGAAGCCTTCCGCGAGCATCACGGTCTGCAATGCGGCTTCTGCACGCCCGGCATGATCATGGCGGCCATCGACATGGTCAACCGCAAGGGCAACGATCTCGACGACAAGACCATCCGTCACGAACTCGACGGTAATCTCTGCCGCTGCACCGGCTACCATAACATCGTGAAGGCGATCGCTGCCGGCGCCAAGGCCATGGCGAAATGACGATGGTGAAATAGGACACGTCTTTTCGACAATTCGGGAAGGAGTCTGTCATGACTGCCACCGGAATTGGCGCTCCCGTGCGCCGCAAGGAAGACCAGCGTTTCATCACCGGTCGGGGCCACTATACCGACGATCACGCCAGACCCGGACAGGTCTACGCCCATTTCATCCGCTCGCCGCATGCGCATGCGAAGCTGACAAAGATCGACACCGCGGAAGCGTCGCGGATGCCGGGCGTGATCGCGGTCTATACCGGCGAAGATTTTGCGGTGGACAAGCTCGGTTCGCTGATCTGCGGCTGGATGGTCAATTCGCGGGATGGCTCGCCGATGAACATGGCGCCCAACCCCGCGCTGGCCGCCGGGAAGGTGAATCATGTCGGCGACGCCTATGCCGTGGTGATTGCCGAGACGCTGGCGCAGGCGAAGGATGCGGCGGAAAAGGTCGTCACGGACTTCGAGATATTGCCGGCCGTAATTGATCCGGTGGAGGCGCAGAAAAAGGGCTGCCATCAGATCCACGAATGTGCGCCCGATAATACCATCTACCGCTGGCACATCGGCGATCCGGACGCGAATGCGGGCGCGATGAAGAAAGCCAGGCACGTCACGCGGCTCGACTTCATCAACAATCGCCTGGTGCCGAACGCGCTCGAGCCCCGCGCGGCGGTCGCCGAATACGATGTCGGGGCCGAGCATTTCACGCTGTGGACAACGAGCCAGAACCCGCATGTGGCGCGGCTGGTGATCTCAGCCTTCATCGGTGTTGCCCCCGAGCACAAGCTGCGGGTGATCGCGCCCGATGTCGGCGGCGGCTTCGGCTCGAAAATCTTTATCTACCCGGAAGAGGTCGTGTGCCTGTGGGCCGCAAAGAAGGTGGCGCGGCCGGTGAAATGGACCGCCGACCGCTCGGAGGCCTTCGTCACCGACGCGCATGGCCGCGATCACGTCACGCATGCCGAGCTCGGCTTCGACGAGAACAACAAGATCGTCGGCATGCGGGTGAAGACGATCGCCAATCTCGGCGCTTATATGTCGACCTTCTCGTCGGCGGTGCCGACCTATCTCTACGCGACGCTGCTGTCAGGGCAGTACGACATCCCCTCGATCTATTGCGAGGTCGATTCGGTTTATACCAATACGGTGCCCGTCGACGCCTATCGCGGGGCCGGGCGGCCGGAAGCGACCTTCGTGGTCGAACGGCTGATGGAAGTCTCCGCGCGCGAACTTGGCGTCGATCCAGCGGAGCTGCGCCGGAAGAATTTCGTGCGGAGCTTCCCGTACCAGACCGTGGTCGCCTCGCTCTATGACGCAGGCGACTACGACGCCTCGCTCGCCAAGGCGATGGATATCCACGATGTGAAGGGATTCCGGCAGCGCAAGCGCGAGAGCGCCAGGCGCGGCAAGCTGCGTGGCCTCGGCTATTCGACCTATATCGAGGCGTGCGGGGTTGCGCCGTCGGCGGTGGTCGGCTCGCTCGGCGCCGGCGTGGGCCTGTGGGAATCCGCCGAGGTGCGGGTGAATCCGACCGGCTCGGTGGAAGTTCTCACCGGCAGCCATGCGCATGGGCAGGGTCACGAGACCACGTTCGCGCAGCTGGTCTCCGAGCGGCTGGGCATTCCGATCGACAATGTCACGGTGGTGCATGGCGACACCGACAAGGTGCAGTTCGGCATGGGCACCTATGGCTCGCGCTCAGGCGCCGTCGGCATGTCGGCGATCGTCAAGGCGCTCGACAAGGTGGAGGCCAAGGCTAAGAAGATCGCGGCGCATTTGCTTGAAGCCGCCGAAGGCGACATCGAGTTCAAGGACGGCATGTTCTCCGTCGCCGGCACCGACAAGTCGATCGGCTTCGGCGATCTCGCGCTGGCGGCCTATGTCGGACACAAATTCCCGACCAGTGAAATCGAGCCGGGACTGAAGGAAGGCGCCTTCTACGACCCGACCAATTTCACTTTCCCGGCCGGCTGCCACATCTGCGAGCTCGAGGTCGATCCCGACACCGGCGCGGTGCGAATCGACCGCTGGACCGCGGTCGACGACTTCGGCACTGTCATCAATCCGATGATCGTCGAAGGTCAGGTTCATGGCGGCATCGCCCAGGGCGTTGGCCAGGCGCTGCTGGAGCATGCGGTCTATGACAAGGACGGCCAGCTCATGTCCGGTTCGTTCATGGATTACGCCATGCCGCGCGCCGAGAACTTTCCGACCTTCCAGGTGGGCATGACCGAAACGAAATGCCCGTCCAATCCGCTCGGCATGAAGGGCTGCGGCGAGGCGGGTGCAATTGCGGCTCCGGCCGCGGTCATGAACGCCATCACCAACGCCATCGGCACCGAACATATCGACATGCCGGCGACGCCGGCCGCGGTCTGGCGCGCGCTGAAGCAGAGTGCGCCGGCCCAGGCCGCGTGATTTCGAGAGATACGTAAGGGGAACGCACCATGTATGCATTCAAGTTCGAGCGTCCGACCACCGTGAAGCAGGCGGTGGCGCTGCTCTCCGGCAACGAGGATGCCAAGGCGCTGGCCGGCGGTCATTCGCTGATCCCGGTGATGAAGCAGAGGCTCGCCGCCCCGAAGCTTCTCGTTGACCTGTCGAAGATCGAAGGCCTGTCGGGCATCGAGGTGACGCCGCGCACGGTCACGATCAAGGCGATGACGAAGCATCGCGATGTCGCCAATTCCAAGGAATTGCTCGAGGTGATGCCGGCGCTCGCGAGCGTGCCGGATTCGATCGGCGATCCGCATGTCCGCGCCAGCGGCACCATCGGCGGGTCGGTCGCCAACAACGACCCGAATGCGGATTATCCCGCCGCGGTGCTAGGCCTTGGCGCCACCATCGTCACCAACAAGCGCAAGATCGCGGCCGACGACTACTTCAAGGGCATGTTCGAGACCGCGCTCGAGGACGGCGAGATCATCACCGAGATCAGCTTCCCGATCGTGAGAAAGGCGGCCTACCAGAAGTTCAAGCATCCCGCTTCGGGCTTTGCGCTGGTCGGCGTGTTCGTGTCGAAGCGTTCCTCGGAAATCCGCGTGGCGGCGACCGGCGCCGGTGCGAACGGCGTATTCCGCGTGCCGGAATTCGAGGAGGCGCTGAAGAAGCGCTTTTCGCCGAAGTCGCTCGAGGGCATCACGCTATCGCCGGACGGCATGAACTCGGACATCCACGGCTCGGCCGAATACCGCGCGCATCTCGTCGGCGTGATGGCGCGCCGCGCGGTGGCGGCTGCGAATGAGCGGGGCGGCGAGGACGAGTAGCCTCTCGCTGACCAAAACGGCGCCGCACATTGGCGTGCTCCCTCTCCCCTTGGGGGGGGAGAGGCTGGGGTGAGGGGGGCTTGCTCTCTCTCGCTCTCTTTCTCTGGCCGCCCGCAACTGTCACCCGGATCGCCTCGCGTCCTTGAGTATTTTCGCTTTCTTAGTCTCCAAAGCCGCATTGTCTCAGCCCGTCCCTCATCCGCTCCGCGTCCTCAGCGCGCACAAAAGGTAATGACGCCACGTAATCGGCCGGCGAGAAATTCGGATTGAGCCGCAAGACCTCCGCCGCCTGCGCCTTTGCGGCTTCCATCTCGCCTGCCAACGCGAGTGCTGCGGCATGCTCGGCACGGCGCGACCAGCGCGGCTTGGGGTTGGCCGCATAGGCTTCCGCAGCATCACGGTATCGTCCCTGGTTCAGAAGCGCGCGACCGAGCAGGTGGGCGCGGGAATGGATTTCGAAAGGATCAAGCCGCATCGCTGTGCGGATCCACTCGGCTCCTTCCTCGGCTTGCCCGAACCATGTCAGGAGTTCGCCCCGCTGGGCGACGATGCGTGGATCGTTCGGATTGATCGCATAGGCGCGATCGTTGTGGCGCCTTGCGTCATCGAGCTTGCGATCTGCCATGTAAGCTTCGCACATCACCCGGTTGGCTTCGAGATCGTTGGGATCGAGCGCAATGGCCGTGTGCAATTCGGCGATAGCGACGGGATAGAGTTGCGAAAACTCGCCGAAGCCGCGTTCCCAGGCCTGGCCCAGGATGCAGCATTTCCAGGCATGCGCGACCGAGAAGGC
>Ga0180215_1006085_pt1 | contig 10080 bp, 10 predicted proteins | sample eDN3rd37CBELigBY_FD_128871 | JGI IMG/M metagenome (GOLD analysis project Ga0180215, IMG submission 128871) | Enriched backyard soil microbial communities from Emeryville, California, USA - eDNA 3rd pass 37_C BE-Lig BY (version 2) (version 2) | ecosystem: Environmental > Terrestrial > Soil >...
GCCTGACGCCGAAGGAATACGAGCTGCTGCATTATTTGGCGGTGTCTCCCGATAAGGTGTTCTCACGCGAGGAGCTTTTGAAGGATGTATGGAACTATGAGTTCTTCGGCGATTTGCGAACGGTGGATACGCATGTGAAACGTCTTCGCGAGAAGTTGAATAAAGTGTCTACCGACGCTGCTGCAATGATAACGACAGTATGGGGCGTCGGATATAAGCTTGAGGTGCCGAAATAGATGGGCTTTATTGTGCGTTGGTTTAAAAGCCTGTGGCATAGCGTAGTCGGCAAGCTATGGATGACGATCATGCTGCTGGTTGCGGTTGTGCTATTAATATTAGGCGTATTTCTATTGCAATATATAGACATATGGTTTAAGGAAAATTCGCATGATATTAAGGTGCTTTTTGTTATAACCGCGGTCATCGGATTTTTGCTTTCTACTTTTTTTGCTTTCTTCTTGTCTGCCAAAATCCAACAGCCGCTTCTGCAGCTTAAAAACGCCGCCGATCTCGTCACTAAAGGCGATTACAGCTCTCGGGTTAACATCCGGTCCTCCGATGAAATCGGACAGCTGGCCAACACGTTCAACGATATGACGGAGAAGCTGGATAAGCTTATTCACGAGCTGAATACAGAAAAAAATCAGCTTAGCAGCATTCTGCGAAGCATGGGCGACTCGGTCATTACATTCGATGCGGACGGCAAGGTTATTCTGACGAATCCGAGCGGGCATCTCCTCCTAAGCGAATGGTATGATCTGGATTCAGCTTGGGAGGAGGATATGCAGGACGGCGAGGAATTGCCTTACTCGACAGTTCCGGTTCCGCTGCGGGAGCTGTTCCTTGGCGTTATGAAGGATGGGCACGATATGACGCAGAAGGTGCATGTGCGAAGCAGCGTATGGTCTGTCGTGATGGCGCCGTTGCAATCGATGAATGTTACTCGGGGCGCCGTGGCGGTAATTCGGAACGTCACGGAGGAGCATAAGCTAGAGAAGCTGCGCGCCGATTTCGTAGCCAACATCTCTCATGAGATTCGTACGCCGCTGTCTATGCTGCAGGGCTACAGCGAAGCTTTGCTTGACGATATTGTCGGTTCGGCGGAGGAGCGGAAGGAGCTCGTACAGGTTATACATGACGAATCGCTTCGCATGGGCCGCCTGGTCAACGATTTTCTGGACAATGCCCGCATGGAAGCCGGTCATGTGAAGATGAATTTTCAGCAGCTGGACTTGAGCGTCATTGTTAAGCGCGTGCAGCGTAAATTTCAAGTGTACGCGAAGGAACGCGAGGTTCATTTGGCGCTGAAGCTGTCCGATGAGCCGCTCGTCATTCAAGAGGGCGATGAAGACCGTCTGGAGCAAGTGTTGACCAATTTGATGGACAATGCGCTACGGCATACCCCTTCGAACAAAACGATTACGATAGCAGGCCGCCGGATCGAATGGAAGAGCCAGAGCTCTATTGAGCTGCTAGTCAAGGACGAGGGGCAGGGCATTCCGCCCGAAGACGTTCCTTATATTTTCGAGCGATTTTACAAGGCTGACAAGGCGCGCACGAGAGGCATATCGGGCGGTACGGGCCTCGGGCTCGCAATCGTTAAAAATTTAATCGATCTGCACAATGGAGAAATTATTGTAGAAAGCTCGCTTGGCGAAGGCACATCGTTCAAGCTGCTGCTGCCTGTCGAAGCAAATAAATAACTGTCAGAGCGTCCGGTCTTCGGACGCTCTTTTTGTTGAATCGTAACTAATATTATTGTTAATCGTGAAACATTGACGGGGATCAAAAGCAATGTGAAAGAAGGGAAGCAAAAAAAACTGCCGTCTCGCCGGAGGGCGAGCGGCAGCTTTTTCAATTGAGCTTATCGCAGATTAGATCTTAATTTCTTTAGCGCTTGTCAGCTCCGGCAGAGCGGCTAGCTGTGCGAGAACGTCCTTCGGCGTTTCTTTGTCGACGCGAAGCACCATAATTGCTGCGCCGCCTTCGACGTGGCGTCCCACCTGCATCGTTGCGATGTTGACATCGTTGCTGCCTAGCAGCGTGCCGACGCGGCCGATAATGCCAGGTTTGTCATTGTGGGCAATTAGAATAAAGTTGCCGTTAGGAGTAACGTCGACCGGATAACGGTCGATTTGGACGATACGCGGGCCATATCCGGTAAGCAGCGTGCCGGCAGCCGTGCGCTCTTCCTTCTTCGTGCGCAGCGATACAGTTACGAGATTCGTAAAGTCTTTGGCTGCATGCGATTTTTGGATGACGATATTGACGTCGCGAACTTTGGCCAGGTGAAGCGAGTTAACGACATTGACTTGCTCCGAACCAAGGTGATGCGACAGAACGCCGCGAACGATATGGCGTGTCAACGGCTGCGTATCTACTTCGGCAAGCTCGCCTGCATAGCCGACGACGATTTCCGTAACTGCGCCATCCGTAGCCTGCGCAATAAAATTGCCGAGCTTCTCGCCAAGCGTAAAGTAAGGCTGCAGTTTGTTTTGCAGATTGGCCGGAATCGGAGGCATGTTGACTGCGTTCATGAACGGTTCGTTGCGCAAAATATGAAGCACTTGCTCCGATACGTCGATTGCGACATTTTCTTGCGCCTCAACAGTGGATGCGCCAAGATGCGGCGTAACAATAATTTTAGGATGATTCAAAAACGGATGGTCGGCTGCAGGCGGCTCTGATTCAAATACGTCGAATGCCGCGCCTGCTACGATGCCGGCGTCAATCGCTTCGACAAGGGCAAGCTCGTCAATGATGCCGCCGCGCGCGCAGTTGACAATTCGCATTCCTTTTTTCATTACTTCGAATTGCGCTTTACCGATCATATGGCGCGTTTCCGGCGTAAGCGGCGTGTGTACCGTCATGAAATCGGCATTACGCACAATTTCGTCGACGCTTGCCAGCTTCACGCCGAGCTTCTCAGCGCGTTCCTCTGTCATGAATGGATCGTAGCCCATAATATCCATGCCGAACGCTTTAGCGCGCTTGGCTACCTCGCTGCCGATACGGCCCATGCCGAGCACCCCGAACGTTTTGTTGCGAAGCTCGACGCCGAGGAAAGATTTGCGGTCCCATTCGCCGCCAACTGTTTTCATATAAGCTTGAGGGATATGGCGGGCAAGCGCCATCATCATCGCGAAGGTATGCTCACAAGTTGTTATTGTATTTCCGTCAGGAGCGTTGATGACGATAATGCCGAGCTGTGTAGCAGCATTCAGATCGATGTTGTCTACGCCGACGCCTGCGCGGCCGACAACTTTAAGCGATTTGCCGGCTTCCATAATTTTTGCCGTCACACGCGTCTGGCTGCGAACCAGCAGAGCATCATACTCGCCGATAATGGCGACAAGCTCGTCTTCGCTAAGTCCTGTTTTCTTGTCAATCGTTACGTCTGCGGCATCAACAAGCTGCTGAATGCCTAGGTCACTAATTGGATCAGAAACTAACACTTTAAACATGTGAAGCATGCCTCCTAATAGTTGTGCAGCTATAGCTGCTAATAATATGAACAGAAAAACCCTCGTATCAGCGCCTGGAAGCAGCAGCTGTACGAGAGTTTGATCTATACTTCGTCGTCTGTCTATTTCTTGTCCAAAATAGATTGACCTATCTTATTTTATAGCAACCTAGTAGATAAAAGCAATGCTGAAACTTGCCGTTTTCACAATTTTTCGTTATGATTCAAGCAATAATGGTGACAGTTTTTGTCGAATCATTTTGTCTCAGAAGAGAAAAACGGCAATAGCGGCATAAGATCGTTCGTATATAGCTGCGATTTGTTAGCCAGATAATCGCCGGTGCGAATGGCTTCCGTGCTAATGAGCAAATCAATGATTTCCGGTACTGTGCTTATTTTCATTTTATCGGCTTGACCGGCTTTAATGAACAGATCGATGCGGCTCGTCAAGTCATGCGGATAATAGGCTGTCAGCTTGTTAAGCGATTGGAGCCGGTCCGCCATAAGCTTATTCTTATTGATAAGAGGCAAGCTCTTCCATTGCTCGATCGTTAACGATTCAGGCGCTTCATAATCGCCATTAATGTCCAGATTGACATAAGCGGCCCACTTCAGCATAGCGCTATAATAAGATTGCTGTGCGGTGAGGGCGTATCCGGCAGCGGATTTGTAATTTTTTTCGGCCTCGATGATTGCAATTAGCTCGCTTCCAGTATGCGATTTTGCGCTCGATGCCGCTTTGCCCGCAGCCTCCTTGAAGGCGTCCAGACTATGTATGTAGTTAGCTTGCGCTTGCGCCAGCAGCGGGGAATTAGACGCGCTTACGGAGGCGGCTTCCTTGCTTTTCGCTCCCGCTAGGCTTGCCAGGCTTTTGAACATGGCTGCGGAATCCGCAGATTGGCCTTGCGAAAGCTTGTCCATCGCATCGAACCATTCTTTTTGAAATTCACGATAAGGCAAAAATACAGTATGATAGAAAGAGACGAGATCTTGCTGCTGGTAAGGCGCCGCACTACCCTTTTCGTCAGTCAATGCCCGCTGCGCCGCATATTTAGCTTCGACCTTAGATGAGCCCAGCTGTATGCCGTAGAAGAAAGCGGCTATCGCGCAGACTAGCATAAAAATAAATCCGATGCTGAACAGTAATGCCGTGCTTGATGATCGTTTTTCCATAATTTCGTTGACTCCTTCGCGATGCATGTAGGTGTATTATCGGATAGTTCTACCAGTATAGGTGAAAACCGATAAAAAGAAAATAACAATAGAACTAGACAGGGCGGGAAGCTATGAAGAAATTTGATATACGCAAAATACGTGTCCGCAAAGTGAGCGTCGACGAGCTGGATGACCGTATGCTGCTCATTAACTTATATGCTACGCAAGCTCTTACTCTTATTATCGGTCTTATATGGGTATTATTTCAGCGCCAAAACCTATTTCAATTATTTAAATTTCCTAAGGAGCTGCATTTTTTATGGTGGGGAATCGGGCTTGCCGCAGCGGTAATCGCGGTTGATCTGCTAATTTCTCGTTTTATACCGGAGGAGGCGTCGGATGACGGCGGAGTAAACGAGCGTATATTCGGCAATCGGCCGGTATGGCATATCGCCGTCCTGTCTTTTATCGTAGCTGTTTGCGAGGAGCTGCTGTTTCGCGGCGCTATCCAGCATGCGATCGGGCCATACTGGACCAGCATCATTTTTGCGACCATTCATGTCCGATATCTAAGGCACTGGATTCCTACAGGCCTTGTATTTTCGATCAGCTACGGACTCGGCTGGATTTACATTCAATCAGGCTCGATTTTGGCGCCGATTATTGCGCATTTTCTAATTGATTTTGTAATGGGGCTTATTATTCGATTCAGGAGGGAGTCATGAGCAGGGTAGAGAAGTATGGACGTTCAAAACAAGCAGGTCAGACATCAAAGGCGGAAGCAAAGCATGCTGCCGAAGCGGGCAAAGACAAGGAGCCGAAGCTTCCGCCTAGAAGAAAGAAATATCCATCGAGTGCTCAGACGGTTACAAAATGGTTTTATAACTTGTTGATTGTCGTATTCGTTGGATTGGTCGTATTTTTATTCTGGTACGGCATTAAATTCAGTTGATACTCTCGATTGATGCCGGATCAATAAACCGGTAGCCTTGTTCCTCGAGCTTCGTAAGCAGCTCGTCGAGCGCATCGGCTGTCCATTGGAGCTCGTGCATAAGAATGTTGGCTCCTGGATGCAGCTGATCCAACACATTTTGAATAACAGCCTCCGGCTTTCCGGCTGCGGATTTGTCCCAGTCTAGCGAACCATTGGACCATGTCATGTACAGCATGCCATGGTCTTTTGCTACTGATTTGACAAGATCGTTGCCCGACCCGTATGGCGGACGGAAAAAGAGCGGCTTCGCGCCTGTCAGCTCTTCAACCTTCGCTTGAACATCTCCGATTTGCCGCTCGATGACAGCCCGGTCCTCATTTTTGAGATTGATATGGTCCCATGAATGGTTGCCGATCGTAAAGCCCCGCTCGTAAATAAGCTTAAGCAGCTCCGGGTTTTGCTCCACGCGATAGCCGTTCACGAAGAAGATGGCCTTTGCTCCGTGTTTATCCAATGTATCAAGCATGCTTACAATAATATCCTCGCTTTTCGGGCCGTCGTCGAAGGTAAGCAGTACGGCCTTGGCAAGCTCTTCATCGTCTATCGGCACGAACCGGTAAACCTCGTTCATCCGGTACAGCTTTGCTGTTTCTTCAGTAACTGTTTCTTCAGTAACTGTTTCTTCAGGAGCCGGAGAATGCGCCGTTTCCTCTGTTACAGCGGAAGAAGGCGCAGCTGTATTGATGTCCGTTACGGCCGGCGTTTCCGGCGTGGCGACAGCATCCGCGCTTGTTGAAGCCGCGGGCTTCGAGCCGCTGCAGGCTGCCAGCAATGCGGCAAGCGCAATAAAGGAGGCTGCCAGCCGGATTTTTTTATTCATCATGTAATCAACCTCCAACTCTATGGCTTTTCATGCAAGCTGCTTACATTGTATCATACATCCCTGCGCTTCCTTATTTTATAACGGATTCGGACGGCCGATACAGGCAACAATAGAGGATGAACCAAAGCCGTAACAGAGAGGAAGGTGGCGAAAATAATGAGATTAGGCAGCATTTTGATCGGCGGAATGATCGGCGCTATGGCTACCGTTTATTTGTCGCAAAAAAGGCCTGGAGCGATCGCGTGGGCTGCGAACACAATGAACAGCGCTTGCTCGTCAGCAATGAAGGGAGCCATTTCAAGATGGGCTGTTTGGTCGGCAAACAGCGCGAAATCGTCTCAGGAGCATAAGCGGCAATTCGATGCAGGCAGCGCTGCGAAGGATAAGAGCATAAAAGCAGAAACTTCGGCAGATGACTGGAGAAAGCTGGAAACGCTCATTAACGGCGACCCTGAAGTAAAGCGTGAGACGGACAAGATAAAGGCGGAATCGAGTGCCGTGAATCATTAGCATTTATCCAAGAATCGTGGCGTATACGAATTTTCGTGGCCTGCGATTCTTTTTTTGCCTCTAGAATAGTGCAAACCTTGTGCAGACATGATAAAGTAGTTACATAGCGCGATTTGATCAAAATGATCACATCTTACTTATTATTTCATACGCTGTTACAACAGATGCTGCAGAGGAGGATCCTGTCATGAAAATCGAGCGACTAAGTCAGGACAAGATAAGAATTTTCCTGACATTTGACGACCTGCTTGAACGGGGGATCCAAAAAGAAGATATGTGGCGGGAAATTCCTAAGGTTCATGAGCTCTTCAGTGAAATGATGGATCAAGCTTATACGGAACTTGGATTCGATGCCAGCGGACCGCTAGCGGTCGAGGTTTATGCGCTCCCCGCTCAAGGCATGGTTGTAATCGTCACCCGCGGCAAGATGAACGGCCCAGTTGATCGGGGCGCCGAAGAAGATGATTCGGAAGACGATATATATGAAATGGAAGTTACGCTAGAGCAAAGCGACGTCGTGATGTATGCATTCCGCGATTTCGAGGACGTTATTTCCGTATGCAAGCAGCTGAAGGCTTCGGAGCTTACCGAGGACGGCAGCCTGTTCGCATATAACGGCAAATACATTCTTGCCCTGGAGCCGGCCGAGCTTGATTCAACCGGCCATAACGCAGTCATCGCTTTGCTTGCGGAATATGGCGAAGCGACGTCCGTCACGTACGCGATGCTCGAGGAGTACGGCAAAGTGATAATGGCCGAAGCTGCCGTTCGGGAAATTTGCCATCATTTCAGTAATTAGGTTTGCGTATGTATAAGAAGAAGAGAGCATCAGCAGCTTATCCATCAAGGCCGGGCTGCATGATGCTTTTCTTGTTTTGCTTTGCACGCTAGCTTTGTCTATCATTGAATTCCACCGCATCACTAGCTGATGCTAGAAAGCAGGGAAGACATGCTGTTGTTTTCGGTACTGAGCGCTGCGATCGCTCCAGGCGTATCGCTGCTTACCTATTTATATTTAAAAGACAAATACGATGCTGAACCGATCCATATGGTAGTTCGCATGTTCGTTCTAGGCATTCTTGTCGTTATTCCGATTATGGTTATCCAGCGAGGCCTGGAGCTATGGATCGGCAATGAAGCGGTCGTTTTTTCTTTCATACAATCAGCTGGCGTAGAGGAGTTTATGAAGTGGTTCGTCCTCTATCATGTTATCTATAATCATACCGAATTTGACGAGCCCTATGACGGCATTTTGTATGCCGCTTCAATATCGCTTGGATTTGCTACGCTTGAAAATGTTTTGTACGCCATCTATTCGCCTGCTACATTCGGCACATTGCTTATGCGTGCGCTGCTGCCCGTATCCGGGCACGCGCTGTTCGGTATTATGATGGGCTATTATTTAGGCAAAGCGAAATTTGCCAACGAGCGGGAAAGCAAATTTTTTCTCACCGTCTCCTTTGCGCTTCCGCTTTTCCTGCATGGCATCTACGACTGGATCATTATTTCGGTTCGCACGCATTTCATGTGGTTTATCGTGCCGTTCATGGCCGCCCTTTGGATATGGGGCTTGCATAAAATGAATCATGCCTCATCCCGCTCTCCGTTCCGTCTTGTCACGAAGGATGAACGGGTTAAACTTTAATTATTCCGTCCATACTTACAATTATGTGAGCAAGCGGAAGATCGGAAGAACGATTTTAGGCGAGGGAGGCATTTGATGGAGGCGGAGCGGGTAAAGGTTACGATACGCTGCAATGTGTGCGGGGAAAAATTCATTCTGCGAGGCAGAAGAGACAAAGGCGCGATCGACACCGGCTTTAGACAGTGCATTTGCAGCAACAGCAGCGATCTGGAGATCGAAGAGCACAGCGGCTTATAGCCTATTGAGCTGCAAGCGCGCAATTAATCGAATATGATGAATAAAGCTCCTATTGGCAAACCAAACTATAACCAGGTTTTGCACAAGAAAGGAGCTTTTGTATTATGTACAAGCGACTTAGTTCAGTTCTGTTCCCTGTAGCAGCCATTATGCTCGTAGGCGCTTTATTCTGGGGATACCAGGAGCATCAAGAGAAGAACACGATATTGATCAAGGCGGAAAACCAGTATCAGCGGGCTTTTCACAATCTGACTAATCATGTCGAGCAGCTGCATCAGCAGTTGGGCAATACGCTGGCGGTCAATTCCACCTCGCAGGCGTTTCACAGAAAAGGCCTTGTGAACGTATGGCGTTTGACGAGCGAAGCTCAAAACGAAATCAATCAGCTGCCGCTGACGCTGCTGCCGTTCAATGAGACGGCTGACTTTTTGTCGCGCATTGCAAATTTTTCATATAAGACAGCAGTCCGTGATTTGACCAAGCAGCCGCTTACCCCCGATGAATTCAAGACGCTGAAAAGCTTGTATCAAAATTCGGAGGAAATATCGAATCAGCTGAACGATATGCAGCACAAGGTGTTGTCCGATAAATTGCGTTGGATGGATGTCGAGGTTGCGCTCGCTTCAGCGCAGTCGACAAATGACAACGTCATTGTCGACGGCTTCAAAACAGTAGACAAAAAGGTTAGCGAATATCCGGAAATTAACTGGGGGCCTTCCGTCACCAGCATGTACGAGCAGCGCAGCACGATTAAGATGCTGTCGGGCAATGCGGTTACCGCGGAACAAGTCAAGGAGCTTGCCGCAAAATTTATCGGCGGAAGCCAATCCGCCATTCAAGTCGTCGAGAACGGCAAAGATACCGATTACGCCACGTATACCGCTACGGTGAACGGCACCAATAAAGGAAATGCCATTACGATGGATTATACGAAAAGAGGCGGCCATTTGCTTTGGTACTCCAACAACAGGCAGCTTGACGGGGCTAAAATAGACACAAGCAAGGCTAAGGCTGCCGCCGACAGCTTCCTGGAGAAGCACGGTTATAAAGGGATGAAAGCGATCAGCTACGATATGTACAACGATTCCGGCATGTTTACATACGTCAGCGAGAAAGACGGCGTGCTTATTTATCCGGAGAAGGTCTCGGTTAAGGTGGCGCTTGATAACGGCGAGCCGGTATACTTCCGTGCCAACGATTATGTGTTCGGCCGCCGAGACCGCAATTTTGGGAAAGCGGCATTATCTAAAGAA
>Ga0180215_1006087_pt1 | contig 10076 bp, 8 predicted proteins | sample eDN3rd37CBELigBY_FD_128871 | JGI IMG/M metagenome (GOLD analysis project Ga0180215, IMG submission 128871) | Enriched backyard soil microbial communities from Emeryville, California, USA - eDNA 3rd pass 37_C BE-Lig BY (version 2) (version 2) | ecosystem: Environmental > Terrestrial > Soil >...
AGGCGGAACAGCCAGTACGGAATGGGCTTGCCGTCCCAGCCAAGCGGCACGTCCTTGGGGTTGTAGATGGGCTTCTCCTCATCGTCATCCTCATCGTCAACCTCGGGAACGTCCTCCTCCGCCAGTTCGACGTCCTCCTGCTCGTGTTCAAGCGCAAAAAACTTGCGGTACCAGCCGGCTTGGTTAACGCCACAACGTCATCGTCACAGATGGCTGGCGTCGACAACGCACCTCGCGCTCCTCGGCCGTCCGCGACTGCTTGCGTTCCACGTTCGCCTTGGTGTTCTCCCTGCGACCGGTGATACCACGTGTTAATAGAGTCCGGCGTGCTGGAGTTAGCAAAAAACGTGAAGTCAATAACTTCGCTCGGCAACAAAGCTGTGCCGCACCGAACGGCACCGAGGATATGGGCCAGGGCAGCAATGCGGGCTTCCAGCGCCGCGAGCTGCTTGTCGTACTGGCGCTTCTTCTCCAACTGCTTCTTCAGTTCGGCCTGCACCGTGGCATCGTTCAGCTGCCCGCCTGTCGTTGCGGCCAGCTGCTCCGCGGCCTAGAGGGAACAGGAAAAATACTTCCCAAAACTGCCAATAATGAGTACTGCGCTGGAATGGCCTCCAAGTTCCATGAGGTGCGGACCTTGAGGTGCTTCTTGCCCGTCAGATGCGCGTCAAACACGGTCTGCTTTGCAAACTGCTTGCCACCTTCCAGTGGAGCGCTCGCGCCACCAGCAGATGCGTGGGCATCCCCGTTAGTGCCGTTACATGCACACTACTATTTCCTTGCGACTACCGCACGTACAGGCAACGCAGAACAGCCGGCGGTCCACGGCTTCCTCCGCGCTCTCCGCCTCCCAGCCGCGCACGGTGCCGGCGGCCCACTGGCTCTCAAACGTCGCCAGCTTGGGCCCCAGCGCCACGTCCACGTCCGTGAGCGGCTGCATCCGTTGCAGGAAGCCGTGCAGGTACTTGTACAGCGCTTCCAGGTAGCTGCAGGGGCGCGCCCTCACGCGGGGAATGACACACCTAAAGAAAATGTCAGGCAAAGGCGCGTTCAGCTCCGAGCCGTCTCGAGAAGCCTGCATACGCGTGGTAGGCCGGCGTGGCCTTGGTGTCCGGCGGCACGCGCGTGAACCGGTCAAACTCTTCGAGGTACGTCATGTACGAGATGGGCGTCACGCCCTTGAGTGCAACGTAGAGGTTGTACGCCTCATTCAGGTCCAGGAACCGGCCGTAGGCCTCCTCGCCCGTGAACATCGTGTCGAGCTCTGATCACGCAGAAAAAAATACAGACCGCCAGAGGGTTTTGGCGTGGGTTAGGCTACATTGAACGGCAGAACGGCCACAGCTGCGCTTCGGGAGGAGCATACTGGCGACGCCCTCTTGGCGGTCCAGTGCCAGCTGCAGAAACTCCTCGTCCATGGGATCCACCACCTCGTTCGGGAACCGGCGGTGGTAGTCCTTCACGACCTTGAGCCGCCGGTAAAACTCGTTGAACTCGCCTGAGAGCGCTTCCATCTCCTGCTTGCGGGCGCTGTCGCGTGGCCATACGTGGCAGGCACAGAGAAGCGCACAGGCCAGTTAAGCACCGCGTGCTCTAGCGCTCGGGCAGCACGCCATTGGCGTACCCATTGGCGTCGTCGTAAGCGGTCAGCAGCGCCGCAGCCTTTTCCTGGTAGCGGTTCACCAGCTCAAGCAAGCGGTGGTCCTGGGCGATACGCTCGCGGTGCTGCAGTTGCCGACGCCCAAGAGGCCTGGCCTGGCGTGTGAGCGGTATGCCGACTGCGTCACGGAGCTCCGCTCGCGGTGCGTACCGTTTTGGCGTGCTCGGAGAGCTCGAGGACCATCGCGGCCTCGAGACGCTCGAGCTCTTCGTGCGCGCGGCGCTGCTGCTCCAGGAGCGAGTCCATCGTGGCGGGTGTGTACGCGGGCAGCGCATATGCCCAATCCAGGCCAGCGCAGAGAGAGAGAAAGAGAAAGAGAGAAAGAAAGAAAGAGAGAAAGAGAGGGAGAGAGAAAGCGTCGAGATGGGACGACCACCGCCAGTGGCCGCTGCGTCGCCCTAGCGGCGGGCGAGCAAACACGGTGCCGTCTCCTCGTCTGGTCTGCTTAGTCGTCTTCCTGTTCGTCTGATTCCACTGCAACGCTGCGTCCGCGTCCTCCTCCTCGTTCTCCTCCTCGTCCTCTTCGTCGTCCGCGTCTGCGTCCTCCTCCGCGTCCTCTTCGTCGTCCGCGCCGTCCGCGCTCGCTCGGCGTCCGCTTCGGCGTCACAGGCCGATGGTGCCAATCCTGTCAGAAACTGTCAGAAACTATAGCGGGGCTTAGGCTGTCAGAGAAGCGTCAGAGGACGTCAGAAAAGCCCGTCAGAAGAGTTCAAAAACCGTCAGAGGTCGACGACGAGGACGACGAGGACGGCGGCGAGGACGACGAAGAGGGGCGGCGAGACAGAGGAGGACGAAGAGAACGCTGAAGAGGACGCAGAGGACGAAGAATAGGAATCACGACGTAGCCTCGGACATGGTCGGCTGATTGAGACCACCCACCGTCGCCACTGCTGGACTACGGCCGCCTGCGACGCTGCATAGGACGACCAAGCAGGCACCAGGGCCACCACCCAAGGTCTGGAGTACCTGGACCTTCACCCGTGAGGCGCCGGACGTCTGCCAGGGCCGCTACGCGGTGCGGCGCGGCCGACCATGGCGGCGGCGGCGGCCACGGGGACCCGCCCGGTAGCGGGAACCCGGCCGGCCGTCGGGTACGTCAGTCTGCCACCACCAGGCCGATGCACTGACCGGTCACTAAGCTGTCGCAAGCTGCTGTGGGACGGAATGGGGAGCGGAAGAACGTTCACGGGCTTGCTCCGCACCCTGCAAGACACCGTCGCGAGCAACGACCACATTGCGGCCAAGCTCAAGGACGCTGGCGCCCAGCTGCGGTCCCTGCTGAGGGTCTTTTCGGGCCCTGACAGCGCCAGCCAGGCGAGCCTGGCGGCGGCGGCGGCGGCGGCGGCACCGAAATGGCTGACCGTCCCCGCAGCCGACCAGCAGCAAGCGGCGTGCGTGCTCAGCACCTTGACGGTATGTGTAGGAGCAACCTGCCGCCGCGATCTGCCCGTGCCGTCCTCAAGTCCATGGGGGCGTACGCGGACGTCGGCTGGGTCTCGGCAGGGCGTGAACGAGCTGTACGCGCTAGACCTGCTGCGCGAGTACGTGTTTCTCAAGGACGCGGCCCAGATTCTCGGCACGGCGCCGCTGGAGCGCGGCCACACGGTGCAGTTCCCGCTGCCGACAGAGGACCTGCTCCAAGCGCTCGAGCTGTACTATGAGGAGCGGCTCGCGGTGCTCGCGTGCGTGGCCACCGTCTTGCGCGTCGCGCTGGCGCCCGACCACCCCCACTACGACGCGTGCTCGGTGTGGGTCGCCGACGTTGTGGCGGCCGATCCGGGCTTTACCACGGGCGTGCTCAACGCGCTTGTGGACGTGGCCGAGCGGCGGCTTCCCGTTGCGATGGTGTGCCGTAGAACACCCAGAACCTCATGCGAAAGCTGGTGCCTAATGCTGCTTATGCGGCGGCGACTGTTTTGCTTCGTTCGCTTCCCAGGAGGACCGCGAGGTGCTGTGGGGCGCGTGGGCGCGCCAGAACCTCCGCGAGCAGGTGGGCTTGCTCGAGGTGCTCTTCCTGGTGCTCTATGACGCGCAGCCCGCGTCGCCGACGCTCGTGGAGACCATGGCCGCCACGTTTGCGGTACGGCCGCGCAAGCCCGCCCGCGCGGCACGTACCTGCGGTGGCTTACCCTGAGCAGAACAGCGTTTTCTAGGCCGCGTCGTTCAGCGTCTCGACTTTGGCCGTGCGACGCCGGCCGCCCAGCTGCCGTTGGACCGCCGGGGTGTGGAGCTGGTGACGGCGGTGCACGACATGAGCACATTTGCGCTGCTGTGCGCCTTGCGGCTGGAAAAGTTCGTCGAGGACGCCCTCCCGGGCCAGGCGCCACCCTGGGCAGCGCTGGTCCACTCGGAGAGCGAGGCCGCGTGGCTCAAAGTGAACGCCGCACTCATTCGCCACACCAGCAGCGCCACTGGCGGCGCGCTGCGCTCATCCACCGTGGCCCGCGCGCTGGCGCCTAGCCTGCTCGCCTGGGGCTGCATGCTGGAAAGCTTGGTACGGATCGCCACGGCGACATACCGGCCGTTGTCGGAGCACTAACCCGGCTGTGCCGCTACTGCGTGTGCTCGGTTTCGCTCCCCAGAATCAGCAAGAGGCCATGGACGAGGACGACGGCGGCGACGGCGATGCCGCGGGCGACCTGTTCTTTGCCTCACCCGTCCCACCGCGCGTGGCTCAGCTGCGCGGCCCGGCGCCGCGCGTCGCCAAGCTGTCGCCCACCCATGTGGCGCGGCGGCTGGTCAGCTCGTGCGCCACGTCGCCGCGCACGTACGTACGGGTGGCCTTTGAGCTCGGCGCCATCGAGTCGCTCACCGCAGCACTCCAAGGCGACCGCTTGCCGCACAACGACGTACGCTGCCGGCCCCCGCTTCCAGCGCCTGGATGAGATGAACCTAAGGCTAACTTCGTATGCGCCACTATGGTGGTGGTGTTGCTTCAGGCCACGGCGACCCTGTGCCGCAGCGTCGTTAAGGGCGTGCTGAACCTCTTCCTGTCGACGTTTGAGGTTCGCCACGTCGCCCAGCCGGAGACCATCTTTGCCCTGGCGCGCGCAGTTTTCCACCAGGAGCCCGCGCTGTGCCGCCAGTTCTGGGAAGAGGTACGAAAGGGACCCACCATATTTGCGGCAAAGCGCCGTGCTTACGGGGAGTTTTCCTGTGCGCGCCATTTCTTGCGTGCTGTCGCCAGGACTTTGCCTATTCGGGTCGCCGGTCGCTGCTGACCCTGGCCGAGGCCAGCTTCCCCGACTCCATCCTGCCGCTGATCACGCTACTGGCAGCGCTCTGCGGCGTGCGAATGCCGGCCGACGCGGCGGCCGCCGCCAGCGACGCCCCCGGCACGACCAGCACGGACAGCGTCCGCTGTGCACAGTACGTTGCCAGCTACTTCAACGCCCTGCCGCGCTACACGCAGCAGGTACCGCTGGCGATCGCGCTGCACGCGTGGGAGCTTCTGAGCGGTGCCGAGGCCGCGGCCGCGGCGGTGCAGGCGACAGCCGATGAAGAGGAAGAGGACGATGATGCCACCCAAGGCCTAGTAGGCAACGATGGCGGTGACCTGCGCGGGGCGCACGCGCTGGACGTGACGCTGCCGTTGAAGGCGTGGGCGCGCATGTACGTGCGGCCGCGCGACGCGTTCTCGCTCGTGTCGCACGTGCCTCGGCCGACAGCGGCGCTCGTGCTGCCGGCCGGCACCGTCGGCGTCGTCCTCCGTCCGTCGAGCCACCTGCGCGACCTCTTTGCGGCCGCCGCGGGCGACACGGGCACGGCGCCGCAGCTGGCCGGGGCTGGCAGCGAGATGGATGCGGAGCAGCAGCAGCAGGTCACCGTGCAGTGGCGGTGGCCCGTCTCGGGCTTTGCTGTTCTACTGGCCGAGCTGGAGCAGCTGCTGTACATCCCGGCGCGCGCTTTGCGCCCCACGCAGGTGGCGCTGCTGCAAGCGTCCGTGCATTTCCTCAGCGCGCTGATGCGGGCGGCCGCACCGGTCCGGTCCGCTCCGCTACTCCGTGCCTTGGCGCCGCTGGTGGCGCCGTCGGTGGACGCGGGCCGATTCCCCGAGCTTATGCTGAAGACGTTCGCCGCGTGCGCCCGGTGGGCGCTGCTGGCGCTCGAGAGCCATTGGCGCGCCCTCGACACCGCCGCCGCCGCTGCGGCCACCATGCTGCCGCACGAGGCGGCGGGCCCGGCGGTGGCGTCCATTGCCACGACCGTGCTGCTGGAGTCGCTCCAGGCGGCGGCGGCGATCGCCGACGCGTGCCCGCCGGCCACAGTGGTCGTCGCCTCCATTGACATGGGCTTGCTAGTGGCCAGCAGCGGTGCCGTCGACCTGGCGATGACCGACGGTCAGCCGGCGGCGCTGGTGGTTGCCGAGGTGATTCATACGCTGGCGTCGTCGCCGGGCGGGCACGCCACGCTGCTAGCCATTGTGCAGTGGGCGCACGCGGTGGTCGCACGCGTGGCGTGGCCGCACGAGGGCCTGGCCGCCGTCGCTACTGACGAGGCTGCCGCGGCACACGCGCGCAGCGTCTGCGAGGCGCTGGTCGGGTTTGCCGTGGGGGACCTGCTTCCGAGTCACCACACGTGGCGCTACGAGCGGCTCAGCCACCGCTTTCAGCTGGCGCTCGCGTTGCTCCAGCTGGTGGACGACATCCTGCAGCGCCTACCGGTGAATGGTATGTGGGGCCGACATCCGGTAGCGGCGACAGGGTTAGCGATCCTAACACCGCCAGGTTTGCTAGTTGTCCGATTGCTGGTGCAGTGCCCGAGCTCCGCGCCCGACATGCGATGCCGCTGGTCTTCGGCCTGCAGCGCGCCGCGGTGGACAGCTTCTTGCTTGCACGGCCGCTGCTGCTGCGATCCGTTGTGATTGCCGTTCGGACAATCGCCGTCGCGTCAGCGGTACTGCCTTGCATTGCTTGGCGTGGGCAGGCGTGAGGATGTGCTAGCTAACGTCCTATCCTAATATTCCTCCAATGTACGTGTCAGCTTTTGACCAAGCGTGATCGGCTCGCGGACGCGGCGCTCGCAGAAGCCATGGTGTGCTCGGGTCTCTGTGTGTTGATTCGCCTAATCGCTTACCAGCAGAGCCAAGCGCGGCGCACCGACGCATCAAACGCGGTATGGATTGAAGCAAGCATTGGAGTTATGCACGATAACCCGGTTACTTATCATACTAACCGGCACACTTTTGCTTGAGGGCAGTGACGTCGCTTCAGAGCTTGTTGCTGGACTGCATCTTCGAGCCCCGACGGGAGGGCGGCGAGGTCCACGACGACCTTGTGCTATTGCTCGCCAGCTACGTGCGTTACCCCTACAACTACGTACGTTGTGGAAGCATGCACATCCACATCCGTTCGCGCCGCTTGCTAAAGTGCAACAAAGTTCGTTACCTCGAAAGCGCACTCCTTGCACACAGACTGTCCAGCAACTGGCGTTGCACGCTCTGGTGCGTATCTGCTCGTTGGTCCAGCCCGACCGGGACCACCACCACCGTAAACCGTCCCTGCTCGGCCACCTCAGCACCCGGGTGCGGGTTGACGGACGTCTCCGGGCGCACTGAACGCACACGCGGAATCTGACAACAGCGGTGGTCGCGCTTTTCTCAACCATCGCATACACCGCCGCCATCAACAGGCACAGGGCTTCTGCGACTTGGTGCTGACGCTGATCGACACGCCAGAGAACCCGCGGCAGCTCCGCCAAACGGGGCTGAACTTTGTGGTAGCCGCGATCGAGTGCCAGGTACGGCCGGCCGCACCAACATACGCTGTGGTGCGTTCGCCTGCTGACGCGCTGTCCTCATCCCACGTACCGCCAACGGAGCCCTCCCCCAGCCGGGCCTCGCGATGCTCATGCTATCGCGACCCCTCACGGCCAACGGCGCGGCGACCAGCGCCGCCGACTCGTCGGCTAGCGCCGGCAAACCCGTCGCCAAGCGGTCGGCGCTGGTGGACCTGCTGCAGCGGCTGCTGGAGGCGCCTGCGAACGCGAGCGATGACGACTTTGCGCTGCGCACGGCCGCCCTTGCCGTGCTGCGCGCCCTATCAGCGGCAGGCGCGGCCTTTGCCGACGCTCTGCAGCCGCTCAACGAGCGCAAGGAGTTTTGGGCGGCACTGCTGCACACGTTTGTCGAGCCCATGGTCGCCGCTGCTGGCGCCACAACGGACGCCGACAGCGCGTCGTCGTCGCTGGCGCTTGCCGTCCCCGTAGAGGCCGTCCGCGCCGCGGGCAGTGCGCTCCACATCCTGGCGGCGCAGCTCAGCCTTGCGGCGGCGGCCGCCGCCCCTGACCGCGCCGCTCCACTCTTTGAAGCCGCTGCCAGTCTGCTCCGGCTGGACGGCGAGCGCGGGCCTGCCATCCTGCAATGGTCCGAGGCCGTGCAGTCGGAGCCGTTGGGCCTGGCCCGGCTGTCCTCGTTGCTGGTGGGGCAATTGGTTGCCGGGATGGCCGCCGCGGGCGTGTCTGTGGGCAAGCGCACGCCACCAGCGTCAGCACTGCAGCTCGTGCAGCCGCTCACCGACCACGACCTGGCGGCCTCTGACGCCGGCCCGCCCGTGCCGGGCCCCGACTACGTCTTGTCGCGCATGTTGCTTGCGCAATGGCTCGGCGCCGGCGCCGCTCATGCGCCGTCGGCGTCGGACATGGCGGTAGATAGTGGCAGCAGCGCGTCGCCGGCGGCGACGTCTGCCCGCGTCCTGGCGGAGCTCAACTGGCGGCTTGCCTACGATGACGCGTGCTCAGCCCTAGTCGATGGCGTGCGAGCACTCGTGCAAGCCATGGCCGGTCTCGGTACACTGAAGGCAGCCGGAAGCTGCTTGCCGCTGGCGACGCTCCGCAGCGGCCGGCTGGCGGCCACCAGCGCCGGCACCGAGGCGTCCCCGCTCGTCACACTGGCAGTCGCGCGCGTGGTGGCCAAGCGGCTGCGCCTAGTGCTCGCCGTCAGGGATCAGGAACGTCGCCGCATCGCTGCGGCCGCTGCGGCCGCTGACGCAGGCGCCGAGCGCCAGCCCCAGCCGGCCGCGCTGGCGTCGGCGACGGCGGTGGCGCTCGCGCGGCTGCTGGCCGCGGCCGTGTTCAGCAGCAGCAAGGGCGCGGCGGCGGCTGCCGCCTGGGAGGACAAGGACCGCAGTGCCATGCTGGACCTCGTGCTGCCGTTGGTCACGGCGCCGGCCAGCGCCGGCCTCATTGCCGTGATCCCGTTTGGCAGCGACGCGTGCATCGACCCCGTCTACGACCTCCTGCTCCGCGCCTCGCTCGCGCTGCTGGATGCGCTCCACCCGGCGAACGGTGGCCTCGCGGCGACGGCGCCCTCTACGGCGGCGACGCTCGCGCAGGCAGCGGCGCCAATCTTGGATTTGTCCGCGTCGCTGCTGCGCCAGATCGACTGGGCGGCGCCCGGCGCCGGCGCGGCGGACGAGGCCGACGCCACGACGGCGCTCACGCTATTGGCTGTACTGCGTCAGCTGTGGCGGCCCACCTTCCTTGGCGGCGCCGCTGGCGCCGGCGGCGAGACAGCGGCGACGCAGTGGGACCCCAGCTCCGTGGGCGCAGTGGCAGCGTGGATCGACGCCGTGCACGGCGCCCTTGGGCAAGCGTTGCCTCGCCTGGCGGAGTCGGGCCGTGCCCGCCGCTACGTGCGTGCAGTGCTGGCCACGTTGCTGGCGATGAGCGCCGCGCGCCCAAAATTTGCGGCGCGTGCCCTGGCGCGTGGCGTCGTGTTCACGTTGTGCGCCGGCAGCGAATTCACCGCCGTGCTCGCCCGCCTGGTCGCTGGCAGTTCCGCCAGTGCGGCAGCGCCGGGGGTGGACATCCATGCTCACGCTGAACTGCTGGCGCTGGCGCTCGACGCGGTCCGCCTCCTGGCGCTGTGCTCGGCGGCGGCCGTTGCCAGCGCCGACGCCACGGACGACACTGGGCATCACCACCAGCCACTTCGGCTTGCCTTGGAGCTGCTGCTGCGGCTGGACGAGACGGCCGTCCCGAGCGTGCCGCCCGCCCCAGTCAGCACCGTCCTGGACCAGCTGATGCGCGCATACCCGCAAGTGACCGCCGCCACGACTGCGCCGGCTCCCGAGGACAGCAGCAGCAGTATCCTGCGCGCGTCGGACCGCGCAGCCAAGTCGTCGGCCGCCACCACGGCGGCAGAGTACAGCACGCTGCTGGCGGTCGAACTGCTGCGGCTGCATGAGCTCGTCCTGCGCGGCTGGCTCGCGACCGACGGGCCGCTCGAGCTCGTTCGCGCGGCTGGCACCGTACCTGGCGGCCCGGCCAACACGGCGACGGGCCGCTGGGTGCGACGGTTCGTCCATCGCCTCCAGCAGTGGCTGCCGGCGCTGGCCCTGCGGTGGCCACGCCGGCCGCTGACCGCCCAGCCAGCATCGGAATCGCCGGGGGCGACGGCCACCGCGAGCGACGGCGC
>Ga0180215_1006088_pt1 | contig 10075 bp, 9 predicted proteins | sample eDN3rd37CBELigBY_FD_128871 | JGI IMG/M metagenome (GOLD analysis project Ga0180215, IMG submission 128871) | Enriched backyard soil microbial communities from Emeryville, California, USA - eDNA 3rd pass 37_C BE-Lig BY (version 2) (version 2) | ecosystem: Environmental > Terrestrial > Soil >...
CACCAACTGCCTCATCGCGCAGGCCAACGCGCCGGAGGTCCCGTCCGAGCGGTGGTTCGCGATGATGCGCCTCGACCAGAACCGCGCCGGCAGCCTGCTCGCCCGCAAGGCGCAGGTCGCCAACGGCGAGGTCGACAACGTGGTCGTCTGGGGCAACCACTCCGCCACGCAGTTCCCGGATGCCCGCAACGCGCGGATCGCGGGGCGACCCGCCTACGAGGTCATCGACGACCACGAGTGGCTGCGGGGCGCCTTCGTCGACGAGGTGGCGCAGCGGGGCGCGGCCATCATCGCGGCCCGCGGCGCGTCGTCGGCGGCGTCGGCCGCCAAGGCGGCGATCGACACCGTCCGCGACCTCAACGCTCCCTCGGCCCCGGGCACGTGGCATTCGGTCGGCGTGCGGAGCACGGGCGAGTACGGGATCCCAGAGGGCCTCGTCTTCGGCTTCCCTGTCCGCACGGAACCGACCGGGTGGTCGCTGGTGCCCGACCTGGAGATCGACGACGTCGCCCGGCACGCGCTGAAGCGCACCACCGAGGAGCTGCTGCGAGAGCGGGACGCGGTCAGCGCGCTCCTGCCATGAGATCCCGCGGCGCCTGGTGGGGTGAGCTCACCATGGTCGACCTCGCGGCGCTGCCGAGCAGCACGGTGGCGTTGCTCCCCGTCGGCGCCACCGAGCAGCACGGGCCGCACCTCCCCACCGGGACCGACACGATCATCGCCTCGTGGATGTGCTCGGAGGGGGCCCGCCGGGCCGACAGCCCCGCAGTGGTGCTGCCGCCGGTGGCCGTCGGGGCGAGCTTCGGCCACGGCTACGACCTCCCGGGCACGGTGTCGCTCACCCCTGAGCTGCTCGCCGCCCAGGTCGTCAACGTGGTGCTGTGGGCGGCCCGCACGACCGCGATCCACCGCTTCCTCGTCGTCAACGCCCACGTCGGCAACGCGGCCGCGCTGAACGTGGCCACCGACCACCTGCGCCTCGAGCGCCCCGACCTGCGCACCGCCGTGCGCGACTGGGCGGCCCTCGACGCCGACGTCGCGACCGAGCTGCGCGCCGACGCCGAGGACTGGCACGCCAACCGAGGCGAGACCGCCGTGATGATGGCCATCGCGCCCGACCTCGTCCGCTGGGAGCTCGCCGTCGCTGCCGACGATCCCGACAGGACCGGGTCTCTGGTGTTCCGCTACACCGCGGCACGGCTGAGCCGCAACGGCGTGACGGGTCGCCCTTCCGAAGCCACGCCGGACCTCGGCCGGCGCTTGGCCGAGGGCGCCGCCGACGCGCTCGCCCGGCTCGTCGAGCGGGCGTCCGTCGAGGAGCCACCGCTCGACGCGGCGCAGCAAGGCCTCATCCACTCGGTCCTCTCTTCCGGCCGACTCGCAGCAGGAGATGCCCATGGACACCATCAAGCCGGTTGACGGCTCCACCGACCAGCTCGTCGCCGATCTGCAGGGCCGGGGGGTGGCGTTCGTCCTCGGCGCCTGGGTCGACGTCGTCGGCCGGGCCAAGTCGAAGCTCGTACCCGTGCGCCACCTCGGCAAGGCCCTGGCGGGATCCGAGCGGTACACGCCCCGCGGGATGGGCGACCTCGGGCGGATGAACCCGACCGAAGACGAATGCGTCGCGGTGCCCGACCCGGCGACGCTGCGGATCCTCCCCTGGGACCGGCGCGTCGCCATGATGAACGCCGACCTCTACGTCGGCGGCCGGGCCGGGTGGGAGAACTGCCCCCGATCCATCCTCAGGGCCCAGCTCGACCGGGCCGCCGCGCTGGGCTACCGGTTCAACCTGGGCGTCGAGACGGAGTTCTACGTCTTCCGCCGCGACGCCCTGCCCGATCTGGTACCGCTGCCCACGGTGGAGCGCATGTACCCGACGCCGTGCTACGACGTCGAGACCGCCCTGGACAGCCTGGACTTCCTGGCCACGGTGCACGGCTACATGAGCGAGGCGGGTTTCGAGCTGTTCAGCCTCGACCAGGAGGGTGGGGACGGGCAGTACGAGCTCGACTTCTCCTACAACGAGGCCCTCGCAGCGTGCGACCAGTTGACCTTCCTGCGGCTGCTCCTGCGCCAGGCGGCCAAGGAACACGATGCCATCGCCACCTTCATGCCCAAGCCGTCACGGCGGGTGTGGGGATCGGGTGCCCACATGAACATGAGCCTGGAGTCGCTGGACACGGGCGAGAACCTGTTCCGCGAATCGCTCGAGGACGGGCAGACGGCGTGGACGAAGACGGCGATGAGCTTCGCAGCGGGCGTCATGCGCCATGCCAGGGCGCTTGCGGCGCTGGCCACGCCCACGGTGAACTCCTACAAGCGCCTGGTCGGCACGCTCACCGACGGCAACATCTCGTGGGCGCCGATCTGGGCGGCCTGGGGGCGCAACAACCGCAGCTGCATGATCCGCGTGCCGGACAACCGCCCCGCGCTGGAGAACCGGGCCGTCGACATCGCTGCGAACCCGTACCTGGCGTCGGCCTTCATGCTGGCCGCCGGCCTGGAGGGCATCGAGCTCGGCCTCGATCCCGGTCCGCCGGTCGCCGAGGCCACGTACGAGTGGAACCCGCGGGCGCGGGAGAGCCGGGGCCACGTCAGGCTCCCTCGCACGCTGCTGGAGGCCATCGAGGCCTTCGAGGACGACCCGCTGGTGCACGACGTGTTCAGCGAGGGGTTCGTGGCCGACTACGTCGACATGAAGCACCGGGAGTGGGAGGCGCTCGCCTCGGATGTGACCCGTGCGGAGGTCGACCGCTACCTGCTGAACCTCTGAGGGAGGTTCAGCCCGAGAGGACGTCGATGAGGTCGCGCAGCGCCTGGCGTCGGGCCTGATCGCAGACCGACTCGGGCTCGCCGTCGAAGCGATGCGTGCACGCCGACGCAGTGCCGTCGACGCAGGTGCCGATGTACACGGTGCCCGGCGGCGTGCCCTCCTCCGGCGTGTCGCCGGCCACCCCGCTGGTGGCCACGGCGACGTCGGCGTGCAGCAGCCCGGCGACGCCGGCCGCCATCTGCGCGGCGGCCTCGGCGGTGAGGACCGACGCAGCCGCTACGCCGAGCAGCTCCCGCTTCACCTCCTCCTGGTACACGACCAGGCCGCCGCGCAGGAACTCCGATGCCTTCTCCACCGCGGCCATGACCGACGCGATGCGCCCGGCCGTGCACGACTCGGCCGTGGCCATCGTGCGCCCGTCGAGCAGCTCCGCGACCTTGCCGGCCAGATCCTCGTCGTCCATGGCCCCGAGCACTACCCGCCCAGGGGGAGGTTCGATCCCTCCGGGGGCTCCACCGGCACGAGCACAGCTCAGCCGCCCTCCGCGGCCCACGCCGCCGCGGCCGATGCGGCCGCTTCCACTGAGGGGGCGGCCGCGCCCCGCCGGCGGACGTCGAGCTCCCGCTCGATCCGCTCCTCCGAGGAGCCGCGGGCCCGCAGGAAGGCCCCGAAGCGGTCGTAGTCCCGCTCCATGGCGGCCACCATGCCCTCGGTCGAGTCGGAGGTCACCCAGGTGACCAGCTCCCCGTAGGGCGCCATGCGCGCCTCGAGCCAGGCCCGGGTGCTGTCGTGGTCGACCTCCCAGACGAGCAGCATCTTCTCGCGCGGCTCGCCGAGGTAGAGCCAGCGCTGGATGCGCAGGTCGGGCGGCGTGGTGCCCTGCCACAGGGAGGCCACCAGGGCGCCGGGCTGGTCGGGGTGCGGTGTGTACAGCGAGGTGAGCAGCACGGCCGGAGCGTAGGGCGGCAACCCGGCGCCGTGCCGCGGCGGCCGCGGCGGCCGCGGAGCCCGCGGTGGCTACCCCGCCCCCGCGAGCGCGCCTAGCCTGCGGCCCGACGGTTCCGTCGGGAGGCCTCGAGGGGGAGCGTCCGGGGCGGGCTCGGAGGTCGCGGGCTCCGGTTCCGGAGCGCGGCCGCCCGGCGCGCCCATGGCGCGTGCCGTCGCGTACAGGAGGGAACGACCCAGAGGGGGACGAGATGAGGACGACCGAGCCCGGGGCGCGGCAGCGGCCCCGCCGGCGGCTGCTGCTCGCCGGCGTGCTGGCCACCGCCATGGTGGTCGCCGCGTGCGGTGACGACGACGACGGTGACGGCGGCGCCAGCCAGACGACCGCCGCGCCGGCGACCACCGGCGCGTCGACCGGCGGAGGTGCGAGCACCACCGCCGCCGCGCAGCCCGACGACGTGGACCCCGAGGGGGTGCTGCGCATCGCCCTCGACATGACCTCGGCCGGCGGGCTCGACCTCGACCCCATCGAGTACGACTCCCCGACCGAGTACCACGTGCACTACAACATCTACGACACCCTGCTGCGCCAGAAGGAGGACGGCTCCTACGGGCCCGGTCTGGCCAAGGAAGCCCGGATCGTCGATCCCAACACGATCGAGGTCGAGCTCCAGGAGGGCGTGAAGTTCCAGGACGGCACCGACCTCGACGCCGAGGCCGTGAAGTTCTCCATCGAGCGGATCAAGGACACCAACAAGGTGCAGTCGTTCCGCATGGCCGAGCTCAGCCAGGTGGCCTCGATCGACGTGGTCGACCCGCTGAACCTCGTCATCAGGCTCAGCTCGCCCATCGCAGGCAGCTTCTACAACCTGCTGGCGCACAACGAGACCCTCGTGGTGTCGCCCACCGCGGTGCGCAACGGCGTGAACCTCAACGAGAACCCGGTGGGCGCCGGGCCCTTCAAGCTCGTCAGCTTCCAGCGCGAGGCGCTGCTCAAGCTGGAGAAGTGGGACGGCTACTTCCAGGCCGACCAGGTCAAGCTCGCGGGCATCGAGTACGTCCAGACCTCGGCCGCGACGGTGGTGACGGCCCTGCGCTCGCACGCCGTCGACGTGGCCTCGTTGACCCACGACGCCGCCACCCAGCTGCAGGGCGCCGGGCTCGAGGTGCGCGACGAGGCCAGCCCCAACTCGGTGCTGTGGGTCTCGATGCAGTGCTCGGCCTACCCGGAGCTCCAGGACGTGCGCGTGCGCCAGGCGCTCAACTTCGCCACCGACAAGGAGGCGATGAACGAGGCCATGTTCGGGGGGCTCGGCGAGCCCATGTCGCAGATGTGGACCTCCGACTCGCCCTACTACAACCCCGACCTGGCCGACGACTACCCGCACGACCCGGAGCGGGCCAGGCAGCTGCTGGCCGAGGCCGGCCACCCTGAGCTCGAGCTGACGATGGCCACCCTCCCCGGGCCGCTGCAGCGGGCCGCCGAGCTGCTCCAGGCGCAGTGGGCCGAGGCCGGGGTGCGCCTCAGCCTGCAGCCGCTCACCAACGTGATCCAGGAGTACTACCTGGACAAGAAGATGGCCACGTTCCCCACCACGCAGACGCGGATGTGGACCGACAAGATCACCCGCAACTTCGCGCCGGGGAGCACCGGGTACACCTGCCCGGTCGAGGACCAGGCCTTCAAGGACAAGCTGATGGAGCTGCGCGGCTACGGTCCCGACGACCCGAAGGCCGTGACCGCCTGGCAGGAGCTGTCGAAGATGGCCAGCGACCAGGCCCTCGGCGTGTGGGGCTCGATGGGCACGGTGGCCGTCGCCTGGGACGGTGACCGGGTGGGCAACCCCACCTTCCGGCCGAGCCAGCTGGGCACGTTCTGGCCCGACGTGTTCAACATCTACGTCAAGAGCTGACCCAGGCGCGTGCCGGGAGCCCGCGGCGGCTCCCGGCACGCGCCGCCCGGCCCATCCCCCCGAGGAGCCCATGCCACAGTCCTGCGACCTCCAGACCGACGGCGAGATCCTGCTCGTCACCATCACGCGTGAGGAGCGGCGCAACGCCCTCGACACCGCCGCCAACCACGAGCTCGGTGAGGTGTTCGACGACTTCGAGCGCGACCCCGCCTACCGCGTCGCCATCGTCACCGGTGCCGGCGACAAGGCGTTCTGCGCGGGCGCCGACCTGAAGCAGCCGCCAGGGAGCACCACGCTGCCGCCGACGCCACCGTCGGGCTTCGGCGGCCTGACCGACCGCTTCGGGCGGGCCAAGCCGGTGCTCGCGGCGGTCAACGGCGCGGCGCTGGGCGGCGGCTTCGAGATCGCCCTGGCCTGCGATCTGATCATCGCCGCCGACCACGCCACCTTCGGCCTGCCGGAGCCCAAGGTCGGGCTGGCGGCCGGCAGCGGCGGCATCCCGCGCCTCGTCAAGGAGATCGGGCCCAAGCGGGCGCACAGCATCCTCCTCACGGGGCGGCACGTGTCCGCGCAGGAGGGGCTGCAGCTCGGGTTCGTCAACGAGGTGGTGCCGCGCGACGAGCTGATGGCCGCCGCCCGCCGCTGGGCCGAGCTCATCCTGGCCTGCTCACCGGCCGCCCTGCGGGCCACCAAGGCCATCGCCGAGCTCGCCGACGGCCGCCCGGTCCAGGACGTCCTGCGCGACCAGTGGTCGCTGCCCGCGCTGCAGGGCTTCTACGACGGCCCCGACGCAGCCGAGGGCCGGGCGGCCTTCGCCGAGCGCCGCGCCCCGCGCTGGCAGCCGTTGCGGAGCGGATGACCCGCCTGCGCGGCGCCGCACCTCAGGGCCGGCGGGGTGGCGGGCCGTCGGTGAAGAAGGCCTGGTGCCGGGCCGACTCGAGGTCGAGGTAGTCGCCGAGCGGCAGGCGGCCGGCGTCGACGAAGTTGGCCTTCATCGCCCGCAGGGCCCGCTCGCCGCGAGCGGCCAACGACGCGACCAACGCCGCCGCGTCCTCGCGGAACGTCTCGGCCGGGAAGACGCGCTGCACGAAGCCCATGACGTGCAGCTCGTCGGCGGTGAGCTTGCGGGGCAGGAGCATGAGGTCGCGCGCCAGCGCGCCGCCGAGGGAGCGCTGCAGCGTCCACGCCAGCCCGAGCTCGCCGGCCAGGCCCACCTCGAGGAAGGCCGTGGAGAAGCGGGCCGCGCTCGACGCCACCCGGAGGTCGCAGGCCGACGCCCAGGCCATGCCGGCGCCGGCGCACCCGCCGTTCACCAGCGCCACCGTGATCTGGGGCATCTCGTGGAGCAGCCGGGCCGAGTGGTAGGTGACCAGCTCCGGCAGCTCGGGCGGCTCCCGTCGCTCCGACGACCCGCCGCCGCGCAGGTCGGCGCCGGGGCAGAAGCTGCGGCCGTTGCCGGTCAGCGCGACCACCGCGACAGCCGGCTCCTGGCTGAGCTGCTCGAGGGCCTCGTGCACCTCGACGACCATCGTCGTGGTCACCGCGTTGTTGCTCTCGGGGCGGTTGAGGCGCAGGTGGGCGACGGCGCCGTCCACCTCCACCTCGATCGTCGACCAGGAGCCGGTGATGGTCATGGGTCCTCCGCAGCGGGCCGGGCCAGGGCCGCGCAGCCTAGGCCTAGGCCCGGGACGCGACACGGCCGGGCCCGTGCGGGGCCCGGCCGTGGTCCCTGGCATGTCGCAGATCGGCGCGTCAGGCGTACTCGTGCACGCCCATCATCTTGGCGATGGTGCCGCCCATGATGAGCGCCTGCGTGTCGGTGGGCAGGTCCTTCACCACCTCGACGTAGTTGAGCGGGTCCTCCATGCCCTCGGGGTGCGGGAAGTCCGAGCCGAACACGAGGTGGTCGGCGGGCAGGCCGAGGTCGAGCAGGCCCTTGGGGTCGGGCTCGTGGAAGATGTGGATGTAGAGGTTGCGCTTGAAGACCTCGAACGGGTCCTCGTCGAAGAGCACCGGCGACTCCTCGTAGGTGCGCTGCAGCTTGGCCACGAACGGGCGGAGCCACGCGGTGGAGAACTCCACCGGGAAGAACTTGAGCCGCGGGAAGCGGGTGGCCAGCCCGTGGCCGATGATCGAGGCCACCGCGTCGACGAGGTTGTTCTTCTCTGAGGCCAGGGCCACGAAGCCGGGCGCGCCGTTGCCGGCGAAGGGCAGGTGCTCCTTGCCTGCCGTGCCCTCCCACTCGTTGATGTAGCGGGTGTAGCCCGAGTCGCCGGAGTGCATGCCGACGACGATGTCGAGCTCCTGGACCCGCTCCCAGAAGGGATCGAACTCGGGCAGCGCGAACGACTTGCGGCCCTTCCACGTGGGGACGGGCGCCACCCGCAGGAGGAAGATGCGGGCACCTCGCTCGTGCACGTACTCGAGCTCCTCGAGGGCGCGCTCCGGCCCGTTGGCCAGCGTGATGATGGGCGTGGCGTACATGGCGTCGGCGAACACGTAGCTCCAGTGCTCGTGCATCCACTCGTTGAGGGCGTGCACGATCACGCAGGCGGCGTCGGGGTCGTCGGCCACCCGCTCCTCGATGACGCTGGCGAGGGTGGGCCAGAGCACCGTGCGGTCGATGCCCATGTCCTTCATGAGCGCCAGGCGGGGCTCGGGATCGAAGAAGGCGTCGATGCCCGGCATGACCCGCGGCTTGGTCCGAGCGCCCGTGACCTTGCCGAAGCCGCCGCCTCCCTTGCTGACGTCGACCCCCCGGGCGCCGGGCGCCGCCACGCGGTTGAAGGTGGGGTTGGGGATGTACTCGCTGATCTGGTCGCGGATCGCGAGCTTGGTGCGCCCGTTGACCTCGACGTACTTGATGATGCCTTCGTACTCCTTGGGGATGAACTTCGTCAGCGCATCCTTGTTCTCGTACATGTGGTTGTCGGCATCGAACGTCGGATACGGCAGGCGCCGCTCCCGCACGTAGATGAAGTGATCTTCCTGGAGGCTCATCCCAATCCCCTCGTCGGTGAGGTAGCTCGGTAGGTCGCCCGCAGTCTCGCGCGCGTGTCGGGCCGCGCTCCCAGCGGAGCGCGGCCCGAGCGGCGGGTCACAGGGACGTGATCAGGCGTTGACGGGCGTCCGCGCCAGCCCGGCGTTCTCGTAGGCCTTGCGGATCTGGGCCTTGGCCTCCTCGGGCAGGACGCCCTGCGGCGGCCGGGAGCCCGGGTGGTCGCCGACGGGCATGCCCACCATCGACGCCGCGTACTTGAAGGCCTCGCCCCAGTGCGTGAAGTAGTCGGCCCGGCCGGGGTAGACGGTGAACCAGCTGCCCATCTCGGCCTGGAGCCGGTCGAGCCCCGACTCCTTGGCGTAGGCGCGGGCCTCGTCGAGGCGACCGTCCCAGATCCGCTGCCAGTACCCCGTGTACATCTTGTTGTCCGGGGTCTCCCACAGGTAGCCCGCGGTGCCGAGCTGCGCCGGGCCGACGATGCCGTCGAGGTGCCACCCGGCGCTGTACACGATGAGGTCGCACTCCCAGATCACGAGCTCGGGGGCCAGCGCGTGCAGCGCGCGGCTGCGCCACAGGCTGTCCTGCACGCCTTCCTTCACGGCCACCACGGCCGGGATCCGGTGGTGGATCTCGGCCATCTCCTGCGCGGTGAGCACGTAGCCGGACGACGGTGAGTTGAACATGCCCAGCGCGATGTCGGTGCGGTCGGCGATGTACTGGAAGAACCGCAGCACGCCCTCGCCGGCGTGGACCTCCATGGGCGGGGTCTGCAGGTAGCAGATGTCGGCGCCGACCTCCTGGGCGTGGCGGGTGAGCTCGAGGGCCTCCTTCGCCGACGCGGCCGAGGTGCAGGCCTGGATCACGGTGTCGGGTGCGACGGCGCGGGCCTCCTCCACCGCCACCTCGAGCAACCGCTTCCGCTCGTCCATGGTGAGCGACCACCACTCGCCCACCCCGCTGGTGAGCCAGAGCATGGCGTGGCCGAGGTCGCCGACGCAGTAGCGCACCACCTTGCGGTAGGCGTCCCAGTCGATGTCGTCGCCGTCGACGCCGCTGAAGGGCGTGTAGAGCGAGTCGCCGATCCCCCTCAAGCCGCCGCTGGCGGCCCATTCCCGTGCGTCACGTGCCGAAGGCATGATCGCCCCCCTTGTCGTCGTGGTGCTCGGTACCGAGCACCGTGGTGATCCAGTGGTCGCAGGTGGCCCGGGCGTCGACCCGGTCGATCACGTCGGCGTCGGCCAGCAGGAGCGCCGCGAAGCCACGGCTGGCGGCCAGCAACATGGCGGCCGCCCCATCGGGATCGAGATCGCTGCGGATCGAGCCGTCGGCCTGTCCCCGCCGCACCGCGTCGCGCCACCCCGCGAAGGTGCGCTGGTCGGCTTCGTGCATCGCCGGCATCGACGACGCCGACGGGAAGGTGGCCCCCCACATCACGATGAGCGC
>Ga0180215_1006094_pt1 | contig 10071 bp, 9 predicted proteins | sample eDN3rd37CBELigBY_FD_128871 | JGI IMG/M metagenome (GOLD analysis project Ga0180215, IMG submission 128871) | Enriched backyard soil microbial communities from Emeryville, California, USA - eDNA 3rd pass 37_C BE-Lig BY (version 2) (version 2) | ecosystem: Environmental > Terrestrial > Soil >...
ACCGGACGTGGAGATCCGGAATCCGGCGGCGGCGAGTCCGCCGATGACGGTCGGGCCGGTCCAGCCGACGCTGGCGTGCGCGGCGACCCCGACGGGCTTGTCGACGGCGACGATGTCGTCGTCGGCGTACAGGATCTCCATGCCCTCGACGGGCTGTGCTTCGATGGTCAGCGGCCGTGGGGGCTCGGGCAGTTCCACCTCGAGCCACGATCCGGCGGACAGTCGGTCCGACTTGCCGGCGGGCGCACCGTCGACGAGTACCGCGCCTTCCTCGGTGAGCGCGGCGACCACGGTCCGCGACAGCCCGAGCAGCCTGGCCAGTCCCGCGTCGACCCTCATCCCGTCGAGCCCGTCCGGTACGGGCATCGCCCGGGTTTCTCTCACTAGCGTGCTCCCTTTTCCGTTTCCTCGGCTGCGTCCGCGTCGTTCGCTTTGCCCGCGCGCGACCCGTCCGGATCGATCCCGAACACGGTGAGCGCCACGAGCAGGATCGCTCCGCACACGATCGCCGAGTCGGCGACGTTGAACACCGGCCACCATCCGACCGACACGAAGTCCACGACGTGTCCCTGCAGAGGGCCGGGTGAACGGAAGATCCGATCGACAAGATTACCGAGTGCGCCGCCGAGCACGAGGCCCAGACCCAGGGCCCACCATCCGGACTGCAGGGTGCGGCCGATCTTGACGACACCGATCACGACGGCGATGGCGACGATCGTCAACACCCACGTCATGCCGGTCGCCATGGAGAACGCTGCGCCGGGGTTGCGCACCAGCGTCAGGGTCACCGTGTCGCCGATGATGGAGATCGGATCGCGGGGATCGATGTGGGCGACGGCGAGAACCTTGGTGATCAGGTCGAGCGCGAAGACCACGACGGCCACGCCCAGCAGCGCGATCAGCCGGCGTCCGGCCGGCGCGGGGGCGGCGTCGGGCCCCGGTGTTTCGGGGCTGGGGTCTTCGCGGGAGGCGTCGTCGGTCACCGTGCCATCATCCCTCACCCTGGCGAGACGACGGCCACCCCACCCTTCGTGGCTACCCTGGGTGACGTGCCAGTGCTGTCCAGATTCGCTCCCCCGAGGCCCCGCGCGCTCGCTGCTGCCCTCTCCTTGACCGCCGTCGTCGCCGGGTGCAGCAGTTCCCCGGACGCGGCGACCGACATCGGTTCCACGTCCACCGAGGTCACCGTGCCGGTGTCGGCGGTGACGACCGCGGTCCTCGACCCGGGTGCCGAGCCTCGCGACGTGATCCGGGTGACGCCGGCCCTGGACACGGTCCAGCACATCGACCTGACCACCAGTTCGCAGGTCTTCCAGCAGATCGGTGATCAGCCCCGCCAGGACTTCTCGTCTCCCGAGATCACGCTGCCGCTGACGGCGACGGTCACGCGGGCGGTGTCGAACGGAGATCCCAGCACCGTCGTGGATCTGACGTTGGGCGACGCGACTTCCCCCGACCGGGCCCTGATGTCGGCGTTCGCGGCGGCGTCCGGGTCCGGCGCCGGTCTCACGCTCGGGCCGACCGGTGCCGTCAGCGCGCTGCGGCTGCGTCCGGCCCCGAACGCGCCCGACGCCGCGCGCGCCGCGATCGAGCAGGCGTTCTATCAGGCCGTGTACCGGATGGTCTCGTTCCCCGACGTCCCGATCGGTGTCGGTGCGGTGTGGGAGATCCACCAGCAGGTGATGAGCGGCATCACGCTCGACCAGGTGAGCACCGCGACGCTGGTGGCGCGGGACGGCGATCGGTTCACCGTGCGGGTGAACATCGTGCAGACGCCCCAGGACTCGGCGTGGGAACTGCCCAACGAGGCCGGACACCTGAACATCGATTCGTTCACGATGGCCGGGGACGGAATCCTCACGATCGACCCGGCACAACCGCTTCCGGTGGACGGCGAACTGACACTCGCCGGCGACCAGGCCTACAGCGATCCCGAGGGCACCACCAAGCTCGCACAGTCCCTGCAGGATCGGGTGCACTGGCAGGCTCGTCAACCCTGACGGGCGCCCCGGCGCGTACACGGCGAGGGCCGGAGCGGTTGTCCGCTCCGGCCCTCGCCGTGTTCGAAAAGAGCAGGTACCCGGAAGATCAGGCGCAGGCAGGCGACTGCAGCGACGCCATGGCGACGATGCCGCACGCGCTGTTCTTCGACAGCTTCCACACGCCGTCCTCGGCAACGAAGTCGACGGTGCCGGTGGCGACCTGGTCGCCGATCGTGGTCTCGATACCGGCGGTGGCCGTGCCGTTCTCGTTGTCGTTGACGTCGAGGACGGTGACCTGGGCACCGGCCTGCTTGGCGGCGGCTGCCACCTGATCGATCAGGGTCGGGTCGGCAGCGGCGCCCTCGACCAGGTTGACCTTCTGGTCGGCCGGAACGGTCTCGTCGAACGCCTGCGCCAGCATGGCGTTCAGGTCCTCCACCGTCGGAACCGGCGGGTACGCGGCGGCCTCGGTCGTGGTGGTGGTCGCAGCCGTGGTGGTCTTCGCGGTCGTGGTCGTGCTGTCACCTTCGTCCGAGCTGCAGGCGGACATCGTGAGGGCGGCGGCCAGTGCCACCGTGGCGACGGTGATCTTGCGAAGCTTCAACTTCTCGTCCTTCTCGTTCTCGATCGTGCACGGGATCGTGCTCGGGTCATCCAGCAGCGGATGCTCCACCGGGACAGCGGATCGGGGGCCAGCGTACCCGGCGGCGATAAGAACTCCATGAGAGCCGGGACTTCTTCAGGCGAGGCTGGCGAGGGGGTCGGCGACGACGAGCGCCGGATCGTCCTCGGGGAGGGTCCGGGCCGGTCCGGGACCCGTGGTGCGGGTCTCGAATCGCACCGTCACCCGTCCGTGTCCGGCGCCCTGAACCCAGCCGTGCCCGTATTCGTGGTGGCTCACATCGGTGCCCGGACGCCACCGCGACCGCGGTTCCTCGGCGCGCTGCTGCAGTACCGGTCGTGGCCCGGACTCGGCCTCGTCGTCCTCGACCGATCGGTCCAGCTCCGGAAACAGCGAGTCCTGCCGGATCGCCGACAGTCCCGCGAAGCCGACGCCGACCAGCCGGATGGGCCCGATCTCCAGGGGGTCGAGCGCGAGGCGTTGCGCCGCGCCGGTCAGCGTCGGCAGGTCCTCGGTGGCGTACGGCAGCGTCGAGGACCGCGTGAGAATACTCATATCGGCCTTGCGCAGTTTGAGCACCACCGTGCGCGCGGCACGCCCGTCCTTCCGTAACCGGTTGTGCGCGGCGACCGCGCTCCCGGCGACCGCCTGTCGCAGGTCGCTCATGGTCACGATGTCGGTCGCGAAAGTGGTTTCGGCACTGACCTGTTTCGCTTCGGCGCGTTCGGCGACCGGGCGATCGTCGATGCCGTTGGCCAGCCGATGCAGCCCGGGACCGACGGTCGTGCCGAGGATGGACGCGGCCTCGGCCACCGGCAGGGCCGCGAAGTCGCCGATGGTGTCGATGCCGAGCCGCCGCAGCTTGTCCTCGGCGACCGGCCCGATCCCCCACAGCTTGCGGACGGGCAGGCCGTGCAGGAGGGCACGTTCCTCGTCGGGTCGCACGACGAGCATGCCGTCGGGTTTCGCGAGACCGGAGCCGATCTTGGCGATCTGTTTGCCCGAGCCGGCCCCGATGGAGGCCACCAGGCCGGTTCGTTCGAGCACCGTCGCGCGCAACTGCGCGCAGAAGCGTTCGACCTCGGCGACACTCGCGCCGGCGAGTTCGGGTGGCTCGGCGAATGCCTCGTCCATCGACAGCGTCTCGAGGACCGGTACGTGGGAGCGCAGCGTCTCGAAGACCGCCTCGCTGAGGTTCCGGTACACGATGCCGCGCGGGGGCAGGACCACCGCGGACGGCCCGACGAGCCGGCGGGCACGGCTCATCGGCATCGCCGACCGCGCCCCGAACACGCGGGCCTCGTAGCTGGCGCCGGCGACGACACCGCGCGCGCCGAGCCCACCGACGAGCACCGGCCGACCACGAAGGGTCGGCCGGGTCAGCTGTTCGGCGGACGCGAAGAACGCGTCGAGGTCCAGGTGGAGAACCCAGCGCCGGTTCACGGTGACGGGCACCGGTTCAGGGTAGTTCGCGGCACCGACCGTCCTCGTGCGCGGTTCCGGTAGCGGGTGCTACCGAAACCGTGCACGAGGCGGGGGTCATGCCTTGGAGATGGCCGCGCGCACGCCCTCACCGAGGTCGACGCCCGCGTCGCCCGCGGCCCCCAGTTCGAAGGTCGTCGCGAGGACCTCGCCTGCGATGAGGTCCTTGTGCCGGGCCGCCCACTCGGCGCGGTCGACCGGCACCTCGAACGTCACCGTGATGCGGTCGGACACCTCGAGTCCGAGGTTGCGGCGCGCGTCCTGCAGTTCGCGGATGCGGTCCTTCGCCCAGCCCTCGGCTTCGAGTTCCTCGGTGACCGTCGAATCCAGCACGACCAGGCCGCTGCCGCCGGGCAGCGCGGAGGTCGACTCGGGTTCGGCGGCGACGAGCCGGCTCGTGTACTCCTCGGGGAGCAGCGCGATTCCGGCGGCGGTCACGGTGCCGTCGGCGGCCTCGGTCCAGTCGCCGGACTTCACCGCCTTGATGACCTTCTGCACGTCCTTGCCGAGACGCGGACCGGCGGCCCGCGCGTTGACGACGACCTCGAAGCGGCCGTGCGCCTCGACATCGTCGGTGAGCTCGACGTGCTTGACGTTGACCTCGTCGCCGATCAGCTCGACGAACGGTTCGAGGCTCGCCGAACCCGGGGTCGCGACGGTGACCTTCGGCAGCGGCAGCCGCACCCGCAGGTGCTGGGCCTTGCGCAGCGACAGGACGGTCGAGCACACCGCCCGCACCTCGTCCATCGCCGCGACGAGTTCGGGGTCGGCGGGGATGTCGCCGGCCTCGGGCCAGTCCGCGAGATGCACCGAGCGGCCACCGGTCAGGCCACGCCAGATCACCTCCGACGCCATCGGCAGCAGCGGCGCCGCAAGGCGGGTGACGACCTCGAGGACGGTGTGCAGGGTGTCGATCGCGTCGGTGTCCTCGTCCCAGAACCGGTTCCGGGAACGACGCACGTACCAGTTGGTCAGGGCGTCGCAGAACGTGCGTAGTTCGTCGCACGCACCGGCGATGTCGATCACCTCGAGTGCCTCGGTGATCACGTCGCGGGTCTGGGCCAGCTTGGCGAGGATGTACCGGTCGAGCACGTGCGGCGAATCGGTGCGCCACGTGCCCGGCTTCGACGCGTACAGCTGCAGGAAGCTCCACGCGTTCCACAGCGGGAGCAGCGCCTGCCGCACACCTTCGCGGATGCCCTGCTCGGTGACGACGAGGTTGCCGCCGCGCAGGATCGGGGAGGACATGAGGAACCAGCGCATCGCGTCGGAGCCGTCGCGCGCGAACACCTCGTTGACGTCCGGGTAGTTGCCCTTGGACTTGCTCATCTTCAGGCCGTCGTCACCGAGGACGATGCCGTGCGCGGCGACGCACTTGAAGGCGGGCCGGTCGAACAACGCGGTCGCGAGCACGTGCAGCGTGTAGAACCAGCCGCGGGTCTGCCCGTTGTACTCGACGATGAAATCGCCCGGGTAGTGCGTCTCGAACCAGTCCTGGTTCTCGAACGGGTAGTGCACCTGCGCGAACGGCATGGACCCGGACTCGAACCAGCAGTCGAGCACCTCGGGCACGCGGCGCATCGTCGAACGGCCTGTCGGGTCGTCCGGGTTGGGTCGCGTGAGCTGGTCGATCATCGGCCGGTGCAGATCGTCCGGGCGCACCCCGAAGTCCGCCTCGAGCTCGTCGAGCGAGCCGTACACGTCGACGCGCGGGTAGGCGGGATCGTCCGACACCCACACCGGGATGGGGCTGCCCCAGTAGCGGTTGCGGCTGATGTTCCAGTCGCGTGCACCTTCGAGCCACTTGCCGAACTGACCGTCACGGATGTGCTCGGGCACCCACGTGATCTCCTGGTTCAGCTCGACCATCCGGTCGCGGAACCGGGTGACGGCGACGAACCACGACGGCACTGCCATGTAGATCAGCGGCTGGCCGGAACGCCACGAGTGCGGGTAGGAGTGCTCGATGGTCTCGTGCCGCAGCAGCTTGCCGGCCGCCTTGAGGTCCTTGATGATCACCGGGTTCGCGTCGAAGACCTGCAGGCCCTCGTAGGGCGGCACCATCGCGGTGAACTTTCCGCCCGGATCCAGCGGCTGCACCAGTTCGATGCCGTTGCGCTGGCAGTACTCCATGTCCTCCTCACCGAAGGCGGGAGCCATGTGCACGATGCCGGTGCCGGACTCGGTGGTGACGTAGTCGGCGGCGATCACCTGGTGCGCGTTGTCGCGGCCGGTGAAGAAGTCGAACGGCGGCTCGTAGGCGAGGCCGACCAGGTCGGCGCCGGTGTACTCGGCGAGCACCTCCGGCTCGTCGCCCAGCTCGCGGGCGTAGTGGCCCACGCGGTCCTTCGCCAGCAGGTAGGTCTTCGATTCGGACTCGCCGGCCACCCGCACCGCGACGTAGGTGATCTCCGGGTGCACCGCGATCGCGAGGTTCGACGGCAGCGTCCACGGCGTGGTGGTCCAGATCAGGGCGTTGGCGCCGTCGAGTTCGGTGCCGGGGGCGCGCAGCACCATGTCGACGGTGACGGCCGGGTCCTGACGCATCTTGTAGGCGTCGTCGAGCCGGGTCTCCTGGTTGGACAGCGGCGTCTGCTCGTACCACGAGTACGGCAGCACCCGGAAGCCCTGGTAGATCAGGCCCTTGTCGTACAGGGACTTGAAGGCCCACATGACGGACTCCATGAAGTCCAGGTCCAGGGTCTTGTAGTCGTTGTCGAAGTCGACCCAGCGGGCCTGCCGGGTGACGTAGTCGCGCCACTCCCCCGTGTACCGCAGCACCGACTGCTTGCAGTACGCGTTGAACTCGGCCAGGCCCATCGTGTCGATCTCGGATTTGTCCTTGATTCCGAGCTGCTTCTCGGCCTCGAGCTCGGCGGGCAGGCCGTGGCAGTCCCAGCCGAAGCGGCGGTCGACCTTCTTACCGCGCATGGTCTGGAAGCGCGGCACCAGGTCCTTGACGTAGCCGGTGAGCAGGTGCCCGTAGTGCGGCAGGCCGTTCGCGAACGGCGGGCCGTCGTAGAAGACGAACTCCTCGGCGCCCTCGCGCTGCGCGAGCGACGCCCGGAACGTGTCGTCCTCGGCCCAGCGGGCGAGAACGCGCTGCTCGAGGTCGGGGAAATCGACGCCCGCATCCTTGGCAACGCCGTAGTCGACGCGCGGGTATCCGCCTGCCGGGGTCGGTGCGTCTGCGCTGGGTGCAGCGTTGCCGGTCGCTGCGGGATTCTCGGTCACTGCGGGGGCTCCTCCGTGCCTGGACGTGCTCGGCACGGGGACGATCACCGCGCACTGTGCGCCGCGACCGCGGTACCACCCCGCTTGCACCGCCCGGTCGGGACCGGACGGGCCACTCGTGCAGGCTGTGACGGGCCCACCCGTTCGGTTCTACTGGGTCGCCCCGCCGATGGCGGGTCGACCGTTCTTCCGAAGGCTCCCCGGTGATGGCCGGATCGTCGCCGCCCCGGACGTGCCGGGGTTCATCCACCCCGGTGGAACCGGGACTCATCCATTGTAGGACGTGCCGTCAGTCGGTTCGATCACGGCCGCTGTCGCGCCGCCGCGACCGTCGATCGGCGGGCGTGGCGGGGGCGGTTCGCGAGCTGGTCAGCAGACTGACCAGCAGCAGGACCGCTCCCACCACGCACACCACGATGCAGGCCCAGGCCCAGGCAACCGACCCGGTCATCAGCGCGACGACCAGCAGGCCGAATCCGATGGCTGCGAGAACGAGAGTCACCACGAGCACGTCGAACCCTCATCCGACGTTCGGCACCGGGCCCGGTGCTCGATCAGTTGCCGCCCTTGGCGAACGAGGTGGAACCGAACGACGAGGAGTTCGACCCGTTGAACGTGTCCTCGTCACCGTCGACCGGCACCGCCGAACCACGCTGCTCGAGTTCCTCGAGCTGCGACTCCAGGTACGACTTCAGGCGCACGCGGTACTCGCGCTCGAACGTCTTGAGCCGCTCGATGCGACCCTCGAGCACCGAACGCTGCTGGTTGATGGTCGCCATGATCTCGGTGTGCTTCTTCTCCGCGTCCGCCTGCAACGCGTCGGCCTTCTCCTTGGCCTGACGCAGCTGGGTCTCGGAGCGGGTCCGCGCGTCGGCCAGCATCGCCTCGGACTTCTGGCGCGCGTCGGCGATCATCGCCTCGCTGCGGGTCCGCGCATCCGACACCAGCTGCTCGGAGTTGGTTCGGGCGTTGCGGACGAGTTCCTCGGCCTCGGCCTTGGCGTCGCTGGTGAGCCGGTCCGCCATCTCCTGCGCGAGACCGATCACCTTGGCGGCCTGCATGCTGGAGTCGCCGGCCGGGGCGGCAGCCACGGGAGCCGGTGCGGGAGCGGGCGCCGGAACCGGGGCCGGTTCCGGCTTCGGAGGCTCCACGACTCGCGCGGGTTCCGGTTTCGCGGCTGCGGACGGCACCTGCCCACCCGAGCGCGCGCTCTTCTTCGCCTCGGCGAGTTCCTGGTCGAGCTCAGCCACCCGCTGGCGCAGGTCGGCGTTCTCCTCGATGAGGGTCGTCAGCTCCTGCTCGACGAGGTCGAGGAAAGCGTCGACCTCGTCCTCGTTGTAGCCACGCTTCCCGATCGGAGGCTTGCTGAACGCGACATTGTGCACATCAGCTGGTGTCAGCGGCATGGAAGGGTCCCTTCACGCGTCGTGTAAGCGGTCAATCAGCGTTCAGCGATATCCACATTCGTGTCGAAATCGACAATCAGGTCGATATGCGCAGTCGTGTGTATATCCGCAGTTCCGTCGGTTTCGACGACCCTGCCGAAAGCACAGTGTTGTCGATACCTGCAATGCGTCACGCGTATCGACCCCACTGTATATGGCATTCCATTCTGGCACAGAGCAGCGTCGGCGCAGCCTGTGCGACGCGGGTGTCGGCCATCAGGCCATGCCTCCGCGCGGGATGAACGCCATCAAGAAATAGACGATGAACAGCAAGACCATGATGGACAGATCGAGCCGCACGCCCCCCAGGGAAAGCGGGGGAATCAGCCGTCGGAGCAGCTTCACGGGCGGATCCGTGACCGTGAAGATCGCTTCCAGTACGACGACGACGAAACCGGTCGGTTTCCAGTCCCGGGCGAAGGTTCGGATGAACTCGACGATGATTCGCCCGATCAACAGGAGCCAGAAAATGAAGAGCAGGAACCAGAGCACCTCGAATACGGCCACCCGCCCACTCTGCCCGACGAAGACGGATCCATCAAAACCGAAACGCCCGGGGCACGGTGATCTGCACCGTGCCCCGGGCGTTTCGCTGGCTCGGGACCGCCTCGCCGACGGTCACTGCTGGCTGTAGAAGCCCGTCTCGGCGATGCGCCGGCGTTCCTCGGCGGAGACGTCGATGTCGGCAGGCGACAGCAGGAACACCTTCGTGGCGACCTTGTCGAACGAGCCGCGCAGCGCGAACGCCAGCCCGGCCGCGAAGTCGACGAGTCGCTTCGCATCGGCGTTGCTCATCTCGACGAGGTCCATGATGACCGGGGTGCCGTCACGGAACCGCTCCCCGATGGTGCGGGCCTCGCTGTAGTCGCGCGGGCGCAGAGTGGTGATCTTCGACAACGGGCCTCCCTCGTCGAACAGGGCACCGCGGCGCGCCTCGGTGCGTTCGAGCCGCGGCTCCCCCGCCAGCGAGGATCGGCCGGGAGCGCGATTCGGTGCAGCGGCAGCGCGCGGTACACGCGCGGAGATCGGCTCGACCCGCGCCGGGCGAGCCGGCGCCTCGTACCGATCGAAATCGTCCTGAGGGAAATCGTGGACGGGCTCGTCCCGACGCGACTGCGGGTACTCGTCCCGGTGCGAGGGACCGTATCCACCGGAATACGACGGATCGTTGTACTCACGTTCACGGTCGCGTTCACGGCGGACGCTCGCCGGATCATCGAGGTAGTCGTCCTCGTAGTCCTCGAGCGGCACCATCCCGAAGTACGCCTTGAACTTGTGGAGTGTGCTCATCGATCGCCCTTCCCTC
>Ga0180215_1006095_pt1 | contig 10069 bp, 9 predicted proteins | sample eDN3rd37CBELigBY_FD_128871 | JGI IMG/M metagenome (GOLD analysis project Ga0180215, IMG submission 128871) | Enriched backyard soil microbial communities from Emeryville, California, USA - eDNA 3rd pass 37_C BE-Lig BY (version 2) (version 2) | ecosystem: Environmental > Terrestrial > Soil >...
GAACGACGGCAAGGTGCTCGACGATCCGAAGCAGTATCATTCCATCTTCACCGCCGTCGATGGCGACACCATGAAGGTCGCCTGGCAGATCAAGGTCGACGGCAACCTCGACAACGTCGATGCGGACTACCAGGGCAAGTACGCCTGGGCGACCTGCTACAACTCGGAGGAAGGCGTCACGCTCGCCGAGATGATGGCGAAGGAACAGGACTGGGTCGTCGTCTTCAACCTCAAGCGCATCGAGGAGGCGGTGAAGAACGGCGAGTTCGAGACCCTCGGCGGCGTGCCGGTCCTCGACGGACGCGCAGGTTCCAAGTTCACCCGCTACATCCCGGTACCGAACAGCCCGCACGGCATCAACACCGCGCCTGACGGCATTCACTTCGTCGCCAACGGCAAGCTGTCGCCGACCGTGACCGTCTTCGACGCACGCAAGCTCGATGATCTGTTCGACGACAAGATCAAGCCGCGCGACGTGGTCGTGGCGGAGCCCGAGCTGGGCCTCGGCCCGCTGCACACGGCCTATGACGGCAAGGGCAATGCCTACACCACGCTGTTCCTGGACAGCCAGGTGGTGAAGTGGAACATCGATCTGGCCAAGCGCGCCTACAAGGGCGAGAAGGTCAACCCGGTCATCCAGAAGCTCGACGTGCATTACCAGCCGGGCCACAACCACACCTCCATGGGACAGACCAAGGAGGCGGACGGCAAGTGGCTGATCTCGCTGAACAAGTTCTCGAAAGACCGCTATCTCAATGTCGGCCCGCTCAAGCCCGAGAACGATCAGCTGATCGACATCTCCGGCGACCGCATGGTTCTCGTCCACGACGGCCCGAGCTTCGCCGAACCGCATGACGCCACCCTGGTTCATCGGTCCAAGATCAACCCGGTGCATGTCTGGAAGCGCGACGACCCGTTCTTCGCGGACGCCGTGCAGCAGGCGAAGGCCGACGGCGTGGACCTGATGGTCGACTCGAAGGTGGTCCGCGATGGCAACAAGGTGCGGGTCTACATGACTTCGTCCGCACCGGCATTCGCCCTGGAGAGCTTCCAGGTGAAGCAGGGCGACGAGGTAACGGTCTACGTCACCAATATCGACGAGGTCGAGGACCTGACCCACGGCTTCTGCGTCATCAACTACGGCATCAACATGGAGGTCGCGCCTCAGGCCACGGCATCCGTCACCTTCACGGCGTCGAAACCGGGCGTGTATTGGTATTACTGCTCCTGGTTCTGCCATGCGATGCACATGGAGATGAAGGGCCGCATGCTCGTCGAGCCGCAGGCGACCTGACGCCATGATCCGTTTTCGCACCATCGTGCGCCTGGGGCTGGCGGTCTTCACCGCCAGCCTCGTCACGCCCGCCTGGGCGGAGCGGATCACCGTTCCGTCCGGCGAAGGCAATCCTCAGGAGTTTCTGGACAGGGCCGCTGACGGCGACATCATCGTCCTGCAGACGGGCGAGCATCGCGGCACGATTCGGATCACGCGCCGGCTGACGGTGGAAGGCGAGCCCGGCGCGGTTCTGATCGGGCCGGGCACGGGAAGCGTCGTCACGGTCGCGGCCCCCGAGGCGATCGTGCGCGGACTGACGATCCGCGGATCCGGCACGAACCTGGAAAAGATGGATGCGGGGATCTTTGTCGAGAAGACGGCCACGGGCGCCATCGTCGAGAAAAACCGGCTCGAAGGCAACCTGTACGGCATCTACCTGCACGGAGCCGAGAATTCCGTTGCGCAGGACAACACGATCATCGGGATCCGGGAAGGGCGCCTGAACGAGGCCGGCAACGGCATCTCGGTCTGGAACGCCGCAGGGGCCAAGGTGCTCCGCAACGATGTCCGCTTCGGCCGCGACGGCATCTTCGTCATCACGAGCAAGCGCAACGTTTTCAGCGGCAACCGCTTCCGCGACCTGCGCTTTGCCGTCCACTACATGTACACCAATGACAGCGAGGTCACGGACAACGTGTCGGTCAACAACGCGGTCGGCTTCGCGCTCATGTTTTCCAGCCGCCTGAAGATCACGGGAAACGTCTCGGACGGCGACCGGGACCATGGCTTCCTGTTCAACTACGCCAACGGTTCGCAGATCACGGGCAACACGGTGCTGGGGCGCCTCCAGCCCGCCGAGCGCTGGACCATGGCGGGCGTGCGCAGCAAGGACGACAAGGAGCACGGCCTGCCTGCCGTCGATGCGGCCGAGGTGGCTCCGGGCGCTGACGCCCGTCCGGGCCCCACCAAGTGCGTGTTCATCTACAATGCCAACCAGAACCGCTTCCGCGACAACTGGTTCGAGGGCTGCGAGATCGGCATTCATTTCACCGCCGGATCGGAGCGCAACGAGATGGTCGGCAACGCCTTCATCAGGAACCGCAACCAGGTGAAGTATGTGAGCACCCGCTATCTCGACTGGTCCAAGGATGGGCGCGGCAACTACTGGAGCGACAATCCGGCCTTCGACCTGAACGGCGACGGCCTCGGCGACAGCGCCTATCGTCCGAACGACCTCGTCGACAAGGTGCTCTGGACCGCGCCGCAGGCCAAGGTGCTGATGAACAGCCCCGCCGTGCAGGTGATCCGCTGGGCGCAGGCGCAGTTCCCTGCCCTGCTGCCGGGAGGCGTCGTCGACAGCCACCCGCTCATGGCGCCGCCCGTCCGCCCGAAGCCGGTTGCGGAAGGAGGACGGCCATGAAGACGACGGTCGAGATCCGCAACGTCGTCAAGCGCTTCGGCAAGGTCGAGGCGGTGCGCGACGTCTCGTTCGACCTGCCCGAGGGCGAGACGATCGCGCTCGTCGGTCACAACGGCGCCGGCAAGACCACCTTGATGAAGCTCATGCTCGGCCTGATCCGGCCCACCAGCGGCAGCATCTCCGTGCTCGGAGATGATCCGGCTGCGGGGGAATTCGAAGGCCGCCGGCGGCTCGGCTACCTGCCTGAGAGCGTCTCGTTCAACGCGGCGCTGACGGGCCACGAGACGCTGGCCTTCTATGCCCGCCTCAAGCGCGAGCCGGCAAAGTCGGTCGGAGCGCTTCTCGATCGGGTCGGCCTCTCCCACGCAGCCAACCGGCGCGTCGGCACCTATTCCAAGGGCATGCGCCAACGCCTCGGCCTGGCCCAGGCCCTGCTGGGCGAGCCGCGCGTGCTCCTGCTCGACGAGCCGACCACTGGCCTCGACCCGGCCCTGCGCCACAGCTTCTACGAGATCGTCGAGGAGCTGCGCGGGCGCGGAGCGACGCTGCTGCTGTCCTCGCACGCCCTGACGGAGCTGGAAGAGCGCGCCGGCCGCGTCATCATCATGAACCGCGGGGTCAAGGTCGCCGACGGCACCCTCGACGAGCTGCGCCGCATCGCCCAGCTGCCGACCCGCATCCGCCTGAAGGTCACCGATGCGGGTCTGGCCAATGTGCCGAACTGGCTCGGCGCGGCGGAGGGATGGCGCCGGGTCAATGGCCACATGGTCGAGATCGATGCTGCGCCCGAGCGCAAGATCGAGCTGCTGCGCCGCGCGACCGATGAAGGCGCGCCTGTCGAGGACCTGGACGTGATCCAGCCGACCCTCGACGAGCTTTACGCTCACTTCCTTCTGTCGCAGGAGGCCGCGCGATGAGAAACATCCTGATCGTCGCACGCAAGGAAATCCAGGAGGGGCTGCGCAACCGCTGGGTCCTCGCCACGACGTTGCTGCTCGCGGGCCTTGCCCTGTCGCTCACCTTCCTCGGCAGCGCTCCCACGGGCACCGTCGGCGTGCGGGCGCTCGACGTGGTGATCGTCAGCCTCTCCAGCCTCACGATCTTCCTGCTGCCGCTGATCGCGCTGCTGATCTCGCATGACGCCATCGTCGGCGAGATGGAGCGCGGCACCATGCTGCTGCTCCTGAGCTACCCGGTCGGGCGCTGGCAGGTGCTGCTCGGCAAGTTCATCGGCCACCTGTCCATCCTGGCCTTCGCGACGCTGCTGGGCTACGGCGCGGCCGCAGGCGCGCTCGCGGTGACGGGTGCGGAGATCGATGCGCAGAGCTGGATGGCCTTCGCCATCATGATCGGATCCTCGATCCTGCTCGGCGCCGCCTTCATCGCGGTCGGCTACCTGGTCAGCGCCCTGGTGCGGGAACGCGGCACGGCGGGCGGCATCGCCGTCGGCATCTGGCTGGTCTTCGTGCTGATCTACGACATGGCCCTGCTCGGCCTGCTCGTGGTGGACCAAGGACAGGTGCTTTCGGGCGGGCTGCTCAACGCCCTTCTGCTGCTCAACCCCGCCGACGCCTACCGCCTTTTCAATCTGACGGGATCCGCAGGCGTCAGCGCCTTCTCGGGCATGGCCGGGGTAGCCCAGAGCGCCACCTTGAGCCCCTCCACCCTCCTCGCCGCGCTCGCCGCCTGGGCTCTCGTTCCCTTGGCGCTGGCGGCGTTCGCCTTCTCCAGGAGAGAACTATGAGAAAGATCGTCCTCCTCGCCGCCTTCGCGGGTGCGCTCGTCCTGTCCGGATGCAACGACCAGAAGACGGCCGAGGCTCCGCCTCCCCCGCAGGAGATGACCGCCTCCGCCATCGGCCATTACTGCGGCATGAACGTCCTGGAGCATCCCGGCCCGAAGGGGCAGATCATCCTGGCGAGCCGCAAGGAGCCGGTGTGGTTCTCGTCGGCCCGGGACGCGATCTCCTTCACCATGCTGCCCGAGGAGCCGAAGGACATCAAAGCGATCTACGTCTCCGACATGGCCAAGGCGACGGATTGGGAGCAGCCGGGGGTGATGAACTGGATGGATGCGCGCCAGGCCGTCTTCGTGATCGGCAGCCGCATGAAGGGCGGCATGGGCGCCGACGAGGCGGTGCCGTTCTCTGACAGGACCGCGGCCGGCAGGTTCGCGGCCGAGAACGGCGGACGCGTCGTGACCTTTGCGGAGGTGCCCAAAGACTACGTGCTGGGCGCCGCGGCGGAGACGACGAGTTCCGTCGAAGAGGGGCATGGAGGGCATGAAGGTCATGGTGCCCCTGCCGCACCGAAGGATACTCACGCCCACTAGAGAGATTCCCATGTCCCCTCACCTCACCCGCCGACGCTTCATCGGGGTCACCGCAGCCGCGGCCGGCCTCGGCCTCGTGCCCTTCGGACGCGCGCCGAGGGCCGAGGCCCACCTGGTCACATGGCGCGGCCAGGCCATGGGCGCCGTGGCGTCGCTGCAGGTGCATCATCACGACCGGGCCGTTGCCGAGCGCCTGATCGAGCGCTCGCTCGCCGAGGTTCGTCGCCTGGAGGCGGTGTTCAGCCTCTACCGCGCGGATTCCGCCCTGGTGGCCCTGAACAGGCAGGGCATCCTGGTCGCCCCGCCCAAGGATCTCGTCGCGCTCCTGTCCGAGTGCCGCCGCTGCTGGGCGCTGACCGGGGAAATGTTCGACCCGACCGTGCAGGCGCTGTGGACGCTCTACCACGATCATTTCTCCAGACCCGATGCGAATCCGGATGGACCGCCAGAGCCCGCGCTTCGCGAAGCCATGGAGCGGGTCGGGTTCGGCCATGTGGTGTTCGATGCGGACAGGATCGCCCTCGGCAAGCGCGGCATGACGCTCACCCTCAACGGCATCGCGCAGGGCTACATGACCGACCGGGTGGTCGATGTCCTGCGCGCGGGCGGTATCGAAAGCAGCCTCGTCGACATGGGCGAGCCGCGGGCCGTGGGAACCCGCCCGACCGGCGAGCCGTGGCGCATCGGCATCGCCGACCCCGACCATCCCGAGCGGATCGGCGATACGTTGGAGGCCGTCGACAAGGCCGTCGCGACCTCCGGGGCTTACGGCTTCCGCTTCGATCCGGCCGGCCGCTTCAACCATCTGGTCGATCCGAAGACCGGGCGCCCGACGAACCTTTATCGGAGCGTCACGACCGTGATGCCGAATGCGACCCTGGCGGATGCCCTGTCGACCGCCTTCAGCCTCATGCGGGAGGACGAAATCGCGAGTGTTCTCAGGACCGAAGGCGGCGAAGCCAGGCTCGTCACCAGGGACGGACGGCCCCGCATTCTGACAGGCTGACGATCTAACCCCGCGCCCCGCGTCGATGGCTCCTGCGCACCTGCGGCTGGGGCGGATTGTCCTTGTACAGAATCCGCGCCACGGCCTCCACGTCGGCAATCACCAACCGACGCCGGTAGCGCCGGATCTGGCGCTGGGCCTCCCAGTTGCCGAGCGTCCGGCTCACAGTCGGCAGGGTGCTCCCGATCAGATCGGCGAGATCCTGGCGGCTGACGGGAAATGGAATCTCGATTCCCTCCGGAACCGGCCGGCCGAACCTCTCGACGAGCTTGAGAACCGCATGCACCAGACGGTGCTCGACGGGTTCGCCCGAAAGATCCCGCACCCGGTCCTCCATCTCCCGCAGGCGGGTCTCGAGATCGCGGATCACGTTCATGGCCACCTGCGGATAGCGGTCGACGATGGCCCTGAGAACGGGCGCCGGCCACTGGAGCTCCTCGCAATCCGTGACCGCGACGGCGTCGACCGGATAGAACCTGTCGAACAGCGCCGGGCTGCCGAAGACCTCGCCCGGCCCGACATATTTGACGACGACGCGCGAGCCCTGCGGCGTCGACTGCACGAGCTGAGCGACCCCCGAAACGAGAACATGGACGGCCTGGGCCGGCTGCCCGGCGGCGAAAAGCGCCGTGCCGGCCTCAAGGGACCGCCGCTTCGCCTGCCGTAAGATGTCTTTCGCTACGCCCTCCTCCAGGCCCTGAAGCAATCCGATGGACGATGCCCTATCGTCCATTCCGACCTCCCGGCGCGACGGTTGTCTCCTTTTCCGCGGATGCAAGGCTTCTGGCTCTCATCATATCCTCTGCGCCGCACGCCGCCGCGAGGCCGATATCCGCGAAGAGGAGGGAGATTTCATCGAAGACACCGAGATCCGTCTCATCGATCCTGACCGTATCGAGTTCGCTGACGAGTTCAAGGAGTGCTGCAATGCGTTCGGCCTGGTGCCGCGCATCAAGGATCAGCGCGCGGACCTGCCGGCGGTTTTCAAGCGCCTCGAAGCGCTCGAGAGCATCGTCGACCTTGCTGCGGCACTTGCAATCCAGTTCGAGCGTGTCCAGAACGGCACGGACGCGATCCAGGAGATGTGACGGCGTTTGCTTGGTCGTCCGCTCTTCCATTCGGGTTTCCTCCTGGTTGATCGGAACAGAAGGACACACCAGGCTCCTCCGCGCATTGAGCTAGCTCAAAGACTAACATGATTATCTCGGCGTATCGTGCCGGTCCTCGAACCGGACAGCATGAAGGCCAGGCAGCACGCGAAGGCAGCCACCCAGCCGATGCCTGCGGATAGGAGAAGGACCGGGCTGGGCACCGCCACGACAGCGGCGAGAACGCGCGCGACCGCGGCCGCCGTGATCAGTGAATAGGCGATATTGGCGAGTGCCGATGGCCGGAACGACATCTTGTCACGCTTGCGGATGACACTTGTCATGACGGCGATTGCGGTCGTTCCGAGGCCGCCGACGGACCAGATGTGAACGATGGCGATATCCGGGATGGGGCCGATCTCCGCCTCGGCGATGCCGAGGGTCAGAAACCCGATATTGATCCAGGCAACACCCGCAAGCACGGCAACGATGCCAGCGAACTGGCGCATTTTCCAGAACCGCAGCAGAGCCAGCCGCCTGATCCCGATGGAACCTGCAACAAGCGCCGGAATTCCACACGGGAGCCCAAGGGACCACAGCGAAACCGCTGCCGTTGCGAAGAGGCGGTGAGCGAGCACAAGACCTGCGCTTGGTGGCTCCGGCGGCACGTGGCCCGCGCGCTCATGCGCGGCACTCACGAGGGCGTACGAGATCCGGCCACCGAGTTCCAGGCAGAGCAACACAATGGCGGAGAGGCAGATCCGCGTCGGCACCGGACTCGGCGAAGGGGCGTACGCCGTCATGGCGCCTGACAGAGCCTGGATCCCGACAAGGACAGCGACGTAAATGGTGCCAGGGTCCCTCGAGACGATCGCGTGGCGCACGGGAACGACGCCTGCGGCCATGTTGGCGATGACCTGCAAAAGAAGGCAGACTCCCGGCGCCAGCCATGTCAGCGGCAGTGCCAGAGCATGGCAAAGCAACGCCCCCTCGAGGATTCCGCGAGGAGCAACGGCCCGCTTGGTCCAGCGCGGCAGCGCCACGGACAGAAAACCGATCCAGAGCAGCGGTACGAAGCTCACCAGAAGGTCTCGCGCGTGCGAGGTTTCGTAGCCAGTCCCAGGTGCCAAGGCCGTGGCGGCCGACAGGCACGCGAGACCGAATGCGGCGCGAAATATCCTGCCACCGCAGCGCTCTCGGTCAATCTCCGGCTGGGAATAAGCTCGTTTCCAAACGCACAGCCGGCAAGGGCCTCGTGGTTGCGTAGCCCTAGGCAACCGTCATCCCTGCGCCGCCCGCTCCATTGGTGACGTCCGGTTGAAACAGCATGCCGGCCTGTCCCGTAAAGAACCCATTCGAGAAGGAAACGCCTTCGCAGATCGACGCCAGGGCTTCCCTGCCCTGTTCGGGATGGATGACGCCGTCCGCCACGCCGCGGAACACCTTCGTCACCGCCACCATGTCGCATGTCTGCGGAGAGATCCTGCACGAGGCGACGCCCATGGCCTTGAGATCGGGAATGCTCTCGATCAGGTTGACATAGGTCGACGACAGCGTCTGCACGCCGTTGACCGCCAGGAATTTCTGGCCGTCCAGGGTATCCGTCGCGAGCCCGTCGGGATCCTTGCCGCACACGAACTGGCAATTGTCCTTGGTGAGCTTGTGGAGTCGTGCATGGTAGCAGCGGGCCGAGATCGCCAGAGGAGCCCTCCCGAAGGACCAGACCTCGATGTCGACGCCCGGACAGGACTCCGCCAGGATGCGGATGGATGCGGCGGGCAGCTCCGGCGGAAGGCAGACCCGGCACGCGCCATTGCCGGCGAGCCACTTCAGAGTCGCCTCGTTGTAGACATTCACATAGGGGCCGATCGCATGGGGACGCCCGGCGAGATGCACGAGCGCCGAGATGTCGTTGACCTCGATGAGGTGATCCGCCTCCCTTGCCAACGAGGCCATCTGCTTTCGCTCTCTTTCCAGGGTGACGAGCGCAAGAGAACTCAGGACCACTTCCTTTCCGGCCCGCGCCAGGCGCTCGGCGACATCCGGGATCATGTCCTGGAAGAAGGGCAAGCGCTTCGAACAGACCACTTCACCGATGCAGACGGCATCGACGGGCGCCTCGTCCGCGATCCGATAATGGTAGTCGCGCCAGACGGAAGGTTCCCAATTGTACAGAACCGGGCCGAGCGTCAGCCTCATGATGGCACCTCCCTGTCTCAACGCCATGTCTTGCGGTAGGCGCCGAGCGTGTTGCTCTGCCCCTCGCTCATCTGCTGCAACATGCCGGCGGGAATGGAACGCCCCTGGTCCAGAGCCGTGAGCGCCTCGCGGAAGGAGCGCACCACGTTCTCGATATAGGCGCGGCTTCGCTGCCGCCCTTCGATCTTCAGGGCCGTGACGCCCGCATCCCGCAGGCCGGGCAGGAGCGTCGCGGCATCGAGGCTGACGGGATCCTCGAAGATGTAGCCGCTCGAAAGCCCGGCTTTGAACCGTCCCTTGCACAGGGTCGGATAGGCCGCTGCCTCGCCCTTGCCGAACCTGTTGATGGTCATGCCGCCGAGCCGGGAGACGATGGAGCCGCCCTCCTCCTCATAGGTCACATGGCTCGCCGGCGAGCACACGCCGTTCATGTTCGGCGACAATCCGGTCGCGTAGGACGACAGGGAGCAACGTCCCTCGGCCATCACGCACAATCCCCCGAAGACGAACACCTCGACCTCGCAGGATGTGGCGCGCGTGATGGCCGCGATCTCGGGCACGCTCAACACACGCGGCAGGACCACGCGCTTCGCATTGAACCGCTGGACGTAGAAATCAATCGCGTCGGGATTGGCGGCAGCGGCCTGGACCGAGACATGCAGGCGCGTCCCGGGATGGTTTTGCGCGGCATAGCCCATGAGCCCGACATCGCAGAGAATGAGGGCATCGGCTCCGGCCGCCACCGCATC
>Ga0180215_1006096_pt1 | contig 10068 bp, 10 predicted proteins | sample eDN3rd37CBELigBY_FD_128871 | JGI IMG/M metagenome (GOLD analysis project Ga0180215, IMG submission 128871) | Enriched backyard soil microbial communities from Emeryville, California, USA - eDNA 3rd pass 37_C BE-Lig BY (version 2) (version 2) | ecosystem: Environmental > Terrestrial > Soil >...
CCGGAGGACGATCCCGAGTACGCGCTCGGGCGCAAACTCGGTGCGGCACTGGTCGAGGCGGGATACGCGGTCGTCACCGGTGGCGGGCCGGGTGCGATGGAGGCCGCGAACCGCGGCGCCAGCGAATCGGGTGGGTTCTCCATCGGACTCGGCATCGAGCTGCCGTTCGAGCAGGCCCTCAACGAATGGGTCGATCTGGGCCTGAACTTCCGGTACTTCTTCGCCCGCAAGACGATGTTCGTCAAGTATTCGCAGGCGTTCGTCTGTCTGCCCGGCGGATTCGGGACGCTCGACGAGCTGTTCGAGGCCGTGACCCTTGTGCAGACCCACAAGATCACCCGGTTCCCGATCGTGCTGCTCGGCTCGGACTACTGGTCGGGACTGCTCGACTGGATCCGCGCGGTCATGGTGCGCGACGGCAAGATCTCGCCCGGCGACCTGGATCTGCTGTCGGTCACCGACAGCGTCGAAGAGGCGGTGCGCATCATCGTCGAGGCCCACCGCGGGGAAGAGGCGGAAACGTTGTACGAGGGGAACACGTCGTGGTGAACGGGGCGCCGGCACCGGGCGCGGTGGACGGGCAGCCGGTCGCGTTGTCGGTGTGCGTGTACTGCGCGTCCGGGCCGGTCGACGGGTCGTATCTGGAGCTGGCCGCGGCTGTGGGCACCGAGATCGGCCGACGAGGCTGGCAGCTCGTGTCCGGTGGCGGCAACGTGTCGATGATGGGCGCGGTCGCCGACGCGGCCCGCGCGGCCGGCGCGCACACCGTGGGCGTGATCCCGAAGGCGCTGGTCCATCGCGAGGTCGCCGACATCGACGCCGACGAGCTGATCGTCACCGAGACGATGCGGGAACGCAAACAGGTGATGGAGGATCGGGCGCACGCGTTCATCGCGTTGCCCGGCGGTATCGGCACCCTCGAGGAACTGTTCGAGACGTGGACGGCCGGGTACCTGGGCATGCACGACAAGCCGGTGGTGCTGCTCGATCCGGTGGGGCACTACACCGGGCTGCTCGAGTGGCTCCGGTCGATGGTCGGCACGGGATTCGTCGCGCAGCGTGCGCTCGACGGGCTCCAGGTCACCGCGGAGGTTGCGGATGCGCTGGATCGCTGTGCGATCGGTGTTGTGAGCTAGCGCATCCCGAACCCTCGCCAGCGTGCTTACTCTCGAGTAGGTTGGAGGTCGAAGCTGTCCTTCGCCGCTGTGTGCAGACCTTCCGAGAGGATGCCAGTGACCACCGAGCACAAATCGACCGTCTCCCTGTCGGGCCTTGCCGGCCAGCTTCCGGCGATGCTGCCGGACCTGCCCAGCCTGCTGCGCGGTGCGCTGGGTCTGACGCGGCGTCCCGACGCCCGGGAATCGATCGGTCTGGTCTTCCAGCGTGTCGCCGACCGCCGGCCGGACCGGCCGTTCCTGCGGTTCGAAGGCGACTCGATCAGCTACGGGGATGCCAACGCTCAGGTCAACCGCTACGCGAGCGTCCTGGCGCAGCGCGGGGTGCAGACCGGTGACGTCGTCGGGATCCTCATGAAGAACCGGCCCGAGGCGCTGCTGATCACCCTCGCGGCCGTCAAACTCGGTGCCGCCGCGGGCATGCTCAACCACAACCAGCGCGGCGATGTCCTCGCGCACAGCCTCGGCCTGATCGGCAGCCGCATCCTGATCGTGGGCGAGGAATGCGAGGACGCACTGTCGTCGATCGACCCGGCATCCCTCGGCACGTCCCCGCTGCGGGTCGGGGAACTCGACGCACTCGCCGCCGACGCCGACTCCGCGAACCCCGCGGTCACCGAGCAGCTGCACGCCCATCACACCGCGTACTACATCTTCACGTCCGGCACGACCGGCCTGCCCAAGGCCAGCCGGATGACCCACTTCCGCTGGCTGAAGTCGATGTCGGGGCTCGGCAGCCTCGGCGTCCGGTTGCGCCGCGACGACACCCTGTACTGCTGTCTGCCGCTGTACCACAACAACGCCCTGACGGTCGCGCTGTCGTCGGTGCTGGCATCCGGCGCGACCCTCGCACTCGGCCGCAAGTTCTCGGCGTCGGGATTCTGGGCGGACGCGAAGCGCAACAGCGCGACCGCCTTCATCTACATCGGCGAGATCTGCCGCTACCTGCTCAACCAGCCGCCGCGCCCCGACGACCGCGAGAACGGCATCCGGCTCGTCGTCGGCAACGGCCTGCGCCCCGAGCTGTGGACCGAGTTCACCGAGCGGTTCGGCATCGACCGGGTCGCCGAGTTCTACGGCGCCAGCGAATGCAACATCGCCTTCATCAACGCCCTCAACCAGACGCACACCGCCGGGGTGTGCCCGCTGCCGTATGCGGTGGTCGAATACGACCAGGACACCGGCAAGGCCCGCCGCGGCGCGGACGGCCGACTGCGCCGCGTCCGCACCGGCGAGGTGGGGCTGCTGCTCGCCAAGGTCACCGACCGGGCGCCGTTCGACGGCTACACCGACCCCGAGGCCACCGAAGCCAAGCTGGTGCGCAACGGGTTCGCCGACGGCGACACCTGGTTCGACACCGGCGACCTCGTGCGCAGCCAGGGCTACATGCACGTCGCGTTCGTCGACCGGCTCGGCGACACCTTCCGGTGGAAGGGCGAGAACGTCGCGACCACCGAGGTCGAAGGCGCGCTCTCGGCGCACGACGCGATCTCCGAGGCCGTCGTCTACGGCGTCGAGGTCCCGGGCACCGACGGCCGCGCCGGCATGGCCGCCGTGACGTTGCATCCGGACGCCGAACTCGACGGCGTGCGGCTCGCACAGGACCTGTTCGCGTCGCTGCCGTCGTACGCGGTGCCGCTCTTCGTGCGGATCGTCGACGAACTCGAACACACCAGCACGTTCAAGAGCCGCAAGGTGGAGCTGCGCGACGAGGGATTCTCGAAGACCGGCGACGACCCGCTGTACGTCCTCGAGGGGCGGTCCGGCGGCTACCGGCCCGCCTACGACGGGTACGTCGAGGCAGTCGCGCGAGGAGAGCTGCCTTCCTCGCGCTGACACCGGAGGCGGCCCCGGACACCGCCGGTTCCCGCCGCGGCGCCCGGTCCTCGGCTCCGCGTGTTCGGGGTGCGTGTCAGGATGGGCTCATGATCGGCCCTGCCACCTCCGGCGACCACCCGCGTCGCTGCGCTGACCCCGTGCCCGAGGGCGCCCGTCCGGCCTCCGGCGCCCCGGCGCAGGCACCGGGTGGTCCGCTGCCGACGCTGTGCGGGCGGCCCGTCGCGACCGACCGGGCGCTGGTGATGGCCATCGTCAACCGGACTCCCGACTCGTTCTACGACCGTGGTGCCACGTTCACCGACGAGGCGGCCCTGGCCGCGGTCGACCGTGCCGTCGCCGAGGGCGCCGACCTCATCGACATCGGCGGGGTCAAGGCAGGACCGGGCGAGGTGGTCGACAACGCGGAGGAGACCCGGCGCGTGGTGCCGTTCGTCGCCGCGATCCGGGCGCGCTACCCCGAGGTGATCATCAGCGTCGACACGTGGCGCCCGGACGTGGCGCGGCGCGCGGTCGCCGAGGGTGCGGACCTGATCAACGACACCTGGGCGGGCGCCGATCCGGACCTGGTCGCGGTGGCCGCCGAACTCGGAGCCGGCATCGTCTGCTCGCACACCGGGGGCGCGGTGCCGCGCACACGTCCGCACCGGGTGCGCTATCCCGACATCGTCGGGCAGGTGACCGCCGAGGTGGTCGCCGCGGCCGAGAACGCCGCCCGGGCCGGTGTCGCGGCGGACTCGATTCTCATCGACCCGACCCACGATTTCGGAAAAAACACCTATCACGGGCTCGAGTTGTTGCGTCGGGTGGACGTTCTCGTAAATACCGGGTGGCCGGTGCTGATGGCGCTGAGCAACAAGGACTTCGTCGGGGAGACTCTGGGAGTGGAACTCGCCGACCGGTTGGAGGGCACATTGGCAGCGACAGCACTGGCCGCCGCGGCAGGCGCGCGAATGTTCCGGGTTCACGAGGTCGCAGCGACCCGCCGGGTCGTCGACATGGTCGCTGCCATCGCGGGTACCCGCCCGCCCGCGCGCACGACCCGGGGTCTGGCATGAGCGCCCCGGTCCGCGTCGGAACGGACGCCCCGGCCCGGGGATGGGGCGAGACGAACAGCTGGGACCAACCGAGCTGGACGGTCGCCGAACTCGAGCGCGCCAAGGCCGGACGCACCGTCTCGGTGGTGCTGCCGGCGTTGAACGAGGAGAAGACCGTCGGAGCCGTCGTGGACACGATCCACCCGCTTCTCGGCGGTCTCGTCGACGAACTGATCGTGCTGGATTCGGGATCGACCGACGCCACCGCCGAACGCGCACGCGCCGCAGGGGCGCAGGTCCTGACCCGCGAGGAGGCGGTGCCGGGCATCGAACCGGTGCCCGGCAAGGGCGAGGTGCTGTGGCGGTCGCTCGCTGCCACCACCGGCGATCTGATCGTGTTCGTCGACTCCGATCTGATCAAGCCGGACCCGGCGTTCGTGCCGAAACTGCTCGGCCCGCTGCTGCTCGGTGACGGTGTCCACCTGGTCAAGGGCTACTACCGGCGGCCGCTGCGGGTGAGCGGCACCGAGGACGCGAACGGCGGCGGTCGCGTGACCGAGCTGGTGGCGCGTCCGCTGCTGGCCGCGTTGCGTCCCGAACTCACGTGCGTGCTGCAGCCGCTCGGCGGCGAGTACGCGGGGACCCGCGAACTGCTGACCGCGGTGCCGTTCGCGCCCAGCTACGGTGTCGAGATCGGTCTGCTCCTCGACACCTACGATCGGCTCGGGCTCGGCGCCATCGCGCAGGTCAACCTCGGTGTCCGCAAGCACCGGAACCGGCCGTTGTCGGATCTCGGGCTCATGAGCCGGCAGATCATCGGCACGATGCTGCGTCGCTGCGGTATCCCGGACTCCGGTGCGCCGCTGACCCAGTTCCTCGTCGACGGGGACTCGTTCGTACCGGTCGAGCGCCACGTCGAACTGACCGACCGGCCGCCGATGAACACCCTGATCGGTAGGCCCAGGAGCTGATGTCGGCGGTCCGTGCCAAGATCGGGACATGCTGACGGTTCTGCTGTACGTCGTCGTCATGGTGGTCGTCGGCGCGGCGTTGTTCGCCGCCGCGAGTGCTGTGTTCGGCCGGGGAGAGGCCCTGGCGCCGATCCCTCCGGGGACCACGGCGACCGTGCTGCCCGCTACCGACGTCACCGGCGTCGACGTGCACAACCTGCGGTTTCAGCAGGTGGTCCGGGGCTACAAGACGTCCGAGGTGGACTGGGCGCTGGACCGGCTGGCCCGGGAGATCGACGGGCTGCGGGCCCGCGTCGCCGAATACGAGCGCGCCGGGGTGCCGGTCCCCTCCGACAGCGGCGAACGGTACTTCGAAGCGGGGGAATTCGAGGCGGGGGAATTCGAGGATTTCGAGCCCACCGATACCGATACCGACGTCGACGCCGACACGGACGAGGGTGCGGCGGAGGAGTTCGCGCACCAGGGCGATGCCGACGCGGAGACCGAAGCGATCGCGACCGACGCCGTCGCCGCCCGTGCCGAGGCCGCGCGCGCCGAAGCCGCGCGGACCGAGACGGGAGAAGCCGAAACGGGAGAAGCCGAGGGCTCGGAGGCCGAACGGGGAGAGAAGCCGTGAGCGGCGACGACCGGGTGCGGTGCCCGTGGGCGGTCGACCCGCCCGGCTCCACCCTGTACCGCGACTACCACGACACCGAGTGGGGCCGGGAGCTGCACGGCCGCGACGAACTGTTCGAACGCCTCTGCCTCGAGGCGTTCCAGTCCGGGTTGTCGTGGCTGACGATCCTGCGCAAGCGGGAGGCATTCCGCGAGGCCTTCGCCGGCTTCGACGTCGACGCGGTCGCCCGATTCGGCGACACCGACGTCGACCGGCTGCTCGCCGACGCCCGAATCGTCCGGAACCGGCGCAAGATCGACGCCGCGATCGCCAACGCCCGCGCGGTGCTGGATCTGGCCGACACGGACCTCGACACGCTGCTGTGGTCGTTCGCACCACCGCGTCGCCCGGCACGGATCGCAACGCTCGCGCAGATCCCCGCCGTCACGCCCGAGTCCACCGCCATGGCCCGCGAGCTCAAGCGCCGAGGGTTCCGTTTCGTCGGCCCGACCACGGCGTATGCGCTGATGCAGGCCACCGGAATGGTCGACGACCACGTCGCGGACTGCTGGGTCCAAATGGACGCTTGACCAGAAAATGTGATGTGACCGAGGAGTCAGCTACCCGGTCCATGCCCGGATAGGGAAGAATGGGAAGGCGAGCCCGCCGATAAACTGTCCGGGCACAACGGTAACCCAGGCGCTCAGTCGTTGAGCGCAGATTTGGAGGGAGCAGAGGATGGCGGCCATGAAGCCCCGGACCGGGGACGGTCCCCTCGAAGCAACCAAAGAGGGACGAGGAATCGTCATGAGGGTTCCACTCGAGGGAGGCGGACGTCTGGTCGTCGAGCTCACGCCGGAAGAGGCTGCTGCCCTCGGTGACGAACTCAAGAGTGTTACCAGCTGATCTGTCCGATTTCGGACGATCCGGGCCCTGCGCTCCTCGATGCGCGGGGCCCGGACTCGTTCCACGACGCCATCGACCCTGAGGAGCGCCGGTGCTCGACGCGGTGACCGATCTGCTCGCGTGCCCGCAGTGCGGACTCGGCATGGACCTCGACGACTCCGCCCTGTTGTGCGAGAGCGGACACAACTTCGACGTTGCGAAACAGGGCTACGTCACGCTCCTCACCGGCGCCGCGACCCGCTTCACCGGCGACACCGCCGAGATGATCGCCGCGCGGGGTGACTTCCTCGCCGCCGGACACTACGACCCCATTCGCGACGCCGTCGCCCGGGCGTGCGCCGAGACCGCGGCCGGCGGCGACAACTCACCGGCGGCTCGCATTCTCGAAGTGGGTGCGGGCACAGGCCAGTACCTCGCCACCGTGCTCGACGCGCTGCCGGACTCGCGCGGCATCGGCCTCGACGTCTCCAAACCCGCGGTGCGCCGCATCGCCCGCAGCCATCCTCGCGTCGGTGCCGTGCTCGCCGACGTGTGGCGGCAGCTGCCGGTGCGCACCGGGTCGCTCAGTCACGTCCTGTCGATCTTCGCGCCGCGCAACGCCGAGGAGACCCATCGGGTGCTCGAACCCGGCGGGCGCCTCGTCGTCGTCACCCCGACGACCGAGCACCTGCAGGAACTGGTTGCGCTACCCGGCATGGTGCAGGTCGACGACCGCAAGACCGAACGCCTCGGAGCGGCCCTGTCCGGGGCCTTCGAGCGCACGGACCGCCACGAGCTGCGATTCACGATGGCGCTGGGCCACGACGAGCTCGCCCTGCTCGCGGGGATGGGACCGTCCGCCCACCACGTCACGGCGGATCGCCGCGCGGCGCTGCTGGCGGACCTGCCCGAACCGTTCACGGTGACGGCGGCCGTCACTCTCTCGGTGTGGACCCGGCGTGACTGAACCGCACCTGCCGGCTCGGCCCTGAACCACGCCTGCCGGCTTACCGGCGCGCAGCCACGTCCTGGTAGACCGTGAGCGTCTGCCGGGCGATCTGCGCCCACGAGAACTCGGCGACAGCGCGATCGCGCCCGGCGTGGCCCATCCGGGCGGCGAGATCCGCGTCCAGCGCGATTTCGTCCACCGCCGCGGCGAGCGCACGCTCGTAGGTCTGCGGTTCGTACGAGTTGTAGTGCACGAGACGTCCCGTGACGCCGTCCTGGACCACCTCCGGGATACCGCCGACATCGGACGCGACCACGGCGGTTTCGCAGGCCATCGCCTCGAGATTCACGATCCCGAGCGGCTCGTACACCGAGGGGCACACGAACACTCGTGCCGCCGAGAGGATCTCGCGGACCGATTCGGTGGGCAGCATCTCCTGCACCCAGTACACGCCGCCGCGCCGCTCCTGCAGTTCGGCGACCGCGCGTTCGGTCTCGGCGGCGATCTCGGGGGTGTCCGGGGCGCCGGCGCACAGCACCAGCTGGATGTCCGGGTCGAGGTGGTGCGCCGCCGCGATCAGGTGGCCGACACCCTTCTGCCGGGTGATGCGGCCGACGAACGCGACCATCGGCCGCTCCGGATCGACTCCGAGCCGGTCGAGCGCCGATTCGGGCCCTTCCGCCGGTCCCGGATGCCACACCCCGGTGTCGATCCCGTTGCGGACCACGTGCACCTTCGCCGGATCGACGAACGGGTACGCGTCGAGGACGTCGAGCCGCATCCCGGCACTGACCGCGATGATCGCGTCGGCGTACTGCACGGCGTTGCGTTCGGACCACGACGAGATGCGGTAACCGCCGCCGAGCTGCTCGGCTTTCCACGGCCGCCGCGGTTCGAGCGAGTGCGCGGTGAGCACGTGGGGCACGTCGTACAGTTCGGCCGCGAGGTGCCCGGCCAGGCCGGAATACCAGGTATGTGAGTGCACCACGTCGACGCCGCTCGCCGCGTGCGCCATCCGCAGCTCGGCCGACAGCGTCGTCAGCGCGGCATTCGCGCCGGCGAGCGCCGGATCCGGGTCGTGGACGAACGCGCCCTCGCGGGGCGCACCCATACAGTGCACGTCCACGTCACAGAGTCGTCGCAGCTGCGCCACGAGCTCGGTGACGTGCACTCCGGCTCCGCCGTAGACCTCGGGCGGGTACTCCCGCGTCATCATTGCCACCCGCACCCGCTCAAACTATCGGGCCCGCGATGTTCCGGCTACCGGGATCACCTCTGCGTGTCGATGTGGCGCATCGCTGGCGGCGTTGTGGGGTGGCGGATAGGTTGACTGTGTGAGGAGCCAGCCACATGTGCTTGGAATCGTGCTCGCCGGCGGCGAGGGCAAACGCCTGTACCCGCTGACGGCCGACCGCGCCAAGCCTGCCGTGCCGTTCGGCGGCGCATACCGTCTGATCGACTTCGTGCTGAGCAACCTGGTGAACGCGGGCTACCTGCGCATCTGCGTGCTGACGCAGTACAAGTCCCACTCGCTGGACCGTCACATCTCCCAGACGTGGCGGCTGTCCGGCTTCACCGGCGAATACATCACGCCGGTTCCGGCGCAGCAGCGGCTCGGTCCGCGCTGGTACACCGGCAGCGCCGACGCGATCCTGCAGTCGCTGAACCTGGTGTACGACGAGGATCCCGAGTACATCGTCGTGTTCGGCGCCGACCACGTCTACCGCATGGATCCGGAGCAGATGGTCCGCCAGCACATCGAATCCGGCGCGGGCGTCACCGTCGCCGGGATCCGGGTGCCGCGCAGCGAAGCGTACGCGTTCGGTTGCATCGACAGCGACGAACAGGGCCGCATCACCCAGTTCCTGGAGAAGCCCGCGCACCCGCCCGGAACTCCCGACGACCCGAACGTGACATTCGCGTCGATGGGCAACTACGTGTTCACCACCAAGGTGCTGGTGGAGGCGCTGCGGGCGGACTCCGAGAATTCCGACTCCGACCACGACATGGGCGGCGACATCATCCCGGCGCTGGTCGCCCAGGGTGCTGCCCACGTCTACGACTTCAACGACAACGTCGTGCCCGGCGCCACCGAACGCGACCGCGCCTATTGGCGGGACGTGGGGACGCTGGACGCCTTCTACGACGCCCACATGGACCTGGTGTCCGTGCACCCGATCTTCAACCTCTACAACAAGCGCTGGCCGATCCGCGGCGCCGCCGAGAACCTGCCGCCCGCGAAGTTCGTGCAGGGCGGACTCGCGCAGGAATCTATCGTCGGGGCGGGCAGCATCCTGTCCGCCGCGACCGTGCGCAACTCGGTGCTCAGCTCGAACGTCATGGTCGAGGACGGCGCGACCGTCGAGGGCAGCGTGCTGATGCCGGGCGTGCGCATCGGCAAGGGCGCGGTGGTGCGTCGCGCGATCCTCGACAAGAACGTCGTGGTCGGCGACGGCGAGATCATCGGTGTCGATCTCGAACGCGACCGTCAGAGGTTCGCAGTCAGCAACGGCGGGGTCGTCGCCATCGGCAAGGGTGTGTGGATCTGACGGCGTAGTCCCGAGCCGACCGATTCGCACGGCTCGGCCGGTCGGTACGGCTCGGCCGGTCGGTACGGCTC
>Ga0180215_1006100_pt1 | contig 10062 bp, 9 predicted proteins | sample eDN3rd37CBELigBY_FD_128871 | JGI IMG/M metagenome (GOLD analysis project Ga0180215, IMG submission 128871) | Enriched backyard soil microbial communities from Emeryville, California, USA - eDNA 3rd pass 37_C BE-Lig BY (version 2) (version 2) | ecosystem: Environmental > Terrestrial > Soil >...
GATGAGATGTATACAACGGCCCAGCTGTCTGATGTTCTGCCTCATTGTGATTATGTCGTAGTAACTTTGCCATTGACTAATGAAACGCATCATTTGTTTGGGGCTGAAGAGTTTAAAAAAATGAAGTCTTCTGCATTTTTCATTAATATCGGACGCGGTGAAATTGTCGTTGAAGATGATTTAATTGAGGCACTACGCTCAGGAGAAATCGCTGGGGCAGGTTTGGATGTATTTACAAAAGAACCGCTTGAAGAAAACAGCCCGCTGTGGGACTTTGAAAATGTGATAGTGACACCGCATACGTCTGGTTCAACAGAGCATTACACCAAACGTGTCATTGAAGATATCTTTATCCCGAATCTAAAAAGCTACGCTCAAGGCGGAGTTCTGCCGAGGAATGTCGTGGACTATAAGAAAGGGTATTAGGGACAAGTACACTGCCCCTGTAAAAAAATGGTGGGACAAGGGACCTGTCCCTGTGTTCCACCTTAATCTTCATCCTTCACATCAATATCTTCTGGGATGGGTTCGTTTAGCCATTCTAGGTAGAGCTTTTTGTATTTTTCAAGCTGCTCGAGGGTAGTGTTGAATTGTTCCTTATTTAATAAGTATTGTTCCCCATCGAAAAGTGCACGTACCTTTTTTTCTTGGATAAGTTTTTTTATAAGCTCTTCTGGGATTGATAAATATTCTGCTGTTTCTTTAACTGTTAAATACAACTTACTTCAACCTTCTTTATCTTCGAATTTTATAAGCCCGCCGTTCCGCGTATTCCGAGCATGGAATGCACACCTTTATTGTATTCCCCTTATCATCGACATATTGTCGCAAAGGCTTAATTTTTCTTTTACAAATCGCACATTTCGCACCAAAAAAAGAGAACATTTTTACCCTCCTCTTGAAGAAAAAAATGAGAGATATGCTCTCTCATTTTATTTTACCGCAACAAACTGATCAACAAAATGCTGCGGGTTAAGCCTCTCACCAGTGGCTCTTTCTATTTTTTCATTCCAATTATATAACGCACCTGGCTTAAAGAAATCATTTAACAAAAATTCTCCCACTTTTTCCGTGAAAAGATCTGTTGATATATTCTTCTCGATATAGCGCTGCAGCTGAGAAGTTGTTAACTCACCAAGTAAATAGTTTTGATAATACACCGGAACCAACGTAAAATGAATTTTCGCAGCCCAATGTGGATAATCCTGATTTTCTGGCGGCGTTAACAATTGAATCTCACTGACAATTTTCCACCATAAACGATTCAAATCCTGATCCGGATTTTCATAAAGCTCACGTTCGAAAAACACAAATGTCATAATCCAACGGCCCGCAATCAGCATTTGACGACGCAATGATTTTTCAATGAGTGGCTTCAACTCTTCAACTTGCGCTTGATCTAACCCTAAAAACTGCTGAAGCCATTCAGGATTTTTCCCAAAACGACCGTATAGCATCGCAATTGCCTCAGTTGTTAGTGTATGTGCTGGACTGCGCAATAGGAATGGTAGATCACGGTCAATATATTTAAAATAAACCGCATGCCCATATTCATGTAGCATTGTATTGGACCAGTAATCGGAAGGTACATTGTTACTTAAGACACGTACATCACCCTCGCGATCAATATCGGTACAGAATGCATGCTGATTTTTCTTCTCTCTTGGATACAGATCACTTTTTTGCAGCATATCTGTAATATCCATACCCATTTTTGCGAAAGTCTGTGTTGATAATTCTTCAAGATTTTTCCCATCATAAAACGGATCCAAATCTAATTCCTTAGATGGCGGCGCCTCTTGGAAAAACGGGTCCGCATAATGCCATGGACGCAGGTCCTCTACTTTGATACCAAATCGTTCAGCAAGTTCTTCATCCATTTCCTGCTTTAGTTCACGGAATGGTTCATCCGAAAGCTGCTTAAGCTCTGTAAAAATAGAAAAAATCTCTTCACGGTCAAGTTCCTGTGATTCAAAACTCATTTGATGGAAGTTTTCAAAACCTAGTGAACGGGCCGCCTCATTGCGCTTTTTCACAAGTTTCAATAATTTTTCTTCTACTTCTTTTGCAATCTGCTTACTTGCATGCCATGCTTCTTCTCTTAGTTCAAGATCATTGCTTTTTATTAAAATTTGGCGAACATCGTTCTCCGAAACTTGCTTTCCGTCTAAAGTCGCACGGAATGTATTAAATACACCTACTAATTCTGTTGATAATTCAACCATTTCCTTTAGTTTGTCTTCCGGGAGTTGGTTTTCAAGCATTTGTGAATATAGTAGTTCTAGCTGGCGTTTTTGAACTGAATCATCCGTCTGTTCGAGGTATTCTTTCACCTGTTCAAAGCGCTCCGCATCTGAAAAATAAACACTGTAAGCAGTTTCTGCTTCTGCTGATTTTGCATTCCACTCCTCTTCACCAGTTGTGGCGGCCATCCATGATGCTTCTGCACCTTTAATATGTAATTCGCGAATTGCTTTATTTTGTTCCTCTAAAAATCGTTCAATTGACATTGTAAAACCCCTCCTCATGTCTATAATTCTAGAAAAATCGACAAAATCCTTTTATGCTCACAATCTTTCAAACCCTAAATAACGTGTTCCTTGAAATGTCAGTTTCCCCGTATCCCCTTCGGCAAGAAGACCGTACTCTCCACCAGATACCATAAACTCAGATCGATCTCCACTCTCAAACTCAAACGTAACATAGTAACTTGTCGATGATGTTACATGATCGTGGTGGTGTGGCTCTGTATGATGGTGGGTATGTCTACTAACATGTGTGCGCTTTGATTTTATTATTGCAGGAACACTTAGCCTAGGAGAATCCTCGTTCTTCTTCCACTGATTGATTCCCTTTCCTAGATTAAGAATAACGAGTACGATTACAACAATAAACCCAATCATTATAAAAATTGGAACAGCATTAAACATCATATCTCCAGGATACATAATCTTCCCCCTCAAAAAACTTCTGTAGTATCCATACGCAAAAAGGATTATAAAGTTTCAATGTTCGAAAAATTTTTTCGTAAAAAAGTGTGGGACAAGGAACCTGTCCCCTCGACCCACACTTTTATACACACAAAAAAAGACCCTTGGTTTGGGACAGGGGACCTGTCCCTCTGTCCCAAAGGGTCTGGTTTGTTTGTTATTCGCCTAGGTCGACGTTGTGGTAGACTTGGCGCACGTCTTCTAAGTCTTCTAGTGCATCGATCATTTTTTCGAATTTTGCTTGTGCATCTTCTGGAAGGGTTACATCGTTTTGAGCAAGCATGGTAAGCTCTGCTACTGCAAACTCTGTAATACCAGCATTTGTAAATGCTTCTTGGACAGCATGGAATTGTTCTGGCTCCGCGTAGACGATGACAGATTCTTCCTCTTCCAAGATATCACGTACATCTACATCTGCTTCCATTAATAATTCTAATACCTCATCGGCTGTTTTTCCTTCGATACCAAACACAGCTGTTGCATCAAACATATAGGCTACTGAACCACTGACACCCATGTTTCCACCGTTTTTACCAAATGCTGCACGCACTTCAGATGCAGTACGGTTCACGTTATTTGTTAATGCATCAACAATAACCATTGATCCGTTTGGTCCAAAGCCTTCATAGCGAAGCTCATCGTAATTTTCTTCTCCGCCACCTTTTGCTTTTTCAATCGCACGGTCAATGATTGCTCTTGGTACATTATATGTTTTTGCACGTTCAAGAACGACCTTTAAGTTTTGGTTTAACTCAGGATCAGGCTCGCCCTGTCTTGCTGCTACATAAATTTCACGTCCAAATTTTGCGTAGATTCTACTTGTGTTTGCATCCTTAGACGCTTTCTTTTCCTTAATATTGTTCCATTTACGTCCCATTTAGAACACTCGCTTTCAACTATTGAATCATTTAATATTATACATCAAACTTCCCATTAACAAAATATGTGTTTGACAGGCTATATTAGGTTTATTTTCCAAGTTAAATAATAAGCAAAAACCCCGGCACTTTTTTTGTGTCCGGGGCTATTTCATCTGTTAGACAAATTTCTATTCGGATAGATTAATAAAGAGTCATATATTGGTCTCTTTCCCATGTGTCGACTTGAGTACGGAACTGATCCCATTCAATTTGTTTTGCTTCAATAAAATGGGTGCTAATATGTTCTCCTAAGGCATTAATGAGTAGCTCATTCTTTGAAAAGGCTGTAACAGCTTCTTTTAGATTTTCCGGAAGACTTTGAATTCCTAACTCTGCCATTTCCTCATCTGTCATATGATAGATATTTAGATTCACAGGATCCCCTAATTGAAGTTTATTTCGAATACCATCCAAACCTGCAGCAAGCATAGCTGCTAAGGCAAGGTATGGGTTTGCAGATGGGTCTGGATTTCTCAACTCAATACGTGTGCTTAACCCTCGGCTTGCTGGAACACGTACAAGCGGACTACGATTTTTCGCTGACCATGCAATATAGCTTGGTGCTTCATATCCTGGAACTAAACGTTTATAGGAGTTAACTGTTGGATTTGTGATTGCGGCAAAACTATGCGCATGCTTCAGAATTCCAGCTAAATACTGCTTCGCTGTTTCACTTAGACCTAATTCATCACTTTCATCGAAGAATGCATTTTCGTTTCCTCTAAATAGGGATTGGTGACAGTGCATCCCTGAACCATTTACTCCAAAAAGTGGCTTAGGCATAAAGGTTGCATGTAACCCATGTTTTCTCGCAATATTTTTCACAACAAGCTTAAATGTTTGGATTTGGTCAGCAGCATCAACAGCATCAGAGTATTTGAAATCAATTTCATGCTGTCCAGGAGCCACTTCGTGATGGGATGCCTCGATTTCAAATCCCATATCCTCTAATGTTAGTACGATATCGCGTCTGCAGTTTTCACCCAGGTCAGTTGGAGCTAAGTCGAAATAGCCTCCATTATCATTTAGTTCCATAGTTGGGTTGCCTTTTTCATCGGTCTTGAATAAAAAGAATTCTGGCTCTGGGCCGACATTCATCGCCGTAAACCCTAAGGAATTTGCTTCACTCAATACTCTCTTTAACACTCCGCGAGGATCGCCAGGGAATGGATTGCCATCAGGTAAATATACATCACAGATTAGCCGTGCAATTTTGCTTTCATCTGCACTCCATGGAAAGATAAGCCATGTATTTAAGTCTGGGTATAAATACATATCAGATTCTTCTATTCTCACAAAACCTTCAATTGAAGATCCGTCAAACATCATTTGATTATCCAATGCCTTTTTCAATTGGCTAACCGGAATTTCTACATTTTTGATAATACCGAACAAGTCTGTGAACTGTAAGCGAATATAGCGTACATTCTCCTCTTTTGCGTTTTGTAGAATTTCTTCTTTCGTATAAGTTCTTCCCATAAAATTTTCCTCCTTATAGTGCGTGTTCAAAAAGTAGGGTAAAAAGGACCGAGAATTTCAAGGCGGAGCAGCTTCGAGTACCGGAACGTATGCAGTTAATACGTGAGGAACGGAGAAGCAAGCCAACGCAGAAATTCGATGTGTCATTTTTGGCCGACTTTTTGAACAACCTCTTATATTTGTAATTAGTATCGCTACCGCTCACATCGTTGCTATTTACTCATCAAGGCATCAGATATCACTGTCTAGATACGGGCGAAAACTAACTAATCCTAATTTATTTTTGTAATATGCCTTGCTAAGGATGCCTGTACATCGATCTCACCGTGACAAATGTACTCTGCAGCCCCTTTTTTCCAAATATGATTGTTCTCATCCCACCTGATTTCCAAATCACCTCCTGGAAGGTGAACCGTTACAGGTATGTGTTTTGCTATTTTCCCAGTTAACGTGGCTGCAACTACAGCTGCACAAGCACCGGTTCCACAAGCCATTGTAATTCCGGAACCTCTCTCCCACACTCTATAATCAATTTCATTACTGTTTCTGATATGGACGATTCCCACATTTACTCTTTCAGGAAAGTGGTATGAGTGCTCAATGGCAGGACCTAGTGTCTCTAGTGGTACTTCATGAACATCATCAACAAAAAGGATTGCATGTGGGTTCCCCATTGAAAGGCAAGTTAAAAGAAATTGATTATCACCAATACTTACAGGTTCATTGATTGTTGTTGAATAAGGGTCACCCGCCATAGGGACCATTCCTTTTAGTAATTTAGGCTCTCCCATGTCAACTGTGATTGACTCGACGACATTTTTGTGTCCGGTTGTAACAGTCACATACACAATTCCACCTAGAGTTTCTATTGAAAATGTGTTTGATTCTGCATACAAGTGATCGACCAGATATTTTGCAACACAACGGAGTCCATTTCCACAGTTTTTTCCTTCTGATCCATCCTCATTAAATATTCTCATTCTAAAATCCGCTACACTTGATGGACAGATGAGAATCATCCCATCAGAACCAATGCCAAAATTCACATCGGATACCGCTTTGGCGAGGCTAGTAAGGTCCTGTTCCCTCAAGGAGGATTCTAAGAGATTGAAAATGATATAATTGTTACCTAAACCATGCATTTTTGTAAAAAGCACTTACACTCACCTTCCTTCTCTAAAATATGAATTGGACTCTACTTAACCGTGATTTGATCTCATCTATGACTTTCTTTTCACCTTCCCTACTATCTGCCTGGAAGGTAACTGAGAACCGAATATAGTTGCCCACATCGTCCCATGGCACACTTGAAATAAGGTGCTCACGAATCAGGTACTGTCCAAATTCTTCTGCATTCATAAAAGTCGGACCTCCGACAACTCCAACGGGTATTTCTACGTAAAGGAAGAAGGAGCCCTTCGGTTTTTCCGCCTTAAATCCACAATCACGAAGCGCGTTAACAAGTAATTCATGGCGGCGTGAATATTTTTCAGCTGTTTTTACTGTGATTTCTGGATGTGCCAAGGCATATGCTGCTGCTTTTTGGATAGGTATAAATTGGCCTGAGTCACTATTGTCTTTAATGGTTGCAAATGCCTTAACTAGATTCGGATGTCCGGCGATAAAGCCAATTCTCCAACCGGTCATATTAAAGGATTTTGATAAAGAATGAAGCTCTACCCCCACTTCTTTTGCTCCGGGGATTGATAGAAAACTAAGTGGTTTCTCACCGTCAAATACCAGTGCGGCATAGGCTGCGTCATGGACAACGATTAAGTTATTCTGATTTGCAAATGCAACTACTTCCTCAAAAAATTCTTTAGTTGCCGCAGCACCAGTTGGGTTATTAGGGTAATTTAAGTAAAGTAGTTTTGCCTTTTTCAATGTATCCTGATCAATTTGACTAAGATCCGGTAAAAATCCATTCTTTTCTAATAGCGGCAGCTGTACGATTTCACCCCCATAATATTTTGTATAAGTAGCTAGTACAGGGTAACTTGGTGTTGGCATTAGTGTGATGTCACCTGGGTTGATAAAAGCTGCTGGCAACATCGCAAGTGCTGATTTTGAGCCAATTACGTGATTGATTTCCGTTTCTGGATTGAGGTCGCTTACCCCAAATACCTCTTCCATATAGCGAGCAGCCGCCTCCTTAAATTCAGAAATTCCGTTATCTGAGTAGAATCGATTTTCTGGCTTTGCTGCTTCTAATGACAGCTTTTCTACAACCGCCTCATCAGCCATTGCATCTGGTTCACCAACCCCTAAATCAATTAATTCAATATTGGGATTCTCTTTTAAGGCAGCTTTTTTAGCCCTTTTTATTTTTTCAAATTTAAAAATCTCATCTTTGAGTCCGAACGACGATCCACCGATTCGATCAGCAAAGAGTTGTTGGGTATAGTCTGTTAATGTCATTGGTACTCCTCCATATCAATCAAATGCGCCTTGGCGTATTTACGCCATATTTTAGGCCCACATGAAGTGGGTCATAAAGACGTTGCCACAGGACGTGGCGTTCTTAGTCTTTGATCTTACTTAATCGAAAAGTTCCCTTTAAAAATCTGTGGCATCCGCCGGAGGCATTAACTTTATTCAGTCTGTGTTTGAACACAAACTGAATTTATATTCACTTTATTTTCATCCCAGTATTTACAGAATGGGGACTTTACTGAATAAAGTTAAATGCTCATTAAGTAGTTGTGACAGGCTTCTGCAGCTTCTTTTCCTTCTTGAATAGCCCATACTATTAAACTTGAACCGCGGCGGGCATCACCTGCTATGAAGGTTCCTTCCTTGTTTGTCTGGTAAGGATCTTCTAGTTTGTCGGCTCTCGTTGTATTTCCTTCTTGGTTGAATTTCTCTAAGAGATCTTGATCCATCCCTTCAAATCCGACCGCTAATAAAACAAGCTGGGCAGGCCAGACTCTTTCTGAACCTGGGATTTGCTCTCTGATTTTCTCTCCGTTTTCATTCACTATCGTCCTAACTTCGATACTCTTAACACTTATTAAGTGCCCATTCTCATCTCCTAAAAATTCAATAGCTGATGTCGCATATGCACGGGGGTCACTTCCAAACCTCGCTAATGCCTCCTCGTGTCCATGATCAAGCTTGTGAATGATTGGATATTGCGGCCAAGGATTCTCCTCCGTACGACTGGTTGACCGCTCAGGATAAATATCAAACTGGACTAGACTTTTACAATTATGTCGGAGAGCCGTTGACACACAGTCTGTCGCTGTGTCTCCCCCACCAATCACAATGACGTCTTTGCCTTCTGCAGAAATAAAATTCCCATCCGCGAAGTTAGAATCAAGCATGCTTTTCGTATTGCGATGCAAGTAATCCATTGCAAAATGGATACCTTTTAGATTTCTTCCTTCCGCCACCACATTCCGTGGCTTTGTTGCTCCGGTACAGATAATCACACTATCAAACTCTGAATCTAGTTTTTCCAAAGGATAATCTTTACCAATCTCTGTATTCGTCACAAACGTGATTCCTGAATCTCTTAAAAGATTAATCCGACGATCCACGACAAGCTGTTCAATTTTCATTTTGGGAATTCCATACGTTAGCAATCCTCCAACTCGGTCTGACCTTTCAAACACTGTAATGGAATGTCCTTGTTGATTCAGTTCCGATGCACTAGCTAATCCAGCAGGTCCTGAACCGATAATCGCCACTTTCTTTCCTGTTCTTTTCTTTGGAATCTGTGGAGTTACCCAACCTTCCTCAAAGGCTTTATCGATAATAGCCCATTCGATATTTTTTATCGTGACAGAACTTTCATATAGTGAGGCTACACACCCTGCCTCACAAGGGGCCGGGCATGCCCTTCCGGTAAACTCTGGAAACGGATTTGTCTTACTTAATCTCTCATAAGCCTCTTTCCAATTTCCTCGATAAACGAGTTCATTCCATTCCGGAATTAGATTATATAAAGGGCATCCGGTAGTCATCCCTCCAAGAACACTTCCGTTCTGACAGAAGGGGACTCCACAATCCATACATCGTGCCGCTTGGTTAACTAGATCTCTTGAAGGAGGCAGAACAGAGATTTCCTTCCAATCCTTCAATCGTTGCAGTGGTTCACGATAATTTGCGGGCTGCCGCTTATATTCTAAAAATCCTGTATGTTTTCCCAAATCGACACCTCTTTTCTTAGGAAACTAGTATTAAGTAGTCGTTAAACAACTAGATTTTGCGTTTCAAGAATTAATTTATAATTCCGAGGGATTACTTTAATAAATTGAGCCGCTTCTTTTTTCCAATTTTGAATTAAGCGATAAGCCAAGGGGCTATTTGTGTATTCATAATGCTCTTTCAAGAGGCTGTAAACCATATTCTTTTCCTCAAGATCTTCTATGGATTCTAGTAGAACTAGTTCTGGATTATATTCATGTTGGAAACGTTGATTAGCCGGTTCATATATATAAGCGATGCCTCCAGACATACCTGCAGCGAAATTTTTCCCAACTTCCCCTAGGATTAATGCCCTGCCTCCTGTCATGTATTCACAGCCATGTTCGCCAACACCCTCTACTACAACAGTTGCACCACTATTACGAACACAGAATCTTTCTCCTGCTTTTCCACGAATAAATGCCTTTCCGCTAGTTGCTCCATAAAACGCCGCATTCCCGATAATCACATTCTCTTCGGCAACA
>Ga0180215_1006101_pt1 | contig 10060 bp, 9 predicted proteins | sample eDN3rd37CBELigBY_FD_128871 | JGI IMG/M metagenome (GOLD analysis project Ga0180215, IMG submission 128871) | Enriched backyard soil microbial communities from Emeryville, California, USA - eDNA 3rd pass 37_C BE-Lig BY (version 2) (version 2) | ecosystem: Environmental > Terrestrial > Soil >...
AAGCGTCCTGTATTCAACATCGTCGATGGCGACACGGGCGGCAAGCGTCCGGTGCTGACGCTGGCGGACGGCGATACCGGCGGCAAGCGTCCTGTATTCAACATCGTCGACGGCGACACGGGCGGCAAGCGTCCGGTGCTGACACTGGCGGACGGCGATACCGGCGGTAAGCGTCCTGTATTCAACATCGTCGATGGCGACACGGGCGGCAAGCGTCCGGTGCTGACGCTGGCGGACGGCGACACCGGCGGCAAGCGTCCTGTATTCAACATCGTCGACGGCGACACGGGCGGCAAGCGTCCGGTGATCGCGTAACGCCGCGCTCGCGTAACAAACGAAATCCTTTTCGCACGGTTTTGAATTCGAGTTGGAGATAGAGATGAAAAAGCGAATCGTCCTTGGCGCCGGCATGTTGCTCACCCTCGGTACCGCTGTCGCCGGCACGTTCCTGTACGGTCATGAACAGAGCGCGAGAGTGCAGCGGATGGCAGAGCGCCAGATCACGCTGCCCTCCGACACTGCGGAGCAGAGCGTGACGCCGGAGATGATCGCGATGTGGAAGGCCACCGCCGCATCGACCGATTATGAAGCTCCGAAAGCGCCCATCTAACTGACAGGCGCAATGGCGGTCGGCCGGATCCCTCCCTCCGGCCGACCGCCGCTGTACACCGAACGCAATCGTGGGGGAGGGAGTGTCAGCCGTCTGTGTACGGATACAGGCGCCGACGTCGATGTCGTCGGCTACCGACAGACTTTTGAAATGTGCGGCAAGTCACAAGCCCGTCGCGTTTTTGCGCCGCTGGCATCACACTTCGTTCGTTGACATATTTGCGCTGCGTATAGCACCCTAGCTGGCGTTGTCAGAGGTCTTGCCACGCGGCTCCGATCGAGACGAAGGCCCGCCTCGCACCAAGGCAAACTCACCGAAAGGTGGGGACGCAAAGCCACCGGTCTAAGGGAAATTTCCTAGGACAGCGGGGTTGCCAGCGCCGGACCTTCAGATCGCTATGGAGGCGCCGATCGGCAGCCTCACCCGCGTGTCCGGCGACGAATAAAAGATCGATGTCACAGACTTCACAAGCTCGCCTGCCGCTCCGGGCATCCGCACGGTTGCCACGCTTTGCAATGCTGGCGCTGTTGCTGCTCGGGCCTGCTGTCTGCGTGCCGGCGACGCAGCTGGTCGGCCAGCCCGCGCCCGACTTCGCGTTGCGCTCGTGGGACGGCGCGAACATGCGCCTGTCCGAGCACTCGGGCGAAGTGGTGCTGATCAATTTCTGGGCAACCTGGTGCGGACCGTGTCGCCAGGAGATGCCGTTGCTCGATGAGATCTATGGCAAGTACCGCCGCGCCGGCCTGGTGCTGTTCAGCGTCAATCTGGATGAGCAAAGCAATCTCGAAGCGGCGCGCGAAATGGCCAGGACGCTGCGCGTCAGCTACCCGGTGCTGTTCGATGCTCGCAAGGAAGTGAGTCGGGCCTATCAGGCGAGCAGCATGCCGCTGACCGTATTGATCGATCGCGAGGGTGTGGTGCGCTACGTTTCGGAGGGCTTCAAAGTCGGCTATGAAACGCGCTACACCGAAAAGCTGCGCGAGCTGCTGAACGAGTGACTCGCGCCAACGGATCTGCCTCGCCAATCCAACCGAACTCGTATTCGAACTCTCGAGCACCCTTCACGGATCTTTTCCCGGAAACTTCCATGCTGCGTCAGAGCCTGCTGAAAATAACCGTCACGCTGTTGCCCCTGCTGTTCGCAGCGGGTCCTGCGGCCGCTCGAGACGACGCGACTGCGCCGAGCGAAACCGCCGTACAGCTCGCCGACTCGAGCGCGCCGGCGTCTTCGCCGCCGCAGGGCGACAACTTCAAGAGCCTCGATGAGGAAGTGCAGGCCCTTAAAAAGGAAGTGCTCGACCTGAACCGCGAACTGTTCGTGCTGGAAGAAGAGCTGCTGTTCCCGGCCAACACCCAGGTGGCCGTGTTCGTTTCGATGGACGTGGGCGAGTTCTTCGCGCTCGACTCGGTGACCTTGAAGCTCGACAACAAGGAAGTCGCCAACTATCTGTACACCGAGCGCGAGGCGCAGGCGCTGCTCCGGGGCGGCGTGCATCGCGTATTCATCGGCAATCTGAAAGCGGGCGAGCACGAGCTGATCGCATTGTTCACCGGCCAGGGACCGAACCAGCGCGATTATCGTCGTGGCGCGACCCTGAAGCTCGAGAAGGGCGTGGGCGCCAAGTACGTGGAGCTGAAGATCAGCGACAAGGCGGTCAAAGCGCAGCCCGAGTTCGTCGTCAAGGAATGGGAATAACGCCGTGCCCGGCCGCTGTAACAAGGTGCTGGTCGCGGTGCTGCTCGCGCTGGGAATCACCAGCGCCAGCGCCAAGGAGAAAAGGCCTCCCGAGCCGCGGCCTCTGATCGGCACCCCGCAGCTCGTGCGCGATCTGCATTGGGGCGACGTGCTGTTCTATTTCTATCAGGGCGATTATCTGCAGGCGCTGACGCGCCTGGGCGCCGCGCAGGATTTCGAGCGCGTGAGTCACCATGGCGTGGAAGCCGAGTTGCTCAAGGGCGGCTTGTATCTGTCGCTCGGTCAGCACGAAGAAGCGGGGCGCATCTTCAAGGCGCTGTTGAACGACAACGTGCCGCTGGATGTGCGCAATCGCGCCTGGTTCTATCTGGCGAAGGTCTGGTACCAGCGCAACTATCTGGAAGAATCCGCGATTGCGCTCGCTTCGATTCGCGGCGCGCTGCCCGGCGATCTGGAGCCGGAGCGTCATCTGCTCGAAGCGCAGGTCCTCATGTATCTGAACCGCTACGACGAAGCGATTCGCGCACTGGAGCGGTGGCAACCGGTAGGCAAGGGCGGCGATGTCTGGTCGTCGTATGCGCGCTTCAACATCGGTGTCGCACTGGTCCGCCAGGAGCGGGTCGAGGAGGCGGCCGAGCTGTTGAACGAAGTCGGCCAGATCGCAGCGTCGAGCGAAGAGCTGGCGGCATTGCGTGACAAAGCCAACCTGGCGCTCGGCTTTGCCTGGCTGAAAGCCAATCGCCCCGAAGACGCGAAGAAAGTGTTGCAGCGAGTGCGGCTGGAAGGCCCGCAGTCCAACAAGGCTCTGCTTGCGGCGGGCTGGGCGGATTCGGCCGAGAAGAAATACAACAAGGCGCTCGCGCCATGGTTGGAACTGCGCGATCGCGATCTGCTGGACGCGGCGGTACAGGAATCCTATCTCGCCATTCCTTATGCATACGCGCAGCTCGCGGCAACGGGGCAGGCGGCGCAGCAGTATGTGACTGCGGTGGAAGCGTTCGCGGCCGAGTCCCAGCGCATCGATCAATCCATTCAGGCGATTCGCGACGGCAAGCTGCTCGACGCCATCGTCGAGAACGACCAGGGCGACCAGGTCGGCTGGTACTGGCAGCTGCGCAACCTGCCGGACGCGCCCGAGACGCGCTATCTGTATCACCTGATGGCGACGCATGAATTCCAGGAAGGCTTGAAGAACTATCGCGACCTGCGGCTCATGCAACGCAATCTTGCGACCTGGGCGTTGAGCGTGCAGGCGTTCGACGACATGGTGGACACACGCCGTCGCGCCTTCGATCAGCGTGTGCCGGGCTTGCAGAAAACCCTGGACGGCGTCGATCTGGATGCGATGGAAACGCACAAGAACGAGCTGGAGTCGCGGCTGGCCGCGACCGAGCGCGACGACGACGTGACTGCGCTCGCAACCTCGCGCGAGAAGGAGCAGTGGACCAAGGTGCAGCAGATCGAGGCGGTGCTGGCCAAAGCGGATCAGAACGATCCGATGGTGCAGGAGATGCGCGAGAAGGCGCGTCTGATCCGCGGCAAGCTGCTGTGGGATTTCAATGGCAGTTTCAAAGCTCGCCAGTGGCGAGCCCGCAAAGAACTGCGTGAACTGGATGTCGCTTATAAAGAAGCGCGTCGTCGTTCAGTGCTCGTCGAGCGGGCGCGTGGGGACTATCCGGCTCGTACCGAAGAGTTTGCACGTCGCGTAGCTTCGCTGCCGCCACGCATCGGTGGTTTGAGCGCACGACTCGAAGCGACCGCGCAGGCGCAGAATCGATATCTCGCGGCTGTTGCGATCAAGGAGCTGGAGTCGCAGAAGCAGCGCCTCGCCGCCTATTCGTTGCAGGCACGCTTCGCGCTGGCGTCGATCTACGACAAGGCCGCGACCAGCAACACCGCGGGCGAGGGCGGTGCCGATAAGGGAGGCGCGCAATGAGTGGATCCAACACGTTGCGCATGCTGATCGCGCTGACGCTGTCGAGCGCGTTCGCTACGCCGGCTCTTACCGCAGAGCCGCCGGCAAAACTGCCGCCGCGAACCATTCGCGATCTCGAGAGGAAAGAGGTCAAGGTCAATCCCGATCCACCCAGCGACGTGAAGACGCAGGAGGCGATCGAGCAGTACCGTCGCTTCCTCGAGATGGAATCGAACAACGCGAAGATGCGCGCCGAAGCGATGCGTCGCCTCGGCGACTTGCAGGTCGAAGACGAAAGCGCGCGCACCGCCGAAGGTGCGTTTGGCGGTCTCGGTGTCGATGAGGCCGTGCAGCTGTACGAAGGACTGCTGAAGTCCTATCCGGACTACGAGCGCAACGATGTCGTCATGTATCAGCTGGCGCGCGCCTATGAAGCGAAAGGCCAGCTGGAGAAATCGCTGGCCGTGCTCGATCAGTTGGTCACGACCTATCCGCGCAGCCAATGGCTGATCGAATCGCAGTTCCGCCGCGGCGAGATCCTGTTCAGCCTCGGTCGTTATCGGGAAGCCGAGGCCGCCTACGTGGCGGTGACCACGCCGGGCGCGGATACCGGCTTCTTCGAGCAGGGCTTGTACAAGCTCGGCTGGTCGATGTTCAAACAATCGCTCGGCGAGGAGAGCGTGGCCGCGTTCATGCGGCTGCTCGATCGAATACTGGTGCGCGATGGTCAGCTGCGTCAGCGGGATGCTTTGAGTCGTCCCGAGCGCGAGCTCACCTCCGACGCTTTGCGCGCGATGGCGATCAGCTTCTCGGACCTGGAAGGGCCAGAGACGCTCGATGCAACGCTGGCGCAGCGAGGCGACCCGCTCTACGCGCATCTGGTGTACGAGGCGCTGGGCGATTTCTATCTGGAGAAGGAACGTTATCTGGACGCGGCGACGGCGTTCGAAGCGTTCGCCAAGCGGCGCCCGGACGATCGCTATGCGCCGTCGTTGCAGATGCGGACCATCGATGCCTATCAGAAGGGCCGGCTGGCGTCGCTGGTCATCGAAGGCAAGCAGGCCTTCGTGGAGCGTTACGCATTCGGCTCCGCGTTCTGGGCTGAGCGCACGGTTGCCGATGCGCCGGAAGTGGCTGCGCAGTTGAAGGCGAACCAGAAAGATCTCGCGGAGTACTACTACGCGCTGGCGCAGAAAGACAAGAAACCCGAGAACTACGCGTCGGCAGCGCGCTGGTATCGCGCGATGCTCGATTCGTTCCCGCAAGATCCGGAAGCGTCGGCCAATCGCTTCACCTTGGGCGAAGTGCTGTTCGAATCGGGCCGGTTCGCCGAAGCGGCCAAGGAGTACGAAACGGCTGCGTATGACTATCCGGCGCATCCGAAGTCTGCGGCCGCCGGCTATGCCGCGCTCGTCTCTTATGGAAAGCATGAGCCTTCGCTTCAGGGGCAGTCCAAGGCCCTGTGGCATCAGCAGGGCATCGAGAGCGCGCTCATGTTTGCTACCAGCTTCCCCGAGCATCCCGAATCGGCGCGCGTGCAGACGAAGGCCAACGAAGACCTGTTCGCGCTCAACGATTTCGAGCGCGTGATCGAAGTGTCGACACTGATCCTGGAACGCAATCCGCCGGTCGAACGCAAGCTCGCACGCTCGGCGACTACGCTGCTGGCGCATTCGCTGTTCGATCGGGGGCGCTTCGGCGAGGCTGAAGCGGCTTACGTGAAAGTGCAGGGCTTCCTGCCGGCCAACGACCCGGATCGCGCCAACATCGAAGAGCGCATCGCCGCTTCGATTTACAAACAAGCCGAAGCCAAGCGCACGGCGGGTGATTCCACCGGTGCGGTCGATGACTTCCTGCGCGTCGCAGCGCTGGCGCCGAATTCCAAGGCGCGCTCCAACGCGGAATACGATGCCGCGAGCATCCTGTTGGAGAACAAGGATTGGGAGCGCGCTGCGCAGGTCTTGGAAACGTTCCGTCGCAACTATCCCAATCACGAGCTGGTGCCGGACGCGACGCGTTCGCTCGCGGTGGCCTATCTCGAGTTGGGTCGGGGCACGCAGGCCGCTGCCGAGCTGGAGCGTGTGGCCGCGCGTGATCAGGAGCCTGTTGAAGTGCGGCGCGCTGCCTTGTGGCAAGCGGCTGAGCTCTACGACAAAGCGGGCTCGCCGACCAACGCTGCGCGTTTGTATGCAAGCTATGTGAAGCAGTATCCGTCGCCGCTCGATCCGGCAATGGATGCGCGCCAGAAACTGGCCGACATGGCGAAGGCGCAGAATGACGTGAGGGTTCGCTCGCAGTGGCTGGACGAGATCATTCGCGCCGACAAGTCGGCGGGCGCGGCGCGCACCGATCGCAGTAAGTATCTGGCCGCCAAGGCGACCATCGAAACCGTCGATGCGCCCGTGGCGTTGTTCAATTCCATCAAGCTGACTGCGCCGCTCAACAAGTCGTTGAAGAGCAAGCGCGAGGCCATGGAGAGGACGCTGAGCGTCTACGGCCAGGCGCTCGACTACGGAGTCGCCGAGGTAACCACGCAGGCCACCTTCGGCATGGCCGAGTTGTATCGTCAGTTGGGCGCGGACCTCATGGCATCGGAGCGGCCGAAGAACCTGGACGAGGACGCCAGGGAACAGTACGACGTGCTGCTCGAGGAACAGGCCTTCCCCTTCGAGGAAAAGGCCATCGAGCTGCATGAAGTCAATGCCCAGCGCACCGGCGACGGCATCTACGATCAATGGATCCAGCGCAGTTTCGATGCGCTGGCGAAGTTGAAGCCGGCGCGCTACGCCAAGACCGAAATCAGTGAAGACTATGTGCCGACGTTGCCATAACAGCGCTCATTCGGGTCACGCGGGCTGGCGCGGGCTGATTGCCGGCGTGCTGTTCGGCTTTTTGCTCTCAGGTTGCGGTTCTGCGCCGACAGGGCGGGACGAAGTTGCTGCCGAAGCGGCCGCGGGCGTGCCGGCAGAGCCGGTGCTGCCGCCCGAGGCGGTGCAACAGTTCGAACTGGCCGTGCAGGCGATGAGCTCCGGCGATCTCGCTGCGGCCGAGCAGGGATTTCGTGCGCTCGCGGCTGCGTATCCATCGTATTCCGGGCCGCTGCTCAACCTGGGCATCCTGCACACCAGGGCCGGCAAGCTGGACGAGGCGGAGAAAGCCATTCGCGACGCGATCGCGCGCAATGGCAACAATGCTGCCGCGTTCAATCAACTCGGCATCGTCCAGCGCAAGCAAGGCAAGTTCCAGGAGGCGAACGAGGCCTATACGCGGGCGGTGCAGATCGATCCGAACTACGCACTGGCCTGGTTGAACCTGGGCGTGCTGTGCGATCTGTATCTGCAGGAGCCGCAGCGTGCGCTGGAAGCGTATGAGCGCTACCTGTCGACCGCCAGCTCGCCCGACGCCAAGGTCAACAACTGGGTGATCGAATTGAAGAAACGGATCGGCGCCGATCCGCGAAGTGCCCAAACTGCCGAATGAGCATCCGTATGAGCACAATGCGATTCACTCTGCCTCTGCTTCTGATGTTCGCTTCCGCCGCCGTATACGCGGCCGAGCAGCAGGGAACGTTGTCGAAAGAGGCGACGGCGGCGGGTCCCGCTGTCGATACCAGCCGGACGACAGATGTGTCGCAACCCTCAGCGGCTCCCGAAGCGCCGACGGCAGCCGAGCCGGCGACAGCGTCGGAACGCGCTGAAGGTCCGCGAGCCATCGTGCGTAACGATCGACTCGATCTGGACACCACCACGGTGACCGGCAACCGCGAGTTGCCGAAGGTCATGTACGTGGTGCCGTGGAAGAAATCCGATCTCGGCAACCTGCCTGCCCAGCCGTTCAACACGCTGCTCGATGAGGCGCTGATGCCGGTCGACCGTGACGTTTTTCGTCGTGAAGTGACCTACTACGGTGCAATCAACGCAGGCGGCGATGGGCCCGCTTCGTCAGCTCCGAGCAGTGAGAAGTAGGTCGCAGCACGCGCAGTTTATGTAAGGCCATAAAGACAGGATGTAAGCGCGCCTTACACGGTTATTCGGACGAAGCGCTCGCCGGCAAGCGAGCGAGTCGTCGATGTGAAGCTCGAGTCCGCACCGCATAGGAGTCTTAAGACGATGGAATTGGTACATTTCATGGTGAATTTCTTCCGCGAGGGAGGATTCTTCCTGTATCCGCTGGCCGCCATCTTCGTGATCGGCGTGGCAATCGCCATCGAACGTTTCATCTACCTCACCAACGAGACGACCCAGAATCGTCGTCTGTGGGCGCAGGTCGTGCCGCTGATCAACAGCGGCAATTTCAAGCAGGTGGTGGCCATCACCTCCAAGTCCAAGTCGTCGATCGCGACGGTGCTGAACTACGGCATCGCCCGCCTCGCGAGCGCGCGCCGGCGCGATGACGTCGAGAAGGCCATGGACGAGAGCCTGCTCGAAATCATTCCGCGCACCGAGAAGCGCACTCACTACCTTTCGGCGCTGGCCAACATCGGCATGCTCACCGGTCTGCTCGGCACGGTCATCGGCCTGATCGCGGCGTTCGCCTCGATCGCGCAGGCCAACCCGGCGGAGAAAGCCAGCCTGCTGGCCGCCAGCATCTCGGTGGCCATGAACAACACCGCATCGGGTCTGTTCGTCGCCATCTCGCTGCTGTTGGCGCACATGTTCCTGGAAGCCAAGACCACCAAAGTGATCGACAGCCTGGAGATCGCCTCGGTGAAGTTCATGAACTCGGTCGTCGAGCGCCGGCAGGACGTGGAGATCGGCAGCGATGAGCTCGCTCCGGCCCCGCGCGGTCGTGCCGCTCACGGCGTTGCCTGAAGAACCTGCAACGCCCATCGGTCCGTTAAAGGGATAGACAATGGCTCAGTCCAAGGCACAGCGGCGGATGATGCGCAACCATGCGCGCTATCGCGGCCGGCATGAGATCAATGTCGTGCCGATGATCGACATGATGATCATCCTGGTGTTCTTCCTGATCTTCACCGCGGTGTTCACCAAGACGAATATTCTGGAGCTCAACCTGCCGGGCGCCGACAGTGCGGTGCCGGATCTGCCCGAGGGGTTGAATCTGGAAGTGATCATTCGCAAGGACAAGATCGAGGTCGCCGATCGCGGCACCGGCCTGCTCAAGACCGTGCCGGCCAACGGCGGCAGCTACGACCTGGTCGGGCTGCAGGACTATCTGAAGCTGGTGAAGACCAAGTATCCCGACAAGACCGACGCGACCATCCTGCTCGAGCAGGAGATTGCCTATGACACGCTGGTGCAGGTGATGGACACGGTGCGTGTCTTCAGCGTGGCGGAGAGCAGCTGGAGCTTCGGCGAGCTGTTCCCGGATGTGTCCGTGGGAGACGCGCCGACATGATCAATCGAATCAAACGACATCGCAGTCGCAAGCACGGCGGCGCCGAAGCGGCCGGCCACATGACGCTGGTGCCGTTCATCGACATGCTGATGATCCTCACGGTGTTCCTGCTCGTGCACAACTCCGATGTGGACATCCTGCCGAACACCAAGGCGATCGCGATTCCGCAATCGTTCTCGGAGAAGAAGCCGCGGCCGAGCGTGGTGGTGATGATCACCAAGGAAGATCTGCTGGTGGACGGCAGAGCCATCGCCAAGGTCGCCGACGTGATCAATTCGCAGGACGCGGTCATCCAGCCGCTGAAGCAGGCGCTGCAGAGTCAGGCGGACACGGTGCTGGTGGACGCGGCCAAGCAGGAGATCAAGGATCGCGAAGTCACCATCATGGGCGACAAGGGCACGCCGTACAGCGTGCTTCGCAAGATCATGGCGACCTGCACCGATGCGGATTACGGCAAGGTGTCGCTGGCGGTGGTCGAGCG
>Ga0180215_1006102_pt1 | contig 10058 bp, 9 predicted proteins | sample eDN3rd37CBELigBY_FD_128871 | JGI IMG/M metagenome (GOLD analysis project Ga0180215, IMG submission 128871) | Enriched backyard soil microbial communities from Emeryville, California, USA - eDNA 3rd pass 37_C BE-Lig BY (version 2) (version 2) | ecosystem: Environmental > Terrestrial > Soil >...
CGCCCGTACACTGCCGTCCATGGCCACCTGGATCCTCACGGCCTCCCCCGAGAACCATGAGGCCACCGCCGCCCACGGGTTCCAGGTGATCGGGCTCAAGGAGCGCCGTCACCGCCAGGCGCTCGAGGTCGAGCGGGGCGACCGCTTCGTCGTGTACCTCACGCGCGTCATGCGCTTCGCCGCCTGCGTCCGCGTGACGGGCGACCTGTTCGAGGACCGCACGCGGATCTGGCCCGGCAAGCCCGGCAAGGCGGACGCGTACCCGTGGCGCTTCCCCACCGAGCCCGAGCTCGTGCTCGACGAGGCCGACTGGCTGCCCGCCGAGCAGGTCAAGGACGAGCTCGAGCACATCCGCAAGTGGCCGGCGGAGCACTGGAAGCTCGCGTTCCAGGGGCAGGTCCGCACGATCTCCGACCGCGATGCCGACATCCTGCTGCAGCGCATGAGGGCGGGCGCGCCGGTCGCGTCATGAACGTCGGGGGCCTGCTGCGTCGCATCGCCTCCGCGCCGGGGCACCTGAGGGCCGACCAGCAGCTCGCGGGCCTGGCCGCGATCGCGCTGCTGCTGTCCATGTTCCTGCCCTGGTACGAGAAGAGCGTCGCGCGCGGCGACCGGTTCGTCAGCGACACGGTGAGCGCGTTCGGCACGGTGTCGTTCGTCGAGGCGGCCGTCTTCCTCGTCGCCGCGGGGGTGCTGTTCCTGCTGTTCACGCGCGCGGAGGGGCAGGAGTACGAGCTGCCGGGCGGCGACGGGACGGTGATCCTCGGCGCCGGCGTCTGGGCGGCGCTGCTGCTCTTCTGGCGCGTCTTCGACCGGCCGGACGTCGCGGGCGACGGCGGGACGGTCGGCATCCAGTGGGGTTTCTTCGTCGCGTTCGTCGCCGCGGGGGCGCTCGCGAGCGCCGGCTGGCGGCTGCGCCAGCACGAGCGCGAGGGCAGGCCGCGCCCGCCGCAGCCCCGGACGCCGCGCCGGCCCCCCGCGCCGGACGAGGAGCCGACCGAGCCGCGGCCGGCGCCCGACGAGGAGCCGACGGCGCGCCGCACGCCGGACGCCGCGCCCGACCGGCTGTTCTGAGCGGCGGAGGCGCGCCGACCCGGCGGATCGGCCGGTCGCCCTATTCTCGGAGGGGATGCCCGCAACCGATCCTTCCAGCGTCGACGACCTCCGCCAGGGCCTGCAGGACGCCGGCTACCTGGCCGGGGAGTCCACGGCGCTCGTCGCGTTCCTCGCCACGCGCCTCGGCAAGCCGGTGCTGGTGGAGGGCCCCGCCGGCGTGGGCAAGACCGAGCTGGCCAAGGCGCTCTCGCGCTTCCTCGGCCGCCGGCTCGTGCGCCTGCAGTGCTACGAGGGCCTCGACGAGGCCAAGGCGCTCTACGAGTGGAACTACCGCAAGCAGCTCCTGCGCATCCAGGCCGAGGCCGACGGCGCGGGCTGGGACCAGGTGCAGGACGACATCTTCGGCGAGGAGTTCCTCCTCACCCGGCCGCTGCTGCACGCGATCTCCTCCCCCGACCCGGTCGTGCTCCTCATCGACGAGATCGACAAGACCGACCAGGAGTTCGAGGCGATGCTCCTCGAGATCCTGAGCGACTTCCAGGTCTCGATCCCCGAGCTCGGCCGCGTCGAGGCGCGCACCCGCCCGACGGTGCTGCTGACGTCGAACAACACGCGCGAGCTCACGGAGGCGCTCAAGCGGCGCTGCCTGTACCTGTGGCTCGACTACCCGGACGTCGAGCACGAGCTGGAGATCGTCCGGCTGCACGCGCCGGAGCTCGAGGAGACCGTCGCGCGCAAGCTCGTCGAGGTGGTCGGGATGGTCCGCGACCTGGACCTCAAGAAGCCGCCGTCGATCGCGGAGTCGATCGACTGGGCCCGCGCGCTGCTGCTGCTCGGCGCCACGGACATCGACGACGCGACGTTCCGCGAGACGATGTCGGTGATCGTCAAGCACCGCACGGACCTCGACCTCGTGGCCGAGCGCGTCGGGGTCAAGCTCGCGGCGCGCGCCTGAGGAGGCAGTGCCGGCCGAGACCCCCACCGGCATCGCGGCGCGGCTCGTCGAGTTCTGCGAGGAGCTGCGCGCCGAGGGGCTGCCCACGGGCACCTCCGAGCTGCTCGACGGCGTCGCCGCGCTCGGCGAGGTGCCGTGGACGGAGCCCGAGGACTTCCGCGCCGCGCTGTCGGCCACGCTGGCGAAGTCCCCGGAGGACCGCCGCACCTTCGACCTCGTCTTCGACCGCTTCTTCTTCCGCGCCGCCGAGGCGGCGGCCGTGGAGGCGGGCGTGCGCGAGGCCGACGCCGCGGCAGCGGCGGCCGCCGACGTCGACGAGATCAACCTGGACACGCTGCGCCAGCAGATCGCCGCGGCGCTGCGCGACGGGTCGGAGGCGGCGCTGCGCGACCTCGCGCGCCTGGCGATCGCCGCGTTCGGCCGCCAGGGCGAGGGCTCCGGCGTCATCGGCGTCGACGTGCAGCGCATCCGCCGCTCGTTGGGCCTGCGCGCGGAGCCGCAGCCCGACCTGCCCGACGACGACCCGCGCCGCGACGGGCTGCCGCGCGACCAGCTGCGCCGCTTCGAGGAGCTGCTGCGGCGCGAGCTCGAGCGCCAGCAGATCGAGCGCACGGAGACGCTGCCGCCGAAGCGCCCGCTCAACGACCTCGACCGCGCGCTGCCGAGCGGGCCGCTGCAGGACCTCGCCGCGGTGCACCGCGTCGTCACGCAGCTCAAGCGCCGGCTCAAGACGCAGGGGCAGGAGAGCCGGGGGCACCGCCGCCGCGCGCACGTCGACGTGCGCCGCACGATGCGCGCGTCGCTTCAGACCGGCGGCGTGCCGGTGCAGCTGCGCTACCGCCCGACGCGGCCGCGGCGTCCGGAGATCTACGTGCTGTGCGACGTCTCGACGTCCGTGACGAGCGCGTCGGTGTTCTTCCTCTCCGTGCTGCACGCCCTGCACGACTCGTTCCGCAAGATGCGCTCGTTCGTCTTCATCGAGCGCATCTCCGAGGTCACCGACGTCTTCCTGCGCGAGCGCGACTTCGCACAGGTCTCCGAGACGATCGCGCGCGACGCGGGCGTGGCCGACGTCTCCGGGTACACCGACTACGGGCGCGTGTGGACGGAGTTCCGCGACCTCGTCGAGGACGACCTGCACCCGCGTGCGACCGTCATCGTGCTCGGCGACGCGCGCACGAACGGCCGCGACCCCGGCGCGGAGGTCTTCGCCGAGATCGCCGCGAAGGCCGGCCGCACGTTCTGGCTGAACCCCGAGCCGCGGCTGTACTGGAACTACGGCGACTCGGTCATCTCCGCCTACGAGCGCCACTGCCGGGCGTTCGAATGCTGGACGACGGCCCAGCTCGAGGACTTCGTGAAGGCGCTCGCGAAGCCGCTGGGCGACTAGCGCAGCCGCATCCACTCCACCTCCGCGCGGTGGCGCAGCAGGAGGCGGTCGCGGTCGGCCACGAGGCCGCGGACCTCGTCGAGCACCGCCGTGCGGTGGTCCTCCGGGAGGTTGACGATCCAGCTCATGGACGCCGCCAGCGCGACGAGGCCCTCGGGATCGAGCTCCTGCTCGTGCTCGATCGCGAAGCGCTCGATCCCCTCGAACAGGCCCGAGGCGAGCAGCTGCTCGCTCACGGTGTCGGCGCCGTTGGGGAACGCGCCCGCCGCCTCGCGCAGCGGGCCGATGATCGCCCCGTAGCGCGCGAACAGCGTCGGGTCGCTCGCCTCCTCCCACGCGCCCTTGTGCCACAGGACCGCCAGGCCGCCGCCGGGGCGCAGCACCCGGGCGATCTCGCGCGCGGCGACGGGGACGTCGAACCAGTGGAACGCCTCGGCGACGAGGACGAGGTCCGCGACGCCGTCCTCGAATGGGATGTCCTCCGCGCGCCCGAGCCGCGCGTCGACCTGCGGCAGGGTGTCGCGCAGCACGCCGAGCATCGGCTCGGACGGCTCGACCGCGAGGACCGCGGCGAAGCGCGCGGGCAGCAGCGCGGTGAGCTTGCCGGTCCCCGCCGCGAGGTCGAGCGCCGTCGCGCCCGGGCCCAGCCCGAGGCCGCGCGCGACGCGCTCGACCGCCTCCGCCGGCCACGGCGGGCGCCCGCGGTGGTACGCGTCGGCAGCGCCCGCGAAGCCCGTGGCAGCTCGTGCGTCCACGGCCCTACGCCCGCGCCCCGAACGGGTAGGTCAGCTCGGGCATCCAGCGCTCCCACGCGGCCCGCAGGCGCCCGTCCTCGATGACGCCGGCGAGCGCGCGGTCGAGCTCGTCGCGCCACTCGGGGCGGCGTTTGGAGACCGCCATCCCCCAGCGGTTGTGCGTGGGGACCGTGAAGGCGATCTCGAACGCGTCGTCGCCCGCGAGCGGGATGAGCGCGACGTCGTCGTCGACGACCGCGTCGACCTCGCCCGCGCGCAGCGCGGCGATCATCTCGCCGAAGACGTCGTCGGACGCGCCGTCGAACGGCACGGCCACGGCGCCGTCGAACGTCTCGGCGAGCGCCATGTTCGTGCTCCCCGCGATCGCGCCGACCCGCTTGCCCGCGAGGTCGGCCTGCGACGCGATGCCCTCGCCCGCGCGCACGATGACCGACTCGTCGAACACGGCGTAGGGGCGCGTGAAGTCGACCTGCTGCATCCGCGACTCCGTGATGCCCTGCCCGCAGAGCACCGCGTCGCCGCCTCCGGCGTCCAGCTCGGGATAGAACTGCGCCCACGGGCGCACGACCCACTCCAGCGGGCGCCCCAGGGCGTCGGCGACGAGCTCGCCGACCGCCGGCTCGTAGCCGGGGCGCGACCCGCCGGACAGCTTGCCGAACAGCGGCATGGCGTCGGCGTCCATGCAGATGAGGCGAAGCGGCTCTGCTGCCATGTCAGGGCAGGTAGTCGAGGTACATCTCGCGGTGCCACTCGGTCACCGCGCCGCAGGTGCGCTCCCACTCGTCGCGCTTGATGGCGGCGAACGTGTCGTAGATCTCGCTCGTCATCGCCGAGCGCACGACCTCGTCCTCTGCGAGCGCGTCGAGCGCCTCGCCGAGCGTGGTGGGCATGAGCGGGAAGCGCGCCTCGGAGGGGTCGACGACGTGCTCCTTGGGGTTCGGGTCGCCCGGGTCGATCCTGTTCGCGATCCCGTCGCGCATCGCCGCCAGCAGCACCGTGTGCGTGAGGTACGGGTTGCAGCTCGCGTCGGGCGCCCGGTACTCCATGCGGGTCCCGAGCACGCGGACGATCCCCTGGCGGTCGTCGATGCCCCACACGGGCGCGGTCGGCGCGTACTGGCCCACGTCCCAGTAGCGCGCGTAGGAGTTCACGGTCGGCGCGACGACGGCGATCATCCCGCGGGTGTGGGCGAGGATGCCGCCGATCGCCCACCGGAACAGCTCCCCGGGGCCCTGGCCCGGCACGTGCTCGAACGCCGGCTCGTCGCCCCGCCACAGGCTCAGGTGGTGGTGGCAGCCGTTGGCCATGATCCCCGGCACGGGCTTGGGCATGAACGTCGCCACGACGCCGAACTCCTTGGCGACCTGCTTGCAGATCTGCCGGTACGTCGTCAGGCGGTCGGCGGTGTCGACACAGTCCCCGTGCGAGAAGTTCAGCTCGATCTGCCCGGGGTCCTCGTAGTCGGCCTGGATCATGTCCAGGCCCATCGCCTGCGCGTACTCCGTCACGCGCTTGAGGATCGGGCGCATCTCCTCGATGTGGCCGATGTGGTACGCGGTGCTCACGTGGCCGGGCAGTCGCGAGATGTCGGCCGTGATCGTCTCGCGGTCCGGGAACCAGCTCATCTCCGGCTCGCACCCGCTGCGCAGCTCCGCGCCGACCTCGGCCTTGAACTCCGCGTGGACGCGCTTGAGGTTCGCGCGGCAGTCGCTCAGGGCCGGCTCGCCCGGGCGCTCCTCGTCGTCGGGCCGGTGGTAGTGGTCGCAGAAGACGCGGGCCATCTGCGTGTCCCACGGCAGCACCTGGAAGGTGTGCAGGTCGGGGATCATGAGGCCCTCGGCGAGCGCCGCCGCGCTCGGGCCGAGCGTGTTGCCGTGGCGGTCGATCGTGAACCCGCCGGCCGACAGGTAGGTCCAGGAGACGCCGTTCTCGGCGAAGCGCTCGAAGTGCCCGGCGGGCACGACCTTGCCCATGACGCGCCCCGGCACGGACACGTACTGCATGTAGACGTGCTTGACGTCGTACTCGCGGATGCGCGCGCCGATCTCGCGCAGCGCAGCCGCGCGGGCGCTCTCGTTGAGCGTGTCGTCGAGTGTGCTCACGGCCAGCCTGTCCCCCTGTGGCTCTCTTGGGTCCACCGGCGCCGACCCGTGCGCCAGCGCCTGCGAGCCTAAAGATCCGAGCGGCGCGTGTGTGACGACACGCGGCGAAGCGGAGGGCGCGCGGCGCGCGCCCCCCGGCACGGCTCAGGCCGCGGCCGGCACCTCGCCGAGGCGCAGCAGGCGCCGCGCGTTGCCCTCGTACAGCGTGCGCTTGAGGTCCCCGTCGGTGACGACCTCCTCGATGTCGTCGAGGGTCTCGGGCAGGAACGTCGGCGAGAAGCCGAAGTCGCTGCCGAAGAGCACGTGGTCGGGCCCGAAGAAGTCGAGCGCCGCGCGCAGCGCGACGGGGTTGCCGAAGTTCGCCGTGTCCGCGTAGAAGCGCTTGTGGTACTCGATGATCGGCGCCGAGAGCTTCGCCGCCGGCTGGCCGTTGCCGGCCGTCGTCGTGGGCATGCTCTTGATCCGCCCGGCGAGCATCGGGACCGTCCCGCCGCTGTGGTGGACGATGATCTTGAGGTCCGGCCAGCGCTCGAGGTACCCGGCTAGCACGAGGCGGCACATCGCGATCGCCGTGTCCGACGGCCACCCGAGGCGCGAGTACAGGCCGAACTTCGACTCCGGCTCGGTGAGCGGGTAGTCCGACCACTGCACGGTCCGGTTCGGGTGGATCCAGATCGGGCGGTCGAGCTCCGCCATGAGCGCGAAGAACGGCTCGTAGTCGGGGTGGTCGAGCGCGTGCCCCTGGATCGACGTGTAGATCTGCGCCCCGAGCGCGCCGGCGTCGATCGCGCGCCTGACCATCTCGAGGTTCTCGTCGCCGGCCTGCAGCGCCGTCTGCGCGACCCAGCCGGCGAAGCGGTCCGGGTGCGCCGCGGTGAGCTCGCGCAGCTCGCGGTTGCCCGTCTCGGCGAGGTCGATCGCGACGTCCGGCTGCTCGTGCTCGGCCTGCGTGTGCGCCATGACGAGCACCTGGCGGTAGTCGTCGCCGATGCGGTCCATGAACCGGAAGCGCTCGTCGAGGTCCGTGAGCGTGGGATCGATGCCCATCATCAGCTCGTAGTCGGCTGCGACCTGGTCGCCGCGGGCGCGCAGGATCGCGAACACCTTCTCCCTGTAGGCGGTCGGCAGGATGTGCGTGAACACGTCGATCCTCATGGGCTCTCCTCCCACGTCGTGTCGCCTGCGAGCGCGACACCATACCTGTAAGCGCTTGCAATCGTCGCCGCACCGTCGGGTATCGTCTCGCGGCACACGCCCGTGAGCGACAAGTCCGCGAACACCCGCGCCGGTCGAGGCAGGCCGCCGACCCTCGCCGACGTGGGACGACTCGCCGGCGTCTCCGCCGCGACCGCCTCGCGGGTGCTCAACGGCAGCGGCCGGTACGTCACGGAGGCGACGCGCAGGCGCGTGCTCGCGGCGGCCGAGCAGCTCGACTACATCCCGAACGCCCACGCGCAGGCGCTCATGCGCCCCGACAGCTCCGTCGTCGGCGTCATCGCCTTCGACGTCAACAACCCGTACTTCACCGAGATCATCGGCGGCATCCTCGACGTCGCCGCGCGGTCGGACCGGCTCGTCACGATCGGCAACGTCTTCCGCGACCCGCGCACGGAGCTGCGCTACCTCTCGCTCATGCAGTCCCAGCGCGTCGGCTCGCTCGTGCTCACGGGCAGCGGCTGGACCGATCCCGACCACGTGGCGCGCCTGCAGAGCCGGCTGGACGCCTTCCGCGACGTGGGCGGGCGCGTCGTGCTCATCGGCCGCCACAACATCGAGGGCGACGTGTTGCTGCCCGACAACGCGGGGGGCGCGGGCGCCGCGGCCCGCGCGCTGCTGCGCCTGGGCCACACGCGGATCGGCGTCATCACGGGCCGCAAGGACATGACGGTCACCGTCGACCGCGAGCGCGGCTTCCTCGACGCCTGCGCGCAGGCGGGCCACCCGGTGCCCGCGAGCATGATCGTCAGCGGCAACTTCACCACGGAGGGAGCCGCCTCGGCGACGATCGCCCTGCTCGAGCAGGCGCCGGACCTGACCGCGATCTTCTGCCTGTCGGACACGATGGCGATCGGCGCGCTGCGCGTCCTGGCGCACCACGGCATCGACGTGCCGGGGCGCATCTCGGTCGTCGGCTTCGACGACATCCGCCTGGCGGCGAACATCTCGCCCGCCCTGTCGACCGTCCACGTGCCGCTCGTCGAGCTGGGCGAGACGGCGATGCGGCTCCTGCTCGAGCCCGATCCCGGCGACCCGCACATCCGCTACTTCCCGACCGAGCTGCGGCTGCGGGGGACCACGGGCCCGCCCCCCGCCTGACCGCGCCAGGCGTCCTTGCACGCCTCGCCGGCATCTGCCATCCTGATCTGCAAGCGCTTGCCTCAGGGGAGGGCCAAGCGCGTCCGTGGGAGGGGGACGCTGGAGCATGCGACTGTCGGTCTTCGACGATCTGCGGCCCGCCGCGTGGGCGGACGACGACACGCTCGTCGACCTCACGGCGCTCGTCGGGCACGCGCCGCCGGCACGGCGCATGACGACGCTCATCGCCGAGTGGGAGACGCTGGGCGAGCGCGCCGCCGAGCTCGTCGCGACGGGCCCCCGGCTCCCGTCGGCGAGCGTCACGCTGCGCGCGCCGCAGCCCGAGCCGTCGAAGATCGTCGCCGCGCCCGTCAACTACGCGCTACACCGCGCGGAGATGGGCGGCGAGCACGGCGTCTACGCCGGCCAGGAGATCCAGACGATCGAGACCTACGCCGGCTTCGTGAAGGCGTCGACGTCGGTCGTCGGCCCCTGCGAGCCGATCGAGCTGCCGTTCCCGGACCGCAGGACCGACTACGAGGGCGAGCTCGGCGTCGTGATCGGCGCGACCGCCCGCCACGTCCCCCGCTCGCGCGCGCTGCAGCACGTCTTCGGCTACGTGCCGCTGCTCGACATCACCCTGCGCGGGCCCGAGGACCGGTCCTTCCGCAAGAGCTTCGACACGTTCACCCCGATCGGCCCGTGGATCGTGACCGCCGACGAGGTCGGCGACCCGGCGGACCTGTCGTTCGAGCTGCGGCTCAACGGCGAGGTGCGCCAGCGGGCGAGCACGGCCTCCCTGATCTACGACATCCCGCGGCTGATCGAGCTGTACTCGTCGGCGATGACGCTGTTGCCGGGGGACCTGATCGCCACCGGCACACCGGAGGGCGTCGGCGCCCTCGAGCCCGGCGACGAGATCGACCTGCGCATCGAGCGGGTCGGCGCCCTGCGCATGCGCGTCGACGCGCGCGACCGATCGGCGGCGCGAGCGTGAGCACGAGAGCGACGTCCCAGGAGAGCACCATGGCCACCGCAAGCGACCCGACGAGCGCCATCACGTCCCTCGAGGACCTGTACCGGGTGCTGCCCGACCACGCGCTCGCCCCGCTCTGGACGATGACGGGCGCACTGACGCCGCGGCCTGTGACGCAGATGGTGCCGCACGTCTGGCGCTGGGAGGACGCGCGGCGGCTCATCGAGCGCGCGGGCGACCTCATCTCAGCCGAGGACGCCGACCGACGCGTGCTGGCGTTCGTCAACCCGGGCACCGCCGAGCACGAGCTCGCGCGCGCCACCGACACGCTGTGGGCGGCGATCCAGCTCGTCCTGCCGGGCGAGGTCGCCCCGCCCCACCGCCACACGCCCGCCGCGCTGCGCTTCATCGTCGAGGGCGCCGACGGCTACACGGTCGTCGAGGGCGAGCGCGTGCCCATGGGGGTCGGCGACATGACGGTCACGCCGAACTGGGCCTGGCACGAGCACGGCAACGCGGGCGACGGCCC
>Ga0180215_1006103_pt1 | contig 10058 bp, 12 predicted proteins | sample eDN3rd37CBELigBY_FD_128871 | JGI IMG/M metagenome (GOLD analysis project Ga0180215, IMG submission 128871) | Enriched backyard soil microbial communities from Emeryville, California, USA - eDNA 3rd pass 37_C BE-Lig BY (version 2) (version 2) | ecosystem: Environmental > Terrestrial > Soil >...
AAAAACGAAAAAGCGAAGACCCTGTATTCTACAAGGTCCTCGTTCTTAGTTTAATAAAGCATTCACCACTTCTTCAAGCTTCATGCCTCTGGAGGCCTTTACTAGAACAAGCGTCTCTTCATTTGTATACTTTTCCAGCTCTTCAATCAGAGCTGGTTTATCTATAAAGGAAAATACTCTGTCGGCTGTGAAAACGGTCTTGGCTCCGGCCGCAATTTCCGTTCCTAGCTGACCAAAGGTAAACACATAATCGACCTTTTCTGGGTCAAGATATTTTCCCATTTCAAAGTGAAATTCATTTTCCTTTTCCCCGAGCTCTAGCATATCCCCAAGTACGAGAATTTTTCTTTCATAATCAGGGAGATTGGACACAAGATCAACGGCAGCCTTCATCGATGTTGGGCTGGCATTGTATGCATCATTGATAATCTTTTCACCATTTTTCCCTTCTACTAATTCCATTCTCATATTGGTTAATTTCAAGCCTGAAAAACCAGCATTCATCTGATAGAACGGGATTTGAAAATGCTGCGCTGCCAGCATGGCGCTTAGTGCATTTAAAATATTATGGGCGCCGAGCACCGGTAGAGAAAATTCGGTTTCCTCGCCATTTATTTTAAATGTGCTTCCATTTTGATTGGTTTCCCATTCAAGTGGATACAAATCATTTGAATTCATGCGTCCAAAGGTCTTGATATCCGCACTGCCCGCATAATTGGAAAGGCCTTCCCTCAGTAATAATTCATCACCGAAGTAGATGATTAAACCGTTCTCCTTTAACCCATCAATAATTTCAAGCTTTGCCGCTGCAATTGCTTCTCTTGAACCCAAATCCTGTAAATGGGATTCACCGATATTTGTAATAACCACCACCTCAGGTCGTGCAAGCTTTGAAAGAAATTCAATTTCCCCTCTGCCGCTCATTCCCATTTCAAGAACCGCTATATCTGTATCCTCATCAAGCGAAAGAATCGTTAGCGGCATTCCAATATGGTTATTATAGTTTCCTTCCGTTTTTTGCACCTTATATTGAAGCGCCAACAGGTTCGCTGTCATATCCTTCACAGTTGTTTTTCCATTGCTGCCAGTAATCCCAACTACTTTTACATTAAGCTCATTACGATAGGCTCGTGCCAATTCCTGTAAAGCAAGTAGAGTATCCTCTACAACAATAATGGGCAGGTTTGAAGGAGGATTGGGAACATCCTTTTGCCAAAGCGCAGCCGCCGCTCCGCTTTTTAACGCGGCTTCAACAAATCGATGTCCATCCGAGTGCTCCCCTTTAAATGGAACAAATAAATTTCCTGGCGTTATTTTTCGAGAATCAATGGACACCCCATCTATGGATACCTCTTGAAATGCTGTTAGATCGTTCTCGACTTTTATCATCTTCTGTATCTGGTCTAATGTTCTTTTAATCATAGGGCCCTCCTCATCATTACGGTCATTTCCGGGCTTTAGAATGTATATTTAATGTTTTGCTTTTCTTTATGTCTTTCAATCCCCAATTGAACAAGCGTTTCAATTAGCTGTGGATATTCCAATTCTGTATGCTTCCAAAGAAGAGGGAACATACTTACAGGCGTAAATCCAGGCATGGTATTCACTTCATTAATCATCGCTGTCCCATCCTTTGTTAAAAAGAAATCCGCTCTTACAAGTCCTGAACAATCAAGTGCCTTAAACGCCTTTATTGCCATTTCACTTAAGGTTTTGTACTCTTCCTCGGAAATAGAAGCTGGGATAATTAGTGCCGTATCGCCATCTTCATATTTTGCTTTATAATCATAGAAATCTTCCTTCGGTACAATTTCCCCCACAACAGAGCATTTCGGATCATCATTTCCAAGCACAGCAATTTCAACTTCTCTTGCTGTAACGCCTTCTTCGACAATAACCTTGCGATCAAATTGAAAGGCTTCCTGAAACGCATTTTCCAGCTCAGTATGATTTGAACACTTGCTGATTCCGACACTCGAACCAAGATTGGCCGGCTTCACGAAGCAAGGGTAGCCAAGCTCTTTTTCAACCTTCTCATAAACTAACTCCGGCTTTGCATTCCACTCACTTTTAATAAATGAAACATATTGAACCTGATTCAGACCAGCATGGGCAAAAATATTTTTCATTACCACTTTATCCATACCTGCCGATGAGGCAAGAACGCCATTTCCAACATACGGAAGATTTAGTAATTCTAAGAGGCCTTGTACCGTGCCATCCTCGCCGTTCGGTCCATGCAATAACGGAAAAATTACATCAAAGGTTTTTCCATCCACTGCTTGGAAAAGCTTTGTTGAAAAATTTGTATCAGATGATGCTGTTTGTGAAAATTGCAGGTCTTCAACCTTTTCAACCGGTCCATTTAACTGCTCACCTTTGATCCATTCACCCTTTTCAGTAATATAGATCGGATATATTTCAAATTTAGTATGGTCTAACGCTTTATTTACAGCCAATGCTGTCCGTAGAGATACTTTATGCTCAGCAGATTTTCCACCATATAATAAACCTAATTTCGTTTTCATTTTAGACCTCCAATATATAAATGACACCTTTAACATTTAACATTTTACCACTTTACAGCATCTGCGGGAGGATTTCTTACACGTTATTGCAGTCAGTTTTTCGTTATATGACATATCCCGCATTTACACACCCATTGCCTATTATATGTATAGGTGGGCTGAACCGAAACCTTAAGTTCAGTCTCCTGTAAATATTTTGTAAAAAAAGTGAATGTCCTTTTTATGAGTATATGTAATTTATTTCATTTTCTTTAGGCAATTGATTTCAACCCAACCACACCAGCAACAATCATGAGAATGAACATGACACGCTTCCAATTCCGTGATTCACCAAAAAATAGAATCCCCAGAATGACACTGCCTGCTGCCCCAATACCGGTCCAGATTCCATAGCCTGTTCCAATCGGAATCACAAGCAGGGCTTTTGATAAAAAGTAAAAGCTGAAGGCACTTAAGACAAGTGTTAGGATGGTATAGCGATGACGAGTAAAGCCCTCCGATAACTTCATAAAAATAACAAAGCCGACCTCACACAATCCGGCAATTATTAAATAAATCCATTCCATTGCTATCTATCCTTTTCCTGTTCATTTTCACTCACCGTCATCTTTAAGCCGATAATACCGCCAATCAGCAGGCAAAGAAAGAGAATCTTTAAAAACCCGCAAGACTCATTCAAAAATAACATACTAATCACAACTGTTCCTGCTGCCCCGATCCCCGTAAATACTGCGTACGCTGTCCCAATTGGAATGGTTCTCATTGCTTTGGCAAACAAAATAAAGCTGACCACAATAAAGAAAATGGTAACAGCAGACCATAACGGGTCCGTAAAACCACTTGAATTTTTTAACCCAAAGGCCCAAACAATCTCACTCAAACCGGCAAGGAATAAAAGTATCCATGGCATGAATAATACCCCTTTATTTCTATTCTTTCATTACACAAAAAAACAGAGTCAATTGCTCACTCTGGTTAAACATCCTTCTATTATATACTACATGTGCTTATTTTGCTTTCTTAGATCCTATGAACGTCTAGAAGAATCCGTTTCCGTCACATGACTCATGTCACTCTCAATTACTAGCTCAAATTGCCCGTTTTCTACTTTCACAACAGATAGACTCGTTCCGTCAACCGTTGGCTCCGTCCAAAAGTCCTTTAAATCAATTGCTTTAAAAATAAGATAAAGAATTTTAATAAAAAGGCCGTGCGTCACCACTAACAGATTGCCGTCCATTTCACTATTTTTCAATTCCTGCAGAAAATCATGGGCCCTGTCCAGCATATCCATAAAGGTTTCTCCGTCCCCGTTTTGAAACCGGTCAGGCTCGTTCATATAGGATTCATATTCATTCGGATATTGCGCCTTGATCTCCTTTGTCGTTAACCCCTGCCATGGACCTAAATGCATTTCCATAATCCGCTCATCTGTCTGGATAGGTATAGTACGAGCACCGCGAAGAATTTGCGCTGTTTCAATCGCTCTTTCACTTGGGCTCGAAATAATCCCTGTAAATTCGGTATCCTTCAGCTTTTCTCCGAGCAGCCTCGCGTACTCTCTTCCTTTATCTGTTAAATTCGAATTAAGTCTTCCTTGGATGCGGCTGTTCTTATTCCATTCTGTTTCCCCATGTCTCACAATGTATAACTTTAGCATTTTCAAACTCTCCCATGTTTCTTTACTACTTTTATTATGAAGGACATTTGTTTCGCTTTTCGGCTTTGTTTTGTCCTTTAGAACCTTTATGAAGGACGGTTCCTTCGCCTTTAGCCTTCCTTTTGTCCTTCAGAACCTTTATGAAGGACAGTTCCTTTGCTCTTCGCCTTCCTTTTGTCCTTCAGAGCCCTTATGAAGGACGGTTCCTTCGCCTTTAGCCTTCCTTTTGTCCTTCAGAACCTTTATGAAGGACAGTTCCGGAGCCTTTAGCCTTCCTTTTGTCCTTCAGAACCTTTATGAAGGACAGTTCCGGAGCTCGTTGCCTTCGCTTTGTCCTTTAGAGCCCTTGTATAAGACATTACCGGAGTACTTACTTCACTTTTTGTCCATTACCCCTTTTATTCTACCTCTATCTCCACTGAATGATAAAGCCTCGCTGTCATTTCCTTCACAACAGGCTCGAGCACAGCTGGGAAAGCAGCTAAAATACAAGTCGACGGTCCGGAAGTTTTCACCAAATCCACATCACAGCTGACGGATTCCAAAGACAGCCCTTCATCACCGGTCATCACCTTCAATTCGTGAAAGACTCCCTTTGATCCGACAGGCAACAGAATCACATCTTCCAGCAGACTCAGTTCCTTAAACAAGGAAAGAGGCAATACCTCACTGCCCCGCTCTAAAACTTCTTCCCCCACTAACGGTGACCCAATGACCGCAATCTTCATTTTATCCAAAGAAAACTTCGCCTCGGCAAATGACCGTTCCCTTTTTCCCATCACAATGATTCCAAGGGCCGATTGCAGCAGTTGAAAATTACTTTCTGTACTCCCTGAAATCTGTACATTAGATTTCAGACCCAGTTCATCCAATCCACGTTCGGCACCTGCAACAATCGCCTGCCATGAGTCGTCACTGCAAAAATTATGAATCATAACAGAAAAAGGCACCCCGCCTGCTGCGATACATTCCATCGCAGCCACTCGAAGACTGAAATATGAAACAATCTCATAGGGTGTCCTGACCAGGTCATGTTCCTTTAAACCAATGCCTCCGCTGTTATCAGAAGCAATGACAAGTGAATCTTTTTCACTCAAGGGTATAATCGTAATATCCCTTTTCATTTTAGCGCTTCCTTATGAAAAAGCACGCTCACCAAACGAGGTGTCAGCAGTAAGGCTAGTACGGTATTTAGCACAGCTCCAATTAATAAGGACGGGATCATTCCGATGTAGAAGCCTGCACCCATGATAAATAAAAACGGTAAAGGAGAAACAAACGTATTTCCGATTACAAATAGAATACTAGCAAGGACTCTTTTTCCCTTACTATAAATGAGCGCAAACAGCCAAACGAGCAGTGCCATTTCTACAGCAATTAAGAAATGAAACGGCCCTAACGGCATGCCCCCAATTAATGCAGAAATAAGATGACCGAAAAAAGCAACAAGCGCCCCAGGTATTCCTCCTAATATGGCACCCGCTGTTAAAGCGGGCACCATATCCAATGCAACACTAGCGACAATCGCCGGAATTTTAATCGAAGCGCCGACCACCGCCAAAGCAATAAATAAGCTGATTACACTAATCTTCCTTATGTTCATTTTCAGCTGCCTCGCTTCTTTTTCCACCGCGGAATACCGGTGCGCTGCGGACATATTCCACGTCCTTCACATTCAGACGGGCGTTTACCACGCGTGCGACAGCAAAGAAGTAATCTGACAGCCTGTTTAGAAATTGCAGCTGACGATGAAAGACATTATCCTCTTTTAAAAGACTAACAACCAATCGTTCCGCTCTTCTTGTTACGGTACGTGCGATATGAAGTGTCGCAGCAGCTGGAGAACCCCCTGGTAAAATAAAGCGTTCAAGCTCAGGAGCTTCCTTGATTAACTCATCGATTCTTTCCTCTAAATAGGTAATGGATTCAGCCGTCAATTTCGATTCGCGTTTTTTTGTCACATTCGCCAAATCCCCGCCGCAGTCAAAAAGCTCGTGCTGAATTTTTTCTAAATCATCCCTTATATCTTTAAATAATTCCGCATCAAGCTGTGTGACTGCCTGACCAACAAAGCTGTTAACTTCATCGACTGTTCCATAGGCTTCAACCCTTACATCATCCTTATCGACTCTGCCTCCGATAATACTTGTTTGCCCTTTGTCACCTGTTCTTGTATATAATTTCATTTCAAAACTTCCTTTCCCTATTTTAGTTTTTGATTGATTCCGTACCAGATAAGATCGACCCGCTCGGAAGCTGCAGCCGTATCCTGAAAAACCCTTCCTGTTACATCACGCCAAATTCGTTCCTTCAATGAAGCAGGGACAATTCCTTTTGTTATATCTGAACCTATTAAAACAACCAATCTTCCAGGCTTACTAGTTTCCCATAGCCTCCATTGCTGCAAAAGCTTCTGCCATTTTTCTCGGACCGCGCTCTCATCCAAATGATTCAACAGCTCCTTGACCCATAGCTCAATTCCTTCAAGAATAATCATGTCCTTGCCAACTGAATCAAAGCTGCCGGGTAACTCCCCCTGACCATAGGCGGACATCCAACGGCTGTTTTCTTCATTTATTTGATTATATGCTTTTACCCATTTTGATTTTCCGTTAAAGGCACCGCCCGTAACAAAGTGCATCGTTCTCCCCTCCTGAAAGCCTCCACACTTGACCATACCAGCTCGAACCCGTTTCCATGAGGAACCTTCCACTCCCAAAAATCGCGCTCTTCGTGAAGCTTTGATAATAAATAACGAATGACACCCCCATGTGTCACAATGGCCATCCGGTGGATATTGTCCTTCTCCATCATAGATAGAACCTTTTGCCAGCCCTTTTCAATCCTGGCACCAAAAACTGAATAGCTTTCGCCATAAGGCGGGACCTTTTCATATTGGTCGTTGAGCCATTCCTCGTAATTAGAATCACCTGAAAGCTCGGCGTATGTTTTCCCTTCCCAGCTGCCAAAATGAAGCTCACGAAGTTCAGGAAATGAAATCGGTTTTTGATCAGGAAACAAAACGTTTGCCGTCTGTAAGCAGCGCTTTAAATCACTTGTCACAATCATTTCATATGGTGATGGCTTAAAACACCGAGCCGCCAACACTTCTCTAACATCGTCACATATTGGGGAATCCGTCCAACCAATATAGGCCTGTCGTTTATTTTCCTCCGTTAAACCGTGACGAAATAATGCCACAACCACAGCGTCATCCATAAAACAATTTCCACTCCTTCCACTGATGCACCTAATACATCACCTGTAATTCCACCAAACCATTTGACTGCCTTTCTCGCCGCCACCATAAGAAACACAAGCCCTGCTAGCAATAGCAAGAAGGCCCCGCTAAGCACTTCAGGCCAAACCGCTACGAACATACCAAACAAAAGAAGGACATATATAGGATAATTCCAGAGAGTATATTTGGAGGCAGCATTTTTAAACAACGTTCCAAGCCCTTCCTCTTTTGCGGCTTTCACATTAATTAACAGAATGCCCATTAAACTTTTACTTAAAAAAGGAATGAAGGCAATAAGAGCATAGGAGCCTTCATAGAGCCGCTCAGCAATCTCGTAAATAAACAAAAACTTTGCACTCAAAAGGACTAAAACAGAAAGGACACCAAATGCTCCTACCCTTGAATCCTTCATGATTTCCAGCCTTCTTGCTTGATCACGATAGGAAAAATAGGCATCACTTGCATCCATCCAGCCATCCAGATGCAGACCTCCCGTAATGACAATCATTGAAAGCCAAACAAAGAAAGCAGCAGCAAGCGGGGACAACGGCGTCCACGCAGAAATGGCAAACATAACAAAAGCATAGAAAATACCCTGTAACAAACCTAGGATAGGAAAGGTTTTAATTGCCTTTTCAATATGGACACGATCCATTGGCACTTCGTAAGGAATGGGAATGCTCGTAAAAAATTGAACCGCCATAATGAATCCTTTAATGATTTTCATGCTCACGTTCCCAATCTAAAATGATTTTTTTTACTCGATTGTAGTCAATATATTTCCCCATCTCTTCCGCCAGCCGTTCATACCGCTCCTCTTTTAAACTTCCAACATCCACCTTGGGCTTCCGTGGTATATGAATGCTGTCGCGAATACGATTGAGCCAAATATTTCGCCAGCCATCATTGTGAAAAAGATGATGTAGGTAAGTACCGATCAAACGGCCTCCATTCCCATAATAGCCTTCCTCCCGCTTCGAATTGAAAAGGAACAAAGGACTTTTCATCGGGTCAGGAATAACCGTATCACCTAAATGAATCTCATAGCCTTCAATTGGTTCCATTCCAATTCCTGTTTGTGGATGGTAGGTTCCTTCTGCGCGAATGGTCTTCTTTTCCTTTTGAAAATGAGTCACCGCATCAATAAGGCCCAAACCGCCCTCTTCAAACCCTGCTTCCCCTGTATCAGTGCCCTCAACATCAATCAGTGTTTTCCCAAGCATTTGATAACCGCCGCAAATCCCTGTCACAAAGCCTCCATTTTGCGCAAAGCTGATAATCTTATCTGCTATCCCGGAATGTCGCAAATGCTGAAGATCACGAATCGTACTTTTCGTTCCGGGAATGATAACAGCATCCGGCCTCCCAAACTCCGAGGCATCACGGACAAAGCGCAAAGCAACATCTTCCTCATGTAAAAACGGTTCAATGTCACTAATATTTGATGCATATGGAAGCTGAATAACAGCAATCTCCAATTCTCCTGATTTTTTCAAACTGCGAAATTCATTAATCGATAAGGAATCCTCACGATCAATCATATGATTGCTTATAAAGGGGAGCACACCCAAGACGGGAATGCCTGTCCTTTCTTCAAGAAACGTCACGCCATCTTTAAATAAATCAAAATCACCGCGGAATTTATTGATAAAAATGCCTTTTACTCTGTTTCGTTCCTCGTTTGAAAATAGTTCAAGCGTTCCAATAATGCTGGCGAAAACACCACCCCGGTCAATATCTGCTGTAAGAAATACAGGGACATCCGCAATTTCAGCCACCTTCATATTAACAAGCTCGCGGTCTTTTAAATTCATTTCAACCGGGCTGCCTGCTCCCTCCATCACGAGAAATTCATATTGCTTCGAAAGTTCCTTGATGGATTGATGAATGACCTCAATTCCTTTTTCATAAAAGGTTTCACGGTAGCCTTTTCCAGACAGTGTTTTAAGTGCCTTCCCCAGCAGAACCACCTCTGAATTTCGGTCAGACTGCGGCTTTAGCAGAATGGGATTCATCCAAACAGAGGCTTCTGTTTTAGCGGCTTCTGCTTGTATCCCCTGGGCACGACCAATTTCCGATCCATCTGCCGTTACATAGGAGTTATTAGACATATTCTGTGATTTATATGGAGCAACCTTTATCCCTTCATTCACAAGCATTCTGCAAAAAGCAGTCACAATCAAACTTTTTCCCACATCAGAACCCGTTCCTTGAATCATGAAGCCCTTCATTTAACCACTCCTTTCATTTCAACAGGTATCCCTGACTCGACCAAAAAAGCTTTTGATGCAGAGACGACAATCTGTTGATGTAATTTCCCAAGCAGACGGCTGTATTGAAAAACCAGTTCATTTGAAGCAATCGGTTCATGCAGCACCTCATTACTCACAATGACAAGTGTCCGTGCCCTTTGAGCAATCAAACGAATTCCATTCCACATTTCTTCGAATAGATGGGCTAGAAAGAGTTCCTCCTGCCACTCGCTTTTTTCAAAAAATAACTCATTATTGAGCCAGGTTGTTAAACAATCGAGCAGCACAACATCCTGCTCTTGAAAGGAATCAGCTAATTCTCCAATTGAAACCGGCTTTTCCCATGTTATCCACTCCAGCCCACTTTGGCTGCGTCC
>Ga0180215_1006106_pt1 | contig 10053 bp, 6 predicted proteins | sample eDN3rd37CBELigBY_FD_128871 | JGI IMG/M metagenome (GOLD analysis project Ga0180215, IMG submission 128871) | Enriched backyard soil microbial communities from Emeryville, California, USA - eDNA 3rd pass 37_C BE-Lig BY (version 2) (version 2) | ecosystem: Environmental > Terrestrial > Soil >...
AGTATAAAATTTATAGATAGGATAATCGCTCGGAAATGGAGGGATTGAAAGTTGGCTTCTGACATGATTATTGATCACAAAGAAAAAGCAAATGCTCTATTAAAGGCAGATGCTGCTAAAATATTAAAATTAATTAAGGTGCAAATGGATAATCTGACTATGCCTCAATGTCCTCTATATGAAGAGGTTCTTGATACCCAGATGTTTGGCTTATCCAGAGAAATAGATTTTGCTGTCCGTCTTGGATTAATTGAAGAGGCTGAAGGCAAGGCTATTTTAGATGAATTGGAAAGGGAGCTATCCATGCTCCACGAAGCCTCAGTAAAAAAATAAAAAAAAACTCAAACATCTTTTAAAGATTGTTTGAGTTTTTTTATAACTGCATGAATTTTAAAAGAAATGAAATAGTATATCCACAAGAAAAGAAACCCCTAAGTTGTATAACTTATTTTTAAATTAGTATGGCATAATTATAGAATTTTTTTCTTTGCTGTGTTACATTTAAATTAACTTTTCTTTTCTTCAAAGCAGGATATTCAATACTATAGTAGAATAAGTAATAAACTTTAGAAGATAAGGGAAGAGGGCTGGATGTTTAAAAAAATATTAAAATCATATGATTATACCCTGATTATTGCAGTTGCCCTGTTATCTGTTTTTGGACTCATTATGGTATTCAGTGCAAGCATGGTAACAGCGGTGCAGATCTATGATCAGGAAAGCGACTATTTTTATAATAAGCAAAAAATGCATTTAATTATCTGTGCAATTGTTTTTATTATTGTCGCTCTATTTCCTTACAAAGCAATGCAAAGCAATAAATTTCTTGTTCCGATGGTGTTCATTTCGTTATTCGGCCTGATTGCGCTATTTATTTTTGGTAAAGTAGCCGGCGGGGCGATGAGCTGGTTTGAAATCGGGAGCAGAAGCCTTCAGCCTGCAGAATTTGTCAAGCTTTCAGTCATCATATATTTAGCAGCTGTCTATGCAAAAAAGCAGCCCTATATTAATGAGTTTAATAAAGGGGTTCTTCCCCCGCTTGCTTATCTGATTCTAGCTGCTTTGCTTGTTGCAGTTCAGCCTGACTTTGGTTCTGCGATGATTATTTTTCTGGTAGCAGCTGCCGTCATTTTTACTTCAGGCATGAATTTCAAAAACATATTTAGGCTAGGACTATTCGGGGTAATATTAGCTGCGCCTTTTATCCTTCTGTTAAAAGATAAGATTTTCGCACCTTATCGATTGGGCAGGGTCGAAGCATTTAGGGATCCCTTTGGATCAGAATTCGGGTATCAGCTATCGAATTCCTATATTGCCCTTGGTGCAGGCGGATTAAAAGGGCTGGGTCTTGGCGAAAGCATACAAAAGCTTGGTTATCTTCCTGAAGCGCATACAGACTTCATTATGGCTGTAATTGCTGAAGAGCTTGGGGCATTTGGAGTAGGTTTTGTAATTTTGCTTCTCGGGTATATTGTCCTGAGGGGAATCTTTATCAGTTTAAAGTGTAAAGATGCTTTTGGCAGCTTATTGGCTATTGGCATATCAGCTATGATAGGTATTCAGGCATTCATCAATCTTGCAGGGATTTCCGGTGTTATGCCGCTGACAGGTGTCACACTTCCATTTATCAGCTATGGAGGTTCATCTCTGCTTCAGCTTTCGATTGCAATGGGGATTTTAGTCAATGTATCTATGTTTGTAAATTATGAACAAAAATACAAAAATAAAAATGAACAGACAAAACCGGAATCCATGGAACTGGCTTCCGAAAAAACATTTTCCATTCGTAAATAGGCACAGAAACTTTTCAGTGCTTTATTTATACATCAATCAGCAGAAGCTGATTACATAATTGCTTCCATCAGGGAGCAGCCAATTCAAAGTTACTAAGGCCGGCCAGCGGGAAACCCACCCGGCCTCAACTTGGATTTGGCAGAATATTGCCAAAAAATACATAAAGACGAGGTGTTTTGGTTGAGCAGAAGAATTAACAAGGTATTAGTAGCCAATAGAGGAGAAATTGCCATTCGAGTGTTCCGTGCCTGCACAGAGCTGGATATCCGCACGGTAGCCATCTATTCCAAAGAGGACTCCGGATCCTATCACCGCTATAAAGCAGATGAAGCTTACCTGGTAGGGAAGGGAAAAAAACCGATTGATGCCTATCTGGATATTGAAGGAATCATTGACATTGCGAAAAGCAGTGATGTTGATGCCATTCATCCGGGATACGGATTTCTGTCGGAAAATATTGAATTCGCAAAACGCTGCGAGGAAGAGGGCATCATATTTATCGGTCCTACTTCTAAGCATCTGGACATGTTTGGGGATAAAGTTAAAGCAAGAACCCAGGCACAGCTTGCAGAAATTCCGGTTATTCCAGGCAGTGATGGCCCTGTAGAAAGCCTGGATGAAGTGATTAGCTTTGGCAAAAATCACGGATTCCCCATTATCATTAAAGCTTCACTTGGCGGCGGCGGAAGAGGCATGCGCATCGTAAGGAGCCTGGAAGATGTTAAAGAATCATATGAGCGTGCAAAGTCGGAAGCTAAAGCTGCTTTTGGAAATGATGAAGTTTATGTTGAAAGATTCATAGAAAGGCCAAAACATATAGAGGTACAAATTATTGGTGACAATGAAGGGAATATTGTCCACCTGTATGAAAGAGATTGTTCAGTCCAGAGGCGTCACCAGAAGGTTGTAGAAGTAGCACCTTGCGTATCTCTTTCCGAAAAATTAAGAGATGATATATGCCAGGCTGCTGTCAATCTTATGAAGAATGTAGATTATATTAATGCAGGAACTGTGGAATTCCTTGTATCAGGTGATCAGTTTTATTTCATAGAAGTAAATCCGCGTGTGCAAGTTGAGCATACGATCACCGAAATGGTAACAGGAGTAGATATTGTACAAACACAAATTTTAGTGGCTGAAGGCTACTCGCTGCACAGTAAAGAAGTGGGTGTTCCGGAACAGGAAAATATTGACATTCATGGATTTGCCATTCAATCACGTGTTACAACAGAAGATCCTTTAAATAACTTCATGCCTGATACTGGGCGTTTAATGGCTTACAGATCAGGCGGCGGTTTCGGCGTGCGGCTTGATGCGGGGAACGGTTTCCAGGGGGCAGTAATCACCCCTTATTATGATTCACTGCTTGTTAAACTCTCAACGCACGCTATGACTTTCCAGCAGGCAGCATCAAAAATGGTGCGGAACCTGCAAGAGTTCCGAATCAGGGGCATTAAAACAAATATTCCTTTCCTTGAGAATGTAGTAAAACATGAGAAATTCTTAAGAGGGGAATATGATACATCATTTATTGATGAAACACCTGAACTATTCCTGTTCCCAAAAAGGAAAGACCGCGGAACAAAGATGCTGAGTTATATCGGGAATGTAACTGTTAATGGATTCCCGGGAATTGAAAAGAAGAAACGTCCGGTATTTGATGAGCCGCGGGTGCCAAAATTAAAATACAGCACAGATTACCAGGATGGCACAAAACAAATATTAGATAATCACGGTCCTGAAGGACTTGTTAAATGGATTAAAGAGCAAAAAGAAGTTTTAATTACTGATACGACCTTCCGTGATGCCCATCAATCATTGCTAGCGACAAGAGTAAGGACGAATGACCTGAAGCATATCGCAGAACCGACAGCAAAATTGCTTCCTGATATGTTTTCCTTTGAAATGTGGGGCGGTGCAACTTTTGATGTCGCGTATAGATTCCTGAAAGAAGATCCTTGGGAAAGGCTGCTGACATTGCGCGCAAAAATGCCAAATGTTTTATTCCAGATGCTTCTTCGTGCTTCAAATGCAGTAGGATATAAAAACTATCCGGATAATGTAATAAGAGAGTTTGTTGAAAAATCAGCCTACGCTGGCATTGATGTCTTCCGGATTTTCGATAGCCTTAACTGGGTTAAAGGGATGGAAGTAGCAATTGACGCTGTCCGCCAGACAGGGAAAATTGCAGAAGCCTCCATGTGCTATACAGGTGATATTTTGGATCCTGCCAGAACAAAGTACAATCTTAAATACTATAAAGACCTGGCAAAAGAGTTAGAGAATCAGGGAGCCCATATACTGGCAATCAAAGATATGGCTGGTTTATTGAAGCCGCAATCAGCATACACCCTTATATCTGAATTGAAAGAGACTGTTGATATTCCAATTCACCTTCATACTCATGATACGAGCGGAAATGGAATTTTCACATATGCAAAAGCTATTGAAGCTGGAGTGGATATTGTGGATACGGCCCTAAGCACAATGGCAGGTTTAACATCCCAGCCAAGTGCTAATTCTTTATATTACGCACTGCAGGGGAATGACAGACAGCCAAAAATTGATATCCAGTCGCTTGAGCAGTTATCTTACTATTGGGAAGATGTACGCAAATATTACCAGGACTTCGAAAGCGGCATGAAGGCCCCTCATTCAGAAGTCTACCAGCATGAGATGCCTGGCGGACAATACAGTAATCTTCAGCAGCAGGCTAAAGCTGTTGGCCTTGGAGATAAGTGGGATGAAGTTAAGGACATGTATTCCCGTGTGAATCAAATGTTTGGTGATATCGTTAAAGTTACACCTTCTTCCAAGGTAGTTGGTGATATGGCGTTATTTATGGTCCAGAATCAGCTGACAGAGCAGGATGTTTTGAATAAAGGCAAATCTCTGGATTTTCCAGACTCAGTTGTAGAATTGTTTGAAGGCTATTTAGGACAGCCGTATGGAGGATTCCCGGCAGAACTGCAAAAGGTCATATTGAAAGACAGAGAGCCAATCACTGTCCGCCCGGGTGAGCTTCTTGAAGACGTGGATTTCGATGCTTTAAAAGAAAAACTCTTTAAAGAACTGGGCAGGCAAGTTACAAGCTTTGATGCAATTGCCTATGCATTGTATCCAAAAGTATTTATGGACTATATTAAGACCAGTGAACAATTTGGTGATATTTCTGTTCTTGACACCCCAACATTCCTATATGGTTTAAGGCTTGGTGAGGAAGTCGAAATTGAAATTGAAACAGGTAAAACATTGATAGTAAAATTAGTTTCTATTGGCCAGCCTCAAGCTGATGGCACAAGAATTGTTTATTTTGAGCTGAATGGCCAGCCTCGTGAAGTAAGCATAAAAGATGAAAGCATTAAAGCAACTGTAGCCTCCAAGGCAAAAGCTGATCCGCATAATGAAAGTCATATTGCTGCCAGCATGCCGGGAACTGTAATCAAGGTGCTTGTAGAAAAAGGTGAAAAAGTCGAAAAGGGCGATCACTTAATGATTACAGAAGCTATGAAAATGGAAACAACTGTACAGGCGCCATTTTCTGGAACAGTTAAAGACATCCATGTCTCGAACGGTGAAGCAATTCAAACAGGAGACTTATTGATAGAGCTGTCAAAATAAAGTGAAACTGCAATCAGTGTGGATCTTATCCCCACTGGTTGTTAGTTGAGGAGGCTCATAGTCTTTGTTCTTCTTTTTGGGCCCTTCTATCCTCCTTGATTCCACTGTGTCATGAAGTGGGGGTCTCACTCCCATAAGACTGCGAAAAATTAACAAAAGAGCTTCGGCAGTTTGCCGAAGCTCTTTTGTTTAAAGCAATTATGGAATGGAAGTAATGGTCGGGATAGCAGCTTCATCATTTTTCTCATTTTCCCTAACAGCTGAAACAGCAAGCTCATTCTTCCTGCTCCGTGAGGACAGAAGGATAAAATAGCTTAATACTCCAAATAAGCAGGAAATAAAGAATGCGTGGGCAAGAGCTATATACAGGTTAAGTCGTGTTAAAACAACTAATGCACCAGCAGCAACCTGCAGGGTTACTAAGATAAATGAAATGATCCAGCCCCAATAAACAACTTTCTGCTCCTTGTAATGCTTAATTGCAAGATAAGTAATGTAACCGATCCATATGAAAATTAATCCGGCAGCAGCTCGGTGGCCCATTTGCACCCATTCATACATATTTTCCGGAAGAGCGAAAGAACCGTTAAAGCAAAGCGGCCAGTCACGGCAGACAAGACTTGCATTAACATGGCGCACAAGCGCGCCAGTGTATACAACAGCATAGCTGTATATAGAAACTCCAATAATATGTTTCCTCATTCTTTTATCAATAATGAGCTTCTCGGCTTCGAATTTCTTATCTACTTCAAAGATAAGCAAAGTCAAAAGCAGTACTGCAGCAAATGATATTAAGGAAATCCCGAAATGAAGGGCAAGTACAAAATCAGATTGCCCCCATACTACTGCGGCCGCTCCAATTAAAGCCTGGAGGACAAGGAAGAAGAATGAAGTGAGTGATAAAAACTTTGTTTCCCTTATATGTCCCAATTTTCTCCATGTCCAAATCGATAATATCAGGACCATAAAACCAACTGAGCCTGAAACAAGTCTGTGCGCCAGTTCGATAATCAATTCAGGAGTAATGTCGCTTGGAACAAATTCGCCATTGCAAAGCGGCCAGGATTTTCCGCATCCCATTCCTGATTCAGTTTTAGTTACCAGGGCACCGCCGAGCAAAATTAAGAGCATGCCGATAGTTGTAAGAACGGCAAACCATTTTAAAGATCGTTGCAAAGCCTTTCACCTTCTTTAAATATTCTATGTCTATCAATGGGAAAACAATTGAATTACTAAGTATTTGTCCGTTATCTATCTTATCAAAGATTCTATAAAAAGCCATATAGTAATGTGCGTCATTTTACTTTTTCGATAGTACAGGAATAAAGCTTTTTTTACAACAGTTATAAAATTTATAAAGTTAATTATAGTAAAAAAGGTTGAAACTTGTAATGGAGTTTGCTAGAAATATAAAGGGGGTATAAAATGGATAACCCCTGTCGCGGAAAGTATCACAAAATACATAAAAGTGAGTATATTTTTTCTTCTGTAGTTTTCTGAAGCAGTTTTATTATCTCAAAAAAGCAACCATTCTTTAAGTGAATTTATTTTTTGACACAAATTAGTCATAAATTATTCTAAAAAAATTCACAAAAGAGTTTTAAAGTGTGATTTAATATACAGAGAAATGGTTTAGTTTCATTTAGATAATAAACAGTTTGAATACATTATTAATGGAAGAAAACTATTAGGATTATTATTATTCATCCAGGGTTTACCCCTCGTTTTTTATCGCGTACATAGCTTTGCAGGGATTTATGCTTTATAGTAGGTGTTGTGCAAAGATAGCTTTTGTCTGCGATAAGAGATAAAGGAGGAAAAGATATGTCTAACTCACGGGCTTTGAGTGATGCTGCAATTGAGGACAGTAAGCGAAGCCTTCAAAAAGATATACCTGAAACTACAGTTTGGAAGGATTTTCTTGCCCTAATCAAAATAGGCATTGTGAACTCCAATCTGATTACAACCTTCACCGGACTTTGGCTTGCACTGCATTTTTCCGGAAAGGGATTTTTCAATAATCTTGATCTGGTTCTTTATACAGTCATTGGCTCCTCATTGATTATTGCAGGCTCCTGCAGCCTAAATAATTATATTGACCGCGACATTGATCCATTAATGGAAAGAACAAAAGGGAGGCCAACTGTTACTGGGAAAGTAAACCCGGGCAAGGTTGCACTTTTGAGCTTTCTGCTTATTGGCCTAGGTACGGCCTTTTTAATGTTTACAACAGCAGCAGCAGTTGTAATTGGATTAATTGGCGTTTTCAGCTATGTTGTTTTATATACAATGTGGACGAAACGCAGATTTGTATCCAATACGATTGTAGGCAGCATTTCAGGAGCAGTTCCCCCGCTGATCGGGTGGGCAGCTGCCGATGGCAATCTCGACCCAATGGCTTGGGTGCTGTTCGCTATCGTTTTTATCTGGCAGCCTCCTCATTTTTATGCTTTAGCAATGAGAAGGGTGGAGGAATACCGGGCTGCGGGAGTTCCCATGCTTCCAGTTGTAAAAGGGTTTAAAGCTACCAAAAGGCATATTTACATATGGGTTGCAGCTTTATTGCCGCTGCCATTTCTTATGCCATCACTTGGATTGCCTTTTTTAATCCTGGCCACAGTATTGAATATTGGATGGTTATTGACGGGATTATATGCAAGGAGATTTAACAATGATATAAAATGGGCTACATTAATGTTTGTATACTCCCTGCAATATCTGACCATCATGTTTGTAGCTATGGTGATCATCACACTTATCTAACTTAGTTAGGAAATTCTTTCTTTCGCTAGTAACGAGAGAGGATTTATCCATATTTTTTGATCAAACAATTCAAAAAATGAAATTTTTACGAAAGAGGGGTTTGATTAAGCTATGAAAAGGCTTGCAAAGTGGCGTCTTTTTTCTCTGTTTGCAATGATGGCGCTCATTCTTTCCGCTTGCTCCGGCAAACCGTATTTATCTACGCTGAATCCTGCCGGCGAAGTGGCGCAAACACAATTTGATTTGATGGTGTTAAGTACTGCAATTATGGTAGGAGTAATTGCGGTCGTAACAGTAATCTTCTTTATTGTTATTTTTAAATTCCGCCGCAAGGACGACAGAATTCCAAAACAAGTTGAAGGAAGCCACAAACTGGAAATCATTTGGACTGTTATTCCTATTCTTTTGCTTCTAATTCTTGCTGTACCTACAGTTTCTGCTACCTTTAAGCTTGCAGATGTAAGCCCAATGGAAAAGAAGAATGAAGAAGGCAAAACAGACGCACTTGTTGTTAATGTGCGTGCAAACTTATACTGGTGGGAATTTGAATATCCAAACCAGGAAATTATCACTGGCCAGGAATTGGTTGTGCCAACTGATGAAAAAGTTTATTTCAATCTTATTGCTTCAGATGTTAAGCACTCCTTCTGGATCCCTGCTGTAGGCGGTAAGCTGGATACGAACACTGACAATGTGAACAAATTCTGGCTGAAATTTGATGGTGAAAAGGCTGCTGAGGCTGATAATTTCTTCTATGGAAAATGTGCTGAGCTTTGTGGTCCTTCCCACGCTCTAATGGATTTCAAAGTTAAAGCGGTTCCACGAGATCAATTCGATCAATGGGTAACTGCCATGCAGGACGTTAAAGAACCTAAAAAGGCAGAGACAGATCTGGCTCAAGCTGGTCAGGAAGTCTTCAATAACAGCTGTATCGGCTGTCATGCTGTAACACCGGCTAACACTGCTCCTGAAGCAGCTCGTCTAGCTCCTAACTTAACGAACTTCGGTGATCGTGACCGTATTGCTGGTATCCTTGACCATACTGAGGAAGATCTTAAGGATTGGTTAAGAGATCCAGAGACATTCAAGCCTGGAAATAAAATGACAGGTACGTATGGCGAATTGACTGAAGAACAGCTTGATGCCCTTACAGAATACTTAATGGGCTTGAAAGTTACCGAACAATAGGGGATTTTTGAAAAGGGAGGTAAAATTGTGAGTACCTTAGCACAAAAAAAAGGTTTCGGAGCGGTTTTATGGGATTACTTAACAACAGTTGACCATAAAAAAATCGCAATCCTTTATCTTATAGCTGGCGGATTTTTCTTCTTGCTTGGCGGATTGGAAGCCATGTTCATCCGTATCCAGCTAGCAGTACCAAATAATGACTTTGTAAGTGCCGGATTGTATAATGAGATATTAACAATGCACGGTACAACGATGATCTTCTTGGCGGCTATGCCACTAATTTTTGCTTTTATGAATGCAGTTATGCCACTTCAAATCGGTGCGCGTGACGTTGCGTTCCCATTCTTGAATTCTTTAGGATTCTGGCTGTTTTTCTTTGGCGGAGTTTTCTTGAACCTATCATGGTTCTTAGGCGGAGCTCCTGATGCCGGCTGGACTTCTTATGCTTCTTTATCAATTGCTTCTGAAGGGCATGGGATCGACTTCTATGCACTTGGGCTGCAGATATCAGGGGCTGGTACGTTAATCGGGGGTATTAACTTCCTTGTTACCATCATTAACATGCGTGCTCCTGGTATGACATACATGCGTATGCCGATGTTCACATGGGCAACTTTTGTTACATCTGCATTGATTTTGTTTGCATTCCCTGCTTTAACAGTAGGATTATTCCTGTTAATTTTCGAC
>Ga0180215_1006107_pt1 | contig 10053 bp, 10 predicted proteins | sample eDN3rd37CBELigBY_FD_128871 | JGI IMG/M metagenome (GOLD analysis project Ga0180215, IMG submission 128871) | Enriched backyard soil microbial communities from Emeryville, California, USA - eDNA 3rd pass 37_C BE-Lig BY (version 2) (version 2) | ecosystem: Environmental > Terrestrial > Soil >...
AAGGTCGCGGGTCAAAGCGCTGACTGCCGTCAAGCAGTCGGTGCGTGACCAGCTGCAAATGGAAGCTGCATGGCTGCAAGCTCAAATTCAACCGCATTTTCTATTTAATACGTTGAATTCCGTCTCCGCGTTAAGCGCTATTGATTTGGATCGGATGCAAAACTTGATTGAAGCGCTAAGCAGCTTTTTGCGAAGCAAATTTCAAATTCAAAGCATGGACGGGCTTGTCTCTGTTGAGGAGGAGCTTAGCATTGTTCGATCCTATCTGTATATCGAGCAGGTCCGGTATGAAGAGAGGCTGAAGGTTGAATGGGAGATTGACGATTGCAAGGAGCTTCGCATACCGCCGCTTACGATTCAGCCGCTCGTAGAGAATGCGATCAGGCACGGCATTATGAAACGCGCCAGCGGCGGAAGGATCGTTATTCGCGTTAAAAACTACGAGACCTGTGCGGAAATATCGGTTATCGATGACGGCGTCGGAATGGATGTGCAGGGGGCGAAGCGATTGCTGGACAGAAGCCCGCACAGCCGCTCAGGCGTTGGCCTGATTAATACCGATTTGCGGTTGAAACGGTGCTTTGGCAAGGGGCTCAAAATTGTGAGCAAGCCAGGGGCAGGTATGGCGATTACTTTTATCGCCTATAAATAACGGCAAGCTTATTCCCGAGCTATTCATGGCGCTTATGCGCTGCCCGATTTTATAGGCTTTCGCACAAGAAGGCTTTTGCCCTCCTGAATAGGCTGATAGGGTGATATCCGATTAGGAGGGGAAGCAATGATTGGTCGGCGAAAGTATGCTCCGCATCCCTATCATTATTATCAGCCCGTGTCGGCGGAGTTTGTTGAAAATTTGCAAAAAGCGATTAACGGCGAGGCGTCGGCGATACAGTTTTATGGCGAGCTGCTTCAGTTGAACGAGAAGGACGAAATGGCTTATGACAATATTAAGCATGCGTACGATGATGAGAATAAACATTTTAAAGCTTTTACCGCCTTATATGTAAAGCTGACAGGGAAACAGCCGCAAATCAATCCAAAGCCGACAAAGTTCAATACGATGACGGATGCGTACCGGTTCGCTTTTTTTGATGAGCTGGAAGCTGCGGATCTATACAAGGAAATGTATTTGCTGACCCCTTATATGAATATCCGAGATATTTTCTTTATGGCGAAAAGCGATGAAATGGAGCATGCGCTGCGGTTCAACTTTCTATACAACAGAGCGATTCGCATGAAGCAATAAAGCATAAAAAACGCAAGCCCTATTGCCGTATGGCAAAGGCTTGCGTTTTTATTTTCTCATCGGGCAGCCTTGATCATCTTTTCCTTCGGCCTATGTCCCGCGGAATACACTTTGATTTCGTTCATCCGTGCCGCTCTCCTCTGGTGAGCATTGTTCTGTACGAGGGCAAAAATAATGAGCAGCGTTCCAAAAAATTCGTACGGGCTGACCGTATAGCCTTGAAAAGCCATAATGACGAAAGTAGTAATCGGAACAAAATTGATAAATAATATGCCGTTCAGCGGCGACAGCAGCTTAATCCCTTGATTCCAGCAGAGCAAGGCCGCGAGTCCCGGCAGCAAAATCATGAACGACATTTCATATTTAATCGAAAGTATCGTCTCCCACGAAGGCACAGGGAGCAATTGGAAGGCCGACGCGAGCGCGACAATGACGAAGGACACTGCGCTTCCAAGCAAACAGGTTAGCGTAGAGTAACGCAGGATGGACCAATCCTTAAACCGGCTGCCGCCCATCGAATAAATGACCCATCCCATAACTCCGGCAAAAATGAACATTAACGGGACGAGCTGCTGCCCAGCCATTATGAAAAAGGAGAAATTCCCTTTTGTAATGACGAATAAAGCGCCGATAAGCGCAATCGCCACACTTGCAATCGTATTTTTATTCGGAGCTTTTTTGGTTGTGATCCATAGGACGATAATCGATATCATCGGCATAAGCACTTCCATAATGGAGGCGGCGACTGTGCCGGGCTCCCCCATAAGCTGCTGTCCGAGGAAGACGCACATATTATAGACGGTAAAGGCCATCGTTCCAAAAAACAATAAAGCCTTACCTCTGCCTTCCAGCCGAAAGGACGCTATTCCTTCTTTCCATAAAAGCAGCGCGCTCAAAATAATCGAAACGGCAAAATAGCGGATAAACGAAAAATAGAAGGGATCGATCTGCTGCATCGCTAGATGCGCGACGGGAAACATGGCCCCCCATGACATACTGGCGATTAGGCATAATAACGATCCGATGACGATTTGTTTCTTTAGCATGTACGTTCTCTCCCCATGATGCTCCAGCATTTTATCTACATTTCACCATTATAGGAGGGCGGTCATCTGTGGTAAAATGATTAAAAATAAAGAATAATATCATTAATAATGATAGATGACATAAAAGGGCATAGGGCTCAGAAAGCGGAGGAGAGGTTGCATTGGAGTTTAATGATCTGAAAATTTTTCAGACCGTCGCCGAGTGCGGGAGCGTAAGCAAAGCCGCGTTGGAATTGAACTATGTTCAGTCCAATGTTACGGCAAGAATTAAGCTGCTGGAGAAAGAGCTTCGGACGCCCTTGTTCTACCGGCAAAAAAGAGGGATGGTATTAAACCCGGAAGGAAGGCGGCTGCTGGAGCAATCGAGAGAAATTTTAACGGGAATAGAGAGATTGAAGCGGAGCTTTCAGGATGCATCGAATCCCTCCGGCGTTCTGGAGATTGGCATTGTGGAGACGGTAATGGCGTTGCCGGCTATTTTGTCCTCCTATTACAGCAAGTACCCGAATGTAGAATTATCGTTAAAAGCAGGCGTGACCGATTATTTGCTGCAGCAGGTTATCGACATGAAGCTGGACGGCGCGTTCGTTACGGGGCCGATTAGGCATCCGCTAATCGATCAGGTTGAGGTTATTCAAGAGAAGCTTGTCCTTGTGACGAAAGAAGAAAGCTTTACGATGGAGGAAATTACGAAAAGGCCGCTGTTGCTTTACAATAAAGGCTGCGGGTATCGCGAAAGATTGGAAAGCTGGATGAAGGCGGCAGGCATTATTCCGAAGCAGATTATGGAGTTTGGAACGTTCGGCACGATTATTGGCAGCGTAGCTGCGGGAATCGGCATAACGATCATTCCGGAATCATCCATTGCCGATCTGGCTGCCAAAGGGACGGTATACTGCCACAACGTGCCGGAACCTTACCATGAAATTACGACGATTTTTATTCGGCGAAAAGATTTATATCCAACGAGCACCTTGCAATGCTTTATGGATGAGATAGTGGCGCGGACCAGGCTGGAGCATGAACCGGCTATTCATGCATGAGGCCGGATAGAAGTGTTCAGTGCTGTGCTAACGGCTGCTGCAGTCGTTATTTGTACCAATTCGGGGCATAATATAATCAAAAAGGGTCGATCAGGCATACGACCTGAACGACCCTTTTAAGTTAACAGCGGCTAGCCGCCAGCCGGTCGAGCAGCTCCTGCTGCAGCTCGTATTTAATTCGGGCGATCTGCTGCGAGTCGGCCGATTGCAGATAGATGAGCTCCAGCTCATCGAGGCGTACTCTCGCTTCTTTGAGCAAGCCTATCGCTTTCTTCATGGCGGTGGCATACTGCGATTTACATTTGGCGATAGGCTCGGCATAGGCTTCATCCGTCCCCGGAGCGATGCATCGGTCATACATATCGACGATCTCGTCGGTCGGTCGCTCCGGATCGTATTCATGCGGCGCGGTGCTATCGAAAATGGCAAATCCGAGCTCGCGGACGATAATCATATCGAGGCTGTTCGGATCGAAGCCGCAGTGATATACCTCAAGATCGAAGCCTCGGTCTATGGCGGCTGCGGCCAGTTTTTTAAGAAGCGTAGACTTTCCTGAGCCTGGCCTTCCTTTGATGAAATATCTTTTTAAGCCTTCCGTCAGATTAGGCACGGCATCCACTGCGCCGTTCGGGGTCGCAGCTCCAAGGAAACGGTCGTCGATTCGGCTTTTCTTCGCAGCTCTTTTGGCACCGTACAAGCTGCCGATATATTGCTGAGTCAGCTGCTCCGCAGCTTTGAAGTCCATTTGCGAGATAAAGATCGCTTCCCAATCGTCGTGAATTCGCAGCGCTTCCGCAAAGCCGGCGTAAGCCTGCTCGTAAGCTTGCGAAATTCCGCCGTTCAGCCGCTCGATTTCTTGCTTGCGGGCGTCAAGCTGCCGGCTGTCGCAGGCATCGCCTAAGTTCAAGTATTGAACGTCGATTCCTTTGAACGTTGCTTCAAGAGTACGGGGCGTCGTCCCGTCGATAATGCCGGTTTTTAAGCCGGGAATAATGAGGCCGTCCAGCGCATTCGCATCGGAAGCGCAGCCGAGGAACCAAATGTCACAGCCCTCGTCCGCAAGCCGTTTGCCAAGCTCCGCAAGGTTCAGCTGCTTGCCGATGCCGGTGCCTCCTTGGAGCACCATGATGCGCTCCATTTGCTGCAGCGAAGAGTCGAGCAGGCTTGTAAAGCCGCGCGCCGTATTTCCTCCTACATAGAAACGAAGAATATTGCCAGCCATTCAATCACGCCTTTCCAGGTTAGTATTGCAGCGTATGCTTTAGTTTATTATTTTCTGGGCGAAAGGGTGATACAAAAGAGTTGCGATCCTTAGCGTTTTAGGTGAATATAAGAGGAAAAGCGAGAAAGGTGGTATTAGGGTGAGCGAGAACAAAGCAGTCATTGGATCGACCGATGACTATATCGCGGCATTCCCGCCGGAGGTTCGGCAAAAGCTTGAAATCATTAGAGCGGTCATAAAAGAAGCGGCGCCGGATGCAGCCGAAAAAATAAGCTATCAACTGCCTACGTTTAAGCTGAACGGAAATTTGGTTCATTTTGCCGCCTTCAAAAACCATATCGGCTTCTATCCCGGCGCCAGCGGCATTCAAGCTTTCCAGCATGAGCTGTCGGCTTACAAATGGGCAAAAGGGTCGGTGCAATTTCCGATGAAAGAGCCGCTGCCATTAGACTTGATCAGCAGAATCGTGAAATATAGAGTGGCTGAAAATAGCGAAAAAAAAGGTAAGTCTTGACATCCGACTGGGAAATCAGTATGATTCACAATAAACTGAATATTCAAAAAGCGAAGAAGAGAAAGAGTATCCAAGGGAAAGCTTTCAACAGAGAGCTCCGGCAGCTGAAAAGGAGCAAAGAACAGCTTGGGGAATATGGTCTCAGAGCTGCGCATCGAAACCGATTCGGGAGTAGGCTGCGCCGGAACCCGCATCCGTTACTGTGCTAGAGTATAACCGCGGCATCGCGGCGTACTTGAAGAGGTGAATGCCGCAAGGCATTGATGAAATTGGGTGGTAACACGTGAGCACAGCTCTCGTCCCTTTTGGGATGAGAGCTTTTTTGCGTTCTTTTTTACAATAATAAGGGGGATTGCTGAAATGGCAAACATATTTATTGGAGGCGCGTGGCCTTATGCGAATGGCTCTTTACATTTGGGGAGGCTCGCAAGTTTGTTGCCCGGCGATGTATTGGCTCGTTATTTCCGCGCGAAAGGAGATCATGTGCTTTATGTATCAGGCAGCGATTGCCACGGTACGCCCGTCGCCGTTCAAGCTATTCAGGAGGGCGTTGAACCGGGCGATATTGCGGATCGGTACCATCGGGAATTTGCAGCATGCTTCAAGCAGCTGGGATTCACATACGATTTATATACGCGCACGGATCAGCCTTTTCACCATGAAGTCGTTCAAGACCTGTTTCAAAAGCTTTTGAATAACGGTTATTTGTACACAAAAAAGATAAAGCAGACCTATTGCGAGACCGATCAACGATTTTTGCCGGATCGTTATGTCGAGGGCAATTGTCCCTTCTGCGGCAGCCGTGCGCGAGGCGACCAATGCGACGCTTGCTCCGCCTTGCTCGATCCTTTAGACTTATCGGATAAAACGTGCAAGCTATGCGGCAATCCGCCTGTCGAGCGATACACGGAGCATTTCTATTTGTGTCTCTCCAAGTTCCAAGCCGCACTGACGAAGTATGTGAATCAAGCGGAGGGGTGGAGCGACAACGCGGTTCAGCTAACGAAGCGTTATTTGGAGGAGGGCCTTCAGGACCGGGCGGCGACTAGAGATTTGTCATGGGGCGTAGATGTTCCGGTTGCAGGGTATGAGGACAAAAAGGTGTATGTATGGGTGGAAGCGGTTAGCGGGTATCTGTCGGCAAGCAAGCAGTGGGCTGCCGGATCCGGGGGCAGCTGGCAATCGTTTTGGGAGGATCAAACAGATAATGTTGTCGCCTATTATGTCCACGGAAAAGATAACATTCCCTTTCATACGCTCGTATGGCCTGCTATTTTGCTCGGAGCGGGAGGGCTGCATTTGCCTGACCGAATCATTTCCTGCGAATACATGACGCTGGAGGGCAAAAAGTTCTCGACCAGCCGCAACTGGGCGGTATGGGTGCCGGATATATTAAGCAAATACGAGCCGGATTCGATTCGGTACTTCTTAATTGCCAACGGGCCGGAAAAACGGGATACGGATTTTTCGTGGCGGGAGTTCATTCACAGCCATAACGGCGAGCTGCTCGGCGCCTTCGGAAATTTTGTCAATCGGACGCTGGCGTTTATCGGCAAAGCTTACGAGGGACGGGTTCCTAATGGCACGTTAGATAAAGGGTGGCGAAAGAGCATTGAGGAGCTCTACGTGCAATGCGGCGGCCTTATTGAGAAGGGACGTCTAAAAGAGGCGCTGGAAGTCATTTTTGGGCTTGTCCGTCAAGGGAACAAATATTTTGATGAGCAAAAGCCATGGGTGCAACTGAAGGAGAACCGCGAGGCATGCGGGCATACCCTGTTTAACTGCGTTCAAGTCATTGCCAACTTGGCTAATATGCTGCAGCCGTTCATCCCATTCTCATGTGATAAAATTAGAGCCTTTCTTGAGCTTAACGAGGCAAGCTGGGAGCTTATAGCCGTACCGGCTTATCAAGAAGTCCGGCAATTGGAGCTGCTGTTCGAGCGGATTGACACAAGCCGGATAGAGGAAGAGACTGCATTGTTGGAGGGAAGAAGCAATAAATGAACGAGAAAGCGATAATGGAAGCGATTCTCGGACTTCGCTTATGATGCAGACGGTCGAATGGCTGAAGCGTAACTGATTGTAATTGCTTCCATAGATCTTATCGGGTAATATGGAATTATCTTTCAATGCAAGGGGTGAGCGGCATGAAACGCCGGGCTAATTTTACTACTGCAGCTAATAAGGTGACGATGAACTGAATATTGGGCGGGCATCAGATCCGCCATTGAATAGGGATATTTCTGCTCATTTTTTCTGATAAAAGAGAGCTTTCTTTGCGCATGCTTGAAAGCCGTTTGTCAGTAAGATAGATAACCGCAGGCATAGCCTGCGGTTTTTTGCGCGCAAAAAGAGGACTGCATGAACGATAAAATATTTGTATGAGGAGCTGCATGCTGATGCTGAAGCTAAAATATTTGTTTAACAACGAGGACTTGGCTGAAATGATCGTGAGCAATTGGAGGCACGATAAAGACTCTCTGGGCATGTTTCAATATTATCGAATTTCATCCAATGCCGTTTATCCGTTCCGGATTGAGGAGAAAACCGCGCTGCTGAGGTTTGCGCCAAAGGAAGAGAAGCTGGAGGACAATTTGCGCGCGGAGCTCGAGTTCATCGCTTATTTGCGCGATAACGGGTATGGCGCGCTGGAAGCTGTCCTATCTGACAAGGGCGAGGAGCTTGTCGAGGTCAAGACGCCTTGGGGCGAATACTATGCCTCGGTGTTTAAACGGGTTGCCGGCGAGCAGCTTAGCGCGACCGAATTAAGCGACGAAGTTATTTTCAGCCACGGTCAAGCATTAGGGGAGCTTCATCGCCTGTCGAGCCAGTACGCGCCCGAGCTAAAAGGGAGATGGTCATATGCCGATGTGCTGGATTGGATCGAGCATACGCTGAAAGGATTTCCTCATGAAGGAATGGCGTTGGCTGAAGTGAGCATTCTGCGGGATTATTTTGATGCTTTACCTGTCACGAGGGACAATTACGGCTTGATCCATTATGATTTTGAACATGACAACGTTTTTTATGATCAAAAGACGGCGTCCTGTAATGTAATCGATTTTGACGATGCGATGTATCACTGGTATGCGGTTGATATCGAGCGTGCGCTCGACAGCTTAAAGGAATGCATGCCGGCCGGGCAATTTATCGGCAAGAAACAATGCTTTTTGGACGGCTACGCCTCCCGGTTCGCGCTGCCCTCCGATCTGGATGACAGCATTCCCGCCTGCAGGAGATTTGCGGACTTATACAGCTATACGCGAGTGCTGCGAGCTATGGAGGAGCGTTGGGAGCATGAGCCTCAGTGGATGAAGGGCTTGCGTGAAAGACTGGCCGAGAGTATGAGGGAGAATTCGTTCTCTTTCGGGCAGGAGCTTAAATAAACGGTAAAGGAGCAAGAGCGGTTCTTCCACGGCATGTTGATGAACGTATACATGTGGAAATTGTAAGAAATAATACTGTAAAAACAATTCAGTTGGGCGGCTGTTATGAAGATTTTGATCCTATCACTACTAGCTTTACTCTCAGTTCCTACAGTTCCTAACATGGTGGTCAAAGATGCACCTGAGTATGTGAAATGGGGCAGCGTTGCAGTGGAGGAAGCGCGTAAACGATACAGTGCAGAAATCATTGATTATAAGCACATCGGACGAACGAATCTAACGCAAAAAAAGTGTGAAGAGAAATTCAAACTCTGGCTTAGAAAAAGCAATGGCGTTGAGTTCGGAATATTAGTACTTATCCAATTTGACCCTTCAACGGAAAGGATTCAAGCAATTCAGTTTTCAGAAGTTAATCGGTAAGACTCTCATCAAGCATAAAAGAGCCGGCCTGCAAGTCAGTGAACTTGCGGGCCGGCTCTTCGTTATGTGAAGGCGCAGTTACTCGCCGGATTTCTTCTGCAGCAAGCGCTGAAGCTCTTCTTCCACTTTTGCGCTGCGCTGATCCTGCTTCTGGTTAGCAATTCCGCCTGTAAAGCCTTCATAATTGCGCGGGTATGTTTTGGCGAGCTCCTGCTCAGCCTCCAGCTCCATCACCTTCTGCTCGATTCGCTCGAAGCCTTTCGAAGCGGAGCTAGGCTGCCATCCATAGCCGGCTTGCTTGTAATCGCTGCTTGCTCCATGGCTGGTGCGGCGCACTCGTGTAATCAAGTCTTCGCGCTTCGCTTGCAGTTGAACCTTCTCTTCCTTCAGCGCTTCGATATGCAGCTCCAGATCAAGCGCTGCCGATTTTGCAAGCTGAGCGAGCTTAGCTGTTTCTTCAGCCTGCTCCCGGTACAGCAGCATAGCTTCCAGCGCCGTACGCGCCTCAGCCTCGCGGCCATCCGCCGCCGCTTGCTCGGCCTTCGACTCATAATAAGCAGCTTGGCCGTTCAATTCATCATGCTTAGTGATCAGCACGCGTTCTTGCACCTGCTGCTGTACTAATCCGCGTTCGGCTTTCGCAATATTTTCATCCAAATCTCTTAAGTAATGGTTCATCATAACGACCGGATTTTCTACTTTATCCAGCATTTCATTGGCAGCGGCCCTCGTCATATCAACTACTCTTTGCAAAATTCCCATATCATATCTCTCCTTATAATTTGTTTTTTTAGTTTTTAGTAATGGTAATGGTTCGAGTATGGAATATTGTTATACGGCTCTTTCGGCACGATCAGCGAGGCGATGATATAGATAAACACTACCGAGCCGAAGCTGAACAGCGCCGCGATGACGGTCAGTACGCGAATGACTGTCGGATCCGCGTTCATATATTGCGCGATCCCTCCGCATAAGCCGGTCAGCGTACTGTCCGACGATGATCGAAACAATTTTTTCATAACTGATTCATCCTTTCGTTTCGCGATCTCTTCTATGACTTTATTTACCAGGTGCCTGCGGCGCTTCGTACCGGTCTGCGTTCTATTCCCATTACTAGCCTTAAGGCGGGATTGGATTGCGCCGGGCGACGGGGGCGCCTGTTTTCAATTAAAAAAA
>Ga0180215_1006113_pt1 | contig 10048 bp, 9 predicted proteins | sample eDN3rd37CBELigBY_FD_128871 | JGI IMG/M metagenome (GOLD analysis project Ga0180215, IMG submission 128871) | Enriched backyard soil microbial communities from Emeryville, California, USA - eDNA 3rd pass 37_C BE-Lig BY (version 2) (version 2) | ecosystem: Environmental > Terrestrial > Soil >...
CAGCTTCCTCGATGATCCGGCAGATCTCTTCGGCATATCCGAAATGCTGCGGGCCGGCCACGTCGACCGTTATGTTCATCTATAGGTTATACGGGTAAAGGGGTTAACGCTCTCGTACCGACCGGGTACAGAGCGCATCCAATGACGAAGCGCAAGACTTGTTTCGCCCCAACGAAGCTCTCCACGATTCTTCCCGTAGGGTCAGTGGAACGTTTGGATAATTCACACGCTGCAGACGATTGTAATTTGCATGTAACTGCGTACATTCTGCGCAGTCCATGCTCATGTGAACAGGACGCCGCACGCCATCCGCCTCCATGAATATTCCAGTGTAGGGAGCGCGTCGCACGGTACCCATTGAACCGGCTCTCCCCCTGACATAAGCAGCCCTCCTTCACTAAGCCGATACGACTTTGAAACGACTGTTACTCCTCCCTGCGCTGTTCTTCGCGCTCGTGGCGCACGCGCAAACCCCGACATTGAAAGTGATCGACTCCACACCTGCGAACGGAGCCACTAACGTCTCGACTGCCGGAGCCATTGACGTCAGCTTCACCTTTAACGAGCCCCTGGAAAGCCTGTCCCACGCGCTTGACCTGGTTACTCTGGTCGGCGGCGGTGACATAGATGACCTCGAAGCTTCGCTCAGTGCCGATAAGAAGACGCTCACGTTCGAGTTGGCACACAGAGCTGATACCGACTACCTGTGGATCGTTTCCGGATCCTATCTCGTTGATCCCGAATGCGCTGAGGACCAGGGGGCGCAGACCGAAATCGTGAGCATGCAGGAGCCCTATATCCTGCATTACACCACAAGTGGGTCCATGGGCGTGTATACGGTGAGCGGGACTGTCGATGCCTCTGGAGCCAGCGCCGCGAAGACGGCACTCTCCGTCGGCACACTGAACCTGGGTAAGATATATACCCTGTCGCCCCGCAAAGTTACCCCGCAGGTTTCCACCTCGTCCACTGCAACACCGCAGGCGAGTGTAGGTATGGCCCTGCCCCTCGCACGACAGACCAGGCTCTCCACCAGCGCTGCAGAGGTCGGAGGCTCGCTGGTTCTCCTGGTCCATACTGATAATCCGAACCCGGACCTTGAAGAGAATGCACGGATTGCAGGAGCAGCTGTAGTCGGAGCAGACGGTTCGTATACCGTCAGTCATGTCCATCCCGGTTCGTACCTGGCCGTCGCCATGAGCGATTTCCAGTTCGGGAAAGCGCTGGATCTGAGTCTGATTGGCCTGATCGATCAGTTCCTCATTGGGACCTACGACGATAATGATCCCGATCCCGATCGCAATGTGATCAACATCACCAGCGGGTCCTTGAGTGGAATCGACATCACGATGCGTCCAGTGTCCTCGTATGCCGTGACCATGGAAGAAGCGGAAGCTGATGCGCAAGATCTGGCAGAGACACTCACGAGTGAATCCAACCTCACACTCCTCGGCGCGTCGAGTTTCCTGATGGATTCCGATGGAAAGTCCCCGTTCTGGACGTTCGACTATGCCGTGCCCCCAACGGAGGAGGATCTGATTACCGTCGCACGGCTCGCATTTCTCACGTATTCGGATGGGGCCACCAGCGATGCCTCGGATTTTGATCCGTTCCCGGCAAGCTACAAGACGCCGGCCGAGGTGCTGACAGCGCTCAATGCCGATAGCCGTGTACAGGCATTCATGAGCACACTCGGTGCAAAAAAGACCACGATTGCTGTCCTGGGTGGAGATGCTTATCTCTATGGAGACCCCTTTGCCATGGCACATGCCGACAAAAATCTCTGGCAGGTGACTATCCTGGCATTAGGGAATGCTCTGGACTTATATAGCAGCGTTGCACTATCAGGATACGTCGATGCTGAGACAGGCGCTATCGTCGATGTACTGACGTTCCCGAACGAGCCGTTCGCGTACACGAGCACCACGCGTGCGGCAGCAAATGTGGTCCTGGAATCCGCATCGCCTACCTCGCTCTTCCATGTTTTTGCATACGACGTAGACCCGTCCACCGGCAAGGCACAGGCTTGGAGTCACGATTATTTTGCGGACCCGACGGAGATCTTCGCTGCTCGCGTAACAATGAGCGGAGTGATCTCGCTAGCCTACCCCATTTTTACTAATGGTCTGCCTGCTGGGGTGGCGACCGTTCCTGCAAATCCCGCACCGCTCGCAGATGCACTGGCCCTCGCTGACGAAAAGGTGGGTGACGAAGTCCGCGCGAAACTCGGCAACAACTATGTGATCTCGGTCGAGGGAGGATATGCGCAGTTCCTACTTGCGTCGGACACAAACATCCTGAATGACCTTCCGAACCTGGCTTCGACTCCGGTCTGGGTCATTTCCTACGAAACACTTGTATTCGACGAAACTGACTGCAGCTTCGAGGATACGGTCACGGCGGCCGTGATCATCGACATGGAGACGGGCGCATACATCAAGGAACTCGGCTACAGTATCCCGATCCCGAATGAGCCCGATGACGACATTGCGTTCGATACGGGACTCGGAGCAGGTTTCCCGAACCCGTTTGCAACGGAGGCCACCATTCCCTTCTCGCTTGTCAGCGCGAGTAATGTGTCGCTGAAAGTTTACGACGTTCTCGGCCGTGAGGTCGCTACCCTCGTAGACGGTTTGGTCCCTGCCGGTAAACAGACGGCCCGTTGGAACGCGACCGGCCATCCGAGCGGTGTCTACTTCGTCCGCCTCACCGTGGATGGCGCCACGTACACGCAAAAGATCGTCCTGCGGAAATAGGACAGATACGCATTCCCATGGAATCCTGGGCGGGAAGAGGGCGACGCGCTTCTCTTCCCGCCCATTCTGTCTGATACCGCCTGATCCTTCAGCACATGCAGGGTTCTCTTGGTTGCGAATGGCCTCTCGCCTCACGTCGCCTGCTTACGGTATACGATGGTGCGGATGTGCTCGTGGCTCAGCGAAAAATCTCGCGCAAGGATGCGCGTCGCTTCTTCGACGGTAGCATGCGCTCTGAGCACCTGAAAACGACGGCAGATGATCTGATCCCTCAAAGCCCGTTCCACGGCGCGTACCACGCGCGGATCGCTGAGCACCTCCAGTATGTCACTCGGCTTGTGTTCGGCATTCATGACAGCAGGGTGTTTAAGATTGCGGGATGGACGATTCAAAAAGGGTTGAGGGTTACGAGGCGTGTAACAGTCTGCAGGTGCGCTAACGCTCCGCCTGAACGCACCGACCAGGAATCACGACTTCTCCTTTGCGGCGGAAAAGTGCATGACCTCCTGGCTGTTTCACAGGTTCAAACCAGCGGGTGATCGGGCTCGCTGGCGATAACGTGATGCCGTTCCGCTCTATCCAGGCCAGCGCCTCCTTGTACGTAAACAGGCGGAATGCATCCGGTAGAGATTCGGGAATGACATAGTCGTCCTGAATGGAGGCAACGAGCCAGCCGGGGCCGCGCCGGACTCTCGAGCGGGTGGACAGTGCATCGTAGTGCGCTATGTGACGGCGAATGTGAGCATCGTCATGACGCCGCGCAAGCCGGATCGCAACCGGCTCGCGTACCCCTCGCTTGACGAGCAGACCGGCTAGCTCTTCGATACGATGTTCCACTCCACCGCTCACGGACACCGGTGCAGCACGATTCCATGAGGGCATTTCACGCAGGCCGGCGGGCGGCTCAGTCTCAGCCTGTGAGACCACATTTCTCGAGGTCGAGGAGCCGTGTTGAAGCAATCGGTAGTGCGTACTGCGACCGGGACTCATCTCTCGCACGATAAATCCGTCCGCCTCCAGACGGCGAAGGGAGCGGCGCGTCGTGTACGGATCCATGGCACAACGCCGGGCCAGCGTCGGAACGCTCGGCCAGCAGATTCCCTCGTCATTGGCCATGTCGGCAAGAGCCAGAAGAAGGAGGCGCTCGCCCGGGGAGACGGGCTCGGGCGAGGCCCACACACGGGTAATCCAGGCAATACTCATGACAACAGGTTGTCCAGTCGATACGAAAACGTATCAGATTTCGAACGACACATACCATACTCATATCTTGTACATACCTTAATACACTCGCGCAAAAGTTTCCATAGGTGTGGAAAACTTTATGTCTTAAATATGTGCACATATACCGGGCATCTGCCCGCTTGCCTCACCTCATCATCGATCGTGGTGAGGGCAGTGATCGGCATCCCGTGAGGCAATCGTATACGAGCTGCGCAGCCTTGCCGGGTAATAGCACCACCCACTGTGCACCACCGGGCATCTTCACAACTAATAGAAAAGGGCACCCCTTCCGAGGTGCCCTCCATCGACTGAAACAGGCGTATGCGTAGCATCTGCAGGCGTAGAGAGGTACAGAGCCCTCCGCTGCGTCACACAGATGCGCTCTGGATGCTTATATCTGCGAGTACCGGGTAGGCTGAAGAATGATGTCGGAGATCGCAGAAACGGTGTCGGCGTACTGTGGATCGGCGCTGAGCTTCTTCCAGTCCGGGTCAGCCGAAAAGGCCTTCCACGCAGCGTCCCGAGCCGCCATATCATCAAACGCGAGCATGTAGGTAAGATTGGGCATCTTCGGCCCGGCGAGCGTCTCCCCGAAGAAGACAGGCGTCAGGCCGACCCGGCGGAAAATGGGGATTTCGCCGCCTTCGTTGAACATTTCGATCTTCTTCTGAGCCGCCTTTTCGCTATGGCTCTCGTAGGTGCGCAGTTCGAAGATGCGGAACTTGTTTTGCGTCTTCTGCGGCGGGATCTCCACACGGGGCATGTCTGCAAACGCACGTAGGAGCATGCTTTCCTTGCGTACGTAGGCCGGGTCGGCGAGCGGCGCGTTTACGTACGCGGCGCCGTCCTTCATGTGGGTCTCGTCGGCCAGCAAACGCTGCGTCGCCGTTGCAAAGGATTCCAGCGTGGGATGCGGTAGGAGTACATAGAGAGTGGGCGCATTGGCGCCATACATCACCTGAAATACGCCCACCGGACCGATCCCCATGCGATTATAAGCCGGTATAGCTACCTTCTCGAGGTAATCGTGTACGAGCCCGCGCTTGGGACCATGCAAGAGCTGGTACTGCTGCAGTTCCAGGTACTGGGGTTCGTCGGCCTGCGGGGCGGCGCTGCCGGCAAGCGAAATGAGCGGAGTGACCGCAGCGGCACCTGCTGCGGCGATGAACTGACGTCGTTTCATGATGAGGGGATGGTTGTGAACGTGGCCTGGAGCGGACTGGCAGGCGATAGATAGTAGAACACTCCAAAGTACGTACACGTAATCTAAGATGCGCCAGCAAAGAGCGCGTAGCCGGGTGGCGTCCTACATCAGCGAGTGGGTGATCCCCTTATCCCCCTGAAACGGTGCGCGGTGGCAGGAGAGCCCACCACCGCGCACATTCCACCGAAACCCTTGCTCATTGCAGGGCGAAGGCGACCTGCACTACCGCCCTGACCTCTATCTCACCGGCTGCATAGGCGTCTGGCTGCGACTCCGCCACATCGGCTTTGGCCATCGCATAGGCCATCTCGCCCCGGTACACCGGGCGCGGGAAGTCAAACGCCTGCTCCGAAATCTGCACCACCGACCCCAGGCCTACGTTGAGTGTTGAAGTCATCAGTTCGGCCTTCGCCCGTGCATTACGCAGCGCTTCCTGAAGCGCCTGGTTGCGTACCGCTTCCCGATTGGATAGGTCGTATTCGATGCCGTTCAGTCGGTTGGCCCCTTCGTCAACTACTCGGACCACGAGGTCAGGCAGTAATTCCAGGTTCTCGAGACGCACGACCACGTCGCGGACGGCCTCGTACCCCAGTTCGATCTGACGCTGCGCCTGCGGATCCCATTCCGTTCGCGGATACAGCCGCAACGATTCGAGACGGATGTTCCGCTCCGGGACTCCCAGTTCACGGACTGCATTCATCGCGCGTGCGGCTGCTTCCGCATTCTGCTGGCGTGCCTCTTCCGCCGTCTCGGCCCGGGTAACGACCCCGAAGCGCAAAATGGCGACATCAGGCTGTACGCGAATGATGCCTTCTCCGCTCGCCGTAACCATTCGCGGAGGTGTCGCGGGCGTCTGGGCCGAAGCGGTCTGTGTCATAGCTACGCCGATTGTGAATAGGAACGCGATGAGTCGAAAATGACGCTTTATCATAGTGGCATATGCCTCCACATAGTCTTGAGTGGTACAGGACACGCGTTTGTAGTAAAACGTATACGCTGGCCGGTTCGTATGTCACGCAATGAATCGATTACGCACCCAGCGATCCGTTTACACCGTATTGCAAGAACCACTCCATATGACCTGAGCCCCCCGATCACGGGCTGAGGCGGCCCAGCATGCGGGGAAACGGGATGGTCTCACGTACGTGAGGCAGGTGGCATATCCAGGCAACCGTCCGCTCGAGGCCAAGCCCGAACCCGCTGTGCGGGACCGTCCCGTAGCGCCGGAGATCGAAGTACCAGTCGAACACCTCGGCAGGAAGCCCATGCTCGGCCACTTGGCGTTGCAGAAATGCGAGATCCGTCGCCCGCTCGCCACCGCCGATGATCTCCCCGTATCCTTCCGGAGCCAGCACGTCCATACCGAGAGCCAGCTTATCATTCTCCGGGTCCCGCTTCATGTAGAACGCCTTGACGGCCGCCGGGAACCGGTGGACGATGATCGGCCGGTCGAAATGCCAGGTCAGCAGCGTCTCGTCGCTACCGCCGAAGTCGTTGCCCCACTCAAAGTTCTGCGCGGAGGTCTTCCAGGAGGGCAGATTGCGCAGTTCCTCTTCGATTTCACCCAACCGCTGGTTAATCTCGATCTCCCGTGCGTCGATGCGGCGCTTCTCGCCTTTGTTCGCCTGCCCGTACCGTTTCTTATTGTCGGCCTGTTCCTCGCGAAGCCGCCGATCCTCATCCTGAATCGATGCTATCCGTTCGTCGATCATGCGGGCCGTCTCCTCACTTCGCAGGATCTCGACGGCCTCCGTGTAACTGATCCGGGAGAATGGCTTTTGCACCCGCTCCAGCGGTGCGGTATCCCGCCCGATGGTTTCCAGCTCCAACCGGCAATCTCGCAATACGTCCTGTACGATCCGGACAATAAAGTCTTCCGCCAGATCCATGGCCATATCGAGATCATAGAACGCCATCTCGGGCTCGATCATCCAGAATTCGGTGAGGTGCCGGCGCGTCTTGGATTTTTCCGCTCGGAATGTCGGGCCGAATGTGTAGATCTTCCCGAACGCCATCGCCATAGCCTCCCCGTACAGCTGTCCGCTCTGCGTGAGGTATGCGGGCTCTCCGAAGTAATCGATCTCAAACAGCGTCGTCGTGCCCTCCACGGCGTTCCCCGTCAGAATGGGTGCGTCCATCTGAACGAAGCCGCGCTCCTGAAAGAAGGTGTGGATAGACATGATGATGCGGTTGCGGACCCGCATGATCGCCCACTGGCGGCGGCTCCTCAGCCAGAGATGCCGGTGGTTCATCAGGAACTCGACGCCGTGCTCCTTGGGTGTGATCGGGTACTCCTCTGCCTTGCTGATCAGCCGGCAGGCCGTCACCTGAACCTCATAGCCCCCCACCTGGCGCTCGTCCCGTACGACCAGCCCCGTCACTTCAAGCGCGCTCTCCTGCGTAGCCTCGTCCGCCGCCTGCCACGAGGCTTCGTCTACACTCCCCTGGTTCACGACGGCCTGCACGATGCCGGTGCCGTCCCGCAAAATCAGGAAGTACAATCCCTTCGAGCTGCGCTTGTTATGCAGCCAGCCCTTCAACGTTACGGTTTCTCCCTCATGGCGGGACAATTCGTTGATGTAGGTGAAGTCAAGGGGCATATCGGCAAAACCAGACTCGTTTGTGTTCAGGAAATTGAACGGGAAAATACAGCCTCGCCCCGAACCTCTCGCTCATCCGTACATGCTCTTCACCACTTTCCCATCCACCACGCTGCCAGCGCCGTAACAGCAGGCCACGCCACGATGAGGTCGATTCCCGCACCGTTCAGCCACCTCGAGGCAGCATACGGTCGCAGCGTGGCCGCAAGCATCATCAATGGCCCAATCAGATCGATCAAAAACAGGATCCGGACGCGCTGGTGGAACGCCAATCCAAGCCCAATGGCAAGTGCCAGGACGAGGCTGCCGGCCGCCAGAAGCCGAATGGCTCGTTCGGAAAGCATCGTTGCCGCCGTTTGAAGGCCCACCCGCGCATCCCCCTCTCGATCCGGCACGTCCGCGATCACCGCATTGGGCAGTATGAACAGAAAGCGGTATGTGGCAAAGGCGAGCGTTGTCCACGTGATCGCGGCTCCGGCCTGGACGGCCGGGAGCAGCACGCCGCCTACTGCCCACCCGCTGCTGATGAACAGCGGCTTCAGAAACCATACGGACTTGCCGCGCCGCCCTCCCGGCAGCAAGGGCGCCATATAAAACAGGCTGACGGCTCCGAGTGCCACGCACCACCCGAAGGTCTCCGGACGTAGGGCGGGAAAAGCAAGCACAGAAAAAACACAGGCGGCCCCGATCGCCCCCCAGAAGTAACCGCGATGCGCCCGCATCCATGACACCCGATCCGGATGATTGTACATGTCTTCAGGAGCCCAGCCCCATCCTCGCTCGATGTGGTAGACCAGAAACGCTCCGCAAAACCCGAGCAGTAGCAGAGGCACACTCACCGGCAAACCAACCAGGGCATACGTCCCCAGGATAAAGGAGACCGCGATCAGGCCTATATACAGGTTGGTGTGTAGCAGATGCCTCATCGGCTACCGGCACAATCCCTATCTGAACGACTTGAACAAGACATTACGGCATCAACCACCCCGGCAACCACGTGCGCCAGAGCCCTGATCACCCATCCAGTTTTCCTAATGACGATGCCTGTGTTTCCGTTCCTTCGTGCAGATACAAAGAAGGGACGGCGCATATGCCTGCGCCGTCCCTCCCTACACCGATGGAGATGTCGATCACAACAACGGCTGAATGGTCTCTTTTAGCGTCGCGACAGAGACGACCTCACCGAACCATACCCTCCGGATCTTTGCTTTTCTATCGATGACGTAGATGCCCGGGGTCGGTGCTGGCTCTCCCTGGAAGCTCTGGTAATAGTTGAAGATCCTGCTGTTTTCCGTGTCATCGCGAAGTACGCGATATGGAATGTCGAACGCATCCACGAATGCCTTGAGATCGGCTTCAGATGCTCGAGAGATACCGACGACTTCCAGCCCCTGAGCGTGGAGATCGCCATGCAACTCCACCATCTGAGGGACCTGTTGCTGACAGGTCGAACAGCCTACGTTGAAGAAATTCAACACGACGACCTTCCCGAAGCTGTTCGAGAGTTGAAATTCTACTCCGTTCAGATCCTTCAGGATGAAGTCGGCCGTTTTATCCGGTTGAAGTTCAACGGGGTCGTCATTGCACCCCGTCGCTAGCATAAGACTCAGCACGAGAATCGGCCCTATAGCGAGAGCACGCCGGATGCAATTCATAATCTCCCCTCCGTAATACACTGAATGTTGTGAACAGGCCGGAACCCCGGACCTCTCCTGTTCCCGATTCCCCTTGCATACAGCCGTTGCCATACGCCGGGCATTACTCAAACCGTAGGCCGATCCCGACACGATGCAGGGCACCAAAGAACTCATCGGTCCTGCCGTACGCGTAATCCGCTTTCAGGCCAATGCCGCCCGTGCCCACCTTCACCCCCACACCTGCCGTGAGGCCCTCCGAGTCATAGTTGAATTTGTACCCGCCCCGCAAGAAAATCGCGTCCATGAATCCGTACTCGGCTCCGATATGAACACGCTCGGAGAAATCGCGCGGATGGAGCCAGTCCACGCCGACGTTCAGCACGCTCCGCGAGGACTCACCCGCCGCCGACGGTAGCAGGTTCAGCAGGTTCATCGCCAGGCCCACGTCGAACGTCAGTGGCAATTCGAAGCGCTGATCGTAATAGTCGGCCTGATTCGAGAAATTGCGGATCGAGACACCGAAACGGAGGTCTTCGAAACCCGGATAGAACAGCGTACCGAAGTCGAAGGCCAGGTTGCCGAGCTTGTTGTCCACGACCTCGATGGTGCCGTTGACCAGGTCGCTGA
>Ga0180215_1006115_pt1 | contig 10046 bp, 9 predicted proteins | sample eDN3rd37CBELigBY_FD_128871 | JGI IMG/M metagenome (GOLD analysis project Ga0180215, IMG submission 128871) | Enriched backyard soil microbial communities from Emeryville, California, USA - eDNA 3rd pass 37_C BE-Lig BY (version 2) (version 2) | ecosystem: Environmental > Terrestrial > Soil >...
CGAGGGCGCGCCGACACGGTTCAACGACTGCAAGGTGGACCCCCGCGGGCGGCTGCTGGCGGGGACCATGGTGCTCGACCTCTCCCAGCCCGCACAGCTCTTCCGGCTGGATCCCGACGGCACGGTCACGGCGCTGCTCGACGGCATCGGCCTGCCCAACGGCCTGGACTGGAGCCCGGACGGCGAGACCTTCTACTTCACGGACACGCCGACGCGCGGGATCGACGCGTTCGACTACGACCTCGACACGGGCACGCTGTCCAACCGCCGGCGGCTGATCACGATCCCGGAGGGGGTGGGCGCGCCGGACGGCATGTGCGTCGACGACGAGGGCTGCCTGTGGACGGCGACGATCTTCAGCGGCACGGTCCGCCGCTACTCGCCCGAGGGCGAGCTCATCGGCGTCGTGCGGACGCCCGCCCACCAGGTGTCGAGCTGCACGTTCGGCGGCCCCGACGGCGGCGAGCTGTTCATCACGACGATCGGCGAGGAGATCCCGCGCTTCCTGCCCCGGGACCTGGGCGTCCCCGAGGAGCAGATCGACGCGAGCAACGCGAATCCCGCCAACGGCATGTTGTTCTCGTGCCGGCCGGGCGTCACCGGACCGCCGGCGCGGGCGTTCGGCTGAGCGCTCAGTCCGCGCCGCGCGGCTCGTCGACGACCGCGTTGCGCAGGCTGCCGATCCGCGGGACCGTGATCTCCACGACGTCGCCCTCGCGCAGGAACGAGGGGGGATCCTGCTGCAGCCCGATGCCGGGCGGGGTGCCGGTGAGGATGACGTCGCCGGGGTGCAGCTCGAGCACCGCGCTGACGTCGGCGACGAGCCGGTCGATGCCCACGAGCATGTCCCCCGCGCGTGCGCGCTGGCGCTCCTCCCCGTTCACGGTGGTGATGATCTCCAGCTCGTCGGGGTCGCCTGCCTCGTCGGCGGTGACGATCGTGGGCCCGAGCGGCAGGAACGTGTCGTGGCCCTTGCCGCGCAGCTGCTGCAGCAGGAACGCCGGCATCGCGTCGGGATCCGCCACATGGCCGGGGAACATGACGTCGAACGCGGTGACGTCGCTGCCGATCGTGTACCCGGCGACGTGCTCGCGGGCGGCGCGCGGGTCGATGTGGCGCCCGGCGCGGCCGATGACGACCGCGATCTCGGCCTCGTAGTCGAGCGTGTCCGTCGCGGCCGGCCGGACGATCGCGTCCTCGGGGCCGATGAGCGTCGTGACGGGCTTGGCGAACAGGATCGGCACCGGGCTCGGCTCGTCCGGCCCGGCGACGCCGTAGTTGCGTCCGACGCCCACGACGCTCACGGGGCGCGGGACCGGCGGCCCGAGCCGCACCGCCTCGAGCGCCACCCGCTCGGCGCTCGGATCCTCGACGAGCTCGGCGACGGCGCCCGCGATGTGATCCCACAGCCCGAGCACCGCGTTCATGTCCGCGAACGCGATGCCCAGGCGGCGCAGGAGCGGCGCGAGGGCGACGATCTGCGCGCCGTCGAGCACGCCGGGCTGCTCCCCGCCGCGTGGGCCGAAGCTCACGAGTCTCATATGCGCACCGCCGTCCGCATCGGCCCATTAGACCATCCGCGGTCGAACCGGCGCTCTGCGGGGAAGGCTGCGGGCATGAGCGCTCCCACCGTCCGCTCCCGCGGCGCGCACGCCCTCGTGGTCCGCGACGACGGCGTCGAGGACGCCGTCGCGGTCGAGGAGCCGCTGGAGATCCGCGTCGGCGGGCGGCCGCTGTCGGTCACGATGCGCACGCCCGGCCACGATGACGAGCTCGCGCTGGGCCTGCTCTACGGCGAGGCGCTCATCGACGCGCCGTGCCCCGTCGACGTCGCGCCCGGCCTGGCCGCGAACACCGTCGACCTGGACGCGCGCCTGCGCGTGCTGCCGGCCGCGCGGTCCTTCCACGCCACCTCGTCGTGCGGCGTGTGCGGCAAGGGCGCACTCGAGGACGTCGCGGTGACCGTCTCGCCGCTCGACCCGGCCGAGGGCCCGCTCGTCCCGCGCTCCACGCTCGCCGCGCTGCCCGACCGGCTGGTGCAGCCCACCTTCGAGCGCACCGGCGGCCTGCACGCCGCGGGGCTGTTCGACGCGCTCGGCGAGCCGCTGGTGGTCCGCGAGGACGTCGGGCGCCACAACGCGCTCGACAAGGTGGTGGGCCGTGCGCTGCTGGACGGCATGCTGCCGCTGGCGGAGGCGATCGTCTGCGTGAGCGGCAGGGTGTCCTTCGAGCTCGTGCAGAAGGCGGCTCGCGCCGGGGCGCCGATCCTCGTGGCGGTGGGGGCGCCCAGCTCGCTCGCCGTGGCGCTCGCCGCCGAGCAGGGCATCACGCTGTGCGGCTTCGCGCGCGCCGGGACGACGAACGTCTACACCCACGCCGAGCGCGTGGCGTGAGGGTCACGCCGCCTCGGCGCGCCTGCGCAGCGCGTCGCGGTTGCCGGTGAGCAGCGCCGAGATCCACACGGCGAACGCGCCGATCGCCAGGCCCGCGACGTCGTCGAGCACGTAGTGCCACCCGAAGTAGACCGTCGCCAGCAGCGTGAGGCCGAACATCGCCCACAGCGCGATGCGCAGGAGGCGGTGCAGGCCGAGCAGGTGCGCGATGAGCGCCGCCGAGAACGTGATCGACGCGTGCAGCGACGCGAAGCCCGCGATGCTCTGCACGGTGTTCGTCGCCGACGGGTCGGCGAGCACCTGCAGCCGCTCGGTCCACAGCGTCTCCTGCAGGCGCGTCACGCCCGTGACGGGCAGGTCGGAGAACAGGCCGCGCTCGACGAACCACGGGCCCATCGAGGGCACGAGGTAGTAGCTCACCGTGCCGAGCGTCCAGTTGACGCCCAGGGTGAGCACCCACCACAGCCCCGGCAGCGGGTTGATGGACGCGATGAGCGACGCGCCGAGCGAGATCGGCACGAACGCGAGGAAGAACAGGTAGACCCAGGACAGCACGTGCGCCGCGACGCCGGTGCCCAGCGCCGAGTGCAGCAGCTCGAACGGATGCGAGCCGCCGAGCGCACCGTGCTCGAGGCGCAGCAGGTCGCCGTCGAGGTCCTGCGGCGTGATGAGCGGCAGGAAGCTCTTGAGGTTGCGGTACGCGAGGTACGTGGCGTAGAAGGCGACGATCCCGAGCAGCACGATCGCCACGCGCGACAGCGACCAGCGCTCGCGCGCCACCGCGGCGACCGCGCGCGGCAGCGCCGCCGGGCGCCAGCGGCAGCGCCGGCCCGCCCGCGGCACGATGTCCAGCGCGACGAACGCCCCGATCGTCGCGAGGAGCAGGCCGAGCCGCGAGCCGAGGATCCCGTCGGCGTCGCGGACGGGCAGGTCGTACGCCGCCCCGACGGCGAACATGATCGCGAGCATCACGACGCCGAGCACGAGGGACGGCGCGAGCGCCCGCATGGCGGTGCGGGCGGCGGGCGGCCGCGCGCGCGACGGGAGGCCGTCGTCCCAGACGCCGGTGTCAGCCGGGTCGGGGCGCGCAGGGGCCGCGGGGAAGGGGTGCGCCTCGGAGCTGATGACCCTGATTCTGCCCCAAGTCACCATCCCGTGAAGGGATGGCGAGGATCCGGTGAAGGCGTGCTCAGCTCACGCCGGAGGGCGCCTCGCCGACCGGGGCGCCGCCGAGCCACGCCATCACGGCCTCACGCGAGAAGCGCCACTCGTCGCCGATCCTGCGCCCGGGCAGCTCGCCGCGCTCGGCGGCCTCGACCACCTCGCGCTCGCCGACGCGCAGCAGCGACGCGGCCTCGCCGGCGGTGAGCACGTCGGGCATCGGCTCCTGGAGGTTGAGGCGGCCGACCACGAGCCCGCCGTCCCTGGCCGCGAGGTGCTCGCGGACCGCGTTCTCGACGATCTGGCGCTTCGTCAGCCCCGAGGCCGCCACCGCCTCGTCGAGGCGCTGGGCGGAATCGGACGCGAGGCGGACGTACAGGGGGGTCTGGCGATCGGGCATATCGGCACGATATCACCCGATATCAACCTGTGCCAGCCCCGGCGCGTCCGCGGTCGCGTACGCCGAGGGCACCCGGTCGAGGAGGTGATCGACGTCGAGGCGCACCTCCTCGATCGCGGCGGCGGGGTCCACGTGCGCGAGGGCGATGCCCTCCGCATGGCCGGTCGCGGCGAGCACGATGCCGTCAGGGTCGACGACCTTCGCGCCGCCGACGAAGCGCCGCGCGCCCCACGCGCCGACGAGGTTCGACGAACCCCACACGACCTGGTTCTCGATCGCGCGCGCGCAGTCGAGCGTGTCGAAGTGGCGCGTCTGGCGGTCCTCGGCGACATCCCGCGCGGGCCGCCGGCGGTCCATGGCCCACGCCGACAGGCACGCGATCACCTGGGCGCCGTCGAGTGCGAGCGCGCGCGCGGCCTCCGGGAAGAGCTTGTCGTAGCAGATGAGCATGCCCAGCCGGCCGGCCGGGGTGTCGAAGGCCGCGAAGCCCGCGCCCGGGGTGTACGAGAAGCGCTCGGCGGGCGGCAGGTGGACCTTGCGATGGCGGCCGAGCACCCCGTCGCCGGACACGCACACCGCCGACGCGTACAGCTCGCCGCCGGGGCCGGCCTCCGTGTAGCCCGCGCACACGACGACGTCGCCCGCGGCCCGGGCGAGCCGCTGGATCTCCGGGCCGACCGGGTCCAGCGCGGGCGGGATCAGCCCGACGCCGTCGGCGACCTCGTCGGGCGTAGGCTCGCGCAGGTAGCCGCCGAGGGCCGACTCGGGGAGCACCACGAGCCCGGCGCCCGCCGCCCTCGCGGCGGCGACGATCCGCTCGGCGAGAGCGAGCCCCTCGCCGACGTCGCGCCCGAACGGCGCGGAGACGGCGGCGATGGCCTGCGGGGCGACGTGCATGGCGCGATCATGCACGTCCCGCGACCCCGCGCCAATGGCCGGATCGTCGGGGGTGCGGGCTCAGCCGCTCGACACGCGGGACAGCTCAGAACGCGCCGCGGCGCGTCAGCACGGCAGGGAGCGTCTTGACGAGGATCGTCAGGTCCAGGAAGACCGACCAGCGCTCCAGGTACAGGAAGTCCAGCCGCACGAGGTCGTCGAAGTCCAGCTCCGAGCGGCCCGACACCTGCCACAGACCCGTCACGCCCGGCAGCACGAGGTAGCGCTTCTTGTGCCAGGGCTCCAGCCGGTCGAAGTCGCGCTGCGGCAACGGGCGGGGGCCGACGAGCGACATCTCCCCGCGCAGCACGTTGATGAGCTGCGGAAGCTCGTCGAGCGAGTAGCGCCGCAGCACGCGCCCGACGCGCGTCATCCGCGGGTCGTCGCGCATCTTGAACAGCGCCCCCGACGCCTCGTTGAGGGACTCCAGGTCCGCCTGGCGCTGGTCCGCGTCGCGGTACATCGTGCGGAACTTCAGGCACGGGAACGGCACGCCGCCGATCCCCGGGCGCATCGACCGGTAGATGATCGGGCCGCGCGAGGAGAGGCGGACGGCGATGGCGATCGCGAGCAGCAGCGGGCTCAGCAGGACGAGCAACAGCGCCGAGACGACGATGTCGAACGTCCGCTTCATCGCGAAGTCGACGCCCTCGAACACCGGCGGCTTGAGCTCGAACAGCGGCACCGCCTCGCCCGCGACGAACTCCGCGCGGTGCACGAGCAGCTCCATCGTCGACGGCGCGATACGCACGCGCACGCCCTGCGAGTGGCAGATGTCGACGAGCTCGACGGCCTCGTCCTCCGGGAAGTCGGGGTCGGCGACGATCACCTCGTCGATGCGATGGCGGTCGAGCACGTCGCCGAGGTCGTCGAGCGACCCGAGCGACACGAGCCCGTTCGGCGGGCGGGGCGTCAGCGAGATGAAGCCGACGACGTTGATGGGCGTGTTCGCGCTGTCGCCGAGGGCGTGCGCGACGGCGTCGATGTGCTCGCCGTTGCCGACGAGCACCGCCCGGCGCTGGTAGCCGGCGGCGCGCAGGATGACGCCCGTCACGCGCTCGTAGGTCGCGCGCAGCAGCGAGACGATGGCGATCGCGAAGAACAGCGAGCCGTAGAAGATGTAGTACGAGGAGAAGTTCTCGCCGTTGACGAGCGCGAAGATGAGCGCCACGACCGTCACCTGGAACAGCCCGGAGACGATCGAGCGCAGCCCCGGCCGGGACCCGCGGTCCGCGTAGAGGCCCGAGCGGGCGAACAGCAGGACCGTCAGCAGGTAGGCGAAGGCGACGATGTCCTGCGTGGCGTCGATCTGCGCGCGCGGGTTCCAGTCGTCGAGGACGATGGCCTTCACGCTCAGCGCGACGAAGATCGCGAGCCAGATCCCCACGAAGTCCAGCGCGGCGAGCGACAGGACGCGCGCGAGGCGCCGCAGCGTGCTCATGCGCAGCACGAACGCGAGCGCGGGCGGGCGCTTGCGCCGGACGTCCTGCGGGGTCAGCGCGAAGTCCAGGCCGGGCCCGAGATCCTGCTCGGGGCGTGGCGGGGCGTGGTGCTTCTCATGGGTCGTCGATGGCATGGTCCTGCCAGGACTTCAACGGGTGGTGCTGCCCGATGTCGCGCGGATCCTCACTGCCCGCCTCCGACGAGCGCCTCGGCTCCGGCCAGCTCGATCGTCTTCTCGAGCCCCTCGCGGAGCCCGACCTCCGGCTCCCAGCCGAGGAGATCGCGCGCGAGCGTCGTGTCCGGCTGGCGGACCTGCGGGTCGTCCGTGGGGAGCGCCTCGAACACGATCTCGGACTTCGAGCCGGTCACCTCGATGACGGTCTGCGCCAGCTCGAGCAGCGTGTACTCGTCCGGGTTGCCGATGTTCACCGGGTCGTGGTAGCCGGACTCCGCGAGCGCGATGAGGCCGCGGATCTGGTCGGAGACGTAGCAGAAGCTGCGCGTCTGCTCGCCGGTCCCGAACACGGTGATCGGGCGGTCCTGCAGCGCCTGGCGCAGGAAGGTCGGGATCGCGCGACCGTCGTGCGGGCGCATCCGCGGCCCGTAGGTGTTGAAGATCCGGACGATCCCGGTGTCCACGCCCTGCTGGCGGTGGTAGGCCATCGTGAGCGCCTCCGCGTAGCGCTTGGCCTCGTCGTAGACCCCGCGCGGGCCGATCGGGTTCACGTGGCCCCAGTAGGTCTCCGGCTGCGGGTGCACCTGCGGGTCGCCGTAGACCTCGCTCGTGGACGCCAGGAGGAAGCGCGCCCGGTGGCGCTTGGCCAGGCCGAGGGTGTGATGGGTGCCGTAGGAGCCGACCTTGAGCGTGTGCAGCGGCAGGCGCAGGTAGTCGATGGGGCTCGCCGGCGACGCCAGGTGGTAGACGACGTCGATCGGCTCCTCGATGTAGTAGGGCTCGATGATGTCCACGTTGAGGTGGACGAACTGGGGCCCGCGGATGTGCTCGATGTTCGCCAGCGAGCCGGTCTCGAGGTTGTCCACGCAGATGACGCGATGGCCTCGAGCGAGGAGCTCGTCACAGAGGTGCGAGCCCAGGAATCCGGCGCCGCCGGTGACCAGGCAGGTGGCCATATGCGGGCCAGTCTATGACGGCTTCTTCCGACGGCCCTTGCGGGCTGCCTTCAGGGCGGCCTTCGTGAGGTCGGGCGACAGCTCGTAGCGGCGCTTGGAGACCCGCTGGGCCAGGCCGTGCTTCTCCAGGCGCTTGAGCACGACCGGGCACCGCTTGCAGCGGGGCTTTGACGTGCAGCAGCGCTTCTTGGCCTTGACCGGGATGCGGGCCAGGCTAACCGCCCACCCCGCATCCCCCGTCAGGGCGTCGACTGCGCCGGCAGGACGCTGCGCGGCTGCGTGCCGAGCGTCACCCGGACGGTGCGCTCGCTGCCGTCGCGCTGCACGACGATCTCGATGACGTCGCCCGGCTTGCGGCTGGCGATCGCGGTCGCGACGTCGTCGGAGTCGACGATCCTCTCGCCGCCGACGCGCACGATCCGGTCCCCCACCCGCAGGCCGGCCTTGTCGGCGGGACCGCCGTCGCTCACCTGCGCGATCGCGGCCCCCGACCCGTTGGCGGTGTCGGTGGTGGACACGCCGAGGTAGGCGCGCCGGATCCGCTCGCCGCGCTTGAGCGCGGGGATCGCCTGCTTGGCGGTGTCGATCGGGATCGCGAAGCCGACGCCGCTGTTGGACCGCGAGCCGCCCGCCGTCTCGATCTGGGCGTTGATGCCGATGACGCGCCCCTCGGCGTCGAGGAGCGGGCCGCCGGAGTTGCCGGGGTTGATCGCCGCGTCCGTCTGCAGCGCGCCGGAGATCTGGAAGCCGTTCGGCGCGCGGATCGGACGGCCGATCGCAGAGATGACCCCGGTCGTCAGGGAGCCCTGCAGGCCGAAGGGCGAGCCGATCGCGATCGCGGGCTGGCCCACCTGCACCGCGCTCGAGGAGCCGAGCTCCAGCGGGTGCAGCTCGCCGCCGACCTCCGCGGGGTCCACCTTGAGGACCGCGAGGTCGCTCGACGGGTCCGTGCCCTTCACGTCGGCCTCGATGAGCTTGTCGCCCTCTCCGATGCGCACGCGGACGACGTCCGCATCGGAGACGACGTGCTGGTTCGTGAGGATGTAGCCCTCGTCGTCGAGGACGAAGCCCGAGCCGGTGCCCTGCTGCTGCTCGTCGCCGAACGGGGTCCGCAGGCGGGCGCTGACCTGGACGTAGACGACGCCGTCGCGGACCTTGCGGTACAGCGCCGAGACGTCGGTCACCGTGCCGGTCGCGGGCGCGCGCATGTCGTAGGCCACCTCGCCCTCCCTGCTCGACGTGACGGTCACCGTGGAGGCGCCGTCGTCGTCGAATACGCCCCCCAGGGCGAGCAGGGCGAAGGCAACCGCGACGAGCACGCCGCCGAGCACCGCGCTCAGGAAGTTGGCCTTTGCCCCGGAGAACATGACATCGAGGGTGCGATCAGGCGCTCAACGCTCGCTAAAGCCGTCCGACGCGTAGCCTTCGGGCATGGCCACGGGAGAGCGCCGCTCGATCGCGCCCGTCGTCGGGCCCGACGACCCGCGGCGGTTCACGGACTCGGGGATCGAGGTCGCGCCGGTGTACACCGCCGCCGACCTGCCCGGCGAGCCGGAGCTGGGGATGCCCGGCGAGTTCCCGTTCACGCGCGGGGTGCACCCGGAGATGTACCGGCGCCGGCCGTGGACGATGCGCCAGTACGCGGGCTATGCGTCGGCGCGGGAGTCCAACGAGCGCTACCGCTACCTGCTGGCGCACGGATCGACCGGGCTGTCGATGGCGTTCGACCTGCCCACCCAGCTGGGGCTGGACTCCGACGACCCGCGCGCGCTGGGGGAGGTCGGGCGGACGGGGGTCGCGATCGACACGATCGAGGACATGCGGGTCGCCTTCGAGGGGATCCCGTTGGGGGAGGTGTCGACCTCGATGACGATCAACGCCCCCGCGGCGGTCCTCCTGCTCCTCTACCAGCTCGTCGCCGAGGAGCAGGGCGTCGACCCGGCGCAGCTGCGCGGCACGACGCAGAACGACGTGCTCAAGGAGTACATCGCGCGCGGCAACTACATCTATCCGCCCGAGCCGTCCATGCGGCTCACGACGGACCTGTTCGCCTACTGCGCCGAGGTCCTGCCGCAGTGGAACACGATCTCCATCTCCGGCTACCACATGCGCGAGAAGGGCGCCTCGGCCGTGCAGGAGGTCGCCTTCACGCTGGCCAACGCGATCGCCTACGTGCAGGCGGCGATCGACGCCGGGCTGGACGTGGACCAGTTCGGGCCGCGCCTGGCGTTCTTCTTCAACGGCCACAACAACGTCTTCCAGGAGGTCGCGAAGTTCCGCGCGGCCCGGCGGATGTGGGCGCACATCATGCGCGACCGCTTCGGCGCGACGAACCCGCGCGCGCAGACGCTGCGCTTCCACACGCAGACCGGCGGCTCCACGCTCACCGCCCAGCAGCCGCAGAACAACGTCGTGCGCGTCGCGCTGCAGGCCTTCGCCGCCGTCTGCGGCGGCACCCAGTCGCTGCACACCAACGGCTACGACGAGGCGCTGGCGCTGCCCAGCGAGCGCGCCGCCAAGCTCGCGCTGCGCACGCAGCAGATCATCGCCCACGAGTCCGGCGCCACCGACACCGTCGATCC
>Ga0180215_1006117_pt1 | contig 10042 bp, 11 predicted proteins | sample eDN3rd37CBELigBY_FD_128871 | JGI IMG/M metagenome (GOLD analysis project Ga0180215, IMG submission 128871) | Enriched backyard soil microbial communities from Emeryville, California, USA - eDNA 3rd pass 37_C BE-Lig BY (version 2) (version 2) | ecosystem: Environmental > Terrestrial > Soil >...
ATCACGCGCTCGAATTCCTCGGCCGGCACATCCTCCAGCCGCCCGCAGCGGTCGATTCCGGCAGCGGTGACGACGGCGTCCAGCCCGTCCAGCATCTGTGCCGCCTGCTCCACCGCCGCGGCGACCGCCGCCCGGTCCGCCACGTCCGCCTCCAGGCATTTCATGCCGGTCACGCCGCTGATATCGCGGTCCAGGACCACCGGCGTGCCGCCCGCTTCGGCGACCGCCGCGGCAACGGCTGCGCCGAGGCCGGAGCCTCCGCCGGTCACCAGGACCCGGCCGGGATTCACTGCTGCTGTATTCATTCCTTGCCTTCCGTTTGACTCTGTGTGGGGATCCGGGGGCCGGCGGTTCAGCCGACCTTGGCCAGCGCTTCGGCCAGCCGGGTGGTCGAACGCGCCGGGTGGTAGGGAACGGTCATGATCTGTCCGCCCCAGGAACGGACCAGGGCGGCCTCGGGCAGCTGGTCCACGGTGTAGTCCCCGCCCTTGACCCAAATATCCGGGCGGAGCCGGTCCAGGGCGGCCTCCGGCGTGTCCTCGTCGAAGACCAGCACCCCGTCCACGCACTCGAGCGAGCGGAGCAGCTCCGCGCGGTCCTGCTCGGAAATGATCGGCCGCTGATCGCCCTTGAGCCGGCGGACCGAGGCATCGGAGTTGAGGCAGACGATCAGGCAGTCGCCCAGGCTGCGCGCGGCGGAGAGCGTGCGCGCGTGGCCGGCGTGCAGCAGGTCGAAGCAGCCGCCGGTGGCCACGACAGTGCCGCCGGCCTCCCGGATCCGCTCCGCAGCAGCCAAGGCGTCGAGGCTGCCGCCGCGCAGCCGCTGCGGAGCCGGTGCAGCCTGCAGCGAGGCCACGCCGCCGGCGGCGAGGAAATCCGCCGCATCGGCCGCAGCGGACTCTGCCGCCGCCACCGTCCGGTGGCCGCGGCCCAGCCCGACGGCCAGCGACGCGGCGAACCTGTCCCCGGCGCCGCAAGGATCCCCCGCCAGCGTCCGGGGAGCGGGCACTACCTGGGGCAGGCCCTCCTCCCCCAGCACCAAGGCGCCCTGGCCGCCCATTGTGACCACCAGCGTGCGGCTGTGCCACCGGGTGAGCAGTTCGGCCGCTGCGGCCGCGGCAGCGCGTGGTCCGCTGCCGGTGGTGCCGGCGGCACGCACGGCCTCGGACAAATTCGGTGTCACCGCCGCCGTGCCCGGTACCGGCTCGGCGCCGGACGGGTGCGGGTCCCAGACCACCGGGACCTGGCCAGCGCGGCGTTCGAGCAGGTCGCGCAGCCGGGCGTTCGCGGCCAGGCCGCGGCCGTAGTCGGCCACGATGACCACATCCGCTGCCGCCACTGCCGCCAGCATCGGCCCGGTGACCTCCGGGGCGGGGAATTCCCCGCAGCCCTCGTCGAACCGGACCACCGCCTGCCCGTGCGCCCGGACCCGGGTCTTCACCGGGGTCGGGGCGCCGGAGGGCCCGGCCACTACCTCGATTCCGGCCAGTTCCTCCCGCAGCTGGCCGGCTGCGGCGTCGTCGGACAGGACGGTGACCAGGCGCACCCGGTGCCCGTCCCGGGACAGCAAGGTCGCCACCAGCCCCGCACCGCCGGCCCGGCGTTCCTCGGTTTCGACATCCACCACGGGCACCGGGGCATCCGGGCTCAGCCGCCGGGCACCGCCGCCCAGGTCCCGGTCCAGCAGCACATCGCCGACCACCGCAATATCCAGCATCCGCTGCGCGCTCACTGCAGCTCCCCGGGTCCGGCAAGCCGGCGGCGCCGGACTTCGGCGTCGAACGCCCGGCACAGGGCGTGCAGGCCGATCAGGTGGCACTCCTGGACGTTGGCCGACGGCGCCTCGACCGCCACGTAGTCGTCGCAGGCCTCGGCGAGGGGATTCGGGACCGGTCCGGTCAGGGCCCAGCTGGTCACCCCGATCCGGCGGGCGGCCTCGGCGGCATGCAGCAGGTTGGGGCTGCGGCCGCTGGAAGACAGCAGCACCAGTACGTCGCCGGGGCGGCCGTGGCCGCGGACCTGCCGGGCAAAGAGCTGGTCGTAGCCGTAGTCGTTGGCGATGGCGGTGACGGCGGAGGTTTCCGCGTGCAGCGAGATCGCCGAAAACGGCTCGCGTTCGCCGTCGAAACGGCCCACGAGTTCGGCCGTCAGGTGCTGGGCCTCGGCTGCCGATCCGCCGTTGCCAGCCGCCAGCAGCCGCTGGCCGGCCAGCAGCCGGGCCGCCAGTTCCGACCCCCACTGCGCCAAGTGGGCAGCCTCGGCACGCAGCGCCTCGACTGCCGGATGGACCTCGTCCAGATGGCCCAGCACCGCTTCCAGCGGCCCTGCCGTTGCGCGCCCGGTGTGTTCCGCCGCGGCGGTGGACACGGTGTCCTGGATTGCGTCCATGCTCATAGTGCCTGTCCTTCCACGGTATCCAGCGAGGCATCCACCGCGGCACGCGCCAGCAGGTAGGCCTTCTCGGTCTCGGCCGCGACCCGGTCCCAGGAGTAGCGGGAACAGACCCGGCGGCGCCCTGCCTTGCCCAGCTGGCGGGCCTGGTCGGGATTGGCCAGCAGTTCGGCCAGGGCCGCGGCCAGCGCCACGGGGTCCTGCGGCGGCACGTGCAGGCCGGTCTTGCCGTGCACGACGGTATCGATCAGCCCGCCCACCGCTGCGGCCACCACCGGCAGGCCGCAGGCCATCGCCTCCAGCGGCACGATCCCGAAGGGTTCGTACCACGGCACGCACACCACCGCGTCCACGCTGCGCAGCAGGGCGGGCATCTGCGCCTGCGGCACCTGGCCGCGCAGCACCACCTGGTCCGCGACGCCGAGTTCGGCCGCCAGCGCGGTCAGGCGGCGGGCCTCCGGATCGCCGGCGAGGCCGTCCGGTCCGGAGGAACCGCCGATGACGAGCAGTTCGACGTCGTCCCGGCCGCCGTCCTTGAGTTCGCGCAGGGCCCGGATGACCAGGTCCATGCCCTTGCGCGGCACCAGCCGGCCCACGGTCGCGATCCGGTACCGGGAGCCCTGCCGCGGCTCGGCCGGCCCGTGCGGGGTGAACAGCTCCAGGTCAACGCCGCAGGGGGCCACCGACACTTTGGAGCCTTGGACGCCGAGCGCCTTGAGTTCGAAAACTTCGTCGGAACAGGTGGCGATGATCCGGTCCGCGGTCCGTCCCACCGCCGGCTCCAGCCAGGCACGTTCGGCCGGAGAGGTGTCCTGCGCGCCCTGATGCCGCCGCTTGACCGAGCCGAGGGCGTGGAACGTCTGCACCACCGGGACCGGGTAGCCGGAGCCGATGCTGCTCCTGGCCGCGTCCAGCGCCGCCAGCCCGGACATCCAGAAATGTCCGTGGACCAGGTCCGGCGGCTCCTGGCCCCAGTCGGCCGCCACACCCCGGGCCAGTTCGGTCATGTAGGGCAGCAGGCTGTCCTTGGGCACCTGCTCGGCCGGTCCGGCGTCGATGTGCACCACCTCGAAGCCGCTGCCCACGGCCACCCGCTCCGGCAGGTCCGCCCGGTCCCGGCGGGTGTAGACGGTCACCTGGTGCCCGCGCGCCGCGAGCGCGGCGGACAGCGCCGCCACATGCACGTTCTGGCCGCCGGCGTCCACCCCTCCGAGGGCTGCCAGCGGGCTGGCATGCTCCGAGATCATCGATATTCTCACTGCGCTCTCCTTTCCGCCGCGGCATAGACCTGCCGGGCGCGCTGGGGTGTGTCGGCAAGTACTGTGTCCCAGGCGGTATGGAAGGCGGACAGGCTGTAGCGCTCCAGCGCCGCCTGGCGGGCAATCCGGCCCCGGGCCCGGGCCTCGTCCGGGTCGGCCAGCAGCCGCGCCGCCTCCCGCTGCAGCTGCCCCAGGTCGCTGGAAATCGCGCCGGCCTCCGGCGGGACCGCCCGGGACGCCTCGGTCGCATCGAGCACCACCACCGGCATGCCCAGGTGCATGGCTTCGAGCAGGGACAGTCCCAGCGACGTCCAGCGCAGCAGGTGCAGGTACACCCGGCAGCCGGCCAGTTCGCGGTGCAGGGCCGCGGTGGGCAGGTCCCCGCGGACCTGCAGCTGGTCCGGCGCCAGCCCGGTGGCCTGCCCCAGGCCCTCGCCGCCCATGCCGAAGACCTCCAGCGGCCCGGTGCGGGCGAAGCCGGGCAGCAGGTCGGTGCCGGTCACGCGCCAGCGGCGCACCGGTTCGTTGACCACCACGCCGTAGTGCGCGCGTCCGCCGGTGTAGAGGTAGCCCGGGTCCGCGATGCCGTGTTCCACCACCGTGGTCCGGGCGCTGCCGCAGTCCCAGAACAGGTTGTTGAAGTGGGTCACGTGGACCACCGGGATTTCCTGCTGGTCCGCCAGCGGGTGCCGGCTGTTGGGCACCGAGCCTTTGGGGGTGTTGTGCTCCAGGTAGACGGCCGGCACGTCGCGCCCGGGACGGCGGCCCAGCAAGCGTTCGCAGGCGTCGATTTCCTCCGGACGCTGCAGCAGCACGACGTCGATTTCCTCTTCGCGCAGATCGGCCGGCGCCACCTCGCGGGCGGCGGCCGGCCAGTCGCGGCCGCCGCGGCCCAGCCCCCACGGCCCGCCTTCGTCCGTGGCCGGCAGCAGGTACTCGTGCCGGCCGCGGACGAAGGCATCCGTCCAGCCCCCGTGCACGTGCCACAGCAGGATCTTCATTCAAACCACCTTTCCGTTGCGGGTTTCATCCCGCGCCCCAGCTGGCGCCGGGTGCCCAGCGAGGGAACGTCTGCGGCCAGGCGCTCCACGGCGGCCGCCACTTCCTCCGGTGCCACCCCGGCCAGGCAGGGATGCCCGGGCACCGGGCAGACCCGGGCCCGGCTGAGCCGGCAGGGCGCGTTCTGGTCCCCGAGCAGTTCCAAGGGCACCTTGTACGGCGCCCAGCGGATGGCCGGTACCACCGGCGCGAACAGGGACACGACCGGGGTGCCGACCGCCGCCGCCAGGTGCGCCGGCCCGGTATTGCCTGTCACCACCGCCGACGCGCCGGCCAGCACCCCGGCCAGCGTGCGCAGGTCCGTCCTGCCGCCCAGGTCCAGGCCCGCCGTGCCGGCCACGGTGGCGGTCAGCTCGCGTTCACCCGGTCCACCGGTGACCACTACGCGGTGCCCGGCGGCGGTGAGCAGTTCGACGGCGGCGGCATGGTGCAGCGGCGGCCAGGCGCGCGCCGGCACGGCGGCGCCGGGATGGACCACGATGTAGGGACCCTCGCCCACCAGCGCGGAAACCTCCGGCACGTCGCGCACGCGCAGCCGGCCGTCGTCGCCCGGGGGCAGGTTGTAGCCGGCGGCCCGGGCGATGGCCAGGGCCCGCTCGGCCTCGGGCTGGTCCTCGGGAAAGTCCTCGCCCGGCTTCAGCCGGATATCCAGCAGCGACCCGGCATAGTCGGTGGACGCCCCGGAGATCCGCCGGACCCCCGCCAGCCGCAGCATCAGCGCCAGCGGCAGCGGGGACTGGTGGAACGAGGTCAGGATGACCGCTTCCTCCACCGCGGCAGCTGCCACCAGCTCCCGCAGCCGCGCCAGATGTTCCTCGCTGACCTGCGGGGCCGGGTCCACGATCCACGGCGCCGCCCAGACCAGCACGTCGTCCACGTGCGGCAGCAGCCCGGCGGCGGCCGCACCCTGCGGCCCGCACAGCATCACCACCTCGTGCGGGCTGCCGGCCCGGCCGGCAGCCACCGCGCGCACTGCCGGGCCGGCCAGCAGCACATCGCCGGCGCTGTCCAGCCGCGCCACCAGCACCCGCGTCACCGGGCCGCTCCCCAGAGCAGCTCGATGGCGCCGGCCAGGTCCTCGGCAACTGCCGGAGCAGCCGCGATCTCCTCCGGCCGGGTCACCGGCGTCGGCACCAGCACCGCCGCCGCACCGGCGGCGCGCGCCGCCTCCATGTCCGCACCGATGTCCCCGATGAACGCCACCTGCTCCGGTTCCAGCCCCAGCCGCCGGCAGGCGCTGAACAACATGCCGGGGGCCGGCTTGCGGCAGGCACACCCGTCGGCAGGCCCGTGCGGGCAGACTTCCCACACGTCGAAGGGGCCCAGCAGCTGCTCCACCCGGGCGTTCACCGCCCGCACCTGCTCCTCGTCCAGCAGGCCGCGGGCAATGCCGGACTGGTTGGTCACCACCCCGCAGCGGATACCGCGGCGGCGCAGCTGGTCCAGCACGGCGGCGGCACCGGGCATAGGACGGACCTGCGCGGGGTCCGGGTTGTACGGCACGTCGACAACCAAGGTGCCGTCCCGGTCGAAGAGGACGGCGCGCGGCGGAGTCTGCGTCGGGCTTCCCATACCCGCTCTGTTCCCATGTCGCGGTGCGGCTAAACACCCGGCCCGGATTTTCTTCGCCGGCGCCGGAGGCGTCCGGCCGTGCCGGGACCGGCTGCAGCGCCCCTGCAGCGCCTCTGGCAGGATGGACACCTGAGCGGAAGCCCGCTTACCGAAGGCAGGGAGGGAGAAGCGGATGGAAGCCCAACCGGACGTGCAGCAGGAGCGCGGCCAGCAGGACCGGAGGCCGGAGCTGCTGGTGCTGCGGGCGCTGAAGCTGGGCGACCTGCTGGTGGCGGTGCCGGCGCTGCGCGCCCTGCGCCGGGCGTATCCGGAACACCGCGTGGTCTACGCGGCACAGCAGTGGCTGCGTCCGGTGGTGGAGCTGACCGGCGCGGTGGATGAACTGCTGGACACCCACGGACTCGATGTCGCCATCGCGAGGCAGCCGGGAGAAGTGGACGTGGCGGTAAACCTGCACGGCAACGGGCCCGAGAGCCGGGGCCGGCTGGAGGCCCTGCAGGCCAGGACCTATCTGGGCCACCGCGCGCCCGGCTGGGACGGCCCGGTCTGGCAGGACGGCATCCACGAACGCGAGCGCTGGACCCGGCTGCTGCGCTGGCACGGGGTGGATGCGGATCCGCTGGACTACCAGCTGCAACGCCCGGCGGTGCCCACGGCGCTGCCCGGCGCCGTCGTCATCCACCCGGGCGCCGCCTACGGCAGCCGGCACTGGCCGGTGGAGCGGTTCGCCGCCGTGGCCGCGGCGCTGGCCGGGGCCGGCCACCGCGTGGTGCTCACCGGCAGCAGTACGGAGCGGCCGCGGGCGGCGGCCGTGGCGGAGCTCGCCGGGCTGCCGGAGGAGTCGGTGGCCGCGGGCCGCCAGCCGCTGGCCGAGTTCGCCGCACTGATCGCCGATGCCGCGCTGGTCATTTCCGCCGATACCGGTGCGGCCCACCTGGCGACCGCCTACGGGCGCCCGTCGGTGGTGATCTTCGGACCGGCTCCGGTGTCCGAGTGGGGGCCGCCGGAGAACGGTCCGCACATCGTCCTGACGGATGAAAGCCTGCGGGTCGGGGACACCTTTTCCACCGTGCCCGACCCCGCCCTGCTCGCCGTCACGGTCCCGGATGTGCTGGACGCGGCGGCGCAGCTGGGTCTGTGATTGGGGCCCTGGTTCTCCTCGGCTCAGGCCGAGCGCACCGCTTGGACGGTGCCGGCAGGCTCGCCGAGCAGGTACCCCTGCAGCTTAACCAGGACCGCTGCCAGCATCCGGGACACCTGCATCTGGGTCATGCCCAGGCGCTCGCCGATGCGCTGCTGGCTCTCCTCGTGGAAATAGCGGTAGAAGAGCAGCTGCCGCTCGCAGCCCGAGAGCCGGTGCAGGGCGGCCCGCAGCATGACCCGCGTCTCGACCGCCTCCAGCCGTCCGTCCCAGCCGCCGAAGGTTTCCGCCAGGTCCCGTCCTTCCAGCGGAGCATCGAGGGAGTCAGGCCGCAGGCTGTTCCGGCTCGCCAGGGCCTCGGCGACGGCTTGCCGGGCGACGCCGAGCTCGGCCGCCAGTTCGGCCTCGGTCGCTTCCCGGCCCAGCTGCTGCGCCAGGTCCGGTGCCGCCTTGGCCAGTTCCGTGCGCAGGTCCTGTACCCGGCGCGGGGGCCGGATCATCCAGCAGCTGTCCCGCAGGTAGCGCTTCAATTCCCCGGTCACGGTGGGCACGGCGTAGGCGGGAAACGAGGTCCCCCGTTCCGGATCGTAGCTGCGCACCGCCTTCAGCAGGCCCAGCCGGGCCACCTGCCGCAGGTCGTCGAGGTCCCGGCCGATGCCCTCGTACCGCCGGGCGGCGGTTTCGGCGATATCCAGGTGCTCCTGCAGCAGTTCCTCCTCCAGCACCTTGCGCAGGGCGCCGCCGCACCGGCGGCGGGGGCTGGAGGCTGCCGGGGCGGGGTTGCCGGCGTCTTCGCGGCGGTTCTTCACAAGCGGCATGGCGTCTGCTTCCAATCCGTCGAGGGCAGTGGTCACTACTGCTCGACAGACAAACATAAGCTTGCTTATAAAGCAAGGATCCGGACCTGCCTCCGGACCCGTGCTGCCGCGCCTTCAGCGGGAAACGAGCTTGAAGAATGTGCTCGGCTCGCCGCTGGCTTTCCGGCTTTGGTAGAGGAAGGCCAGCTTGTTCCCGTCGAACTTGGCGAACCAGTCCTCCCAGCTGATGTGCTCGAGGCTTTCCTCGCCGGCACCGCCGGGGAAATCGATCCGCAGCACCCCTGCCTCGCCACCCTTGCCGGTACCCTTGACGCTCGCGGGCGTGCCCTTGTTCTCCTCCACCCAGCGCCGGATTTCGTCATGGTCGGTGGTGGTGCGGGATTCCGATGCCATCGTGGCCTCCTTGAGACCAGGAAGAGCTGCGGGACTGCTGTTAGCCGGCGTCGCGCCGTGGCGGTGCCCACGCTACTCCGGCCCCCGGCGGGTGTCCATGGTGCGGCCCGCGGCAGGGGTCCGGCGCAGCGGAGGCCGCTGTGCAGATCCCTGCGCCAGGCGTAGCCTGAAACCACCGGCACGACCGGGCCCCAGGCAAGCAAGCTCAGGACAGCGCTATGGCAACCTCGTCGTTTTACAGCGGATCCTCCGGCCGGGAACAGACAGCACACCCCTGGTGGTCCGTTGCGCTGGGCGTCGTCGGCCTGCTCCTGCACGGCGGTTCCGCCCTGCTCTACGTTTCGGCCAGCCTGATCGCACCGCTGTACGGCGTATTCGTCCTGCAGCTCGTCTGGATCATCCTGCTGGTGGCCGGGCTGCACCTGATGCGGCGCAGCCCGCCGCTGACCTTGATCGTGCCTGCGGCGTCGCTGGCGGCGCTGCTGGTGCTGGCCTGGTTCGGCGGTACGTTCCTGGGCTGGGGACCGGCGATGCATGGCTGAGGCGCACCGGTCTGCCCCGGAGGCCCCGCTGCGCGTCGCCACCTTGGACGGCAGCTATTTCCCGCCGTCGAAAACCAGCATGCTGCTGGACTTCGCCGCCAAGGAACTGGGCCGGCACCGCCGGATCAGCCGCACCGAAATCGGCGTCGCCGAACTGGGAGCGGGCTTCACGTCCGCGCTCTCCCGGGACGAGCTGGCCCCCGAAGTGCTGGGGCAGCTGCGCGCCTTTGAAACCGCCGACGTCGTCATCGCCGGCAGCCCGGTGTACCAGGGCTCCTACACCGGTCTGTTCAAGCACTTCGTCGATTTCGTGGAGCAGGGGGCGCTGGCCGGGACCCCGGTGCTGCTGGTGGCGGACGGCGGCAGCGACAGGCACCTGCTGATGATCGACCACGAACTGCGCCCGCTGTTCGCCTTCCTGCAGGCCTTCGTCGTACCCGGTTCCGTCTTCGCCGCAGCCGGGGACTTCGACGGCCTGGTGCTCGTCAATACCGGCCTGCACAAACGCGTGCGCAAGGCCGTCGCCGGGCTGCTGCGGCTGCTCTGAGCTGCAGCCCGGCTGCCGGGCTCAGCGGGAGGTCCGCGGCGGCGCATCTGCCGCCGGGTCCGGCCCGGCTTCGGTCCCGGTGTCCGGCCCGTCCCCGGGCCTGGCGGCCGAACGGCCGTCGACCAGCTTGAGTCCGGCGACGCAGCCGACGATGCCGGCCAGGAACAGGAGCTTGGCCGGGCTGGCCTGCTCCCCGCCGGACAGCACGCCGACGGCCACCGTGAGCACGGCGCCCAGCGCGGTCCAGACGGCGTACGCCGTGCCCAGCGGCACGCCGCGCATCGCGTAGCCCAGGCCGGCCATGCTCAGCACCGCCGCGG
>Ga0180215_1006118_pt1 | contig 10037 bp, 5 predicted proteins | sample eDN3rd37CBELigBY_FD_128871 | JGI IMG/M metagenome (GOLD analysis project Ga0180215, IMG submission 128871) | Enriched backyard soil microbial communities from Emeryville, California, USA - eDNA 3rd pass 37_C BE-Lig BY (version 2) (version 2) | ecosystem: Environmental > Terrestrial > Soil >...
AATGGAGGAAAGTAGTGTTACCATTGATGGAATTACACACCGACTAGAGAAGCCTTTCTTTGTGATGGCAACACAAAATCCGATTGAATACGAAGGAACATATCCCTTACCAGAAGCTCAGCTTGATCGCTTTTTATTAAAGATGCAAATGGGCTATCCTTCTTTATTTGAAGAAATAGAAGTTTTAGAGAGAGTACAAACTTCTGCACCAATAGAGGAGATTGAATCAGTAGTGACTCTGGATGAGCTACTTGGAATGCAAAGAAATGTGAGACAAGTATATGTGGATGAAACGATAAAAAAATATATTGTTGATCTTGCACATGCTACTAGAGTACATTCAAGTGTTTATCTAGGAGTTAGTCCAAGGGGATCCATTGCATTAATGCGAGCATCCCAAAGCTATGCTTATATAAATGGAAGGGATTATGTTATACCTGATGATGTTCAGTATCTAGTCAAGGTTGTTTTTGCCCACCGTTTAATTTTAAATTCGGAAACGAAATTTGAAGGTATAAGTGGGGAAGATATTATTGAAATGATTGTCTCAGAAGTTTCCGTGCCAGTACAAAGGCTTGTGAAATAATGAAAAGATATATTCAAAAGCTGAATCGTATTTGGAAGTTGATTCTGCTGTTCATCTTACTGGGCATGACATTTTCATATGCTATGTTTCAAGGAGGATTTGTCAGCTGGTTTTTATTCTATAGTTTTTTGCCTTTTGCTATATATGGGTTATTGGTTGCTATATATCCAATTAGAGATTGGGAAGTTAATAGAAAAATGGAGAAGCATGAGTATAGTGCAAAAGAAGAACTAGTTGTAGAGATAGAATTATCGAGAAAGACTTTTTTTCCTATCTTTTACTTACTGATAGAAGATTGCTTTAGTTTTTCTGGTAGCAATAAATTAATGGGAAAAACAATATTAATGCCAGGTTTTAAACGACATTTATCTTATACCTATAAAATTGATGAACTCCCAAGAGGGGAACACACTTTTTCTCAATTGCTTTTGAAAGTGGGGGACCCATTAGGTCTAATTGAGACAGAAAAGGTTTATAAACAAGAAGATAAAATACTTGTTTACCCACCTTACGAGAATATCGTATATAAGCCATTGGAAACTCACTATGAGCAAGGTTTAGCCTCTTCTAAGGAGAGGGTTCAAAGAGATACAACAATGGCTGTTGGAATAAGGGAATATCAGCCAGGAGATCGTTTCTCTTGGATTAATTGGAAGGCAAGTGCTAAGCGGAATAACATGATGACAAAAGAATTTGAGCAAAGGCAGTCACAAGATCTGCTAGTCCTTATGGATAGTATGGAAAGTGAAGGATTTGAAGTGCTAGTTTCATTTACTGCATCCATGGTAAGAGCTATTTTAAAAAAAGGTGCTCAAACTGGATTCTTATCAGTAGATGAAAAAGAAAGAGTTATATTTCCCATAAGAGGTGGAGAGAGTCATCAGCAATTGATTCTTCACTATTTGGCAAGAGTTAGGCCGGTAAAAGGTTTAACGATTGCCCAAATGCTAGATACTGAAAATAGCCTATTTCAACAACACACCACCTTATTGCTTGTGACGACTGAATTAACAGAAACTCTTATAGAGAGAGTTAGCTATCTTTCTAGCAAACAATTTAATATAGGAGTCTTTGTGGTGAAAAAAGAAAGAGATAGTTTATCTGCAGATGAAAAGACATGGAGTTTATTTGCCTCTAAACGAGGAATTCGAATAATCCCTGTTACAAGCGGAAAATTTAATGATGTATTTTCGAGGGGGAGTGCTGGATGAAATTATTCATTAACAGAAAGCAGTTTACCCTGGTAGATTTTTTATTATATGTTCTAGGCTTCTTCCTTGTTATAGAGTGGCTTAGACCATTGGAACAATTAACAGATACAAATGATATCCTTGTTTTTAACCTATTTTTAGCACTTTCTTTAACGCTTGCTTATCTTCATGTTTCACCGATTATAAGTGGAGCGTTAAAGACAGTTTGTATTCTTTATAGTTTAGTATATTTATTTTATGAGGAACCCTTTTTTACATTTACTTGGATTCCATCCTTTTTATCTTCTCTAGTAGATAACTTGGCATTAGTTTTTAATGCAAATTGGACAGAGCTAACTAGCACGTTTAGAAGTTTGTTGTTTTTCATTCTACTTTGGTTAATGGCTTATTTAATAGATTATTGGTTAATTAAGCGTAGGAGAATATTCATCTTTTTCTTATTAACTATTGTCTACATAACTGTTTTAGATACATTTACAATCTATCGTGCAGATTACGCCATTATAAGGACGGTAATCATTGGTTTTACAGTAATGGGAATTCTAAGTTATTTGCGCTTGAAAGAAAAAGAGGGGCTTATGAATAGCCCAGTCTCTTTATTGAAATGGATGTCTCTGCTGCTTGTTTTTGTATGTATTAGTGCTGGAATTGGATATGTAACGCCAAAAGCAGATCCTATCTGGCCAGATCCTGTTCCCTTTATTAAAACAGTTGGAAGTAAGGGTGGAGAAGAAAGTGGATTGAAAGCAGGAGCAAATAGAGTAGGATACGGGGTAGATGATGCCCAATTAGGTGGAGATTTCATTAATGATGATACAGTTGTTTTTATATCGGAAGTGGAAAAGCCTCATTATTGGAAGGTAGAGACAAAAGATACGTATACAGGAAAAGGTTGGGTTCAATCAGAAAAATCATTGACATTAAATGTGGAAAACAATCAAGTTCTTGATAATGGCGGAGAAATTCCATTTGATTCTTTTGTAGAAGGTAATAAGGTAAAGCGGACAGATTCAGTGAGTAAGGTTATCTTTAAAGATCCATTTTCCTATTTACTCTATCCTTTAGGTGTAAAAGAAGTAAAAGCGGATCATTCTTATATAGAAATAGAAGCTGGTAATGAAAGAGGTATATTCGGCGGTTTTGTGGAGGAATATACTGTTTCTTATGAAATGCCTGGATATAGTTTGGATGCTTTAACTCATACGGATATAGAAGCCTTTATAGAGGAAAATCCTGAAATGGAAAAACGATATTTGCAACTGCCAGGGTCATTACCGAAAAGAGTAAGGGATTTAGCAGTAGATATTACGAAAAATGATGAAAATATTTTTGCGAAGGTACGAAGCATAGAATCCTATTTTTCCTCAAACGGTTTTTCCTATAGCCAATCAAATGTTGCTGTTCCAGAGGATGGACAGGATTATGTCGATCAGTTTTTATTTGAAACAAAGATAGGTTATTGCGATAATTTTTCTACCTCTATGGTTACATTATTACGTTCGATTGGTATTCCTTCTAGATGGGTGAAAGGATTCACAGCAGGAGAATTTAAAAAAAGAGATGGGGAAATTCGTCATTATGAGGTGACAAACAATAATGCTCATTCTTGGGTAGAGGCATATTTTCCAAATATAGGATGGATAGCTTTTGAACCAACTCAAGGATTTACTAATGCTAATACGTATATTAATGATATAGAAATGAAAGATGACAATCGTTCAGAAGAAACAAGTACAGAGAACGAAGAGGAACAAAATCAAGCACAAAAGAATAAAAAACCTAATCAAGCAAAAGAGGAGCAGCAGCAAACAGTAAATAAGGAGACATCTATTAAAAAATGGTGGGATAGTTTTACTGCTGCACTGAAAATGTATTGGGAATGGATTATAGGAGCTATTGTTATCATCGTTGTTTCCATCTATCTTCTATATAAATTCCGTTATAAATGGCTTCCATATTATTATATTTGGCAATTTAGAAATAAACTGGACGTTTCTAATTTTCCAAAGGCTTATCTAAAGTTGTTACATTTATTAAAGCTTGCAGGACTTGATAAGAAGGAGTCAACAACTTTAAGGGAATATGCGAAGCAAATTGACCATGTGTATGAAACCGATGAAATGGGAGTTTTAACAGAAAAGTATGAAGAATTTCTTTATAAGGGACAACTAGAAAATGGTACTTGGGACGAGTTGAAGGAATTGTGGGAAAATTTAATAAAAAGAACAACAACTTGACCATTAATTCGACATGTTGTTACAATGTTCTTAATATATAATTCCTTCATATATCCTCGAAAATATGGTTCGAGAGTCTCTACCGGATTACCATAAATAATCTGACTATGAAGGCAGATACGTCTCTTATTTATTTAATGATAAAAAAAGACTAGAATTCTGCCTTCGTTTTTATTTGGGGCCGGTTCTAGTCTTTTTTATGTATATAATTAAGTAACCATAGGTTCATTAGCATGATTTGGAAAGGATATGGAAATAGTATTAAAAAGTGTCAAATAGATTAGTTGGGGTGAGTTGGAGTGGAGAAAGCACATATTGAAGGTCAGGAAATAATTGTAGTTCTTGATTTTGGTAGTCAATACAATCAGTTGATTACAAGAAGAATAAGAGAATTTGGAGTATATAGTGAGTTACATCCTCACACTATAACTGCAGAAGAAATTAAAGCATTAAATCCATCTGGAATTATTTTTTCTGGTGGCCCAAATAGTGTGTATGATGCGAATGCTTTTGGTTGCGATGAGAAAATCTTTGATTTAGGGTTACCGATTTTTGGTATATGCTATGGAATGCAATTAATGACAAAGCATTTTGCAGGAAAAGTAGAAAAGGCAAAACATCGTGAATACGGAAAAGCAGCTATTAATATTGAAACTAGTTCGAAGTTATTTGCTGATCTTCCAAAGGAACAAATTGTTTGGATGAGTCATGGTGATTTAGTAGTAGAAGCTCCAGCAGGATTTACTGTAGATGCGACTAGTGCTTCTTGTCCAATTGCTTCTATGAGTAATGAAGAAAAAGGTTTATATGCTGTTCAATTCCATCCAGAAGTTCGCCATTCTGTGTATGGCAATGAATTATTGAAGAACTTTGTGTTTGGTGTATGTGGATGTAAAGGCGATTGGTCAATGGAAAATTTCATTGAAATAGAAATGGAAAAGATTCGCCAAACAGTAGGTGATAAGAAGGTTCTTTGTGCACTTAGTGGTGGTGTAGATTCATCCGTGGTTGCTGTTCTTATACACAAGGCAATTGGTGACCAACTTACTTGTATTTTCGTAGATCATGGTCTTCTTCGTAAAGGGGAAGCAGAAGGAGTAATGAAGACTTTCTCTGAAGGCTTCAACATGAATGTTATTAAAGTAGATGCAAAAGAGCGCTTTATGGCTAAATTAGAAGGTGTAAGTGACCCAGAACAAAAACGTAAAATTATAGGTAATGAATTTATCTATGTATTTGATGATGAAGCAGCAAAATTAGAAGGAATTGATTTCCTTGCACAAGGTACTCTTTATACAGATATTATTGAAAGTGGTACAGCTACAGCACAAACAATTAAATCACATCATAATGTTGGTGGACTTCCAGAAGACATGCAGTTCCAATTAATTGAGCCATTAAACACGCTATTTAAAGATGAAGTGCGTGCTTTAGGTACAGAGTTAGGAATTGCTGATGAGATCGTATGGAGACAACCATTCCCAGGACCAGGTCTTGGTATTCGTGTTCTTGGTGCTATTACGGAAGAAAAACTAGAAATTGTACGTGAGTCTGATGCAATTTTACGTGAAGAAGTTAAGAATGCAGGCCTAGAACGAGATATATGGCAATACTTCACGGTTCTACCTGATATTCGTAGTGTTGGTGTAATGGGCGATGCTCGTACGTATGACTATACAATTGGTATCCGTGCTGTAACATCTATCGATGGTATGACATCCGATTGGGCAAGAATACCATGGGATGTGCTAGAAAAAATCTCTACTAGAATTGTTAATGAGGTAGCACACATTAATAGAGTAGTATATGACATTACTAGTAAGCCACCTGCAACGATTGAGTGGGAATAAAATATACAATTCGATATCGTATAATTGTATAAAATAACTATAAAAACGAACGATTTTATTATTTTTGATAAAATCGTTCGTTTTTATATTGACGAATATTCGACATGCTGATAAACTAAGTTTGCAACAACATAGAAGTTTTACTCGTATAATATCAGGGAATAAGGCCTGAAAGTTTCTACCGAGCTACCGTAAATAGCTTGACTACGAGGCAAGTGTTTTAGAATAGGAATCTTGAACTCATTTTAATTTTTATTATTTTCTGAAAATTCCTTTCTATTTCATAAACCCTTAGTCAACGCTCCTGCACAGTAGGAGTGTTTTGTTTTAGTAGATATTAAAGCATGAATTGAGAGGGGAAATAAATATGAAGAAGTTTTTCAAATTTGAAGAACTAGGAACAAATTATCGTAAAGAAATAATGGGAGGTTTAACAACCTTTCTAGCTATGGCATATATTTTAGCTGTTAACCCAATTACTTTAACATTAAGTGATGTACCGGATTTACCAGATGCATTACGTATGGATTATGGATCAGTATTTGTTGCGACAGCATTAGCTGCAGCAGTAGGATCTTTAATCATGGGGTTATTTGCAAACTATCCAATTGCTTTAGCTCCTGGGTTGGGGTTAAATGCTTATTTTGCTTATACAGTAGTGTTAAGTGAAGGACATCCTTGGGAATATGCTTTAGGTGCTGTATTCATTTCAAGTGCGTTCTTCTTATTATTAACTATATCAGGGCTTCGCGAAAAGTTAATTAATGCTATCCCTGTTGAGTTAAAACTTGCAGTTGGTGCAGGTATTGGTTTATTTATCACTTTTATTGGATTGAAAAACTCAGAGATTATTGTTGATAACTCTGCTACATTGGTTGCTCTTGGTGATTTAACGAAACCAAGTACATTGCTTGCTATTTTCGGTATTATTATTACGCTTATCTTGATGGTGCGTGGAATCAAAGCTGGAGTATTCTTTGGAATGATTATTACTGCCATCGTTGGAATGATCTTTAATGTTATTGATACTCCATCTGGAGTTGTAAGTGCTATTCCAAGTGTTGAGCCAACATTCGGAGCTGTTTTCTCGGCTTTAGGTGATCCTGGGTTTTATACAAAAGGCATGGTAATAGCAGTACTGACATTCTTGTTTGTTGATTTCTTCGATAATGCAGGTACATTAGTAGCAGTAGCAAATCAAGCAGGACTAATGAAAGATAATAAGTTACCTAGAGCAGGTAAAGCTTTGATCTCTGATTCTATTGCTTCATTAATAGGTTCTGTTTTCGGAACATCAACAACAACTTCCTTTGTAGAATCTTCTGCAGGTGTTGCAGCAGGTGCGAGAACTGGATTGGCTGCAGTAGTTACAGCAATATGTTTCTTACTATCTTTATTCTTCTTCCCACTTTTGGAAGTAGTAACATCTGCGGTAACTACACCAGCTTTAGTTATTGTAGGGATATTGATGGTTGCTTCATTAGGTAAAATAGATTGGACTAAATTTGAGGTGGCTGCACCAGCATTCTTAACACTGATTACGATGCCACTTACTTACAGTATATCTACAGGAATAGCTGCTGGGTTTGTCTTCTACCCTATCACAATGATTGTTAAAGGAAAGGCAAAAGAAATTAACCCAATTATGTATGTATTCTTTGTAATCTTTGTTCTGTACTTTGTTTTCTTGCAATAATCCTTGATATAGTAAGGAGTCGCTAATTATGGCGACTCTTTTTTATTATTTTTTCGTTGACTTCTGATTTGGTCTCTAATAACATTAAATTATCTAGAAGTCTGTCGAAATGAGGAAACCATTATGTCGAATTTTCAAATAAAAAAGGCGCTTAATAATAATGTGCTAATTGGAGATCACCCTGCCTATGGAGAAGTAGTGTTAATAGGAAAAGGCATAGGTTTTAACCAGAAAGTCGGGAATATCATCGACTCAAGTGTTGGAGAAAAGCTATTTGTCCTAAAGGATGAAAAAGAACAAAGTAACTATTTAAAACTTCTTCCTCAAGTTGACAATGATTTACTAGAAGTAATAATTTCATCTATTGAGTTAATCAAGAATAAGACGAATGCAAAATTAAATGAACACATTCATGTTGCACTCACAGATCATATAATGTTTGCTGCTTCTAGAATAGCGAATGGACTTGTACTGAAAAATCCTTTTTTAATTGAAACGAAAGCGCTATATCCATTTGAATATAAAATAGCTGAAGAAGTAGTAGAATTAATTGGGGAACAGACAGGACTTAAACTCCCAGTAGGTGAAATCGGTTTCATTTCATTGCATATTCATAGTGCAATAATGAATAGAGATTTATCCAAGGTTAACCAGCATTCTCAGCTTGTAACGCATTTAGTCAATTTGATTGAAGATCAGTTGGAAACAGAAATTGACAAGGATAGTATTGATTATATGCGCCTAGTAAGACATTTGCGTTTTACAATTGAACGAGTGAATAATGGGGAAAAAGTGGAAGAACCGGAAAAAATAACTTTGTTATTGAAAAGTGAATATCCACTATGCTATAATCTTGCGTGGAAGCTCATAAAGGTTATGCAGCAAGTATTGAGAAAACCTGTTTTTGATGCAGAAGCAGTCTACTTGACTATGCATCTTCAGAGGTTACAGAAGAAAATTAAATAGTTATTATCTATTACGTGTTACTGATACGATCAGGCATGAGTGAAAGATGATTGAATTTAATGCCTAGGGATACGTTTCCCTAATGGTTACTTCAATCAAATTTTTGCTCATGCTTTTTTGTTGTTTTTTTATCTTAAATGATAACGTTTTATGAGCTGGAAAATGATTTAGGAGGAATATCAAAATGTTTAAAAAGATTTTTGGTGTTTTGCAAAAAGTAGGTAAAGCACTTATGTTGCCAGTTGCAATTCTTCCGGCAGCAGGTATCTTACTTGCATTTGGTAATGCGTTGCAAAATCCAACGCTTCTAGATATTGCACCATTTTTGAATAACGGTGGAGTAGAAATGGTCGCATCTGTTATGGAAGATGCGGGGAATATTATATTCGGTAACCTATCCTTGTTATTTGCTGTGGGGGTTGCTGTAGGTTTAGCTGGCGGTGAAGGTGTTGCCGGGTTAGCAGCTATTATTGGATACTTAATTATGAACGTTACTATGGGAACTGTTCTAGGAATTACTGCTGAAGATTTAGTAGGTAGTACAAAATATTCTTCTGTATTAGGTATTCCTACTCTTCAAACAGGTGTATTCGGTGGTATCATTGTTGGTATTATCGCGGCTACAATGTATAATAAATTCTTTGAAATTGAGTTACCAACATATTTAGGATTCTTTGCTGGTAAACGTTTTGTACCAATCGTTACAGCTGCAAGTGCTGTTATTTTAGGTTTAATAATGATTGTTATTTGGCCACCAATTCAACATGGTCTAAATGTATTCTCTGAAAACATGTTAGGGGCTAATTTAACATTATCAGCATTTATTTTCGGTTTAATTGAAAGATCATTAATTCCTTTTGGTCTACATCATATTTTCTATTCTCCTTTCTGGTTCGAGTTTGGTAGTTACACTACGAATGCTGGAACAATTGTTAAAGGTGACCAAGCTATCTTTATGAATCAAATTAAAGATGGAGTTCAAGATTTAACTGCAGGTACATTTATGACTGGTAAATTCCCATTCATGATGTTTGGATTACCTGCTGCTGCTCTTGCAATTTATCATGAAGCTCGTCCAGAGAAAAAAGCAGTTGTTGGTGGATTAATGGCTTCAGCAGCTTTAACTTCTTTCTTAACAGGTATTACAGAGCCATTAGAATTCTCATTCTTATTCGTAGCTCCTGTACTATTTGGTTTACATGCTGTTTTTGCAGGTCTATCTTTTATGACAATGCAATTATTAAATGTTAAAGTCGGTATGACATTCTCAGGTGGTTTAATCGATTATGTATTATTCGGTTTAATTAATCCGCAAACAAATGCGTGGATTATCATTCCTGTAGGTATAGTATTCGCTTTAATTTACTACTTCGGTTTCCGTTTTGCGATTCGCAAGTTTAATTTAAAAACACCTGGTAGAGAAGATGAAACAGAAGAAGATGAAAGTGCAGCTGGATCAACTAGCGATCTTCCTTACGATGTTTTAGAAGC
>Ga0180215_1006119_pt1 | contig 10034 bp, 14 predicted proteins | sample eDN3rd37CBELigBY_FD_128871 | JGI IMG/M metagenome (GOLD analysis project Ga0180215, IMG submission 128871) | Enriched backyard soil microbial communities from Emeryville, California, USA - eDNA 3rd pass 37_C BE-Lig BY (version 2) (version 2) | ecosystem: Environmental > Terrestrial > Soil >...
CGCGACGACGGCCGCGCGCGGCAGGGAGACGGCCCCGAGGGCGTACCCTTGCAGTGCATGTAGATGAGGAAGCGGAACGGGCAATCAATCTTGGGGATGTACTTGCAAACGCAGTGGATCTGGCGGTACCAGCACGTGGCGCAGTAGTCCGGCCCGTTCAGCAGGGCTCGCCGCACGATTAGGTGGTTACTCACCACCAGCGCTTCGCGCTCCGCCTCGCTCAGGCTGGCCAGCCCGGCTCTGCCGGAAGAGATGCACATAGAAATTCAGCACAAGCGCGTGAGCTGGCGAAGCTGAGTACCTTAAGCTACCGGAGCATGTGCGTACTCGTAGTTATCGGACCCATTGTAGTGCTCGCGCAGTCGGGCCGTCATGGCGGCCCGTACGTCGCGGGTCGTCATTTTCCTACCACCTCTCAAGGACCAGTGTGCACCCCACGTCCGGACGTTGTATGCCTGTTCCGTGGGCCGACAGTAGGGAAACTACACGAATCCGGGGTCGGTTTGTGCTTCACTGCGTCAGGTGCGGCCCCAGCTGTCCAAGTGAACGACCTAGCGTATGGGCTCATCTACAGCATCTCCTTCATCTCTTTTTAATCTGCCGTTTCTTGCCTCTCTGTCGTCTAAGTCCTTCAGCAGCTCCTCCTTTGCTCCACTTCCTCGTCTCTTCCTCGTCCTCGTCCGTGTCCTCGTCACTCGTCCTCGTCACTCGTCCTCGTCCCTGTAGAACCGCGCCCAACTTTGGCGCGGTTCTACCCGATTCTGCCGGGGTTGAATAAGGTTGACAGGAGCAGATCGGGTGATCGACAGGGGAAGGTGAGGCGGCGGCGGACGAGGACGAGGTCGAGGTCGAGGTCGAGGTCGAGGTCGAGGACGCGGAGAAGGAGCACGAGGACAACCAGGAGAAGGGAAAACGGACAAAAGAGGATGAGAAAGGCACCAAGGGAAACGGACACTAAAGATGGTGATTGCCCCACACGAAGACAATTGCCGGCCAGGCTCGATGAACGACGAGCTTTGAATTCACGGGGTTGGGACTGGACGGAGCCGGCCGGGGTCGCCGGGGGACAGTTCGGGGTAGCAGCTAGCGGCAAAGGCTTGGACGGCGAACGGCGATCACGGAGGCGCAGTCTGTGAGCTCGTGACCAACTCAAACCGACGCGAGTCATTTCTTTTCCTAACTCTCTTGTTTTTGGCACAGGGACGCAAAGATGGCGACCGGCAAGATCGCTTTCGCGGCGGCCGCCGCCGCGGGCGTCGTCGCCACCGCGGCGGCGTGGAACGTGGGCGTGGGCAGCCGCAGCATCATCCCGCTCGTGAATGGCCGCAACGACTTTTGGGCGCAGCCGCCGGACGAGGACGCCGACTGGCCCGGCACGCTCGTCGTGGATTGGGACGTCGGCCGCATTTCGGTCGGCAACGGCGACACCCAAAGCGTACGCCCGTCGTGTTAAAAGCGGAAGGAGACAGACACAAAGCGCTGAGGCATAAAGCTATGTCTTCCCAACATGGCTTAATATTCGCGGCCTCACAGCACTGGGTCCGCGACGACATTCGTACCTACGCGGCCGCCGTTGAGGACGACGGCGGCGTGATCGCGCTCTTCTCCACCACCGAAGGTGCGCTCCCTGCCCAGACCAACTAGCCGCCACGAGGCTGGGGCGGGATCTAACATGCACTCATCGTTCGTAGCGTTTCTTGGCGCCATCCAAATAGTATACATGCTCTTCGAGCCCGACATTGCGGTGTACAAGGAGCGCGTGCAGGAGCGGATCGGCGACGAGCTGTTCAACCGCCTGCGCTTCTTCGTTCACGGCCAGCACAACCACGAAGGTAGCTAGTGCGACGCCCTTCGCCTCAACTTTTAGCCGATCAAAACACCATCTTACTGCCCTGTGTCATCCGCTGCTGTTTAACCCACTAGGTCCCGACACCTCCGGTCTGGGCGGCCCCGTCAATCGCGACTACTTTGACTTTATGTTTGAGCAAATGGTGGACGCCACGGTGGATGCCCTCAACTCGCGCGAGCCGGCCGAACTTTCGTTTGGCGAGGCCGAACACGCCTTTGGTCTTGGCGACCGCCGCGACCCGCTCATCTTTGACCGCACCGTCCACATCCTGCGCGCCCATCCGGCTGGCAACACCACCGCCCCACCGATCATGACCCTGGTGCAGTGGGGCATGCACCCCGAAATCACGCTGGGCTTCCAGCCGACGGTGCCCGACGAGGACTGCATCGCCCTGGGCCGCGAGCCCGGCTGCAGCGCTCGTGGCCAGTTCTTCACCGGCGACTACCCGGGCAACTTCCGCCGCGTCCTGCAGCAGCTCGACGGCAGCCGCGAGGTTCTCTACTTCAACGGCGCCATCGGCTCCCAAATCGGCAACCACGGGCCCGTGTGGGAGGTTTCGGATGAGTACCCCGTTGAGGGTGCGCACCGCGTGAGGTTTATAAGGTTGCACTCGCGGGGCCGGATGAGCGCTGACCCGAAACATAGCACCCCCTCGCCTTTGGTGTTCTTCGTCAGGCGATGGCTCCGAAATGCCGCCGGGCGCGGTCGAGGTGCCAAACAACTTCCGCGCCGCTTTCCTTATCGGCCAGCAGCTTGCCATCCGTGTGGCCGATACGCCCACGCCGAACCGCATCTCTTCCGGCGTATTCGAGTACCGTACCAGCCACGGCTACTCGCGCATGACCAACCCGCTCTTTAAGATTGGTGCGTTGGGCGGGAAGTCGAAACGAAGCATTCACTTGCCTAATTTAGTACCAGCATTGTCACTCGAGCTTTTACGTGGGCAGGCCTATGCCCGGCGGTGATCCGGCCGGACGACCGCCCGCTGGCGCTGGGCTACTCGCTGCGCCGCATGTACGAGTGCACCGAACCGGCGACGGACAGCACCTGCGTCTTTGACAACTACCAGTGCAACAACACCCGCGTGCCACAGCGCGTCGGTACGACTTGGTGCGGCTATGCGGAACGTGTATCATAGGCGGTCCATGGCTCATGAAGGCCACTTTCATGCGATCGTGTAGTGTGTCGCATTTCCAGGCGAGTTTGCCCGTCTGATGATCTCGTACCTGCGCCTGGGCGCACTTCGCTTTGTCACCCTGCCGGGCGAGTTCTCGCCGGAGCTGGTCATTGGCGTGCCGCGCGACTTTGACGATCCCGAGAGCGTGCCAAAGTACTTTGAGCGGCCGGACCTGCACCCGACCGGCGCTGACTTTGTCCTGCCGGGTACGACGCAGGGAGCGCGCAGCGCGGAATGCAGTGCCTCGAGCGAGCTAATGTTGGTTAATGGCCAGCGGGTGGGACGCCTCCGGTCTGGTGAATAGGCACGGTCTTCCACATGCTCAACTGCACCGCGGCCGAACCGTGCTTCGCCCTCGGTCTCACCGGCGATGAGATGGGCTATGTGCTGCCGATCTGCGACTGGCGCCTGTCGTGCCTAGGCACCGACGAGGAGTGCCTAGAGGACCACAACAAGGGCGCGATGACCTACCCCGACTCCATGTCCGGTAGGTTTCGATGCAGAATGCGGCGGATATTGGGAGGCGTCGCTGACACAGGGCCGATCCGCATCGCGGCCATTCTGGATGCGATCGAACAGGCGAGGCGTGCAACGAGATTATCAAGGACGTGGAGGGCCATCGCCGGGACTTGGAGGACCAGTACGGTGCGGAGACTGCAAACCGCGTCATCAACGCGTGCCTCTACGGCCAGGTCACCTACGACGACCACGAACATTACGAGGAGACGAACGTACGTTGCCGTAGGCCTTTGTACTGCTTGGACTGCATTAACAATTACTAACACGCCGCGCCTGTTCTCATGGATGCGTCACACGGGATCGCATGAACGACCTGCAGAGCGGAGGTGCGTTTGGCACCGCGATTCACTTCTCATAGCAATGAATGCCGCGCAACGCATGCTAACGTGTTTGGATGGTCTGGCGTTTTATGTCCTGCTCTACCAGGCTGGAACGGCGCACAGGACTACCTGAACGCGCTGGGTGAGCTGATGGGCGTGGCCGTGGGCGGCCGCTACCAGCTTGAGCAGTAATCATTCGTTGTTATTGTTGTTTGTTTTGGATTGCATCAATGCTATTGTCCGTCGATTTGCGGTTTCTTGGCGGCCTGGTTTGTCGCCTTCCCTTCGGTTGCACCATAAACATTTCCTCTTATAGATGTCTGTCTGCCGTGCGCTTAGCCGCGCCCGCCTGATGGCATGACGACCGCGGCGCCGTCCAGCGCGAGCAGCTCAGCGCCGCTGTCCGTGGTTGAGGTTAAGCTGTAGCCATCGGCGCAGATGCTGAGCGATGCGGTCGACGGAGCTTTCTCTTGGCTGGCCCGCCACGTCTTTGACGAGGTCCCGGACACGCGGCGCCAGCTGCTCGACCGACACTTGGAGTGCGCGGAATGTATGCAACGTTCTACGACTACGCGTGAAAGCGTCGGCGGCCCAGGTCAACGCTTGCACCGGTGCCGCATGGTGGTGGCTTACTGGCCGTTCGCCGACTACATAGAGACTACGCCAATACCACCGAAAAGGCAGAGTTCGAAGCGTGGCGCGCATGATACGCCAAGCTGATGGACCAGCTCCAGCTTCTTGTGGACGATTGAAAGCCGCAAGCATTTAGCGCTAGGCATACGTCAGACCTTACCATGTCGTTGCGTCCGTACGTATGCGATGTGCACACAAAGATTACCAACTGTTATACGCAACACCTAGGCGCTGAACAATAAAACTGAACCTAAGCATCCCAGCGCGCGCATCTGTGTTCATAAACGTTGTAGGCTCATTTCCGTACGCTCAACCCTATTGCCTCTATTGGTAGCGCCTTGAAGTAGGCTTAGTACTACTTGCCGACGTGTCCTTTTCTGTCTGTGGATCGAATCACAACATTCGTCGCGCCAAAAAAACTTTTCGCGCCAAAAAACACGAGGCGTCACGCGACGCGGTACGCGACAGCGACGCCGACGCCGGTGCCCGCTGCCCGCGACCACGCTAACCGCCCACGCATATACATACACGCGCACGACGGGCACGATCACGACGGACAGAGCCTCTCATCGATCCGCAGATGGCGGCCAAGGCATGGATGCTTGCCCTGACCGCGTCCGCGGTCGTCCTGGCGGCGGCCGTCGCGGGCGCCGCGGCGTGGAACGTCGGCGCGAGCAGCCGCACGATTTTGCCGCCCGTCAACGGCAGCACCGACTTTTGGACGCCCGTGCCCGACAACGATGCCCACTCGCCCGGCACGCTCGTGCTCGAGTGGGACTTTGGTCGAATCTCGGTCGGCAACGGCGACCTCACCAGCCACTGGGTCCGCGACGACATCCGCACGTACGCCGCCGCCATTGAGGACGACAATGGCACCATCATCATCTTTTCCTCCACTGAAGGTGCGCCCGAGCCGCCGCCGCACGGGCGAGGGGCCCACAGCATTGCCCCGTCTCCGCGCCTCGCTAACTGATTGTTGCCATCCGGCCGAGCGTCGTGCGGTCTCAGTGTACATGCTGTTTAACCCGGACCTGGACGACTACGAGCGCCGCGTGGTCGGCCTCGTCGGTCCGGAGCTAGGCGCCCGCCTCCGCTTCATCCCGCAGGGCCAGCATAACCACGAGGGCCCCGACACCAGCGGCCTCGGCGGGCCCGTCAACCGCGAGTACTTTGAGTACCTGCTTAACACCATGGCCGAGGTCGCCGTGGAGGCCATCAACCGCCGCGAACCGGCGCAGATCTCGTTCGGCCAAGTCGCTCACAGCTTCGGCGTCGGCGATGGCCGCGACCCTCTCATCTGGGACAAGACGGTGCGCATTCTGCGCGCGCACCGGGTCGGTGACCCCACCGGCACGCCCATCGTCACGTTTGCGCTGTGGAATATGCACCCCGAGGTCACGCTCGGCTACTCGCCGGTCGTGCCAGACGAGGACTGCGTCGCGCTCGGCCGCGAGCCCGGCTGCTCGGCGCGTGGCCAGTACTTCTCCGGCGACTTTCCGGGCATCTTTGCCCGCGTGCTCAAGGAGTTGCAGGGAGGCGGCGAGGTGCTCTATTTGAACTCGGCCATCGGCTCCCAGATCGGCCCGCGCGGCCCGGTGTGGGAGGCGTCCCCGGACTGTCCGATCGAGGGCGACGGCTCAACGTTGCCGCCGGGCTGCACCGCGGTGGACAAGAGCTTCCGCAAGGCGTTCCTCATCGGTCAGCAGCTAGCGATTGCAGTGGCCAACACGCCTACGCCCAATGTCATGCCGAGCTCCGCCTTTGACTACCGTGAGACGTACGGTTACTCGCGCATCACCAACCCGCTGTTCAAGATTGGCCTGTGCCCGGCGTACGTCCGGCCGGACGACCGGCCGCTTATCATCGGCTACAACCTGCGCGACCTCTTCGTATGCGACGGCGAGCCGAGTGACGCGACGTGCGTCTCGGACGAGTACCGATGTGACGGCACCACCGTGCCGCAGCGTCACGGCCAGTTCGCGCGCGTGGACGTGCGCTACGTGCGCATGGGCCAGGTGCAGTTCGTGACGATGCCCGGCGAGTTCTCACCGGAGCTGTCGATCGGCGTGCCGACCGACTTTGACACGCCCGAGGGCGCCACCAAATACTTCAACCGGCCGGACGTGCACTACACCGGCCCCGACTTTGTCATCCCGGGCACCATCCATGAGATGCTCAACTGCTCGGCAGCGCAGCCGTGCTGGTCGCTCGGCCTGACCGTGGACGAGATGGGCTACGTGCTGCCGATTGTCGACTTTTGGTGCTCGTGCCTCGGCACGGAGGAGGAGTGCCACGACGACTACCTGAAGGGCGCGACCGAGCACGACGGTGCCATGTCCGCTTCGGACTGCGAGCTCGTGGTGCAGGACATCCCCGCGGCGGAGCAGCGCTACACCGACCTGTACGGCGCGGCCACCGCCCAGCGCGTCATCCAGGCGTGCCTGTACGGCCAGCTGGTGCACGAAGACTCGCAGCACTACGAGGAGAGCGTGAGCGGCGGCTGGAACGGCGCCGACGACTACTTCAAGGCGCTCAGCCAGATGCTGAACGTGCCCATCTCGGGCCGCTACCAGCGCGAGTAACGGCGTCCGCTAATATTGGTTGTTCCATTTTTCCCCACGAGCGTTGGGGTTGTGCCCTATCACCTGTGCCTTCCCCTTCTTTTTCATTTTTTTGCCGCTGCAGAGCAGTAGCGTGGTGCAGGATGTGTACGATGTTGTGACAACGACAGCGTGTTCGTGACAACAATACAATGCAGCTGTGCATCGGGCTATACAACAACGAGGAGGATGGGCTATACAACAAAGACCTGGACCGTTAGTAACTGAGTCTTTACATCGATGCGCTTTACAGCTACCACGACGGGTTCCAGAGCGAGCCGTCGGCCGGCACCATCTGGCCGGTGGTTAGCAGGATAAGGTCCACCAGCCACCAGACGCCGATGCCGCCGAGGGTAAGCAGCTTGGCGGCGCCCATGCAGTTCCACTGGAGACACAGGCGGTCGACGCCGAGCACGCCGAGGAACAGCGAGAGGAGCAGAACCGTCAGGTAACTGTAGCCGCCATACCTGAGCCCGCTCTCGAGCGGCGGGAACGAGCGAAATGTCCCGGCGTGAGCGTACTGCGGATCCCACTGTCTCCTGCACACGTTCGGCGGCGGCAGGCGTACTTGATGCAGGGCACGTTGTCGACGTAGTAGAGCCGGTCCCCGGCACACGACACGTTGGGGGCGACGCGGCAGAGCGCCGACGTGGTCCCGGGTTGCGTTCCCGGCGTGTTGGTCCACTGCCGGCAGCCGGCGGCCAGCGCTTCCGGCGGCAGGCCCGCGTACTCGGCGTCCGTCATTTCCGAGTAGTCGTACAGCGTGCACGACAGAAACTCAGCCGGCCTATTATAGGCCCACGCCTGGACTCCGCTTGTTTACGTATTAGCGCCGGGCGCGAGCTGCCAGAGATGCAAAGATCTCCCCAGAGCCATGCATACAGCGCGGTGCAGGCAATGACGGGGGTGTTGGGATCGTAGACGACGGTGGCGTTGCAGGTGCCGTTGCCCTCGCTGCCGTCTAGCGGGCAGTAGGGCACCTCATCGCCCGGCGCAAAGGGCGGTTCCCGGCTGACGGCTGCGGCACCTGTTTGGAGCGCGTAGGCCGGCACAGTCGCAAAGGCCCACGTTGGCACGGTGTTGGCTAGCGGTATGTCCGCCATGTCGGGGTGCAGGTGAGGCAGATGGCGCCCGTCGGCGTTCGGTAGTGCGGCGTCCAGCGGCGGCTCCGGCGTCGCGTCGGCGGCCGCAGCCGCGTTTGGCGCCAATTCTCCAACTGTACTCTGCCTAGCTCGAAGTTCCAATCTTGGCAGAATTGCGGCAGAATTTCGGCAGAATTGTGGCTGAAAAAGGAGAATTAGCGCGATTTCAATGCGGATTTTTGGGCCGTTTTTCTGGGTTTTGGGCTGTTTTTGTGGATTTTTGCAGGGTTTTCCAAACTTCATATCCAACGTTTTCTTTCAGCTGACGTACGTTGTCCCTCCTCCTCTCTCCCCTCCCCCTTCCTCCTCCTCCTCCACGCTCCACGCTCCACGATGCTAGGGAGAGAAGGCTGACATGCGCATGCTTGAGTGCTTTTCGGGCGGCCTCTGTTTTCTTTGTCGCCGTCGTCGCAGTCTGCAGCAGCGGCGGCGGCCGGCGTTTCATCACAAGCGGACGTCAGCGGCTCAACGGACGCGGAAGAGGACGCGGACGAAGACACGACGGCACTCGCCGCGTACTGCTCCATTCGCGTGCAGCAAGCTGTTGGTGAACGGGTCGCAGCCTGCTGGAAAGCCTCTTGCTGTATGCGGCTCATCCTCGAGTTGCTGCCGGTGCCGCCGGTTTGCCTCGGCTAACGCGTACCGGTGTCGGCCTGGCGAGGGCGTGCTGCGCGGCACACAGAGGTGGGAGCCGCTGCTGCAACAGCAGCTGGCAGCTCGGGCACCGCCACCATGCCGCTCGAAGCGACGCTTATCTGCATCGACAACTCGGAATGGATGCGCAACGGCGACTACTTGCCTTCGCGCTCCGAGGCACAGGCGGACGCGGTGAACCTTATCTGCAGCGCCAAGACCGGCCAGAACTCGGAGAACACGGTCGGCCTCATGACCACCGCGGGGGTGCAGTACGTGCCGCGCGCTCGGGCATAAGCAGGCCTGGGCCGTAGTCTAACTAGAGTCCCATTCAGCGACGTTTCGAAGTTCGGCCTTTGGCAGCCCTGAGGTGCTGGTGACGCTCACGCCCGAGATGGGCAAGGTACTGACGGCGCTTACGCAAGTGCACCTCAAGGGCCGCTGCCACTTTGTGAACGCCGTCCAAGTTGGCCAGCTGGCACTCAAGCACCGACAGAACAAGAGCCAGCGGCAGCGCTTGGTTATCTTTGTGGGCAGCCCGCTGGAGGAAGATGAGCGCACGCTGGTGCGGCTGGGCAAGCGGCTCAAGAAGAACAGCGTCGCCGTCGACGTCATCAACTTTGGCGAGCTGAACGAGAATGTCGCGCGGCTTGAGGCTTTTGTCGGTGCCGTCGACAGCAACGGCAACAGGTTCGCTCGTGCGCGATGCGGGGCGCAAGAAAAGTTCGGGTGGCAACTCACCGCTGGGGTGGCCACGTTGGGTCCGCGCCAACGATGCACAGCCACCTTGTCAACATCCCGCCGGGGCCGCACATTCTGTCGGACATTCTGATTTCGTCGCCGGTTGTGGCGAGCGAGGACGGCGGCACGCCGGCGAACGTGACGCGCACCGGCCCCGGCGGCAGCTTTGAGTTTGTGGACGCCAACCTGGACCCGGAGTTGGCCATGGCAATCCGCATCTCCATGGAGGAGGAGCGGCAGCGCCAGGAGCGCGCAGCGGCTGAGGCCGCGGCCGCGGTCGGGGTATGTGATCTGGTTCTTGTCGACGCTGTCGTTGGCTGTGTCGGCTCACCTCAAGAAACCTGCGATGAGATGCGTTCGCCCGCGCGTTTTCAGCAATCCGGCACGCCGCAGACCTCGACGACCGCGCCGCTCGTGCCG
>Ga0180215_1006120_pt1 | contig 10032 bp, 7 predicted proteins | sample eDN3rd37CBELigBY_FD_128871 | JGI IMG/M metagenome (GOLD analysis project Ga0180215, IMG submission 128871) | Enriched backyard soil microbial communities from Emeryville, California, USA - eDNA 3rd pass 37_C BE-Lig BY (version 2) (version 2) | ecosystem: Environmental > Terrestrial > Soil >...
GAGGTACGGGTTGCCCGAGGCATCCGGCGCGCGGAACTCGATGCGCTTGGCCTTGGGGTTCGTGCCCGTGATGGGGATGCGGATGGCCGCCGAGCGGTTGCCCGCCGAGTAGACGAGATTGACGGGGGCCTCGAAGCCCGGCACGAGGCGGTGGTACGAGTTCACCGTCGGGTTCGTGAAGGCGAGGATCGCCGGGGCGTGCTTGAGGATGCCGCCGATGTACCAGCGCGCGATGTCGGACAGGCCGCCGTAGCCGGCCTCGTCGTAGAACAGCGGCTTGCCCTCGTTCCAGAGCGACTGGTGGGTGTGCATGCCCGAGCCGTTGTCGCCGAAGAGCGGCTTGGGCATGAACGTCGCGGTCTTGCCCCACTCGTTCGCCGTGTTCTTGACGATGTACTTGAACTTCAGGATGTCGTCGGCGGCGTGCACCATCGTGTCGAACTTGTAGTTGATCTCGCCCTGGCCGGCGGTGCCGACCTCGTGGTGCGAGCGCTCGACCTCGAGGCCGGCCTCGATGAGCTTCAGCACGATGTCGTCGCGCAGGTCGGCGTGCTGGTCGACGGGGGAGACGGGGAAGTAGCCGCCCTTGTACGCCGTCTTGTTGGCGAGGTTGCCGCCGTCCTCCTCACGACCCGAGTTCCATGCGCCCTCGCTGGAGTCGACCGAGTAGAAGCTCGAGTGCTGGTTCACCTCGTAGCGCACGTCGTCGAAGATGTAGAACTCGGCCTCGGGGGCGAAGTACGCGGTGTCGGCGATGCCGGTCGAGGCGAGGTACTTCTCGGCCTTCTTCGCGACCTGGCGCGGGTCCTTGCCGTAGATCTCGCCGTTGCGCGGGTTGTAGATGTCGAAGACCATGATGAGCGTGCGCTCGGCCCGGAACGGGTCGATGTACGCGGTCGAGACGTCGGGGATCAGCTGCATGTCCGACTCGTGGATCGACGCGAACCCGCGGATCGAGGAGCCGTCGAAGAGCTGGCCGACGGTGAAGAACTCCTCGTCGACGGTCGACGCCGGGATGTTGAAGTGCTGCTGCACGCCCGGGAGGTCGGTGAAGCGGATGTCGAGGAACTTGACATCCGTCTCCTTGATGAACTTGAGCACTTCAGACGAATCACTGAACATGTGTCGGAATCTCCAAGAGGGGGCGGGTGGGGCCGGACGAACGTCGAAAGCCGTACCCGACGCTAGCGAGCCGCCGTTTCCCGACCGTGACGCGAATGTTTCGGCCATGTTACGTGCAGGTCGGCTCGGTAGACTCGTCTGGTGCCTGACGCGAAGCCCCGTACCTTCGGCGATCTCGAACCCAGCCGGTGGCCGGGGGAGCGGCTCGGTCTTCCCGACACCGGACCGGGTTCGGTCGCCCGCGCCGGTCGCCGGGTCGCGGCGATCCTCATCGACTGGGCGGCGGCCACGGTCATCGCGCTGCTCTTCGCGCCGTACAGCACGGTACTGCACTCCTGGATCACGCTCGGCATCTTCGCGCTCATGCAGGTGCTCTTCATCCCGACGATCGGCGGCAGCGTCGGCCACCGCCTCCTCGGGATGCGCGTCGTGCCCCTCACGGGCGGCTGGGTGGGTCCGTGGCGCCCGATCGTGCGCACGCTGCTGCTCGTCATCGTGATCCCCGCGATCGTGTGGGACTCCGACCAGCGCGGCTTCCACGACAAGGTCGCCGGCACGGTGCTGCTGCGTTCGTAGGTGCGCCGGGCGGGGACCGGCGCACACTGAGACATGCGAACGCGGCATCCGCCGATGACGGATGCCGCGTGCAGGTGGTGCGGGTCAGCGCATCTTGCCGCGCTGCGGGCGCACCTTCATGGGATCGATGCCCTTCGGGATGGGCAGTGCGGTCTGGAGCGAGTTGAGGCGGTTGGACACCGCGAGCACTTCGGGCTTGGTCAGGGTGCGCTTGGTCTTGCGCATCGTGGCGGCGAGTCGGTGCAGCTCGACGGCGCCCTCCTCGTGGCCGACGGCGATGAGCGTGATCGGCACGTTCGGCAGCACGCGGGTCACCTTGCGCTTCTCGTCGTCGAGCATGCGCTGCGTGCGCGAGACCGGCCCCTCGCTGATGAGCACCACGCCGCCGCGGCCGACCGCGCGGTACACGGCGTCCTGCGTCTTGCCGTTCACCGCGACCGGCATCTCGTTGCCGACCCAGCCGCCGCGCAGGCCGCTGCGCAGGACCGCGCCCACCGCGCCCGGCTGCCCGTCGATCTGCGAGTACGCCGCACGCTCGGCACGACGGCCCAGGATGACGAGGGCCAGCAGGATGCCGGCCAGCACGCCGGCGACGATCCAGAGCGCGATCGTGAAGCCGTTGCCCTCGCCGAGCCAGAGCGCCAGGCCGAGGCCCACGAGCACGGGCGCGAGGAAGCCGAGCAGCATGAGCCACTGCGCGCTCGAGTCGTAGCGGCGGGTCATCTGGAAGACCTGCCACATCTGCTTCATGCGGCCGGGCTCCTTCGGAGCGGACGGCGTGTCCTTCGTGCGTGCCATGGACTCAAGGATACCGGCGGCCGGAGCCGCCCCCGACCGCGTTCACCGTGGGCGGAGGCGGCATCCGGTGGACTCAGCCCACCGCCTGCGCGAAGCCGAGCGAGGCGTCGGCGAGGTGCGCGAGGTCGGGCGGCAGCTCACGGCCCTTCGCCTGCATCGATTGCGCCCACAGGCGGCCCGCCCGGTACGACGAGCGCACGAGCGGACCCGCGAGCACGCCGAGGAATCCGATCTCCTCGGCCTCGTGCTTGAGCTCGACGAACTCCTCGGGGTGCACCCAGCGGTCGACGGGCAGGTGCCGCGGGCTGGGTCGCAGGTACTGCGTGATCGTGATGATGTCGGTGCCGGCGTCGTGCAGGTCGTGCAGCGCCTGCGAGATCTCGGCCCGCTCCTCGCCCATGCCGAGGATCAGGTTCGACTTGGTGATGAGGCCCGCGTCGCGGCCCTGCGTGATCACGTCGAGCGACCGCTCGTAGCGGAACGCCGGGCGGATGCGCTTGAAGATGCGCGGCACCGTCTCGACGTTGTGCGCGAACACCTCGGGCCGTGCGGAGAAGACCTCGCCGAGCAGCTCGGGCTTGCCCGAGAAGTCGGGGACGAGGATCTCGACGCCCGTGCCGGGCGACTGCCGGTGGATCTCGCGGATCGTCTCGGCGTACAGCCAAGCGCCCTCGTCGGGGAGGTCGTCGCGCGCGACGCCGGTCACGGTGGAGTAGCGCAGCTGCATGCGGACGACCGACTCCGCGACCCGTCGCGGCTCGTCGACGTCGTAGTCGGCGGGCTTGCCGGTGTCGATCTGGCAGAAGTCGCACCGGCGCGTGCACTGCGAGCCGCCGATGAGGAAGGTCGCCTCCCGGTCCTCCCAGCACTCGTAGATGTTCGGGCAGCCGGCCTCCTGGCAGACCGTGTGCAGCTCCTCGCTCTTCACGAGCTGGTGCAACTGGCGGTACTCGGGCCCCATCTTCGCCCGGGTCTTGATCCACTCGGGCTTTCGTTCGATGGGCGTCTGGGCGTTGCGGACCTCGAGGCGCAGCATCCGGCGCCCCTCGGGTGCGGTGCTCATGCGGCGACCGCCGCCTCGGCCTCGGCGAGGAATCGACGGGTGATGGCGGCGACCAGGTCTTCGGGGGTCACGACGCGGCCGAGCTCACGAGTGATGGTGGTGACGCCGGCGTCTCGGATGCCGCAGGCCACGATCTTCTCGTAGGGCTCCAGCGAGTTCGAGCAGTTGAGCGCGAACCCGTGCATGGTCACCCCGTCGGCGACGCGGATGCCGATGGCGGCGATCTTGTTCTCGTGGCCGGGTTCGCCGACCCAGACACCCGATCGGCCCTCGACGCGACGGCCCTCGACGCCGAGCTCGTCGAGCACGTCGATGAGGATGCCCTCGAGCCGGCGCACGTAGCCGACCACGTCGACCGGCTCGGCGAGCCGCAGGATCGGGTAGCCCACGAGCTGACCCGGTCCGTGCCAAGTGATCTTGCCGCCGCGGTCGACGTCGATGACGGGGGTGCCGTCGGTCGGCCGCTCATCGGGCGCGGTGCGCTTGCCGGCGGTGTAGACGGAGGGGTGTTCCAGGAGGATGACGGTGTCGGGGCGTTCGCCCGCGACGACCGCGCGATGGACGGCGCGCTGAAGGTCGAGACCCTCGATGTACGGCACGGAGTTGGCGCTTAGCCCCGCGACGACGAAGTCGAGCATCAGCCCAGTCTAGGGGGCCGGATGCCGCGACCCGTCCTCCCCACGAGCGGGCCCCTCACGGCGGCGGCACGTCGCTGCCGGAGGCCGTCGCCCGCGTCGCCGGGCTGCGCATCCTGTGGGGATGAGCCGTCGTTCCCGCCGTGAGCGCCCCGCTGAGCCAGGGTCGGCGACGGTCGGTCGCGAGGTGCCGGCATCGCCCGACGGGCGGCTTGCGGGTTACCGCCTGATCCGCCGGATCGCGGAGGGCGATCGGGCCGACGTCTTCCTGGCGGCGGCCCCTCGCCCGGCCGTGGCAGCCGAGTCGCAGACGGTCGCGCCCGCGCTGGTGGTCGTCCGGGTCTACGGCGTCGAGGCCGACGATGCCGCGATCATGCGCGAGCTCGAGGCGATGTCGACGGATGCCTCGGGCGCCCTGCCGCGCCTGCACGACGTGACCACGCTGCCCGACGGCCGCTGCTGCGTGGTGGTCGAGCGGCTGGGTGGCGGCTCGCTCGCGCGGATCCTCGCGAGCCGCGCGCTGAGCCCGGGTGAGGCGGTGACGATCCTCGCGCCCATCGTCGTGGCGATCGACGAGCTGGCTCGGCACGGGTTCGTGCACACCCGGCTCGCGTCGAGCGACGTGCTCTTCGACGACGACGGACGCCCACGCCTGATCGGCCTGGGCGCCGTGCGACACCTGCCCGATGGCGGGGCCGAGCGCACGGCGCTGCGGCGGCTCTCGCACGAACGCCTGGCCGAGCTGGTCGAGGACGTCGTCGCGTCGGTCGTGCCGTCGACCGCGCTGTCCGGCGCGGTCGAGCTGGTGCGGTCTCGGCTCGCCGAACGGCCCTTCACGCCATGCGAGCCCGAACTCGAGCGCCTCCTCTTCGAGCTCGCATCCCCCGAGCCGGTGAAGCACCTCGACGCGACGATACCCGCACGCCGGGTGCCCGCCCGGATCGGGTCTTCGTCGCCCCCGGTCGACCAGCGGGGGCCGTCGACGGCGCCCGCTCCGGTCCCGGGGAGCGGCGCGGTTGCCCGGTGGCTCGCGCTCATGCAGGCGCCCGAAGGCGTCGTCGACCAGCTCGCGGCGGCGGCCGACATCGACCGCGTGTCCGTCGTCAGGGGTCGTCTCGCGGCGCTGCTCCGGTCGCGCGGTCGAGCGCTGACCGTCGGGGGCCTGATCGGCGGAGCCGTGCTCGTGCTGCTGCTGACCCTGGTGCCGCCCGCCACGGCGGGTGACGAACTCCCGGTGGCGACGTCGGCGCCCGCCTCGGATCCGTCGGGCACGTCGGAGCCCGACGCACGTGCGACGGGACCCGACCCCTCCGATCCGTCGGGGCTGATCGCGGCGAACACCCCGGCCGAAGGCGGCCCTGGCGCCGCGCCGCCCGACGATCCGATCGCGGCCGCGCGCGACCTCCTCGCCCGGCGCGCGTCGTGCTTCGCGCTGCTCGACCTCGAGTGCCTGGGCAGCGTGGCGCAACCGGGTTCGCCGATCGAGGCATCCGACCGCATCGCCCTCGCCGCCGCGCTCGACGGTGGGGCGGCGCTCGAGACGGCGTTCGACCCCGCCACGGTCGAGCTCGTCGCCGAGATGGGAGGGGCGGTGCTCGTGCGCGCCCGGCTCGACCCGGAACGCGAACCGGCCTCGCTCCTCATGGTGAGGGGCGAGGCCGGTTGGCGCTTGCGCGAGATGTTCGACTAGATGCCGAGCGACGACTCGAAGTCGCCCTCCTCGAGGCGCTCCTTGACCGCGGTCAGGAAGCGGGCCGCGTCGGCGCCGTCGATGATGCGGTGGTCGTACGAGAGAGCGAGGTACACCATCGAGCGGATCGCGATCGCGTCCTCACCGTCCTGCTTCACGACGACCGGGCGCTTCACCACGATGCCGGTGCCGAGGATGGCCGACTGGGGCAGGAACACGACGGGGGTGTCGAACAGCGCGCCGCGCGAGCCCGTGTTGGTCAGCGTGAACGTGCCGCCCGAGAGCTCGTCGGGCTTCAGCTGGTTGTTGCGCGTGCGGTCGGCCAGATCGGCGATCTGCGCGGCCAGCTGGGCGATGCTCAGCTCGCCCGCGTCGCGGATGACCGGCGTGAGCAGGCCGCGCTCGGTGTCCACCGCGATGCTCATGTTCTCGCTGGGCGGGTAGACGATGTTCTCGCCGTCCACCGTGGCGTTGACGATCGGGTACGCCTTGAGCGCCTCGGCCGCCGCCATGGCGAAGAACGGCAGGAACGAGAGCTTGTTGCCGGTCTTCTCGAGGAACGCGCCCTTCACGCGGTCGCGGAGGCGCGCCACGCGGGTCACGTCGACCTCGACGACCGTCGTGAGCTGCGCGGTCGACGTCATCGACACGACGGCGCGCTCGGCGACGACCTTGCGCAGGCGCGTCATGGGCACCGTGGTGCCGCGCAGCGGCGAGGTCTCGAGCGGCGTGCGAGCCGGAGCCGCGGCCGGTGCGCCCGCAGCCGGCGCCTGGCCGGCCGACAGCACGTCCTGCTTGCGGATGCGGCCGCCGACGCCCGTGCCGGTGACGCTGGCGAGGTCGACGCCCTGCTCGTTGGCGAGCTTGCGGACGATCGGGGTCACGTAGCCGCTCGGGCCGGCGTGAGCGCCCGACGGCGCGGCCTCGGCCGCCGGCGCCGGGGCGGCGGCGGGAGCGGCCGGTGCCGCCTGCGGGGCGGGTGCGGGAGCAGGAGCGGCGGGCGCAGCTTCGGGTGCCGGCGCAGCCGGGGCGGCCGGAGCAGCCTGCGGTGCGGGCGCCGGAGCAGCCGGGGCGGCCTGCGGAGCGGGCGCCGGAGCAGCCGGAGCAGCCTGCGGTGCGGGCGCCGGTGCCGGCGCAGCGGCGGGCGCCTCGGGGGCCGGGGCAGGCGCGGCCGGTGCCGCAGCGGGTGCGGGCGCCGGGGCGGGTGCCGCCTCGGGGGCGGGCGCCGGTGCCGGGGCGGGTGCGGCCTCGGGTGCAGGAGCCGGAGCAGGTGCCGCCTCAGGCGCGGGCGCCGGCGCGGCCTCGGGTGCAGGAGCCGGAGCGGGAGCCGCCTCGGCCGCGGGCGCCGCCTCGGCAGGCGCCGCCGCGCCGGATCCGTCGCCGATGGTGACGAGCGCGGTGCCGACCTCGACGGTCTCGTCCTCCTGGACGAGGATCGCCTCGATCACGCCGGCCACGGGGGACGGGATCTCGGTGTCGACCTTGTCGGTCGACACTTCGAGCAGCGGCTCGTCGACCTCCACACGGTCGCCCACGTTCTTCAGCCAGCGGGTGACCGTGCCCTCCGTGACACTCTCGCCGAGTGCGGGGAGGCTGACGGATTGGCTCATTCGATGGTCTCCTTCACAGCGTGTGACGCTTTCTAGCTTATTGCAGTCGTGTTTCGGCCGCTCAGGGTCAGAGCGCGTGCAGCGGCTTGCCCGCGAGCTTCAGGAACGCCTCGCCGAGGGCCTCGTTCTGGGTGGGGTGGGCGTGGATGAACGGGGCGATGTCCTCGGGGTACGCCTCCCAGTTCACGGCCAGCTGCGCCTCGCCGATCAGCTCGCCGACGCGGGCGCCGATCATGTGCACGCCGACCACGGGGCCGTCGTTCACGCGCACGACCTTGATCGAGCCGCTGGTCTCGAGGATGTGGCTCTTGCCGTTGCCGGCGAGGTTGTACTCGTACGACGAGACCTGGTCGGCACCGAACTTCTCGGCGGCGCGGGCCTCGGTGTAGCCGATCGAGGCGACCTCGGGCTCGCAGTAGGTGACCTTGGGGATGTTCACGTCCTCGACGACGATCGGGTTGAGGCCCGCGATCTCCTCGGCGACGAAGATGCCCTGCTGGAAGCCGCGGTGCGCGAGCTGCAGGCCGGGGACGATGTCGCCGACGGCGTAGACGTTCGGCAGGTTGGTGGCCAGGCGCTCGTTCGTGATGACGAAGCCGCGGTCCATGGTGACGCCGACCTCCTCGTAGCCGAGGCCCTGCGTGGCGGGACCGCGGCCGACGGCGACGAGGAGCAGGTCGGCCTCGACGGTCTCGCCGTTCTCGAGCGACACCACGACGCCCTGGTCGTTCTGGGTCACGCCCTGGAAGCGCACGCCGAGCTTGTACTCGATGCCGCGCTTGCGGAACGCGCGCTCGAGCTGCTTCGAGACGGACTCCTCCTCGTTCGGCACGAGGTGGGGGAGCGCCTCGATGATCGTGACCTCGGCGCCGAACGACTTCCAGACGCTGGCGAACTCGACGCCGATGACGCCGCCGCCGAGCACGGCGACCTTGTTCGGCACGAAGTCGAGCTCGAGGGCCTGCTCGCTGGTGATCACGCGACCGCCGATCTCGAGGCCGGGCAGCGAGCGCGAGTAGGAGCCGGTGGCGAGGATGATGTTCTTGCCGACGATGCGGTCGTCGCCGACCTGCACGGCGTCGGGTGCGACGAGACGGCCCTCGCCCTCGATGACCGTGATGCCGCGGGCCTTGACGAGACCAGCCAGGCCCTTGTACTTGCTGGCGACGATGCTCTGGCGGTACTGGGTGACGGCGGGGACGTCGATGCCCTCGAACGTGGAGCGAACGCCGAAGCGCGCCGACTCACGCGAGTTGTCGGCGATCTCGGCGGCGTGCAGCAGCGCCTTCGTCGGGATGCAGCCGCGGTGGAGACAGGTGCCTCCGAGCTTGTCCTTCTCGATCAGGCCGACGGTGAAGCCCAGCTCGACGGCTCGCAGCGCCGCTGCGTAGCCCCCGCTGCCGCCACCGAGGATGACAATGTCGAAGTTCTGCTCGGACAACCGCAATCTCCCTTGCGCATTCGATCTGCGACACGGTCTGCCGCCGGGTGATGTTCGGGGGCAGGGTGCTGGGCGACGATCTCGCCCATAGCACCCTACTACCGTTCGGCGAGCTGCTCGCCCAGCTTGACGAGCGTGCGGACGGCCGCTCCGGTGGCACCGCTGCCGGTGAATCCCCAGGGCGAGCCGGCATTGTTCGAGGGGCCCGCGATGTCGAGGTGCGCCCACGGGATGCGCTCGTCCGACCCGTCCCGCGTACCCACGAATTCGCGCAGGAACACGCCGGCCAGGAGCATCCCCGGCACCGTCTGCCCGAGCTTCGTGTTGCCGAGGTCGGCGACGTCGGACTTCAGGAGCGACAGCAGGTCGGCGGGAAGCGGCATGGGCCACGTGGGTTCGGCGACGGCGTCGGCCGCGGCGCGCACCGTGGCGACGAGGTCGTCGTCGCCCATGAGTCCGGTGATGCGGTGACCGAGCGCGACGACCTGTGCGCCGGTGAGCGTGGCCACATCCACGATGGCGTCGGGCTGCTCCTCGCTGGCCGCGACGAGCCCGTCCGCCAGCACCAGGCGCCCCTCGGCGTCGGTGTTCAGCACCTCGACCGTGGTGCCGCCGCGCATCCGCAGCACGTCGTTCGGTCGGGTGGCCGTGCCCGACGGCAGGTTCTCGGCGAGGCAGAGCCATCCGGTCACGCGCACGGGCACGCGCAGCTCGGCGAGCGCGACGATCGCCGAGAGCACCGCGGCCGCACCGGCCATGTCGGTCTTCATGCCCACCATCGAGGCCATGGGCTTGATCGAGAGGCCGCCCGAGTCGAACGTGATGCCCTTGCCGACGAGGGCGAGGTGGGTGGATGCCCCGGCCGGCGCGTACTCGAGGCGCACGAGTCGCGGGCCGCGGCTCGAGCCCTGCCCGACGCCGAGGATGCCGCCGAAGCCGTCCTCCGCGAGCGCCGCCTCGTCCCAGACCTTGGCGGCCACGCCGGCGCCGCTGGCGGCCTCGACCGCGAGCTCGGCGAGCCGGGCGGGGAAGAGCTCGGCGGGCGACGTGTTCACGAGGTCCTTCGTGCGGGCCACGGCCGCGGTGACCGCACGCAC
>Ga0180215_1006124_pt1 | contig 10028 bp, 8 predicted proteins | sample eDN3rd37CBELigBY_FD_128871 | JGI IMG/M metagenome (GOLD analysis project Ga0180215, IMG submission 128871) | Enriched backyard soil microbial communities from Emeryville, California, USA - eDNA 3rd pass 37_C BE-Lig BY (version 2) (version 2) | ecosystem: Environmental > Terrestrial > Soil >...
AACGATTCCCTTTTTGTTGTTGAAAATAAGGCTCCACCGGAATGGGCAATTTGGGAATAAACCTCTGGCATCATAGAATAATGAAAATGATTATGGAACCAGCTTAAATGATTGCTGATACCCATTTGCCCCAGTTTTTCCCTCAGAAGCCGCAATTGGATCCTGCTGTTTCTGGTTGTAATTAACCAAAAATGAACATCATCTCTCGTCTTTAGAATGTCGTTAGCCACATCCAAGAATAACCTCCAATTTTTCCCTCTTGAAACGCGGCCAATCCAGGCAATAATTTTTTTATTGCTTGTGTTATAACTTGAATTATTGTTCATCGGTTTAAAAAAATCGGTATCAACGGTATTAGGAATCACCTCAATTGTCTGGTTCACCGAAAGGAACTTTGAAACCAATGATTTTTGAAATTCTGAGGCGACAATGACTGCGGATGGGGTGATATCCTTAATTCCCTGTAGTTCCTTTTCTAAACGACGCAAATACGGGATTCTGGATTCTATTATTATTGGTCCCGTATAATTGGCTTCAGCAAGGATGGAGTAAATTTCATGAGAGTCTATCACTATAATGCAGTCATATTTATTCTCCTGAATAAGTTCTACAACCTTATTCCTCTGATTCGTCACAAAATATCTGGCTACACCCTCTAGAAGACTTGATCCTCCTTTATCATAAAAGAAAAGAAAGTCGGTTTGGATGTCATGTTGTGAGAAAATCGCTGACCGATTCCTCCATCCCCCAACAATTCCTCCAACCTTGAGGTTTTTCCAAACAACAAGAATCTTGTATGGTTTATCAATTTCTTTTTTTACGTGGGATCTATTCATAAACGGCATTGCCAAATCCTCCCTTTAAAATTCCTTTCTGACTGCAACTAGAGATGTGATTAATACTATGGGGGATCGCATTCAACTTGTTTCCAACACTTTCTATAGCTTATGTAAAAATTAGACTTTGTGAAATAGTTTATAGTACCAACTTCTACAACCCTTTTAGGCGCTGCAAGTTTTGTATCCTAATAAATTTCATTATTTTTATTTAAATAGATATAGATGTCTAAACACGTATAGTCATTGCATCATAAAATAATGCATGAGTTGCACAGAGGCATTACAGCGGTAAGAAAGGAGAAGGTGAATGGAGACCCAAGAAAACAGCCCTCATATTGGTGTGATCGGATTAGGTTTCGTAGGGCTGCCCCTGGCCCTCTTGTTCGCGGATAAGGGATTTCCAGTGACAGGGATTGATTTGGATAGAAACAAGATTCAAATGCTCAACAACGGAAAAAGTTATATTCCAGATATAAAGGATGAAAAAATCGAAGAAACTATTAATAAAGGTTTATTTCGCACCACAGATGACTATGAAATAGTGAGAGAGATAGATGTCATTATTATTTGTGTTCCTACCCCCTTAACACCGTTTCACACACCTGATTTAACCTATTTAAAACAGGTAGCAAACGAACTGTTTCCAAGGCTTAAAAGCAGACAACTGATTATCCTGGAAAGCTCCACTTACCCAGGAACGACGAAGGAAGTGCTACTACCTATTCTTGAAAAAAGTGCTCTTAATATCGGCCAAAATCTCTTTTTGGCCTATTCCCCTGAGAGAATCGACCCTGGAAACCAGCAATTCACAGTCGAAAACATTCCGAAAGTTGTAAGTGGTGTAACCGAAAATTGTAAACAACGAATTGAACAGCTTTATAGCCGCGTATTTAAGAAGGTCATTGCGGTTTCCTCCACAGAAGTTGCGGAACTAACCAAGCTTCTTGAAAACAGTTTCCGCTTCATTAATATTTCTTTCATGAATGAGTTTGCGATGATGTGCGATACCCTTCATGTAGATGCCTGGGAAGCTATTCATGCGGCAAGCACCAAGCCTTATGGATATTCCCCTTTTTATCCTGGGCCAGGAATCGGAGGACATTGCATTCCTGTTGACCCCCTTTATCTATATTGGAAAGCCGCCCAATACGGAACCGATAGCAAATTCATTCAGATCTCCCAAGACGTGAATCAAACAATAACCGACTATGTTGTAGATCAAATCTACAAGCTTATTTCTTCTACTAATGCAGAAAATAAGGGAAATATTCTCATCTGTGGCATCACTTATAAAAAGGACATCAATGATGTGAGAGAATCTCCTGTATTTCCTATCATCCGCAGGTTTAACCAACTTGGTTATTCTGTATCCTACCATGATCCACATGTGCCAGAACTGGTGCTTGACCAGCAAAGACTATCCAGTATCCCTCTAAGTAATGAAAATTTGCAAGAAGCTGATTGCGTTGTTATCTTAACGGATCATTCCAGCCTACCCATCTCAACTATCCTCGATCACGCAAAACTTGTGTATGATACCCGCAATATAACTAGCGGGCTCTCCTCTAAAGCAAGGGTTGTCCGGTTAGGTGGGGGAAATTTATGATGGGGGGGCTGCTGCACACTGCGCAATTGCTGAAAAAAGTTTAACATCATGGCCAAAATAAAGCGGACATAAGGTGCGCCATAACCGCATCCCCTGTCCGCCTTCCCTTAAACAGACCCTTTTGTCAAGCGCAATACTCCTCCACTAGTTGGAAGAATAATGTTTAATGAAATCCACTTATCGCATAAGCATAGCGAAGAGGCGTAAAACGAATATTCTCATACTGTTTCTGGTGGAATTGGCGGATCCCTTTAAAACTGGGATACACATTGGCTTCAATAATCCAAACCTTACCCTGCTGATCAATCCCGAGATCAATGCCAAACTCGGCGAAATGGTGTTCGGTTTGATCCATCTTCTGACAGATTTGCTTGCTGATTTGGGTAACCTCATCAATTTTCTGCGCTACCTGATCCGTAGAATATCCAAAAGCTAAGTAAAGGGCTTGCTGCACAGAGGTTGCATGCCCTCCTTTCGCCAGGTTCGTCACGTAGCTATTGGGGATGGCATGTCGGGCCTCCATTCCATTGCATATCCATTTTTCTTGATCATCCTTTTGCATCACCACGCGAATATCAAAAGGGGAAGAGTTAATTTTTACGATCGGAATAAGTTCTTGGATGATATGCTTTTCCGGGAATTTCACTTCTTGTTTTAAATAGGCTAATAATTTTCTGCCAGACAGACGCAAGCGTATAGGTTGATTTGGACGATGATCGATCACAAGAAAATCTTTTCCGTGTAAGAGTTGAATATAGAGAATGCCCCTTCCCCGGGAGAGGTCCACAGGTTTAATAATGGCCTTTGGATGGGAGTTTAGGAAGCTATAAAGGAAATCTTTTTCTAATGAAAAAACTTCTGTATGTGGAAGATGATCCCGCAAGTCGAGGTCAGAGTACAATATCGAATGGAAATCCATTTTAGTAAAACGATAGGAATTGAAAATACGTGAATTGGTTATTTTCTTGAGCCTCTCAATCTTCTGCTCATCGTTATGGAAATACCTACGGTAGATCACACTGGGAATTGGAAATACGCCGAACTCCCATTGCGCATCCAAGTTCTTAGCATTTGGGTTAAAATAGAGTCCATGTACAATTTTTCTGTTCCAATCAATGTTTTCTTCCGCAAAAGCACAAATGAAGCCTTTAATATCCTGGTAAACGGCGAAACGGTCCATAAATTTTTGCATATAACTAACTGAATAGGAATGCGGACTGTCCCCTAGCAAAAATCCAATCGTTGGCCCAATTTCAATAGTATTGGCATTGATCCATCTAAGCTTGTAGTCAATCCCATCCTTTAGATATAAATCCCGGAAAAGATCTTTTGGGAGGACAAAATGGGAGTTCCTATTCTGGACGTCGGTTGGCTTCAATGTTACCTTTTTAATTTGAATACTTCCAAATTGAAGATTAACAGGCCGCTCAAATTGAATCCCCATTTGCTTACAAAGTAAATCTGAGCATTTGACAATCCTATTCATTTGCATGCCCTCCAGATCTTTGCTCTAACAAAAACTTCCCATAAGAGATCGGTTGTTTATACGTATTTTCCCACATTGAAAACTCTTTGGCTTCATGATAAAACTCTCTTCTTTCCATTAAGCTCAAATCATGTAAAAATAAATCGCCGGTTGACGAAATAACAAAGTCAAAGGAAATATCCGAAAGTTGAGGGAGAAACGCCTCCAGATGCATGGCTGATTTTAGGCCAATCATTTTCATAAGGTCAATACTGGGTCCTTGAATCCATTCACCCTGATCGTCAGCCATTTGGTTTAAAGAGAATGCCTGTGGTCGTGTTTTTAAGGGAAAGGTTCTGGTAGAATATAGAAGCCCAATTACTCCACTAAGACTCCATTTTCCGCGTTCATTCTTTTGATACCCACTATGAAACACATATGGATATCCCTTCCACTTCGGTAATGGAATCCTCTCACGGACAATATAGGGCCCCTTTCCAAGAATGCCAGGAAGTTGCTCTTTCCAATGTTCCTCGGGAAAACTCCCCTTTCGCCACTTACCTTTTTTCATCCATTGGTAATGAACTAACCCTTCGCTCTTCGTCATTTCTAGCAACTTTTTGCCCGTTCCCTTTTCTGGATAAGCCAATTGTTGATGCATGGGAAGAAGTTCCTGTGTGTTTGCACCTACAACCTGTATTTTAGGCAGAAAAGGGTGTAGCTCTTCATTTGTCTGTAAAATTTGCGTGGCCTTTACCAGGCTTAAACGACCAATTGGATTAAAAAGAATCGATATTTTTTGTGATCGCAATTTCCTTACTTTATTGATGGTTTCAGATTTCAAGTTAATCGATCGATTGTGAATAACTTTTGGGATGGGGATCACACAGTTGACCAAATCCATCTTTTTATTAAAATAATAGGCCTTCGTCTTGCCCTCTTCCAATTGTAAATGCTCAGGTTGTATAAAAAAAGCTTGAATATTCATAGCTTCTGCAAACTTATGATACAAATCCAAATGCTCTCGTTCCGGATGATTCATCACAAATCTACGGACGGTTCGCCCATTGATAAGAATACCCATCGATCTTTCCATATGCTTCCTCCTTGCTAAATTCTTCCCTTACTTATTTTAGGTATAACGTCCCCTTACTCTATACCCATATTACTTAAGGAAGATTGCCATGGTAACGGCGTATATCCAGATCAAAAGGAAATAACTTTTTCATTTGTTTTTTACTCAGCAAGAGTCTATAATTCGTTCATAGATTTGGCTTAACTGGTTGATTTGTTTCATACTGTCAAAGCGCTGACTTACCCATTCTCTTCCTGCATAGCCGATCTCTTGCCAATGATTTGACTCAGAGATCATATAAATAAGTTTATCTGCCGAAATCTTCTACATCTCCTTCATTAGCCAAAACAGCAGTTTCCCCTTCGATTACCCCCTCAGGAATCCCACTGTGATTTGTAGAGACAATAGGCAGCCCCATCGCCTGCGCTTCCAGAATTGCTACCGGTAAACCTTCCATATTCCCGTCTGCCGAGGACATACTTGCCAAACAAAAGATATGCGCTTTGAGTAATACCTTCTTTACAATATCGTGTGGTTGTTTACCCATGAAAGTAACATACGTCTCTAAACCTAGTTGTTGACATAAATTCTTTTAGATTTGCTTCCTCTTTCCCCGATCCAAGAATGGTTAAATGTACATTAGGAAATTCTTCTCTCACCAATCCTAGTGCCTGGATGAGTACATGATGACCTTTCTTTTTTAACAAGCCTGCCAACTGAGACCAATTGAATCGGGCCATTGTCTAGTATTCTAGGAACGTATGGAAATTGATTTAACTCCACTCCCAAATAACAGACTTCGATTTTATTAGGTGGACATCCTAGTTTGATCAATTGTTTTTTGATTGCTTCGGAAGGGACAGCAAAAAAATCTCCTTGCAGAAATAACCTCTGATATTTACTTCTCCTTTTCATACTTTGAGGGTATTGACTGGCATCGAAGCCATGAAAAAACGTAAGCACAGGGACATCGAGCATCTGTTTCACATCTAAGGTTAGCACACCTGTAGGTCCGAAATGAGCATGAAGAATATCAACGGGAGTATTTTAAGCTGATCAATCAGACTTTTAGAGTTTCTATAATTGTTTGGAGAGGAAATGATTTACGGTTTTTTCTTCTTTTGGCAAATACCAGATGGTTAAATTTTTTGTTTTTCATAACCTGTTGATAGATAAAGGTCTGCGTGATGGGAAGAAAAGTTTTCGTAATATGTCCAACCGTCCTCATGAAACTCCCTCTTTCCTCTTATTTAACAGAAATCGTGCATAGGCTAAGGGGGTTTCAAACAACTTTCTCCAGACATCGAGCATCCTCCCTTTTACAAAACATTTTCGTTGGTCACGCAGGTTCATTTCAATAAAATACGGATGCCCTTTCTGATCTATACCAAAGTCAAATCCGAGATCTGCCAAATGGGGTAATTTTTCATCTAAATACTTAGCAAATTGTATCGCCACCTCCTCTATGTGATCCTTCACTTTTTGTGCTTCCAAAGGATCTAGAACAATATTTAGTGGATAACAATTCCCACCTTGCGCCACATTTGTCAAAAATCTCTCCTTTGCTGCGACTTTGGCCACCAATCCTGGCACCTCCCAGGTACCGGCACTACCTTTCTGAACGGAAATCCTGATATCAAAAGGAGAGCCATTCCACTTGGCGAGTGGGATCGTTTCTTGAATATGGTATCTCCTCGGTAAAGTATCCATAAGATATGAAATCATCGCTTCTTTACTCATGACCTGCCTTACCTTTTCACCTAGGCTAACGTACTGCAGTTCCCATTCACCACTATCCAATTTTGTTACCTTTTTTATTCCCATTCCGACCGAACCTTTATTTGGTTTAAGGAAAAAAGAAGTCCATCGATCGGTGCACTTATTCAGTTGATCCTTATTAAAGGGGAGGGTCTGAGGTAAATAGGGGCGTAGTTTTTTATTCTCCTTTAAAAGTTCATAAATGTGTAATTTCCCATATAAGTTCCATTGGTTAAAGACAATCCTGCCGGTTTGCACAATTAGGCTAAGCTTTCTTTTATCACCTTGGGAATACAACCGGGCACGATTATAAATCACTGTTGGGATTGCCGTTTCTTCATGTTTCCATTCATTATTTTCATAATAATAGACTACAACCCTTTCGGTTTCAGTCGAAACATCCCTTATTCGAAAGAAACAGAGCTCTAATTGATACTTTTTAGCTACTTTCTGATATAATGAAACCTTTTCGAAAGATTTTTTGTTGTTAATGACCCTGTTAAGAACAGAATTCCCAAGCAGAATACCTAATCGTTCCACTTCTTTAACACCACCTTTTATGGCTTTTAACTGCTTCTTTTATCGTATTAATAACAAAATCTAGGGGTTCTAGTTTTCTGTCTAGCAAATAGCCTATCCTTGAAAGAAGAACTTAAGGATTAAGTCTAGTGCCAGGTGGTTTGAACCTTCTGTTATAGCGAATATAGGACCTAATCCTCTTATACATGGTTTTATCCTCTAATCTGCGGAATCCACGTAATCCAGACCCGGCGTTCACCTCGATGTTCCAGATCTTCCCTGTTTTATCAATCCCCATATCAATCCCCCACAACGTTCGCCCAAGGTCTTGATTTTGTATTAATGAAGCTATCCTTAGGCAAATAAAGTTCAATTCTTCTAGCAATTTCTGCACATTCTGTTTTTCCATATTTGATTTTTCGATTGCTGCCTCTACCGTCATTGCTCTCCCCTTTTTTGATATATTTGTGGTGATTAATCCCTCTCGCGCAATTTTCGCGTATTGACCAGTCACCTCCCATTCTGATGAACCTTTTTTTCGCTGAACAATTACGCGCAAGTCGAAAGGACAATGATTAATTTCTGCTAATCTTATTCGTTGTTGGACAAGATAACGAGAATTTTTAGTCAGAGCAAGGATTTGCTCTATTAGTTTCTCTTTATTGATCATTTTTCGATTGCTAGAATAGTGAATCTCAAATACATCATCCTTAATCAAAGCAACCTTAAAAACCCCATTCCCCTTCGTCCCTGCAATAGGTTTTAGTATAATCTCTTCATATTTTTGCAGCATTTCAAAAACAGTCCCCGCGTCGAATAATCTAGTTTCCGGCAAACAGTTCCTTATTACATCATCCTGTGCCAGGATGTGATACCGTTCCCATTTAACATTTCTCATATACATTCTCTCCCTATTAATATGGTTTTAATTTCTATTAATATATGAAAATAAATCTAATGAGAAACGGCAAACATCTTATGAATTGAAAAAACTAGAAGTCTCTTTATCAGGACGAGGAAAAGGACATGCAACAATACATGCCCTTTTAAAGATTGTCTTAATCTAAAATAATTTGATCAATATAACGCTCCTCACGGTTTCTCTTTCGATTTAACTTTTCATTGGTTGAGTCATCTAATGCAGAGGACTCTAGAAACTGCTCAAAATTATCTAATGAATCATCATGATAAATTGAATTAGCCGACTCCTCTGTGGCCTCTTTCTTAGGAGCTTGGCTTGGTTTATTTAAAGGCAGTTCTTTTGCAATTGATGTACCTTTTTTCATTTTACGATCATTTGATGTCGGCGACGCTTCACTTTTGACTGTTTCCTGACTAGCATTGGCAGAGACTTCTGGTTTAGTTTTGGGGCGGACTGTTGCTGGCGATAAAACCTTTTTTGCTGGCTGAGTGACGTCTTCTTTTTTGGATCTACGATTGATTGTTGTCGCTGGTACCTCATTGATTTGCTGCTGATTCGTGGGGGGGGCGGATGCGGACTTGGGTTTTCGGCGAATTGTTGCTGAAGGTAACTCTTTTATTTGTTGTTGGTTCATTGAGGGTGCGGTTGCGGCTTTGGGTTTTCGATGAACTGCGGTTGAAGGTAACTCTTTTGTTTTTTGTTGGTTCGTGGGAGCTGCGGTTGCAGCTTTGGGTTTTCGATGAACTGTGGTTGAAGGTAACTCTTTTATTTGTTGTTGGTTCATTGAGGGTGCGGTTGCGGCTTTGGGTTTTCGATGAACTGTGGTTGCGGACATTTCCTTTTGGGATGACTGCTCTCCATGTTTGGTTTTGTCTTCTATTTTTGTTGCGCGCTGAACGGTTACTTTGTTTTTTGTTGTTAAACTTGCTTGGGTTGCTGACACCTCTTTTTTGTTTAAAGGCTTTGGAGCCTGCAGTTCAAGAGACTTTCTTTTCATCTCGGAATTGTGGACTTTTTTAATAGTTGGTTGAACCGTAACTTTCCTTTCTATGGGAGTGACCTTACTTGTTCCCTGATTGACAGACTCAACATTTCCTACCAATGAAACTTTTCTAATCGCTCTTCTATTCCCAATCTGGTCGCCTTGTGGATGTCTGCTGTATCTTATTGTAATACAACCTGAACTTTTGAGAGCATGAAAATACTCTTTATTAAGTGTACTCATAATCTTTAATAACATTTCTCGAGCGTCTTGATTTGCAATATGGAAAAATGAATCTAGGTAAAATTTCATTCCGATTAGATTACTAACAATCCTTTCAATTCTGTTGACGAGAAGAACATTGTTTAAAAGACTCCTATTCATTTTCCGTTGCCTAGCCCATACATTTTTATTTATAAGGACAGAATGGCCAGCAATCCTTACTTTGACAAATTGACAAAATTTTGGGTTGATCTTCCACATTAGCCTCATCATCGTTAAATCAAACTTCTTTAACCCTTGTAATAACATCTGACGCCTTTCTCCGTGAATAGAAGCTCGTAGCCTGCCAATATTCCTTCTCATTCGAATGAGTTGGACGATTAATTGGTTTATCTGCCTTCGAAAATCATCCTTACCACCCGACCCAGCAGTCTGCCAAACTAAATACTTTTGCAATTTACCATCTCCTTCAAACCTATGTGCTATATCCTATTGGCGAAACGCGGAAAGGACACGGCGTTTGTTCATAGGTATCTAACACGATTTTCAAGAAAAGCTTTATTGAAAACCAGAGATTGAAAAAGTGTACCAGAATCCGGTAATCAAGTGGTGGAATTGTTGAAGTTTGGGCTTACCTAAA
>Ga0180215_1006125_pt1 | contig 10026 bp, 7 predicted proteins | sample eDN3rd37CBELigBY_FD_128871 | JGI IMG/M metagenome (GOLD analysis project Ga0180215, IMG submission 128871) | Enriched backyard soil microbial communities from Emeryville, California, USA - eDNA 3rd pass 37_C BE-Lig BY (version 2) (version 2) | ecosystem: Environmental > Terrestrial > Soil >...
ACGCGGGATATCATGATGTATGCCGCCATAGCAATCAGTGCAAATCCGATCGTCGCGTTGCCGCTCGGGTAACTGAATCCGTCAGCTTCGAACAGCGCTTCGAGCTCCGGCCGGGGACGGGCAAAGAACGTCTTGGCGATCGTATTCAGGCCCCAAGCTCCCGCCGCGGCAAGCAAGAGAAAGAGCGCGTCACGGCCCTTCCGGCTGATCAGAAAAATGATGATCAATACGAGTGCCAGCGCGGCAAAGCCGACGGTGGAGCCCAGGATATCAAAGCCTTTAGCAGTAAGATCGAGGGCATGATGCTTCAAGCTCCGAACCGACTCCCCAACGGTTTGATCAAAGGATCCTACGAAAGGATGCGAGAGTGAAAAACCAAGCAGCAAAAACAGAATGAACAGCGCTGAGGCTGCCGCAATTGCAGTGAAGCTAACGCCTCGGCGGCGTAAAGAAACACGGGTGATTGGCGTATTCATCGGTTCACTTTCCTTACATGAGTTTGATTGTTTGCTTTAACTGTGTAAAATAAGTGCATACACTTTCTGATATCGTATGTGAAGATGTGCAAACTTTCAACAGATAAGGAGAAATTTCAATGATTTTTGTTGCCGAGGATTGGTACGATTACGAGTTAATCGATGCCGGAGGAGGCGAACGGTTAGAACGTTGGGGACAGGTTGTGCTAAGGCGGCCGGACCCGCAAATTATATGGCCGTTAACGGAGGAAACCGAGCTATGGAGAAAGGTTTCGGCGCGTTACCATCGAAGTTCCAGCGGAGGAGGACATTGGGAATATAAGACGAAGCTGCCGGAACGTTGGACGATTGGCTACCGCGATTTAAAATTTTACATCCATCCGACAAATTTTAAGCATACCGGACTGTTCCCGGAGCAAGCCGCCAATTGGTCATGGATGATGGACAAAATCCGCAGCGCGGGCCGGCCGATTCGGGTGCTGAATCTATTCGCTTATACCGGCGGGGCTACCGTCGCGGCCGCTTCCGCTGGTGCTGAGGTTTGCCATGTCGACGCGGCGAAAGGCATGGTTCAGTGGGCAAAGGAGAATCTGGCGTTGTCCGGGCTCAGCGAAAAGCCGGTCCGGTTCATCACTGACGATGTCATTAAATTTGTGCAGCGTGAGCAGCGGCGCGGCAGCAAATACGACGGCATCATTATGGATCCCCCATCCTACGGAAGAGGGACAGGCGGCCAAGTATGGAAGCTGGAAGAAAGCTTGTATCCGCTCGTAGAGCTGTGCACGACAATTTTGTCGGATCAACCGTTGTTCTTCCTGATCAATTCCTATACGACGGGCATATCCTCAACCGTATTAAGCAACATTATTGAGCTTACCGTCGGCAAGCGGCATGCCGGCCGGATTACGAACGGCGAAATCGGGCTCCCGATCACGCAGAAAAACATGGTATTGCCTGCGGGAATTTTATGCCGATGGGAAGAGGACGACGCATGAAGCGAATGGTGCGGTTACTGAAGTTAACGCTGGCGGCGATGCTTGCCGCCGCGTTCTTTGCGGGCTGCGGATCATTCACCGCTCCGGAACCGTCCCCCGCGGACCCGGCTCCGTCCGGAACCGCGTCGGAGAATAATGCGGATCACGAAGCGAATAATGAACCGATTGAGGAGGAAACGCCTCCTCCGGCCCCTCCGCTTCCGCCGCCGACAGAAGCCACTTTAATAGCAATCGGCGACATCATGATGCATACCCCGCAGCTGCCCGGCGCCTACGATGAAGAAAGCGGCACGTACGATTTCTCCAACTTCTTCGTGCAGGTTCGCTCCCGGCTGACGGATGCGGATTGGGCGTTCGCAAATCTTGAGACGCCGATTGCGGGGGATGAGCGGGGTTTCCGAGGTTATCCAACCTTCAATGCGCCGGCGGCACTCGCCGATGCGATGAAGGATGCCGGTATTGACATCGTATCGACGGCAAACAACCATACACTGGACCAAGGTTACAACGGCTTGGCGCATACGTTAGAAACTCTTCGGGAACGCGGTCTTGCCGCCATCGGTACAGCCGACTCCGAAGAGAAAGCAGAGGAAATCACCTTCATAGAGAGGAACGGCATCAAAACCGCCTTCCTTGCCTATACATACGGGACGAATGGCATTCCGGTGCCGAAGGATAAACCGTATGCCGTCAGCCTCATTGAAGATGAACGAATCATCCGGCAAATTCAGCTTGCGCGTGAAGAAGGCGCGGATGTCGTCGCCGTTTCCCTTCATTTTGGCAATGAATATCAACGTATGCCGAGCGATGAACAAAAGAGGCTCGCCAGACTCACGATTGAGTCCGGCGCCGACCTGGTGATTGGCCATCATCCCCACGTTGTGCAGCCATATGAGCTCTATCGCGTCGAAGAAGACGATGGCCGTGTTCGCGAAGGACTTATTATGTATTCTCTAGGCAATTTTATTTCCAATCAATTCGGCGATTATAAAGAATACGGCGCCATCCTCGAAGTCACGTTCCGGAAAACGTACAACGAAGACGGCACCGCGGAAACAAAAATCGTATCTTACGACGCCATTCCAACTTGGGTGCACAAATATGTAGAAAAAGGCAAAAACCGATATCGTGTCGTCGTCTTAGACGACCTTGCGGAAACCGGCAGCGATGTGCTGTTGTCCCAACGGATGGTTGCGCAGCTCATCCAGAAATCCGAAGAAATGAACAAACATCTCGATCAGTACGCAGTTGAAGCTGGCGCAGAACCCGCTGCCCCGCCGAAATCCGAAACGGGTGAAGACAATCCATCCTATTAAGATGAAATCCGCTGCGGCTCGATGTCTGTAATTTTCCCCAGTAAATACACAAGCAACTGTTGATTATGTGAAGACAGGCGGCTTAAATATTCGGTGAGGAACGTTTCCCGAATGTTTAAGCCTCTTTCGCATTCCGCTCTGCCCTTGTCCGTCACATGTATCCACACGATTCTGCGGTCCCGGTCATCCCGGATCCGTTCAATCAATTCGTTCTTCTCCATTCGATCAAGCAGTGTCGTAACTGCCGCCGGAGTCGTCGCTAAAAAATGAATCAGGTCGGAGGGCTTCATCCGGTCCGCTGCAAGTACATATTCCAATACATTCAATTGGCTTTCGGTTAATGTAGGCGCCAATTGTGTCTCCATATGAATACGTAAATCTTTCGTCAGCTTAAACCATAGCTTCGCAAATTCATTCGAGTACATAACTCGTCCCCCCTGAAGAATATTTAACCAAAGTATAGCATTGTCCAAGATGATATTAAAGGTTTAGAGCTTTAATATTTTAAGACATTAATCGATAAAAAAATACCCGGCACGACCCGCTGCGACATGTTTCTACATGAATCGCACGCGGACAATGTCGGGTATACGAATGCTGGCGAAACTTTTTTCAAAAATTTGATTTATTGCGATATGACGGCGATCCGGAGGATGGCTTCCCCTTTTTCCACCGGGATTACCTGTGAACCAACCGAACGGAGATCGGAGATCGGCACGGCATCCGAATGGAAGGAAGCCGTCTTTCCGCCCGTCAAGACGGCCGTCAAGTTCACCGCGTCCTTCACATAGGCCGCTCCCGCGAGATAGGAGCCGTTCGGCTTTACACGCTTGCCTTCCTTAAACTCGAAGGTTGCGACACCTTTGCCGCCTCTTCCCTGGGTGTTATAGTCCGCTAGAAGCGTTCGCTTGCCATATCCGATGTCACTGATGACAAGCACTTCTCCTTCATCGTTGTCCACTGCCATAGCCGCAATCACTTCGTCGTCTTCTTTCAACGTGATCCCTTTCACACCTGCGGTTGCGCGTCCCATCGTACTGACCTCTTCTCCTGAGAAGCGAATGCTCTGCCCGTTCTTCGTCACGATCACAATATCCTTCATCTCAGGCCCATCCAACCATACGGAGATGACTTGATCCTCTTTGCCGAGCTTCACGGCGGCCACCGCCGTCGTACGGTTCGTAGCGTAATCCTTCAGCTCCGAGCGCTTCACCTGTCCGCGATTGGTGGCGAAGACGATCGTCCGTCCCGCTTCTTGAATATCCTTCACAGGAATAATGGAGACGATGGCGTCTTCCTTCTCAATCGGGACAACATTGACTAACGCCGTACCGTTGTCCTTCCACTTATATTCCGGGATCGAGTGAACCGGGAGCATAAAATATTGTCCCTTGTTCGTAAACAGCAACAGGTTATCCAATGTGTTCACTTCGAGCACGTTCCGGATGAAGTCGCCTTCCTTCACGCCCGCAGACTCAAGCTCCCCGCCGGAACGTGTAAAGCTCAGCATGCTCGTTCGTTTAATATAGCCTTCATCGGAGAGCGTTACCAGCACATCCTCCGCGGTTACCATAACCTCGAGGGATACCTTCAGCTCTTCAACCTCGTCTTGAATTTCCGAGCGCCGGTCAATCCCGAACTCATCGCTGATTTCCTTAAGCTCTTTCTTAATAACGCCTAACAGTTGCCGCTCGCTGCTAAGAATGCCCCGAAGCTTCGTGATCGTCTTGCGAACCTCATCCAGTTCCTTCTCGATCGTATTGATTTCCAGATTCGTCAATCGGTAAAGCTGTAAGGTAAGGATGGCGTCAGCTTGCCGCTCCGTAAAGCCGTATTCCGCAATCAAATTGTTCTGCGCGTCTTGGCGGTTTTTCGATCGGCGAATGGTAGCGACAACCTCATCGAGAATGTTCAGCGCCTTCGCCAGACCTTCGAGGATATGCTCCCGATCCTCCGACTTCTCCAAGTCATAGCGGGTCCGCCGTGTAACGACATCCTTCTGGTGCTCAATATACGCAACGAGCATCTCCTTCAGTCCGAGCTGCTTCGGCGTTTTGTTCACGATCGCAACCATGTTGAAGTGATAATTCACTTGCAGATCCGTCTTTTTCAGCAGGTAGTTGAGGATCCCTTGCGCATCAGCGTCCTTCTTCAGTTCAATAACAATCCGAAGGCCGTTGCGTCCGCTCTCATCGCGAACCTCTGCAATCCCCTCAACCTTCTTCTCCAAACGCACATTTTCCATCGCGGTTACGAGCTTCGATTTCACGACGCCGAACGGAATTTCCGTAATGATAATTTGCTGCTTGCCGCCGCGGAGATCCTCGATCTGCGTTCTAGCGCGAATGAACACTCGGCCTTTCCCCGTCTTGTACGCTTCCCGAATGCCGTCGGTGCCCATCACAATGCCGCCTGTCGGAAAATCCGGTCCGCGTACGATTTCCATTAAATCTTCCACAGTGACGAACGGATCGTCAATGACGCGGATGCAAGCATCGATGATTTCACGCAAGTTATGCGTCGGAATTTCCGTGGCGAAGCCGGCCGAAATGCCGCTGACGCCGTTCACCAACAGATTCGGAAATCTGGAAGGCAAGACAGACGGTTCTTTCGCCGTGTTGTCGAAGTTATCGCGGAATTGGACGGTCCGCTTCTCAATATCCCGCAGCAGCTGCATCGCAATCTTCGACAGCCGCGCCTCCGTATAACGCATAGCCGCGGCCGGATCATCGTCTTGCGAGCCCCAGTTGCCGTGGCCGTCCACCAACGGATGCGCCATCTTCCAAGGCTGCGCCATCCGCACCATACCTTCATAGATGGAGCTATCCCCGTGAGGATGATAATTCCCCATCACGTCCCCGACAGTCTTCGCTGATTTCCGGTACGGCTTGTCCGGCGTGTTGCCCGATTCGTACATCGCATATAAGATCCGGCGCTGTACCGGCTTTAATCCATCACGCACATCGGGGATCGCGCGGTCCTGAATGATATATTTCGAATACCGGCCGAAACGTTCCCCCACAATCTCTTCCATAATGACAGGCAAAAATTGTTCAGACGTACTCACATCATCACCTAACCTAACTTGGCCATAAGTTTATTCTTCGTATTCCGTAAAATCGACATTCTCGATAATCCAACGCTTCCGCGGATCAACCTTGTCGCCCATCAACGTGGAAACCCTGCGTTCCGCCTTCGCCGCATCCTCGATCTTCACTTGATAGAGCACGCGTGTCTCCGGATCCATAGTGGTTTCCCACAGCTGCTCGGGATTCATTTCACCTAATCCCTTGTAACGCTGGAGTTCTATGTTTTTGCCGCCAAGCTCTCTGGTAAGCTCCGCCAGTTCTTCGTCGGAATAAACGTAACGCACCTTCGCTTCGCCGCGGCTCGACTTCTTCGCCGTCACTTTGTACAGCGGCGGGCGTGCGATATATACCATCTTCTCGTCAATGAGCTTCTTCATATACCGGTAGAAGAAGGTCAGCAGCAACACTTGGATATGCGCGCCGTCCGTATCGGCATCGGTCATAATAATAATTTTGCCGTAATTGGATTCGGTCGGATCGAAATCCGGACCGATGCCCGCTCCGATGGCAGCGGTGATCATCCGATACTCTTCGTTCTTCATAATGTCAGCAAGCTTTGCCTTCTCCGGGTTTAACGGCTTGCCGCGAAGCGGAAGAATCGCCTGATGGCGAGGATCGCGCCCCTGCTTCGCTGAACCGCCCGCGGAGTCGCCCTCTACAATAAACAGTTCGTTGCGGGCATAATCCTTGGACTGAGCCGGTGTGAGCTTGCCGCCAAAGTTGCTGCCCTCGCTCTTATTCCGCTTCCCGCTTCGCACATCCTCCCGCGCTTTGCGGGCCGCTTCGCGAGCTTTGGCAGCTTGCACCGCTTTCCTCAAAATCATCTGGGCAACCTGCGGATTTTCCTCGACGAATACCGCAAGCTTGTCCGACACAATGGAATCAACGGCACTGCGGGCAGATGCGCTGCCAAGCTGATCCTTCGTCTGGCCGACGAATTCCACATCGCCCATCTTCAGGTTGATAACGCACATCATCCCTTCCCGGAGATCGGAGCCTTCAAGGTTTTTCTCCTTCTCCTTCAGAAGGCCCGACTTCCTGGCGTAATCGTTCATTATGCGCGTATAAGCCGTCTTAAATCCGGTTTCATGCGTACCGCCGCCGCGCGTCGGGATCGCGTTGACGAAGGATAAGATCGTCTCCGTATAACCGTCGTTATACTGGAACGCGACTTCCACCTCAATATCTTCCTTTTCCCCGTAAAAATGAATGCACTCCTCGTGCAGTACCGTTTTCCCCTCATTCAAGTACCGTACAAATTCGCTTGCTCCGCCTTCGTACATGAACTCGGCTTCCTCGCCCGAACGCTCGTCCTTCAGCACGATCTTCAGTCCTGAATTTAAGAAAGCCAGCTCCTGCAGACGTTCATACAAGGTGTCATAGCTAATATTGGTGTTCCCGTGAAACACTCGCGCATCGGGTTTGAACGAGACCTTCGTGCCGGTTTTCCTCGTATTGCCGAGCACTTCTAACCCGGTTACAGGCTCACCGACATGCTCCTTGCCCGCTGTGTCCACCCAATATTCAAAGCGCTGCCTATGAATTTTGCCTTCGCGATAAATTTCTACCTCAAGCCATTCGGAGAGCGCATTCGTTACGGACGCCCCGACGCCGTGCAGGCCGCCCGACTTCTTGTATCCGCCTCCACCGAACTTTCCGCCCGCATGAAGCACCGTGTATACAACCTGCGGCGTCGGGATTCCCATCTTGTGCATACCCGTCGGAATGCCCCGGCCATTGTCCTCCACCGTGATCGATTGGTCCTTATGTATCGTCACAGCGATCCGATCGCAATATTTCGCCAGATGCTCGTCCACCGCGTTATCGACAATCTCCCAGATTAAATGGTGTAATCCTGAGGACGTCGTGCTGCCAATATACATGCCCGGCCGCTTCCGAACCGCGGTGAGCCCTTCTAAAACTTGTATATCGTCCGCTCCGTAACTGTCCGTGCCCGCCTTCGACGGCGGCGCATCCTGGAACAAATCGAGCTGTTCAACCATGATGTTCCCCCTAATCTCACTATCGAACAAACAATTCTGCCTTATTTTAGTTCATATTGCCCTATTTCGTAAACAGTTGGTAAAAAGATGATGAAAAAATAAGCGTATTCTTAAAGAGTAGTCAATTTCGGCAAAGTTTTCAAATTGGGAAGGGAATTGCGTACGTTTCGCCGCTCCGCAGCGCCGGATTTCACCTGATCAGTTATTCCCGAAGCACGTTAGTACCGCGTCAAACTGTATCCTATCGCCACCCCCTAGCGCCAGATTTCACTTGGTCAGATGGGCTGTCCAGAAAAACATTGAAATGGGAACGCATGTTTGGTAAAATATAGGCATGATTCCTGATTCGGAGGCGGTTACAATGGACGATATCATCGCTTTCTTCTTCAATAAGAAATGGCCGAACGGATTCTCCTGCCCGAGTTGCGGTTGTGGCGAGTACCTATACGATTCGCACTCGGCGTCTGCCTCTGTATCAATGCCGGTTCTGCAAGCATCAGACGACAGTGACATGCGGAACGATGATGGAGATAAGCAGAACTCCCCTTGATAAATGGGCCGATGCGCTTGAAATACTTTCGTATACGAACGGCGTTAACGCAATTCAGCTGTCCAAGATGATCGGAATATCGCATACGACCGCATGGAGAATTCTGACCCGAATCCGCAGTGCGATCCGTGTGATCGAATCCGCTCAGCTGCTGAACGGCACCGTTCAAGCCGGTACCGCATCCTCGACCCGTTGGCTGTATCGACTGCCGCCCCGCGGTTACCAGCGTCATCCGCAAGAACATGTTGTTGTCGCCGGCGCCTCGTTCGATGCTGCATCCGGACAACCCCGCCGCCTGAAAATCTCAACTGTGCCGGAGCAAGACTTGGACTATAGAAGCCTTACTCGGGAAGGAAAAAGCCATTATATGATGCGCCACACCCATCCACAGGCTTACGTCACGATGCTGAATCGAGTACAAATGCCTGGATTCCATCCCTTAATGCAATGCTATTATGAAGCGGAGCGATGGCTGAATCGCCTGTTCCGGGGTTTAAGTTCTAAGTATCTTCAAACATACCTTGACGAATATTGTTTCCGTTGGAACGCCGCTGCGGAAGGAAAGCATATCCGTGACGATTTGTATCAACTATGCATCGAGCCTCCTCCTTTGCTGAGCAAACGAAATGTGGCGCTAGGGAATCGCGCAAGACATGCCTCCCCCCCCTTGGCGGCGGCCTGAAGATAAACGAAGCTGGGCGATAGGTGAGCGAACGAGGATCTGATGCGGGGCTAGATGAATCAAACGCTTTACTGATCAGACGAAATACGGCGCTAAGGAGCGGCGAAACAAGAAAAACCGCTCAAAGATTAACTCTTTGAGCGGTTCCCTCTACAGCTTCCATATTCCTTCCGGTGAAATCGTTAATTTTTCGAACCCGTTCTCGGTAATCAAATACGAGTTTTCAATACCGACAACGCCGCGGCCGCGGAAGGTGAACTTCGGTTCAATCGCGATCACCATCCCGGGCTCAAGAGGGGTTGTAAAGCCTCTGGCGAGCACCGGCCATTCATCGATTTCCAAGCCGATGCCATGGCCGACGAATTTGACCGCATCCGCTCCATATCCCATAAAATGATCCGCAAATCCGGACTTCGCCGCAACTTCCAAAGAGAGCTCATACAATGCTTCGCAGGTTACACCCGGCTTCAGTTCGGCCTCGATCGCACGCTGGGTCCGCTCCGCCGCGTGATACGCTTCTTCGAGATCCGCAGGCATGTCCCCAATAACCGCCGTACGCGTCTGATCGATGACATAGCCCTCGAAGGTGCAGCCGATATCGAGCAGAATCGGCTCGCCTCGTTCGATGCGGCTCCAGCCGGCGCCCTTCGCGAAGGCCGGGTGAAGCCCCTCGCCGCCCGCGGGACCGTCGAAGGCCGACGGCTTCGTCACGGCTGCTCCGCTCGCGGCAATGCCTGTTACAAGCTCGGAGCCCGCCGCACGCACCCGCATCAGCCCCAGATGGCCGCGGCGGCGAAGGGCGTACTCGATCTCGGCGAGCAGCTCGATTTCCCGCATGCCCGCCGTCAGCTTCGGCACTGCTTCCGCGAGCGCTTCGTCGACGATCTTCGCCGCGCGCCGGATCGAGGCAATCTC
>Ga0180215_1006126_pt1 | contig 10024 bp, 18 predicted proteins | sample eDN3rd37CBELigBY_FD_128871 | JGI IMG/M metagenome (GOLD analysis project Ga0180215, IMG submission 128871) | Enriched backyard soil microbial communities from Emeryville, California, USA - eDNA 3rd pass 37_C BE-Lig BY (version 2) (version 2) | ecosystem: Environmental > Terrestrial > Soil >...
ATGGTGGTGGCGCCACGGACTTTAAACTGTCGCAGGCAGGACTCCATGAACGGCATCCAGGCTTGAAGAAAGACCTCCTTCTTGCTGACACACAGGAGCGTGGTGACCAGTGGCTGGGCCACCTGCAGACACGCGCGGACCATGCAACGTGGGCGACGGCCTGGCGCGCGTGAGACCATGAGCGATACTCACGATCGCGTCGCTCGACCATGGGGCCGTACCAGCGCATGTTTGGGCTTGCCGGCCATTCGGATGGCCTTGCCGTAGATGCTGTCGATGCAGCGCGTCCATGCCGGCACATTCACCTCGGCGTCGACGACCTGGAGCACATCCACAGTCGGCACCATGGCAAATGTAAGCCCTGCCTTATACTACCTTACGCTTGGTCAGCATTGCTAGGTGCTACCTCGGCGATGGGGGCCAGGAGGTCCACAAAGAGTGCGGCAAAGGCGTGCTTGAGGCGCAAGCTGTGCGACTCAAGGAAGCAGTTGCCGCACTCCTTCAGAAAGTCGGCCGACTCGCCAATGCGGTCCATAGGGAACACCTGAGTGCTCCGCGAAGGATGTAGCACTCAGGGGTGCGTGGCTCAGCCGTTGTCCTCGGGGCTAGCAAGACGGAGAGACAACGCACCTTCAGCTGCACGAAACGCATGCAGCCGATCAGGAAGAGAACGCGGCCCTCGGTCTTGTTATCCTTAAGTAAAATGCGCAGCTCATGCAAGTACCGGTCGGTAATGGAGGTAAACCTGCTCGTCCGGCCGCACCGGAACGAGACCGACGCTGCAGCCGGTCAGAGACGCAAAAAAAAACATCGCCATTGGCAACTCAGGGCACTTCGTACCGCACGCCCGAAAGGGCGCCCAGACACTCGGCAAACTGATCGGCGACAGCGATGCGGTTCCGCGACTTGCTGTCGCTGTGGTAATCCAGCCCAGCATGGACGGCACCGCGGGCAGGGATCAGATCTGAGCGCATGGGCTGCGATTGTTGCATGGTCCGGCATGCCCCACGTACGGATCGGCCAGGCGGAGCTGCTCAAAGGCCAGCTCCTCGACCCGCAAGAAGGACGTATTGTCGGCCTGGTCCGGCTTGACGTGCTTCACGAGCTCGATGACCATGCGACAAAACAAAAAATCGCTGCAGAGCTGTTGAGGACGCACTTTAAGCTCGGCGCCAGAGGTGCGGTTAGCTAGGACAAACCCCCGGGTGGCGGCAGCAATCGCGCCGGGATGCGTACAGCGCGGCGCTCTGTCAAGATGGCGACCGCCTCCTTCACGGTCAGCTTGCCGTACGTCTGGTCCGTTCTAAATAGTCGCGGTCGCCCCCTACCGGCGAACGCGGGTGCCCGTGAGCCTCGCACGGCCCCGCGCAGCCGCTGTTTGTCCGCACGCCCACGCACGTCCTAAGCTTGGCCAGCTCGACGTCGGCCTCGCGCTGCTTCGGCGCGCGCCACTCAATGAGCGCGTCCAGCACGGGTGCCGCGCAAAAGCGAGCAATGCGGCCAAGCGCCGCAATGATCTGGTCCAGCTGCGGGTTCATGCCGGCCTGGACGTACTTGCTGAGCTGGACCTCATTGTCCTGCCGAGCAGCGACTCAGCCGGCGGCCGCCGGCCAGACGGCCGGGGTGAGCTAATGGCGATCACCCGCCGCCGCCAGCCGAGGGACCGGGACACACCAGGTACACATCGGCCACGGCGCCGATGACTTGGTCGGCGATCTCCACGAACCGGCGGTACGCCTGCCGCATGGCCAGCTGGCCAGGCCCGTGGCCCGGTAGCTTGAGGCCCATTGCCGCCGCGACGGCCGGCGGCAGGGCGGCCGCTTGCACAGTGGTCGGCGGCAGCGATGGCGAACCACTGGACCCGCCAGCGGAGTAGCCCGCCGGATCCTGCGGCGGGGTGTCTGAGTCCACCCGCGGCCGCGGCAGCGTCAGCGGCGGGTGGTGGAGGCCCTCCATGTTGGTGGCCAGACTGCCGGGGCCGAACGGGTCGGTGGGGTCCGCCATGGGCCCGTCCCCCAAGCGGGCGGGCCGCCGTAGACGCTCTGCTGTGTAGGCTCGCAGTTGGTAGTCTGCCGTACGCGACGACCATGCCAGCAAGCAGCCCACGCAGACGCCCCCCATGTTAGCGACCGTTGCCTTAGTGCGTTTCGCGGCGCAGACGAGCGGCGTAGATGAGCGGCGTACCAGCGACGGCGCACTACCATCCGGCATCGACAGGCTGAGGCCGTTTCCTGGTGACATAAGATCCAGCAGCCCTCCCGGTATGAACCCCACGCAGCTCTTATCCTCTTGCACAGCCCAACGGCACGGCAGAGAACCAGCAGCTTTCTGCGTCTCCTCCCCCTACGTCTGGGCTCGTCCTTTTGGCGCGTTGGAAAGCGGCGATGTCTCCAGCGGCTTGCTGTTGTTGTGCCGCCGGTTTCAAGTCTGACTGCATAACCGATCGTGGGCATGGGTGCACAATGGGCCACACGGCGCTCCATTGCATCCACAACCTTCGCCCACGCGACTGTACATGGCTCCTACACGCTGTACATGGCACGCTACATCTCTGTACATTATAATAGCGCGTTTACAGGGCATCCATCTCCACTGCAGCAGCTAGGAAGGAATCCGACCAATTCACGGCATGCTCGTCAGCCGCATCCAGCACACCATACGAGGCCGGCAGGCCGCCAACGGCGCTTCCACTGCCGCCGCCGCCGCCGCCGCCGCCGCTGCCGTCACTGTACAGGCCCACCGCGACGTCGTCCTCATACGGGTCCGAGACGCGGAGCGGGACGGATGGCGCGGCGGTGCTGGCCCCCGCCGTAGCCATGGCGAATGGCACCGCAACGGGTCCTTCCACATGGATGGCAAACGCCAGCGAGCCGCCGCTGACGAGGGGCGACTTGGCGATGTGCAGGCACCGGTACGGCGGCACGGGGGCGTACTCGAGCAGGAGGCGGCTGTTGACGCTGTGGGACCATGTATTGCCCAGCGCCGCCGTACCCAACCCGCCGGTCTGCGTGCGTACCGTGGCCGTCGGTTGCGGCGCGCCGCCTTCGACAGCAGGCAAGTTCGCCGGTGCCGGCAGCGAGGGCGCCGCGGCCTCGCTGGCATTGTCGGCGGGGCTGGCCAGCGGGACCGCGTCCTCCATGAGCTTGGCCATGATTTGGTTCGTCACGAGCACCTGCGTCGAATGGCACATAGTATCAATGGCTTCGGATGGTAAGCCCACTGTGGCGCGTGCGAGAGAGTAAGGCAACAAGCTGGCGCGGACCGGGATGTCAAACATGGAGCTCAGATACCTGCCGTTCCACGCACTTTCACTACGCGTGCCCTCGTTAGCAACGTGTTAAGATTCCGCGCGATCAGCTGCGGTGCACGCACTTGAGCTGGGCAGCTTGCGTGGCCAGCACCTCGGTGCGCTCAATGAGGGACGCGCTGTTGAACTCTTTGCGCGCCAGCGACGCCACCGAGTCCATCACGATGAGACGCACCGCGTGCGTGATGATCAGCGCCTCAAGCGACCGCAGGCACTGCAGCAGCTCTGCGGAGGTGTCGGCATAGAGCACGTGCACACGCTGCGCGAGCTCGGTGACCGCGGCCGGATCGCTGTAGTAGTCGGGCCGGCGCGTCGTCGCGATTTGTACCAGCCTGGACAGTGAGAGAACAAGCAGCCGGCGGCGTGCGTACCGGTCAGGGCGCAGGCGTCGGCAGTCAGGGCGCGCCGCGTGCACGCACCGCTCAGCGGAAAAGGCGTGCTCCGTGTCAATATACACCACGCCTCCACCAAAGCCGCCGAGCTGGTGGGGCAGGGCCGCGGCAACGGCGGCGGTCATGCAGAGTTGTGTCTTCCCGCATCCCGGCGGGCCCACCAGCTGGCGGGCGAAGCAGCTAGGCGATCACCAAACAACGTTAGGTTCGATGCATGGTCATTGCACAGGGAATTAATTGGCAAGTTACCTCGGTGATCGTGCCGCGCGGGTAACCGAGAAAGAGGGCATCCAGCTCCGGAATCAGCGTCGTCAGGAACCGCCCAACGGGCGACGGCGACGGGCGGACGAGCTATCAGAGCGTCACCGTGGCATACGTGCATAGGGTCAGACTGCCTGTGTTGCGACCAATGTACGGGTCAGCTGCGGACGCACCGGTTTGGCGGCGGGCGCTACCGCGCCGGACACGGCGAGCACGATCCGCTGCGCCGCAGCACCGTCGATGTCGAGTATATGCATAAGGTCGTAGGCCGTCAGCAGCAGCACGTCCTGCGAGGCGGATTGAAATACGCGCGGCGGAAACATAGGTCATGAGCCCGCGTCCAGCAAACAGTCGCGTAAGCTGGCGTACCTTGCAAGTGGTGACCTTGCGCTCAGCCAGGCGGTCGACCACGGCGCGGTCGAGCTCCGGCACGCGCTGCAGCCGCCGTGTTGCCGCCATGGTCCGTCTGGTTACGGCTCAGGGTCCACCGTTGTCGTCGCCGGAACCCGCTGGCGTACAGGTCCATGAACGCATGCGCTTCTTGTGCGCTGCTGGCGAGTGTTCTCCGCAGGCGTTGGTGGTGCCCTTGGCTCTCTGTGCCGTGCGCCTCTAAACGGAGTCGCTCACCCGGCAGCCGCGTTGGCGCAAAAATGGCGCCGACTTTTGAATTTTGGCGCCAAAAGTCACGTGACGCCCCAACGGGCGAGACAGCGGACAACTAAGCGGAGGGCGAAGAGGACGGCGTTGAGACGAGGAAAGCCGTCTACACGAATGTGTTTACTGTAGGCTTGTTCCTTTGGTCTGCACTAGGGCTGAATCGCGTTTGGCGTCGGGCCACGGACGCCATCAACCATGGCGGGCCGGCGGCCGCCGTTCCCCAACTCGGTGTTCATGCTCTGCCTACACGAGATGGAGACGGTGGCCCGCGAGAAGGGCTGGAAGTCGGCTTACGCCTACCACAAGGTTCGACGGTGGTCGTAGGTTCCCACCCACGTGCTCCGGCTTTCTGATTAAACTCCGGCCCAGAGTAACAATGTTGGAGCGACCGCCGCCAGGGCCTCGTGTCGCTTCAGCGGTACCCGCTGCCGCTGCCGACGCCCAAGGCGGCGCTGGATCTCGAAGGCATTGGGACGCACCTGGTCGAGAAGTTCGAAAAGTACATGGCCAACTTTTTGAAAGAGCACGGGCCCAGCTGGGCCGAGGCCGAGGCCGCCGCCGGTGCGCCGCTTGGCCTGGGACTTCTGAATTATGTGGCATGCACCAAACTAGCGTTTGCCGTGGGCAATGTTAGGTCGCCGCTTGCAGACGCGCTGTGGCAGGCCACGTTTGACAAGAAGGGCAAGGCCAAGAAAACTTCTCCGTCCGTAGCCGCGGCCAGCGCCGCCGTCACGGGTAGCAGCGCTCCATCCCAATCTATCACTCCGAGCCCCTCGCCGTCGGTGCCGCCGGAACCGCGGATACGCGCGCACGCGAGCTCGAACGACGCGTCGTCGCAGTCGAGCGATGGTGGCGGCACTAAGGCTGGCGCGGCCACGACGGCGGACACAGCGTACCGGCCGCGGGCCCGGTCGGGCGCGTACGCAATCATGATCGCGCTGCGCCGGGCCGCCGTACAGCCCGGGTACCCCGGCTATTGCACCAAAGAACAGCTGCTTCGCGAAGTACGGCGAGCTTTCATGCGCCTGAACTTTTGGGGTTAGTGTCGGCCCGGCTCACGGGCCAACTTTGCTCGTATGTGCCGGACGGGTCGAGCACGACCAGGCACAACCGTTCTGCGAGTCCTCGCTGCTCGTTCCAGAGGCTGGGACGCGCTACACTGGCTGGTCGTCCATGACCACGCTGATTGAAAAGCAGCTCGTTCGCAAGTATGCTCCGATCCTAATCCCGAGGTTTTCAAAATCGACCGTACTCACCTGGTTACTGGATTATGCCTGCGACAAAAAACTGCGGCAGGTGGAGCAGCCCGGCCAAGTTCTGCCTAACCGAAGCCGGGCGGCAGGTGGCTGAGCAGCTCGACGTTGTGCTGCCGGTGGGCGTCGGAGTGGCGGTCCCCAAGACGCTATCGTCCACGAGCACCTTTCAGCCCACTGCGCCAGCGTCGGCTCTGGCGGCGCCCGCCGGCAGTACGTACGGCACCAGCGCCCGTCCCGAGCCATTCTACTACTGGTTTTTGGACTCCGCCGGCGTGCGCACGCGGTTTCGGGACAGCGCAGCGGTCAACTTTGACAGTGCGGTCGACCGCAGCGACCCCGAGGGCGTGTCTTTGCAATGGCGTGCTAACTCGAGGAGTGCTTTGCTTTATTTCATCTACTGTTTCGTTTCTAATAGAGGCCAGTCAATCTGTGGGCTACCGCATCGAGTTCTTGGCGCGGCAGCGCACGCATGAGGTTGCCCAGCGCGTGTTTGAGGCCGTACCGTGGCCTGCGACCGAGGGCACAACGACGCTAACGTGGGCAGGCTACCTGCCCGCCGACGACGCCGACGCGCTGTGCATGGAGTGGCGCGAGTCCGTGCCTGCGGCCGCAAGCGCCGGCCGCCCACCGCTGGTGCCCGTTGCACCAGCCACTGCGTCTTCTTTCCCTGACAGGCCGAGCACCGTGGCCGCTTCGAGCGCCGACCGGCCGCCTCTGTCGCGGACAGGCAGCCTGGCTAGCGGCACCACTAGCGTGGCGGGGTTGAAGCGCACCACTAGCTCCAGTGGCTCGCTCAAGTCGGGGTCGGAGGCCGAGAGTGACACTGACGACGATGGCACCGGTAACGCGACCCAAGCGATCGAGTACGGCCGCTTTCAGCGCCATGCTGGTATTCCAGCGTTTGCTAATAACTCACTCGTTGTGCTATTCTCGTGGGAGCCTATAGCCCTGCGGCCATGGCCCGGTGGACGGCGGCTTGCACAACGACGCGGTGGCCGCCGGGAAGCTTTGAGCTGGTGTTGGTGCTCGACAACCGCGAAGTGCGCGAGAAGCGCGACCGGCAGTATATTCAGGACGGCCTCGAGGCCAACGGCGTCACGATTGAGACGCGCGCGCTGCCCGTGGGCGACGTGCTTTGGCTCCTGCGGCGGCGGGGCCAACCAGCCTCGGATGACGACCTGGTCGCGGGCTCTGTCATCGAGCGCAAGCGCATGGACGACCTGCTCGCCTCGATGAAGGACGGGCGCTTGCGCGAGCAGCGGGTAGACAGGTTTGCAATTGACCATTGATCGTGTCTCTCTCGGTAGCTGACTCGGGACGTGCGCTACCCTGTGCGGTCGGTCGTCGTGCCAGTTCCGCCTGAGCATGTGCGGTGCGGACCACGTCACGTACTTGGTGGAGGACATGGGCGGCCCCGCCATGGAGCAGCTGGCAGACCGCGAGCGGATGAACACAGCGATGTGGCACCTGCAAGTGTTTGCGGGCTTCTTCCTCAAACGCACAGGCTCGACGGACCAATCCATCCAATATCTCACGCGCATGACGCGGGCGCTGGAAGAGACCGTGCTGGTAAGGCTGCAAAAAGACATCTGGCTGGGTTGAATGCAGGACGCTCACATGTCTTGGTCACCCATATTGCTCTTCATCGTTTGATGTACAGCACGGAGAAGCTGTGGGCATTTCGCGCCTGCCGGAGACAGGCATGAACGCGCGGGCTGTGAAGGCGCTGCGACAGGCGCTGGCGCTGCCGGATGGCCGCCTGCCACTCGTGTCATACCGGATCTTTGGGCAGATCAACCAAAAATCACGCACGCAGACTGTGCATGACCTCTTTGTGAAACAGTTGCTCCAGCTAAAAAACGTCGGCGTGGAGAAGGCCGCAGCGATTGTTCAGCGCTACCCAACGCTGTCGCACCTCGTCGCCGCGTACGCCGAAGTGCCGACCGAAGACGAAAGGCGGTTTTTGCTGGCGGACCTCACGTACGGCGCGCGCAGCAAGAAGCGCCGCATCGGCGCCATTGCCAGCGGGACCATCTACGACGTCCTTTGGGCGCCGTCCTACGACAGCCCCTTCGGTGTATAGAGCCATTTTCGCATTGTACAGTTGAATGTACAGGTTATAGGGTCGAATCTAAATTAAACAGTTACAGTTTAGCAGCTGCTGCTCTCAGCTCTTGCCGTGCGCGGGCGCGCAGTACCTGCTCAAACACCTGCACGGACTGCCCTCCTGTAAGAGCATACGAGTCCGAGAAGACGTAATGCGGCACGCCGTTGATCTGCTGCGCCTTGGCCTCCCGCGTGGACGCCATTACCTCCGCTCGGCCCTTGTCGGACTGCAAAAACGCGCGCACCTTGGCCCGGTCCAAGCCGTCAGCGGCCGCGACGTCCTCGAGCACAGCCAGGTCACCCACATTGCGCCCGTCCACAAAGTAGGTCCGAAACAAGCGCGTCACCACCTGGACCATCGAAGGACGAACTGGGTGCATGCAGCTGCGGTTAGATGTAGATGGGAATGGCTACATCCTTCCAGATTGCCGACGGACCTCCAGCTGCTTCTCGGGCGTGTTCTCGCCGGCAAACCAGACGAGGCGGTTGGCGTGGATGGTGTTGGCAAGATAGCCCTCCGTCGCCAAGGCGAGGCCCGCCTCCGCCGCTGCAGCGATGAATCAAGATGGCATGAGGAGCAAGGGTCAGCTTAGCAGCGTTGGCTCGTCCTTGGCCTTCTGAAATATCCGTACCGGCGCCGCGGACTCGTTGGCCGTAAAAGGTTGCGGGCGCCTTACGCATGCCCTCTTCGGGCACCTCGGGGTGTAGCACGTACGGCCGATAGTGCACCTGGGCAACCACAGACAAACGTCGGATAAGAGTAAAATGCTGTGAGCACGGCCGTGACCATGGTGGTTCAGCGCGACAGCGCCCTACCTTGAACTCGACGTTGCTGGTCTGCCGTGCTAGGGCCGCCTTGAGGTTGAGGTTGCCAATAGCACACCTGCGTCGTGGGGACGCCGCACGGCGGGTGTTTTCCAGGTGAGCACGCGCTTTTGCCGTGACGGCGGCATGACCGTGGCACATACCATGGACACGAAATGTCGCTGTACACGGTGATGGTCACGACTGGCCGCATCGTCGACGCAAACATCGACGCGGCCATTCTAGTACGAGTTCTCACTGCTTAGATGCAGGCTCCATCGACAGGATGCTCTTCCGCGCCCTCGCACCATCGCAACCATGCCGCTTCTCGTCCACTCCAGCGTCGTCTCGTCCTGCGCCCGTCCTTATTTGCTACTCCGCCCGATCCCTAACCGCCCAGTCCCCTGCCCGTCCATCCTATCTCCCCCTTGTTCTCCATAGGACCGATTGACGGACGCTCTATGTCGTCCGTTCATCGGGGTAAATGTGACGTCATCCGATGTGGTTCTGACCTAACTATGATCCGTCTATCGGACCTAAAGGCGTGCCGATCGACGGACTCTGTATGACGGCATTGAGTGACGCCAGCTACGTCACAATAGGATCCGTTTATCGGATGAAGTACTGCGCCCGATAGACGGGAACCAAATGGCACGTGGGGGCGACGATGAGGGGACGCACGCGGCGGCTATGGACGCTTACCGACCTGGCCGAACACACTATAACGCGCCTCTGAACGGACGGGACATAGGCTTGCAGCCGTACTAGTCACAGGCAGGCGGGCCTCTGATCTAGGGTGCGTGCACAGGTCATAAAATAGAAGCTTTGAAGGAGATGTACCAAATCGCACAATATTGCGGTGAAGGGATCTAACGTGGTCGCGTACTTCGCGGCCAAGACGTACGATGACGATTGCCGGAAACCGGACAGCGCTGGACACAGCACAGGCGCGACGAGGATACCACGGCGACACGCGCTAGAATAGCAACACACCGACCGTCACGGACGCTGTTGACTGGAGTGACGTGCGGAAATAGGGCTCGCTTGTAAAGACGGCCCCTTCGGCCGGGCCACCGACCCCGATGGCCACGGAGGCACGGCCGCGACCGCCGGCCAAGCCGCCACGGCCGCACGCCGTTCCCGGCGACGGCACGGGCGGGGCAGACGGCGGCGGGGGCAAGACCGTTCCGACAACAGGCGACGCACCTGTGGCCCACCACACGCCGCCCCCCAAGCCGGTG
>Ga0180215_1006127_pt1 | contig 10023 bp, 7 predicted proteins | sample eDN3rd37CBELigBY_FD_128871 | JGI IMG/M metagenome (GOLD analysis project Ga0180215, IMG submission 128871) | Enriched backyard soil microbial communities from Emeryville, California, USA - eDNA 3rd pass 37_C BE-Lig BY (version 2) (version 2) | ecosystem: Environmental > Terrestrial > Soil >...
AAGTTCATCGTTCGCTTCGGCGATAGCGATACGCTGACTGCCGCCCTCGAAGCCGGGGAAATCGATGGCTGCGGTGTTGGCGCCGGTCCGATTTACGACCGCCTGACCTCGCTCGATCACCTGGTGGGCAACGCCGTCGGGCGCGATCATCCGGATGGATTCGTTGTCAATTACGAACGTTTCCCGGATCAGGCCGCCGGTCTGAACAAGGCACTGATGCAGGCACTCGATATCGAAACCCTGAACGCGCAGTTGTACAGCGGCACATTGCGACCGTCGAATTACCTCTTCCAGCATGTTGTTGGCCTGGAAACTCCGCCAGAGGGATTCCCGACCTACACCTATGATCCGGAACAGGCACAGGCCACCCTGGCTGAAATTGGCTGGGATTCCAACACTGAACTCAACTGGCTGGTGACCGGTACCCCGACCACCGCGCAGGATGCCATCCAGGCCATGCTTGGCCAGGCCGGGATCAAGGTGAAATACCAGCAGATCGATCCGGCAACCGTGATCGATGAACTCTACCGGAATGCCAATTACGACATCTTCTTCGGCAATTTCGGACCGAGCCAGGACATGAACGACAATTGGAAGTACATCAAGTCCGGTTGGGGGTATGACGAAGGCGGATACAACTACGCCCGTTATGCCAATGCCGAAGTCGATGAGCTTTGGCAGCAGGGCCTTGATGAACTCGATACGGACAAGCAGAAGGAAATCTGGGACCAGGTGTCGATGCTGCTGGCCGAAACCCCGCCGCAAGCCACCATGTACCGGTCGAGTGTCTGTTATGTCTGGAACAAGCGGGTGCAGGGCGCGTATCCGTACCAGTACCGGCTGCCGGTTCGCCCGGTCTTCGAAAAGGTCTGGATCGATCCGGACGCGTAAGCGGACCGATACCACCTGCTGGGTCGGTGCGCGTAGGGTCGCGGATTAGCCGCATCAATGAGGCGCCAGCCGAATCATGCGGCGTATATCCGCCCGTCCCGGTGAAACGGGCGGATATACGGCCTGACGGCCTAATCCGCGACCCTACGCGCCAGATCGCAACGCGACAGCATTACAACGCGACCGGATAACAAAGAGGCGACCGGAAAGTTCTTTCCCATGCAATACGTCTTGCGGCGACTGGCCATGATGCCGATCCTCCTGATCGGTATCACGGTCATCACCTACTTCATCATTTCCATCTCTCCAGGCGATCCGATCACGGCATTGATCGATCCCGAGGAAATGAACATCCTCAGCGCCGAGGACATCGAGCGCATGAAGGCTGATCTGGGATTGGACCAACCGATCCCCGTGCGGTACGCCCTCTGGCTGAAGGAAGCGGTCCAGGGCAACCTCGGTTTCTCCTACCAGAGCAAGCAACCGGTGGTCGACATGATTGCGGATAAATTGCCCGCATCACTCTTGCTGTCCGTGACGTCAATGGCCATCGCGATGAGTGTCGGGGTTATCCTCGGGGTGATTTCTGCCCGCAAGCAGTATTCCTTTCTCGATTACTTCCTCACCGTTGGCGCCTTCGCCGGGTTATCCGTTCCCACCTTCTTCATTGCCATGATTGGCATGTTCATCTTTTCGGTGCGGCTGGGATGGTTACCCGTCTTCGGGATGTGGACACCGGGTACCCCGAACACCCTGAACCTGGACTTGCTGAAACATGCCGTTTTGCCGGTCACGGCGCTGGCCGTTCCCCAGATTGCGGAATACATGCGGTTTGCCCGTGCCTCCGTGCTCGATGCCCTGAGTATGGATCACGTCACCACTGCCCGCGCCAAGGGGCTGCGGGAAGGACCGGTCTTCTGGCGGCATGTGTTCCGGAATGCCCTGCTGCCGCTGGTAACCATCATCGGCTTGTCGCTGCCGGGAGTGATCGGGGGATCATTCATCATCGAAACGATTTTTTCCTGGCCGGGCATCGGCATGCTGGGGTACACCGCCGTGCTGCAGCGGGATTACCCGGTGCAAATCGGTATTGCCCTGATGGCCGCCGTTGCCGTATTGCTGGCCAATCTGCTCACTGATATCGCCTACGCCCTCGTCGATCCGAGAATCCGCTATGACTGATCTTTCCACCTCGCCGCTGATCCAGACGCAGGAAGGCAATGCCGCCCCGCTCGAAAACGACCAGGTGGTATCACCGGGACGACGGCGCCTGCAGCGGTTCATGTCGCACAGGCTGGCGATGTTCGGCGCCTGCTGGCTCATCCTGATGGCCATTGTCGCGATCCTCGCACCACTGGTGGCACCGAAGGATCCGAATGCCATCGACCTGCTGCGCATTGCGCAATCTCCCGGGTGGGACAGCCTGCTGGGAACTGACAGTGTCGGCCGGGATAACCTGAGCCGGGTGATTTACGGTGCGCGGATTTCTCTTTCTGTTGGCGTCGTGGCCGTTTCCATTTATCTCACCATCGGATTCGTTCTGGGCAGTACGGCAGGGTACGCAGGGGGCATTGTCGACAGTATCATCATGCGTTTTACCGATATCATGATGTGCTTTCCCACCTTTGTGCTGATCCTGATTCTCGTGGGTATTGTCGGACCGAGCATCTTCAACATCATGCTGGTGATCGGGTTGTTCGGCTGGCCGGGTGTGTGTCGCCTCATACGCGGGCAGGTGCTTTCCCTGCGCGAGATGGATTACGTGGTGGCGGCACGCATGCTGGGAGGCAGCAAGGCGTATGTGATGATCCGGCATATCCTGCCCAATGTGATCGGTCCCCTCACCGTGGCCGGTTCTCTCGGGATTGCCGGGGCGATTCTGGCTGAGGCCGGATTGAGTTTTCTCGGTTTGGGTGTATCCCGGCCGACACCAAGCTGGGGTGCGATGCTGAACGATGCACGCAACCCCGCAACACTCGCGACAGAACCGTGGTTGTGGCTGGCCCCGGGGATCCTGATCAGCCTGGCGGTGCTGGCCGCCAATTTTATCGGCGATGGATTGCGTGATGCCTTTGATGTCCGCAGTGGCAGGCGGGGTTGACGCAAGGGGAGGAACCGTGGGGGTTCTCGATTTCAGTCGTTCATTTGTCACCTTTTTTACCAAACCGCACCAGGGCGGGAATATTGCCCGCATCCAGGTCGATGCCACCTGTACCATTTCGTGGCCCGATGGCCACGCCAAAACCTATTACCTGATTGCCCCGTGCCGCAGCGAACACATGTACCTGGATGGGCAACTCTTCCAGATGCCGAATTACGAATTCTCCGGCATTTTCACGGAAGAGGAAGCCGTCATCCTGCGTACGCACTGGACGAGCGACCGCGAGCAACCGGAAGTGGTGAAGGTGCGGGACCGGTTCGACCGGGTGGAAGTTCGCACCGGGACCATGCAGGCGGAGTCCCTGGCGGACACATCCGCCGTGGTGGATGCCACGCTGGACAACCGGCGTCTGGTGGTGCGCACGAATCTCACCTATGCCCGGCTAGGCATCGTGGCGCAGCTCGAATACCCGGTGAAAACCATGAATGTCACCGAAGATCCTGATCAGTGGCAAATCGATACCGGCCCGCTGATCCTGCCACGGGTCGATGCGGAAGGCGATGATCCGATTGGCTGGTTCGATGTGGCGCACGTGGTCAGTTGCGATTTCGAGAAGGCGGAATTCGTCCTGCGTCGACCGCAGGAACTGGGCGAGCGCGATGGAAAACCGCTGTTCGTCACGGATTACAGCCAGCTGGTTTTCGCACCGGGACAGCACCAGTTCTGGGCGGAAACCGATTGATCATGCACACGATGAAACGCCTTGAGAAAGGCGAAGGAATCGGCAATATCATTCTGGCTGACGCACCGGTACCGGAACCCGGTCCGCGCGAGGTGCTGGTGCAAACGGCCTGGAGCCTGATCAGCCGCGGTTCGGAAATCGGCGGGCGGTATCGCAAATCGGGTGTCGTCGGTGCGCAGGCGATGGGCTATTCCGTGGCCGGCACCATTGTGCAAACCGGTGCGGACGTGCGGGAATACGCCGTGGGCCAGCGTGTGGGCGTGGTTGCACCGCATGCGGCATTCGTGCTGGGTGATGCCGATGCCATTGGCGCCCGTGCCATTACTGCCATTCCGGACAGTGTGTCGCTGGAACATGCCACCTTTCACCCGCTGTCGGTCGGGGCCGTCCTCTGGACGCAAATCAGCGCTGTGCAACCCCACGAAACCGTGGTGGTTTACGGGCAGGGACTGGTGGGAAACCTGGTGCTGCAGGCTGTGCTGGCGGCCAGACCGGCCCAGGTGATCGCCATCGATGCAGTGCCATCGCGATTGGCGGCCGCGAAGGCACTTGGTGCCCACCATGCCATCAACGGGCGGGAGGAAGATGCGGTTCAACAGGTCCTCCATCTCACTGATGGGACCGGAGCACACCTGGTGATGGAATGCGTCGGCGGACCGGCCGGGGTACACACGTTTCCGCAAGCCCTGCGCATGACCCGGCATGGGGGCCGGGTCCACCTGATTGCCCTGTATCACGAACAACCGCTGCCACTCGACAGTGGTGCCGCGCAGGGTCGGATGATCCTGGGAGGGTATGTCACCGACCTGCCAACAACATGGCGTCCGGCTGCGGATGACGCCATGCGCCGTCTGGGAACGCAGGACATCCGGGTGGAACCGATGATTACGCATCGCTTCCCGGCAAAAGACGCACCGCAGGCGTTCGCCCTGCTGCACGATCATCCGGCGGATGCCCTCGGGGTGCTGCTTGACTGGACGAATTGATACGAATGACTGAAACAGACTCGCGTAGGGTCGCGGATGAGGCCCTCCAGGGCCGTATATCCGCCCGTCGTTGTGATCCCGGGACCGCAACGACGGGCGAACACGGGGTTCGCCCCTACAGGAGATTGTCATCCTGAGCGCGGCGAAGGATCGTGGCCCACATCCCTGTCCCGGTCCGAAGCGCAATATCTTTTCGACCGTACCAGACAAAGAACGATCATCACCGCATTCAGCCTGACAGAACAATGGAGGAACACACATGACTCGTTATCGCGTTGGCATCATCGGTCTTGGCCGGATTTCCTCGACCATCGATGATGAAGTTCTCGGCAATTCCGTGGTGATGCTGCCCTATGCGCACACTGCCTGCTTCCGCGAAGTCGATGCGGTCGAGGTTGTGGCGGCCGCCGATCCATTCGAGGAACAGCGAAGTGCCTTTGGTGAACGCTGGGGGATCGATCGCCTCTACGCGGATTACCGCGAAATGCTCGAAAAGGAAAACCTCGATATCGTCAGCGTCGCCACCTCGGCCAAACCGCGCCCGGCCATTGTGAAAACCTGTGCCGAAGCCGGGGTTAAAGGCATTTACGCGGAGAAACCGATTGCCCTCAGCCTGGCCGAAGCCGACGACATGGTCGCCACCTGCGATGCCAACAACGTGAAGCTGGCCGTTGGCTGCACCCGGCGCTGGGACGACTTCTGGCAAATGGCCCGCAAGGTGATTGCCGATGGTGGCATTGGCCGGGTTCTCCAGGTGAATGCCAGCTGGAATGCAGCGATTTCCCACAATGGCAGTCATCTCATCGATCTCGTGCGGTTCCTGGTCGGCGATGACGAAGTGAACTGGGTCTTTGGCGAATCGGAAGACGATGCTGTGGCCGCCAGTGATGACGATCACCGGGTCAATGGCTATCTTGCCTTCGCCGGTGGAGCCCGTGCCTATATCCGCACCTGGCAGAGCGGGGTTGGCGATGGCGCCGTGGAAGTGATTGGGGAAACCGGGGCGATTCGCACCGTGGCCAATGGCAGCCAGATGGAATGGTTGCAACGCACCCCGGATGGCATGATTTCCTCCCGTCCGCTGCCGCGACCGCAGCGAATCCTCGCGCCAGGAGTCAACGCGATCCTGGACCTGATTGCGAGTATCGAAACCGGCAAGAAGCCGGAATGTGCCGGTATCGATGGCATCAAGGCACTGGAAATCGCCGTGGCCCTGCGGGAATCGCACCGGCGCGGTGGGGTGAAAGTGCAGAATCCGGTCGAGGACCGGTCGCTGCGAATTCTCTCGGCTGAAACCCTGCGTGGCGATTTGCCAGTGGCAATGCAGCGCCGGGCTGCTGCCCGGCAATAGGGAGCGGCCCTCCCTGTGGCCGCCTGGTCATTGTGTGGCGGCCGATCCCCCACGGATGTGTGTCGCCCGGATTTGGCTATCCGGGCGACACGCTTGATTCCTGCGCTAGCCAAAGACGAGTTGTACCGAGAGGTTTCCCGGACCGGTCCCAAACCATGGGGAATTCATGATGCTGCAGCCCGGACCGGCATCGGCGATGTCCACCAGATTCGAAGAACTCACCCGCGCATGGTTTCCGTCCGAGTAGTACGTCGCACCGCAGGTCTCATCGGTCAAATACACGAGAAGCGCGACATCCGTTCCAAATGGTCCGGCAGTTTGGTCGGCGAGGATCGTTGTGCTGCATACATTTGCCTTTTGACCCAGTTGCGTGGCAACACCGTCGATAACGTAACCGTAGGAGAGCGCGTTACATGACGAGAAGGTAGGGCTTGCAAACGTCACGATCTGTCCTCCGGGAAGCACAATCCCTGTCAGGCCAGAATCGTCGGGTTCATTCTCGGCAAATGTACCGCCCCTGGCTGCGTAACGAACGCACTGCCCGGTATTCTCGAACGTTTCACCATTGCTTCCAACTAGGCCGGTGTACCCGCCCTGCTGGCAGAGGTGGGCGGCGTCCGAATTCCCACCACCCTGCGCTGCCACCGATGGATTGACAACAAACAGCATGAGCACGACCGCACTGAGGATGAACGTGAACTTCTGGCGCATGGGAATCTCCTGTCTGGTTTGCGAACGTTGTGGTAAAGGGTTGAATCTGGACCCAACCGCCAGGTAGTTCCTGGCGAATTCCTGGGGATTGCTCGCTATTGCGCGCCTCCCGGATGGTTGCTAGTCACCAACCTCGATGATGGAGTACATGCCATGATTGGCGTGCGGCATGCCGTCGGCGATGTCCGGGAAGAAGCACAGCAAACCGTGCGTTCCTGCGTTGACATTGACCGTGATCCAGATGCTGGTGCCGGTCGATTGGGTTCCCGTGAAGATCACCGGCATGAGATCCTCGTCAGGATTCAGGTCAGACCATGCCGGCGGTGTGCCGGTCATCGCTGCCTGCATTTCCTCATCCAGGACGGTCTGGACCTGTGCTTCGGTCGTGCCATCCGGCACCTGGAACCAGCCGATGAAATGAGGTTGCGCGCCCAGGTTGTCGATGCGGACCACTTGTGAACCGCTGGTCAGTTCACCTTCGGTAATGTCGATGACATATTCCCCCATCGTGATCGTCGCATCGGATGCTGGTTCGGGCAGGTCGGTTGGCATGTCACCGGTGGCTTCGAAGATGACGGGTTGCTGCGGGGCTTCGAGATCATCTGCCCAGGCAATCCACTCGCCTGGCGCCAGGTCGACAATCACCTGGGTCGGACTGCCGTCGAACGAATACGTACCGCCACCATATGTGGCCTCAAACAGGAAGGCGGGCATGTCGCCTTCACCGCCGTCACCACTGAATGCAGTCATGGATGCGGTCAGGAATTCATCCGCCGCCATGCCGGATGGCTGGACAAACGCGATCCCGCCGCCGAACCCGGCAGCGTCCTCCGCGAAGGTCAGGGACACGAGGTAGCGCCCGGCCGCCAAGTGGTCGGGGATGCCTTCGTAGGCGGTGCCGGTGACATTCACGTGCAGTTCGGGCAACCCGAGACTGGCAAGGCTACTTTCCGGAGTGGCTGCCTGATGGGCACCGACCGGCATCAGGCTGGCCACCAGCAGCAGGACTATCCCGAGTGACACATTGAGGAGACGACGCATGAGATCACATCCTTTCGCGGGGGCGTCCCGCGTCCACACACTCCATGGGCTGCCGTGTGCTTCCCATTGCGACAAGCCTAGGGAGCGGATGTTCCAAAGTTGTTCCAGCGTGGTGTGTGGAAATGGATCCGGCCAGATGTGGGCAGGAAAAGCAGGGGGAAGGGAGGTCAGTGTGAAGACATCCCGGGGTGGTCCTTGCCCAGTGCCAGGGCGACAGCCTGATCCGGGGACAGCGACTGACCGATTGCCCACGCGGGTGCGTAATCCGATGTGCTGCGTGCAAGCCTCGCGGTGATTCTGGCTTGCCAGGTGACCTTGTTGCTCAAGTCGGGCATGGCGATGCCCACTGCCCGGCAAAAGGCATCGGTGGCACCAAACAACGCTGCGGCTCGTTCGTCATCTTCCTCATTCGCCGCGAGTGCGACCAGGAAACTCGCGGCGAGGACATCCAGCCGGTTTTCCCAGGACAGGATGAGTCCCTTGCGAAAAACGCCGGCAGCCTGGTCGATGTCACGATCGGCGATCAGCATGCTGCCCAGACTGAAGAGCATTTCCGAACTGCCAAGGGGGTGATTGCGTCGCAGCGAGATATCCAGCGCGTCTTGCATCATGTCCCGGGCCTGCTGGCTGTTGCCACGCTGGGCCAGTATCTTCGCGCGCGCCGTAAGCAGCGCAGCTTCTCCCCAGGTGTCACCCGTGTGGCGATAGTGCCGCAAGACCCCGTCAAAGCGTGTTTCCGCAGTTTCGAGATCACCCTGATCGAATGAGACATAGCCAAGGGCTTCCATGGTCATGGCGTCAAGCACCTCGTTGCCAATGGATCGCGCCAGCGTGAGACCTTCTTCCAGGAATCTGGTTGCCCCGGTCATATCCCCGGCCTCGCGGGCGATGTGTCCGAGACCGAGCAGGGCATCCGCGGCACCTTGCCTGTCTCCGAGCATCCGGCAGATGGCCAGTCCTTCCTCCGCATAGGATTTGGCGCGGGAGTAGTCTTCGAGAAAGAAGGAAAGCTCGCCGGTCGCGAGTATCGCCCTCGCCCGCACGGCGGGATCGGCCGGTTCGGATTGACTGAGTGCTCGTTCGAGCCAGTTGCGACCTTCGACCAGATACCCTCGCATGAGCCAGAAGTAACGCAGGGTCCCGGCCAGGCGCATCGCCAGTTCCGCACCCGGTTGCTCCAGGGACCACGCCAGGGCAGCCCGGATGTTTTCCAGTTCGGCTTCCACCCGGTCGAGTTCTTCCGGTTGCGGCGATGCCGTCGTCCTCGGCGCGAATCGTTCTGCCAGGGCAAGGCACCAGGCAGCATGTGCCGTTCGCGCCCGCGCCACGTCCCCGCTGGCGGTGAGTTCCATCAGCCCATACTCGCGAATGCTCTCCAGCATCGAGTATCGAACCGTGCTGGCGTTCCCGGTTTGCCGGAGCAGGCTTCCCGTCACCAGCGAGGCAACGGTATCCGTGACGGATGTCCGGTGGGTGCCGTCCATTCGTTGAATGACGTCTTCAGCATCATCGGCGGTGAACCCACCGGCAAAGACAGCAAGGGCGCGGAACACGGAGCGGCGTGAGTCAGGCAGGAGATCGTAACTCCAGGCGATGGCATCATGGAGACTTTGCTGGCGCGGGGGAAGATCGCGGTACGCACTGGCCAGGAGGGCGAAACGGTCGGTGAGACCCGCAAGCAGGTCTTCCGGAGAAAGGTTCCTGACCTGTGCCGCGGCCAGTTCAATAGCCAGCGGTAACCCGTCCAGGCGATTGCACAGGCTGGCAATGGTGGCGGCGTTTTCGCCAGTCAACGAAAAGCCCATTTGAACGGCCCGGGCGCGGTGGAGAAAGAGTTCCACTGCCTCATACCGTGCCAGGATGCGTGGACTGCCGCCATGCCCCACATCCGGCACGGAGAGGGGAGACAAGGGCATTTCCTGTTCGGCCCGGATCCGCAACGGTTCGCGGCTGGTGACCAGGAATGTCAACTGGCGGCATTGTTCGAGAAGCAGCGCGATCTGTGGCGCTGCGTCGAGAACCTGCTCCATGTTGTCCAGGACAAGCAGCACCTCCCGCTCCCGGAGGGCTGCCAGGACGATGTCCTCTGCGGTGTACCGGTCACTTTCGACGAGACCCAGCGCATGGGCGATGGCGGACAGCACACGCGAGTGGTCACGCACGGTGGCCAGCGCGACGAAGCACACGCCATCCTCGAAAT
>Ga0180215_1006130_pt1 | contig 10022 bp, 13 predicted proteins | sample eDN3rd37CBELigBY_FD_128871 | JGI IMG/M metagenome (GOLD analysis project Ga0180215, IMG submission 128871) | Enriched backyard soil microbial communities from Emeryville, California, USA - eDNA 3rd pass 37_C BE-Lig BY (version 2) (version 2) | ecosystem: Environmental > Terrestrial > Soil >...
AAATACACTCGTATCTTCCTCCAACTACCTATGATATACTCCAGAAATATAAAGATGAATACAGACAATTTCATTCATGGGAAGAGTATTGGCACTTATTAAAATACAAGCTTCTTCTCAGCACCCCCGAAGAATTGCGCGGGATACATGAAGTTGAAGAAGGCCTCGAAAATAGATTAAAACAGGCTGCACTCAAAGCAAAATCATTTCACGATTTCATGGAGCAAATTAAAACAAAGCGGTATACATGGACAAGGTTACAACGAGTCTGCCTACATATTCTAATGAATGTAAAAAGAGAGGAAATGTCAAACATCGTCCCTAAATATTTAAGGCTACTGGGTATGAGTGAAAATGGTAGGGAATACCTACGTAAAGAAAAAAAGAACCTTGGTCTCCCAATCGTCTCAAAACTGTCTACCAATAAGGAAATGCTTGAACTAGATATCCGTGCTTCAAGACTGTATGCATTAGGATTAAAAGATCCAACTGAACAGCAACGATTATTATCCCTTGAATTTACCCAACCGCCAATACAAAACAGTTCACATTAAAATGTGCAGTAACAAGAAGACCCCAAAACAAGCGAATCAGCTTGTTTTGGGGTCTAGTTTTTCTAGATAGCTAACGGCGTCCTCGAAGGTATCGATTGGAATAATCTTCATACTTGTATCAATATCTTCCGCAGCCCGAACAGCTGCCTTATAGTTTGAATCTTCAGCTCCCTCTTCATTAGGTGCTAAAAAAATCTCGGCTCCTGCCTTATCTGCAGCCACTATCTTCTTCTCAATCCCACCAATTCGGCCCACCGTTCCGTCTGGAGAGATTGTCCCTGTTCCGGCAATTTCATACCCTTTTGTTAAATCGATTTCTACCAACTGATTATATATTTCAAGAGAAAACATTAATCCCGCTGATGGCCCGCCAATTTCATCTGTTTCGACTTCCACCTTAGGTTCAACTTCTATTTCTTTATCATCTACAAGAGATATCCCAATCCCTACTTTTTCACTCGATTCATCGAACTTTTTGAGCGCTAAAACAAGTTCACTTTCCTTACCTTTTTTATCAACGGTCAATGTTACTTCATCACCAGCTTGTTTGTCTCCTACATATTCAATAAACTCAGTGGAAGAATTAAATCTTTTCCCGTCGACTTCAACCACTCGGTCTCCCGCTGTTAATTTCCCCTCTGCAGGCATTCCTGGAACTACCTGCAAAACGTAAACACCTTTATAGTTATAGTCAATTGGCAAACCAGCACTCTTATAGGCAACTTCAATGGCATTCGTTTTAGAACTATCCATCATATGAAGCTGTCTCACTGTGTATTCTTCATCCGTTTCATTCTCCCCCCTAATTTCTTCAACTGGGTGGATTTCTTGATAATCGCTAAAATGCGCCAATAGATATGAATAGATATTGGCTCTGCCCATTCTTATCGTTGTAAGCATAAAACTTCCATCTTCCTCATAGCCCCCATCGACTTCGATAATTGGCTCGAGTTCCTTCGCCATTCCAGGCTTGGAAACGTAAAAAGGTAAATAATAAAATGAACTCGCAAATAGGAGAATCGCTACTAAAAGAGTTAGCCGAAATGATCCTAGCTTTTTCATGATGATTGAGGCTCCTTCCATTGCTCAATAACAAGTTTAATTTTTTCGATTTGTTTTCGGGTCTCTTCCTCGCCAATGGAAATTATCTCATCTATATTTGTAAACGCTCTTGAGCTATAGCTTTCAAGCCTAGGTCTCAACATAATATCTGAGGCAATTTCTCGATTTGTCACTAATTCCATCTGCATAATATCTATGCTTTGCATGATTACGTCAAATATAGAGGTAATCTCCGAATTTGTATTTACATGGGAAACATCAACAGCAATCACGATATCAGCTTGCATTTCTTTAACGACCGAAACAGGAATTCGGTCAACAACACCGCCATCAATTAAGAGTCGACCATTTAATTTTTCCGGTGTGAAAATTCCAGGTATCGCGATACTTGCTCGAACAGCATTCCCGATTGGACCTTCCTTAAAAACAACCTTCTCCCCTGATACCAAATCTGTCGCTACTACGGCTAAAGGAATATCTAATTCTTGTATTTCTTTTCCATGGGTAAAAATAGTAATTAATTCCTTTACCCGATTTCCAGCGATAAACCCCATTTTAGGTACCGTGAAGTCAAGATAATACTTCCGCTTAAAGGCTTTTGAGAGCTTATAGAGCCGATCAATATCCAAACCTGCTCCATAAAAACATCCTACCATTGCCCCCATGCTACTCCCTGCTATCATATCAATTGGAATCCCTTCATCCCTCAATACTTTAATGACTCCAAGGTGGGCAAACCCCCGAGCTCCTCCAGACCCTAGAGCTAAACCAACTTTTGGACGTCGCAAATGATTTCCTCCTTTATTTCAATTCAAATGAACGATTAAATCCCTTACCTCATCTGACAAAGATGATATCCTATTACTCTTTTAGCATTTGCTTTCCATTTAATTCTTTGTAGAAAGGGGGTACGAATAATCTTTTGGTCTAATTTTCATATGCGCGAGCATATTGTTTTTATATGTGGACAAGGTTTACAAGGTTAAATCAACTTCATTGTTTATATATGGTGTATCTCACTTCTACAGAACAACACATTTGGCCAACCATAAACAATTGCTTTACCGTTTGATAAATATTTCTTATTATTTTATCACTGTTTTGTTGGGTTTTACAGCAGTAGGCCTGCGGAGGGAGGATTTACGTGCTAAAGTCAAAAATAAAAACGGGCGTGCTAGCTTGCTCTGTGACAGCTATCGCTGTCTCAATGATTTTATTTCCGCAGGAATCATTGGACGCTTCCATTAGAGGACTGAATATGTGGTGGGAGATTGTATTCCCATCGTTGTTACCATTTTTCATCGTATCTGAATTACTAATTGGCTTTGGTGTTGTTAAATTTATCGGAGTTCTCCTTGAACCTCTTATGCGCCCATTGTTCCGAGTACCAGGTGTAGGCGGCTTCGTCTGGGCAATGAGTATGGCATCCGGGACTCCGTCTGGAGCCAAGTTGACAGCACGACTTAGACAAGAAGGACAGCTAACAAAAATAGAAGCAGAGCGACTCGTCTCTTTTACCAATGCTTCAAATCCTATTTTCATCTTCGGTGCAGTCGCTGTAGGTTTTTTTCATAATGCGCAACTTGGTGTCCTTCTAGCCGTTGCTCATTATTTAGGAATCATTACAGTCGGTTTGGTCATGCGATTTTACGGAAAAGACGAGGCTCCTAAGGATGAGGATAAGAAGAAACGAATTTCTATTCGCAATGCATTTTCGGCCCTACATACAAGTAGGATCAAGGATGAACGACCAGTTGGGCAATTACTTGGCGATGCTGTAATGTCGTCGATTCAAACCCTATTAATGATAGGTGGTTTCATCATTATCTTCTCAGTTATTAATAAATTATTATATCTTTTAGGTGTTACTGCATTTTTTGCTAACTTTATTGAGGCTCTCTTGGGTCTAATTGGCTTAGATAAGGCACTAAGTATGGCTACCATTTCTGGCCTCTTCGAAATAACAATGGGGAGTCAAATGGCTAGTCAGGTACAAGAAGTGACCTTACTTCATCAGGTGATCATTACAAGTTTTTTCCTTGGTTTCAGTGGATTTAGTATTCAAGCTCAAGTGGCCAGCCTACTTGCTCAGACCGACGTCCGATTCCAGCCCTTCTTTTTTGCGAGGATTCTTCACGGTCTAACAGCAGGAATCTTCGCCCTACTCTTATGGAAGCCAATATATCTCAGTCTTCTTCAAAATGAACAACCGACAAATGCAATGCCGGTTATGAACAGAATCATTGAGGAAGGGACAAAGCTAGCTGACTTTCACTTGTCGATTACTCAAATCGGTCCACTTATTACGATTGGCTTTCTTTCTCTGTATATCCTTATTTATTACAAAAGAATGGCGAATAAATAAAAGCGAGCATTTCTGCTCGCTTTTATTTATTTTGAGAATTTTTTATTAAGCGCTTTCTCAACTTCAAGTGGTACTAACTCAGAAATTTCTCCATGGTATTGCGCAACCTCTTTCACAATACTAGAACTTAAGAAAGAATATTGGTTGTTGGTCATGATGAAAAATGTCTCAATCCCTTTATCAAGTAAGCGGTTCATCGAGGTTATTTGCATTTCGTATTCGAAATCCGAAACAGCCCTCAAACCCCTGACAATTGCATTAGCATTTACAGTTGCAGCATATTCTACTAGAAGCCCGTGGAAAGTATCCACTTTCACATTTGGGATATTCTTGGTAACTTCCTTAATGAGTTCCATCCTTTCTTCGACAGTAAATAGTGGAGATTTGGATGAATTGTTTAGAACAGAAATATAAATCTCATCAAAAACCTTCGCGGCTCTTGTAATAATATCCAAATGTCCATACGTAATTGGGTCAAAGCTTCCTGGTACAACAGCAATGCTTCCCATTTATAATTCCTCCTCGTCCTTCTTTGTATATGTAAATACCGTAACTCCAATAATACCATATTCTTCATGGCGAATTTGCTCATATCTACCAATTTTTATTGGGAGTTTTATCTCAGAGCCATGTTCACAAAGAATGATTCCATTCACTTTAAGTAAATCGGCAGAATCCATCATTTCCATCAGTTTAATTAACTGCTGTTTTTTATATGGAGGGTCAAGGAAAATATAATCAAACCTCAGCTCTCTTTTAATTACAGCCTTCAGGGCTCTAGACGCCTCATTTCGATATACTTCTGCCTGATCTTCTATACGGCATTCACGCAAATTTTCATTTATTGTCTGGATTGCCTTCCGGTCTAAATCAACGAAAATAACCTTCTCCAGACCTCGACTTATTCCTTCTATTCCAAGACCACCACTTCCTGCAAACAAGTCTAGACCAAGTCCACCATTAAAATATGGACCAATCATATTAAAAATTGCTTCCTTAACCTTATCGGTAGTTGGTCTTGTGGAATTACCCGGAACGGCTTTTAAGCTACGGCCTTTTAGGATGCCTGATACTACCCTCATCTCATAAACTCCTTCAATTCATAAGTCATATTTACTTTAGCCTACCACATGTGAAAAAATATAATCAAAAGTGTATAAGCTGGACCTTTATGGAAATAATGAAAGTAACAACATCAATTTGAGGATGTTGTTGCCAACCGCGGAGAAGACTTACGTTTCCCCATAAGTTCTTCCTCCGGTTTCTCCTCTCCCTTTGCCTTCTATCCCAATGAAGGGAAATAGAAGGACCCTGCAGATAATGCAGGGTTTCTTTTTTTTGTTTTAAAACATGGGGGTTGATTTCATTAACGTTAAAAAAGCGCAAGCTCTTCGTCTACTGACGAAATGCATAGCGCTTGATTAAATTCCCATCTTATAGTCATATTCTTTTGCTTTATCAGGTGCCTTGTTTTCAAACTGTACTTTTAGATAAGGCTTGTAGGATGGCTCCACCTTTTTAACAAACGAATATGAACTAATTTTCTGAATGAGTGTATCCGTGTCAACTTGATCACAGTATAAAACAACATACTTAAGCTTTCTCGATACATAATGTACATTCCCGAATCTTCTCAACATCTTAGCTTGCTTTAGTGAATAAAGCCAGACGATAATTCCTTGCCTTTGACCTATCATATTCTTTCCCCTTCAGAATACACTTTTCCATAGTTTAGCATACAAAACCTATATTTTACAATCGCTCTTAACAATCTAGGCATATAAAAAGAGCATAGAAACCTCCATGCTCAAGAACAACCACAACTTCCTCCGCTTCCACAGCCACCACCACAAGAGGAGCCAGTGTCAAAAAACGGATTCCCAGTTGGGACTTTAACATTATCAGAAACAGATCGCCCAATAAGAACACTAATCTCATCTAATAATCCCTGTAGATCATTTTCTGCTTTCTTAAATTCGGCTACAAAATCATCTAAATCCACTTCTCTTTTTAGAATGCGAATTTGCCCCATTACCTCTTTATAATCGGGATGGTATCTACCGAATCTCTGGACTTCTTCGTATCGTTCCTTCATTTTCACAAAGGATGAAATCTTTGCTTGTGTTTCCTTGCTTGATTTCACTCTATATAAACATTGCCGATAGTTCTCAGCTATATCCGAATTAAGGACCATTTGAACTAGCTCATCCGCTTTATCCAAAAGTTCAATTCTTTCAATTGTAGCAAGCATGATTCGCCCACCTCCGTTTCATATTTTAACATGAAAGCATATGAAAAGCGAAGGTTTCCACCCAAAAGATTAACCGGACAGACAGCTCAGCTACATCGACTTAAAGCGATTATGAGAAAACAATTTTATCGATAGCAAAGAAATAAGCTTCTTTTGGAGGAAAGAAGCTTTAAGATTGAGCGTTCATATTGGCAAACATATGCATCATCATAGATGCCATTTGGACACTATTGGTGAATTTTTGTACTTGATGAGGAATGGTCTTCTCATAAAAATTCAAAGCTGCAATTTCCATTGTATAGATATCCCTCGGATCTCTTGAAAGTTTCCTATACCAATTTGGATGGATTCGCATAAACTCATGTAAATCTTTTTGCTTTTGTATTTGTTCAAGTACATCCTTTCTCATCGTACACTCCTTTAATCTTTTCTAAACGAAAATGGGTTATGAGGTGCATCATTTTTGGTTGGGTTTGATGTTTGATTTCCTTGGAACTGGGTTAGTACTCCTTGAATTGCGGCAATAGCTTGGCTTATGTTTCCAATTTGGCCTTGAAGTTGTTCCTGGTCCATGCTTTTAACGGTATTCATAATTTTAGACATCCAGTCACTACTTTTTTCGGTTTTCTCTGATTCCTCGTTCTGTTGACTGCTGTGCATCCCTTCACGATAGGAATCCCATCTAGAATCCTCTTCTCCGAGTAAGTACCATTCTTCAAAGAGCCCTTGCCATGTTGCCTTTCCACTTCTTACTTCTTTTATAAGCCCGGGATACTCCTTGACAAACTCTTTAAATTGCTTAATAGACGGATGCAACTCCTTAGCTTTATTTGTCATATTCGTCACCTCGCTCTTGTTACAATTGCCTACCATAATTTATGTGTTCCGGTAAAAAAGGTGATTCCTTACCCTGATTTCTGGCAAATACTCTTTACAGAGGTTGACTGACGTTTTACCTAGCAATTAATCTGCGGTAAAATATTCAAAAAGCTTTTAACTAAAGTACATATAAGAAAGAGGTTAATCAAATGAAGAAGCAAGAATTAAATCAGCTTTTAGAGGATTGCTTACAATTAGCAGATGACAATGACACGAAAATCATTGAGAATATCCTGACAGGAGTCAAGGAAAAACTAGAAAGTGAGCGCGGAACCTATATCGGTCACATATTGCAAATGAAACGGAATCTTGAAGAGGATACATATGAACTTACTCTTCCTCTCTCAGCTCTAGTGAACAATAATCTCGATATTCTACATGGGGGAATCACTGCGACTGTCCTTGATACAGCAATGGGAATGATGGTCAATACTGTACTTCCTGAAGGGCAAGCCGCTGTCACCACCCAGCTAAATGTCCATTATCTTGCACCAGGGATCGGAAGCCAGATTATCTGTAAAGCGAAGATTGTTCACCAAGGATCGAAGACATTGGTAATGGAAGCTGAGGTACAACGGGATGACGGGAAGAAAATAGCCCATGCTACTGGAAGCTTTTTTATCATAAAAAAATAAAGAAGAAAAGCGAATGGATTTCTCCGTTCGCTTTTCTTCTAGGTTATTGAATTTGGCTTCTATCTTGTTCGGATATTTCCGAAAGAGCTACTTCTGCTTGGTTATCCATTTTAGGATGTATAGCGAAATCTCCTAAAGAGACAATCCCCACGAGCTTATCTCCTTCAACAACCGGTAAACGGCGTATTTGATGATCCGACATCAACTTGGCTGCTTCCTTAGTACTTGTGTCTGGAGTAATTGTCACTAAGTGTTCACTCATAACGACTTCAACTTTTGAGGATGGAGGCTTCTTCTCGGCAATTCCTCGGAGGACGATATCTCGATCTGTAATCATCCCCACTAACTTTTCTCCATCTACAATTGGAACGGCCCCAACATCAAATTCCTTCATCTTTACCGCAACTTCATAAACATTATCAAGTAAGGAGCAAGTTTCTAAATCTGTTGTCATAATTTCACGTATTTTACTCATTCCCCTATCATCTCCTTTAAATAAATCTTCCACTTCTTTTAGATTCTCCTCTAAAATACGATTTATGCCCGTTTAATACATTGCAACTTTTGATTATTTTTACTATTATTGATAAAGAGATGGGTTTACCATTACGTAGCATATTGCTTCTATGTGTTTTAGGAGGGATGAGGATGATTTTCGAAAAGACCGGATTGGAAAATTTAAAAGCCGATCTGAACAGGTTAGACGAGGTATTGCCTGAATATGGTTTAGAACGCCATGGGCAATGGGATTATGAAAGAGTTACTTATGACCGTAGGTTTGATTTAAAAGAAGGTACATATTATCTTCGCGTACAGGGGTATGCCGTTGAAGGAGATGTAGGTGCCCATAAAGCTGTCATCCAATTAATGGATCCAGTTCTTGGAAAGCATTACTACCCACACGGTGTGGAGTATGGAGAAACTGAGCACTTTCCTCAATCACTTGTAAGTCAGTGTGAAAAGGTCCTTAAGGCTTTAAAAGAAGAAGTAGAGAATTTTGCTCTATAATCCTTGAAGAGAAAGGCGCAGTGATGCGTCTTTCTTTTCGAATTTGGAAATGTTGGTCCGACTGAAAAGCTCTTGGCGATTCGGTTTAAAAAGTACTATAATTAAGGTACTCATAAGATATTCTACTGTTTAGAAAGGGGTCCAACTTGACTAGATTTTTAACTAAAAGGAATATATACACTCTAATCGCTATTATCATAATAGCATTACTTTTTTATATTATTCTCCCTGTTTCTGTTCCTTTAATAAGCGCGCTAATTACAGCAATGATCCTTGAACCTCTGGTTAGTTTTCTTAAAAGGAGAACGAATATTGGTCGGAAGTTTGCTGTTATTATCACTTTTATAGCCTTTCTTATTTTGATTAGCTTATCTGGATATATTATTACAACAAAAGTTATTACCGAGGCAATAAATATTGTCGAAAACGCACCACAATATATCAATGATATAACGAATGTTTGGTTCGATGCACAAGATCGTTTTGTTGAGGCGGCCAAAGACTTTCCTGATGAGCTAGTAAGCGAAGTTAATGACCGTGGCGAGGACTTTCTTCTGAATGCAAGAGATGATTTGCTTGCTTTTATTAACATTAATAATTTGAAGGCTTTGCTGACAAATATCCCGAATTTTCTTGTAAGTTTTCTCGTCTATTTAATCGCCCTATTCCTGTTCCTTCTTGATTTACCTAGGCTTAGGAATGGTTTCTATCGGTTTCTTTCCGAAAGAACAGCGGAAAAGGTTAATTTCATGACATCGCGTCTTAGCTATGTCATTACTGGATTTTTCAAGGCCCAGTTCCTTGTAAGTGTAATCATCTTTGTCGTATCTCTTCTCGGCCTGTTATTAATTGCCCCTGAAGTCGCACTTTTCATGTCACTGATCATTTGGATCATTGACTTTATCCCAATTATTGGCTCTATTGTTATTCTAGGTCCATGGGCTATTTTTCATCTTTTAGCTGGAGATGTAGTTTTGGGAACAAAGCTTGCGATATTAGCAGGAGTACTCTTGATTATCAGACGTACAGTAGAACCTAAAATGATGGGAACCCATATTGGTCTTTCACCACTCGCAACATTAATTGCCATGTACCTTGGGTTAAAACTTCTAGGAATGGCTGGATTTATCATTGGTCCATTAGTGGTCATTGGGTTTAACACCGCAAGGGAAGCTGGCATAATTAAACTAAATTTCAAAATTTGAAACCGGGCATGTTCGGTTTTTTGTACAAAAAAAATGCTGCCTACATGGCAGCATTTTTACTAA
>Ga0180215_1006132_pt1 | contig 10020 bp, 22 predicted proteins | sample eDN3rd37CBELigBY_FD_128871 | JGI IMG/M metagenome (GOLD analysis project Ga0180215, IMG submission 128871) | Enriched backyard soil microbial communities from Emeryville, California, USA - eDNA 3rd pass 37_C BE-Lig BY (version 2) (version 2) | ecosystem: Environmental > Terrestrial > Soil >...
CTGACCAACGAGAAGCTGCAGCAGTTCTTCAACCACCACATGTTCGTGCTCGAGCAGGAGGAGTACATGCGCGAGGGCATCCAGTGGAAGTTTGTCGACTTTGGCCTGGATCTCCAGCCAACGATCGACCTGCTTGAAGGCGTACGTGGCGTGAACAGTACTCTGCACCTTTACGACAACCCTTCATACTAACGAATTTTTGAAGTGTTCATCCATCATTTTCGCTACTCCGCTTCCTGCAGCCAATGGGCATCATGTCCATGCTCGACGATGAAAGCTTCTTCCCGGCCGGTTCCGACAAGTCGTTCATCGAGAAGCTGCACGCGCAGCACGATGGCAAATCGGAAAAGTACGGCCGCCTCAAGCTGAACCCGACCATGTTCTCCGTCACGCACTATGCGGGCAGCGTACGAAATCACACGCACGAAAGGACAGGAGGTGCCCGTGCGCCGTGGCTGACGTTTTGGGCCTCGTTATGTCCTGGTTAAGCGCACGTGAATCAGGTCGAGTACGAGACGACCGGGTGGCTCGATAAGAACAAGGACCCGATCAACGACAACGTCGCTGCGCTGTTTGCCCGTGCGACGAACGAGCTGCTGGCCAAGCTCTACGAGGACTATGACGAGGATGTGCGTATAAGGCTCCTTGTAGAGAGGCAGGGAATGCAGGGTGCGATGAAACTAAATTCTTTTGGCCCATATGTCGCAATGAATCGGCAACGGTGCTGTCGTTGCAGGAGACGAGCGACAAGCGCCGCAAGTCGTCGCAGTTCGTCACTGTCGGCGCGCGTCACCGGGTACGTCTATTTCACGAGTCTGCATAACGAACTGTGCGAGTTTCACCTAACGCGCGGGTTCCTTTCCTTTTTTGCTTTCCTTCGTACAGACGCAACTGGCCGCGCTCATCGCGACGCTCAAGAGCACGTCACCGCACTTTGTGCGCTGCATCATCCCGAACGAGCAGAAGAAGCCGGGCGTCATCGATGCCGCACTCGTGCTTGACCAGCTGCGTTGCAATGGTGTGCTGGAAGGCATTCGCATCGTACGTCTCGGCTTCCCCAGCCGCCTGCCGTTTGCCGAGTTCCGCCAGCGGTGCGTGTGTGCGCCGCCATTATACGCTTTGCTGCTGGCACACACGCGCTCACCTCGGCTGTCCAATGTGACCAATTCTTGGTGCCGGCCGTGCCAAGCTACGAGCTCCTGGCCGTGGACGCCATTCCCAAGGGTTTCATGGACAGCAAGGTCGCCGCTGAGAAGCTCATTCAGGCGCTCAAGGTTGGTGGACCTTTTTTAAGCGGGAACAACTCGTCATGGACACCGTTCTGACCTTATCGTACGCCATTCTCCGCGTCGCCCTCGCTCCACCAGGTCAACCCGGAGACGTACCGCATCGGTGCCAGCAAAGTGTTCATGAAGGCTGGCGTCGTCGCCGAATTGGAGGAGCGCCGCGATGCTCGCGTACGCTTCCGGCCGCCGTAAACGAACGATCATCAAGGAAAGCGCTGACTCCCATTGTCCTCACTGGCTTCGCTCCGTTGTTGCCCCACCGGCTAGCTCGGCGAGCTGATTTCGGGCTTCCAGGCCGTTGCGCAGGGCTTCTTGGCCCGCCGGCGCTACCGTCGCGCCCACGGCCGTGAGGATGCCATCCGCGTCATTCAGCGGAATGCCATGGTCTTCATCGACTTGTACCAGTGGTCGTGGTGGAAGCTGTACCGCCAGGTACGTGTGCCTGCGCGCGAACCCAATCCAATGGCCTCGGCGGCCGAAAGCTAACATCGGCCTGTCAAATGCGCTTCGTCGTACACTACTCCGGCAAAACAGATCAAGCCGCTGCTCCAAGAGTTCAAGCGCGACGAGGTCGAGCGCAAGCTGCGCAGCGACCTTGACGAGCTGCAGCGCAAGTACGAGAAGGAGCACGAGACTCTGGCGGAGCTCGAAACGAAGGTGCTCGAACTGGAAAAGTCGCGCGACGAGCTCGAGGAGAACCTCAAGGCGACCGAGAGCGTCCTGCAGGAGACGCGCGATAGCCAAAACCGCATCGAGGAGGACCGCCGGAAGCTTCAGGTGATGTTCACTTGCCGGCCTGCCTGCTGCCAACCCAGTGCATGAGTTGACGTCGATAGTCCACTTTGGATTCATTGGCGGCTCGACTAGACCGAGCGCGACGAGCTCGTGGTGTACATGGACGAGCTCGAGGCCAAGAAAGAGCAGAATGAGGCTCAGGTCAAGAAGGTCCAGGAGCGCGTCAAGGAGCTCGAGCAGGAGGTCGCCCGAAAGGACGACGAGCTCTCCGAGCTCGACCGCCTCCGCCTCAAGCAGGAGGAAGCCGCCGCGGAGCTGCAGCGCACGTACGTGCCGTGCGTTTACTCGGGCAAACGTACTAGCGCAACATGCTAAGCCGCATGCGTAGGGGTTCTTTGATTTGATGCGCCTAGACTGGCGAGCGAGAACACGGCGACGGCCGCGCTGCTGGCCGAGAAGAAGGCCGCAGACACGCGCATCAGTGAGCTGCAAGAGGAGCTCGAGCAGCTTAAGCGCGCCAAGGCCAGCGTGGAGTCAAAGCGCGCCCAGCTCGAGGGCGAGGTGGCTAAGCTCACCAAGAGCCTCGACGATGAGGTGCGGCTGGTCTCCGTCGTCGCGAAGCTGCGGTGGTTGTGAATTGACGCGATGTGCTTGTGCGCCACGCGTCCTGGCAAATTACCCGAGTCTAGTCCGAGGCCAAGCAGGCACTCGAGAAGAGCCGCCGCAAGCTTGAGGAGGAGCTCAAGAAGCTGCGCGATACACACAACGTGCTGCAGGTCGAACGCACCACGCTTGCTGATAACCTGGCCAAGCGCGACCAGGACATTGCACGCTCCAGCGCCGAGGTGCGAATTCGGAGCAGTCCGCTTAGAACACCGCATCCACGACACCTATCTCACGGTGGCTCGGTAAGCTGTCGCGGGTGACCTTGTTAAATAGCTTGCGGAGGCGGAGGCCCGCCGCCAGCAGCTGGACAAGCAGCTCAAGGCGCTCAAGGCCGAACTTGATACGAAGGAGGAGGAGCTCAACCAGGAGCGCCGCGTCCGCGCCAACCTCGAGGCCACCAAGAAGAAGGTGCGTAGCCGCGTGGCGGTCAGTTGGATGAGACTGCGACGCTACAGCACGCAGCGCTATTTTCAGTGAAAACGACTCGTGCACCACAGTTGGAGAAGGACCTGAGCGAGCTTCAGGCGACGTTGGAGGATGGCAGCGCCGGTCGCGACGCCGCGGAGGCCATGCGACGCGCCAAGGAGGCCGAGCTCGAGGAGGTCAAGGTACGCTGCACAGACCTGCGGTGGTTAGCGGTCAACGGGGGATGGGAGCACGCGGCTGACGCGCCGAGTTGCGCTTGTATCCTCTCCCCGTGCCAACGCGCAGAACCGTCTGAACCGCGAAAAGACCGAACTCCAGTCGTCGTTCGACGCCGAGCGCAAGCGCCTCAAGGCGCAGATCGTCGAGCTGCAGGAGCAGCTGGATGAGCAGACGGCGTTGGTCAGCAAGCTGCGCAAGGACCTCGAAGCGGTGACTGCGGAGCGCGACGAGCTCGAGAGCGCTCTGGAGAGCTCCGAGCGTGCCAAGGCGGCGGCGGAGAAGGCCAACCGCAAGCTGACCAATGACCTGAAGGACGCACAGACCGCGCAGGCCGAGGAAGCCAGCAAGGCCCGGTGCGTTTGCCCGTTTTTTTGGTTGCGAGCTCGGAAGCGGTGCGCTGCATGCTGACAGGGAGGGTAGCGCGGCTGCTGCACGCGTTCGTGGCGGGTCGGCCCAGGCTTCTGGAAGAGGAGAAGCGGTCCCTGCAGAACCAGCTGGAGGCCCTGTCGGCGCGCTTGACCGAGGGCGAGGCGAACAAGGGCGCGGTCCAGCAGCTCAAACGCACCCTGGAGGCCGAGCTCGAGTCGCTGCGCGAGCAACTGGCCGAGGCCAACAAGGCGCGCGCTGTTGCCGAGCGCGAGAAGAAGGTGCTGTGGGCCACCGGATTCCGTCGGTTGCAGCCTTGAACGAACGGCGCTAATGACAGCTTCTGCCCATTCCTTGGTGATTGCCTTCGCACAGGCCAAAGAGACCGAGATTGACAGCCTGCAGGAGCGGCTCAACGACGGCGAAGATGTCTTGCACAGCCGCGAGGCCGACCTGGAGGCGGCGCGGGCGCAGCTGGCCGAGTTGCAGAAGAAGCTGGAGGGCGACACCCTCTCGCGCGCCAAGGACCTGGAGGCCTCGGACAAGCGCCTGCGCGCCCAGCTCGAGGAGCTGCAACTCAAGTTGGACGAGGTTTGTGCCAGCCTTGGTTGGACGTGACGGGGAGTGTTTCCAGCGCCGCTCATGCGATGCGCGTGGCGCTCCTTTTATGCTTTCGATGCCGCCACAGGTGGAGCGCAGCAACGAGGACCTCAGCAAGCAGCGTGCCAAGCTGGTCGGCGACCTGGCGTCGGTCAACCAGCAGCTGGAGGAGGAGCGCCGCAACTCGGCCGCCCTGGAGAAGGCCAAGCGCAAGGTTTATGCGAGCTACCGCCACGTTGGCTGCGCACTTTGCTGGCGAAGGAGGCTAACTCTGCGCACCTTACGCAGCTCTGGGCTTGCGTCTTCAGCTGGAGAGCGATGTCAAGGCCCTGCAGCTTAAGCAGGTGGACGACAAGAAGGCACTCGAGATGCGCGAGCAAGAGCGCAAGGAGGCCCAGTACCAGCTAGACGAGGTGCGCGCCGCGCTGGACAAGGCGCGCGCCGAGGCCGAGACACTCGCCCGCTCCAAAAAGTCGCTGGAGGCGCAGCTGGAGCGCCTCACCGAGGAGCTTGGCGAGGACGGCAAGAACGTCAGCGAGTCCCGCAAGGCCAACAAGAAGCTCGAGGCCACCATTGAACGGGTGCGCAGCGTGGCCCAACCCGGCAGAGGCAATGCATTGTCGAAGAATTTTAACCCTTGTTTCTGTTGCCCTACGAAACTTTTTTTTTTCCCGATCCCGCGATAGCTCCAAGCCAGCGAAGCGGAGCTTAAGCAGCTGCTGGAGCAGATGGAGGAGGCCAAGCTCCGAGCGGACAAGCAGGTCGCCGACCTCAAGGAGCGCCTGCAGCGCGAGTCAGCAGGGGCACAAGACCAGCTCGCTGACGCGCGCCGCGACGCCGAGCAGGAGCTCGCCCTGCTTAACGAGCGCCTCGAGGAGGAGTCCCGCGCCCGCGCTGCCGCCCTCAGCACCAAACGCGACCTGGAGATGCAGCTGGCCGAGCGCCAGGCGCAGCTCGACGCCGAGGCGCGTGCCCGCACCGAGCAGGCCAAGCACCGCAAACACTGGGAGGTGCAGGCCCGCGACCTACAGTCCGAGCTCGACAAGGAGCGGTGCGTGGACACGCGCTCCATGCATTTGCGTCGTCGAATGGGATTACTGACGGCACCTACCGCGGCGTGTGCATTGCACGCGTTGCGTTCGCGCAGGTCGCGCGGCAAGCGGCTGGAGGAGCTGCTGAAGCGCGCCGAGGCCAAGACGGTCGAGCAGCAGGAGGAGCTGCAAGTCGCCAACGCCGAGATTGAGCGGCTGACGCGTACGCGCAAGGCTCTGGAGCTCGAGCTCGAGAACGCCAAGGAGCGCGACAGCTTCAACGAGAGCGCGCGCCAGAACATGCAGGCGGTGCGTACTGTGGGGCCAATGTGGTCGGTGCGCTCTTTGTGTTGCTGACCATAAGACCGTGGCCTAGGGGAGCCAAAGGGCTGGATGTGGCGATCAGAACAAGCGCGAGCTCGAGGCTGAGATCCGCCGCCTCGGCGATGCTCTTGAGGAGAGCAACGTGCTGCGCGAAACCCTGGAGGGGCAGCTCCGCGACCAGATCAACGAGACTGAGCTGCTTCGCAAGCGCCTCGAGAGCGAACACCAGCTGCGTTTGCAGAAGCTCGAGGAGGCCAAGCGCGCCGCCGAGCGCCAGGTGATCGGTAAGAGGAGGAATGCTTTGGGTGGACTATTTTTTAGAGATATGCGCGGCCAGTTGACAATGGTAACTTTTCCAGCTCTATCCTTTTAAATGATCGGCAGAGCTGACGGCGCGCCTAGACGACCAGGAGAAGGAGCGCGCGGCCCTGCAGCGCTCGCGCGACGCGCTCGCCGAGACGATCGCGGACCTGAACGCGCGCCTGGAGGAGAGCGCGCGCAACCTCGCGCAGGCCACCTCGGAACGCAAGAAGATCCAAAGCGAGCTCAAGGACACGCAGGCCAAGCTGGAGCAGGAGCGCTACGCCAAGGGCGAGGTCGAGCGGTCCGTCGCCAAAGCTAACGCAACCATCGACCAGCTCAAGGACCGCGTCGCCTCGGCGGACGCCGCGCGCCTTGCTAGCGAGCGCGCGCACGCCGCCACCAAGACCGAGCTCGAGCAGCTCGAATTCCAGCTGGGCCAGGAAGCGCGCGAGCGCGCCCGCCTGGAGGCTGAGAACCGCGAGCTCGTCAGCGAGTCGGACCAGCTGCGTGAGAAGATCGAGAGCCAGCTCGAGGTGGGCGCCGTCGCGGAAAACATAAGCGGTGAAGCTGAACCCGCGCTGACATTCATATCGGCTCGCCTGGGTGCGTGTCTGGTGGGGTTACCGCGAGACTAGGAACTGGCGGAGCTGCGCGGCTTGAAGCGGATGCAGAAGGACGCCCTGGACGCACTGCGCCTGCAGCTTGAGGGCCAGCTGCAAGACAAAGAGGTAATATACGCGGCAGGCCACGTACGATGTTGACGGCAGACTTTCTCAACATTTTCCTTACAACACGTGGCTATGGTCGGCACAGGCCGAGATCGAGACGCTGCGCGTGCGCCACAGCAAGGAGGTCCTTGATCTGAAGACCACGATTGCCGAGCGCGACGACCGCCTGGCCGAAGTCCGAGAGAACGCGCTCGCGCTCGAGGCCGACATCAGCACGGTACGCGCTTAATGCACCGGGCAGAGTAGCTGACGCAAATGAGCAACGACACCGGGACTGATGCATTGTCCCTTTTGCATTTCACTTTTTTGTTTATCACAGCTGCAAGGTCTGCTCGAGAAGGAGGTCAAGGTCAGCGCCGATCTGGCGCAGCGCCTGGAGCGCCAGCAGGCCCGCAACGCCGACCTGCAAAAGTCGCTCGAGGTAGGCAGCGGTCAGGGGCCTGTTCGCACCATTTGAAAAGTTCATGTTATTTAACGTTCGCACTGCTTGAGGTGTTCGCCCCGTATTGTGGTAGGCCGCCCACCTGGCCGAGGTGGAAGCAGAAAACGGCCGGCGCGCGCTCAGCGTGGAGCTGCAGGCCAGCAAGACCCGCCTCGAGGAGGCGCTGGCGACCACGGCGGCCGCCGAGGCTGAGAGCAGTGAGCTCCTGGGCGAGGTACGGCAGGGCGGCCGTAACGAGTGCCAAAACCAACGTTCTCTGACACAGTGCAAGTATTGCGCATCTGGCTCTGGTGATGCACGCAGGTCGAGTCGCTGCAGGACCAGGTCAAAAACCTCACCGAGCTCAAGACCGCCAGCGACGAGAAGCACGCTGTCGCGCTGGAGCGCGAGGCCAAGCTCAAGGAGGCGCTGGACGCCGAGGTACCTACTACTCGCCACTCTGTCCGACCAACGTGATTGCGTGGCTTACGACGTTCCCCGTCGCGATTTTGGCCCCGTATTATGCGTGTGTTCTCCGTAGGCCGAGCTCCGCGCCGAGGCCGAGCAGCGCAAGGCCGAGGTGGACCGGCTGCTGGAGCAGACGCAGGAGGACCTGCGCAAAGAGGCCGAGATCGCCGCGGCTGCCGAGAAGGCGCGCGCCAACTTGGAGCGCCAGGTCAAGGAGCTGAAGGACAAGCTCGAGGACATCGAGCTGGGCAAGTCGACGAGTGTCCAGCGCACCGTCGTGCGCCTGGAGGCGCGCATCGAGGAGCTGCAGGCGCGCCTGGCCGCCGAGTCGACGACGCGTGCGACCGCCGTCAAGGCCAAGCGCAACGCGGAGCGCGAGGTCGCCGATGCGCAGCTCAAAGTGGACGAGCTCACCAAGGAGCGCACGGTGTTGGAGGAGCAGAACCGTAAGCTCGAGAGCCGGCTCAAGAGCTTGCGGACGCAGATGGTGCAGACGGAGGGCAAAGTCACCGAGGCCTCGATCTCCACCTCCAAACTGGAGCGCGAGCTCATCGCCGAGCGCGAGCGCGCCGCCACTCTGGCCCGCGAGAACGAGCGCCTGCAGGCTCGTCTCGAGGCCGAGCGCAAAGAATCGCGCGAGCTGGAGGAGCGGCTGCAGAGCATCACTGGCGGCCTTGCGGCCTCGGCCGTGCTAGCCAGCTCTCAGGCGCGCACCTTTGAGCGGACGTCGCAGCCGGCCGTTGCCGTGGCACCCATCGCCACCCGGCGCCCGCCCGCCGCTGCTGCCGCTGCGGACCCCGAGCCGCGCACCGCGTCGCCACGCGTGGCCACACCCCAACAAAACTCGGTGCCGCCGACCCCGCGGCAGGAGTCGGTGCCGCCAACGCCGCGCCGCGCCGCGACCGAGGACGAGCGCGTCGCGACGCCGTCCGCTGCCACGCCGACCGCCGCCGTCGACGCCGACGCCGAGGAGCACTCTGTGTCGCCAGCGCCGGCGGCCGAGGACGCCAAGTCACCGCGCAAGGCCTACCAGACGGCCGCGGTAGATGCCGAGGTGGATACCGGGAAGCAGGACGAGGCGCCGGCCGACGAGGACGACGTCCCTGTTGACGACGAGGCGGCCGCGTACGACGATGTGCCGGCTGAGGTCGACGTGGGCGCCGATTAGGCGGTTCGTCGCGAGAAAAGGCAACAAATGTGTGTGATGCGATGAAGTTAACCGCACATGTGGCGCCGGGCACGCCTCTTTTCGCCCAGGCGAACAGACTTGTGGTGGTGGTAGTTTGCGAAACGCTGAGAACATGACATGTACTAGGCCACACACGCACAACATTTCACTAATGTACATCTTCTGGTGGCAAGACGGCGTCCAGGACCGCGGTCGGTGGGCCCACGGCATCCAAGAAGACGCTCGCACTCGCACGCAACTCGCCCAGCAAGCTCGCGGTATCGGCCGGCAACAGGCTCGCCGCTTCGATGCCGCCCAGCCGCTGCGCCATGCTCAGCAGGACCTCGCGCAGCTTGCGGTCGTCGTCCGCCTAGGGAGAAGGCGAGCAAAAGAGGGGGGATGCGGGCACGCACATTGGTCGACGCACGGCGCTTGCACAAAGGCGAAACGGGCCTGTGCCGCGCACCCAGTAGGCGGAGGCGGCCGGGCCAGCAGTCAGGTTGCGCTGCAGGTGGGCCTCCTCTTGCCGGAACGGATCGGCCGTCGCGTCGATCCCCCCGGCCCCGCTCTCGGTTCGCAACAGCGGGTGCAACTACGGGCGCCGAAAGAAGAGCGCGGCGAGCGGACCGGATTAGTCGTGAAATAGACATTGAGTGATCCGAAAAAAGAAAACCGTACCCGGGTGCGGTGGAGGTCGCGGTGCCACGCCTCAGCGGCGGCGCGGTTCTCCTTGTACGTCTTCAGGTACTCGCGCTCCTGTTCCAGCTGGGTGCGCTCCGCGTCCACGCGCGCCTGCAGCTGCGCCACGTCGTTCAGGTCCTGCAGCAGCTTCTCCTCCAGCGCGTGCTGCGATGATGGCCCCAAGCGCGGCGCGGCGCTGAGACGAGATGAGTATAGGAGACGGCAGGACACGGAGCACAACAGCGCGTCGCGCACATTTTGTGCTGCAAGTTTGGTGGGGTCCGTGGTTCGTCCTGCGGGCGTGGGCGGTACCCGCAGCGTGGCGAGCGCCTGCTCGATGCTGCGGGATTGAAAGGCAAGAGCGAGAGGCGCGAGATGTCAGACGCCTGTGTGGTGATCGCGCCTCGGTGAGCAAAACGCACTTTTGAAGCAGCCGCGACAGGTGCTCGTGCACAAGCTGCCGGCGCTCGTCCGTGCGCACCGGTACAAGCACCGTCCTACGGAATGTGTTGTCGATCAAATGAAGCTGGAAGCGGCGGTGGAAAGTGAGCTCAGCGTACTGAAAGAAAGGACTGCGCTCTGCACCAGGCAACCCCGC
>Ga0180215_1006133_pt1 | contig 10018 bp, 9 predicted proteins | sample eDN3rd37CBELigBY_FD_128871 | JGI IMG/M metagenome (GOLD analysis project Ga0180215, IMG submission 128871) | Enriched backyard soil microbial communities from Emeryville, California, USA - eDNA 3rd pass 37_C BE-Lig BY (version 2) (version 2) | ecosystem: Environmental > Terrestrial > Soil >...
GGAGTCGGAGTAGATAACGTAGATCTTACGACCGCTACACGGAAAGGTGTGCTGGTCATCAACGCTCCGGACGGCAACACCATTTCGACCGCCGAGCACACCTGTGCCATGCTCATGGCGCTTGCACGCCACATTCCTCAGGCGAGCGCTTCCATGCGCGAGGGAAAGTGGGATAAGAAACGGTTTACTGGATCCGAGCTGTACGAGAAGACACTCGGCATCGTGGGCCTTGGCAAGATCGGGCAGGCCGTTGCTGAGCGAATGAAGGGCTTCGGTATGCGGCTCATCGGCTTTGACCCGCTCCTCTCGCCAGAAGTGGCCGAGCGGATCGGGGTGAAGCTCGTGACCATGGATGAGATCTTCGCTGAGAGCGACTTCATCACGATGCATACACCGCTCAACGAGGCGACGCGTGGGCTGTTCAACCGGGAAACATTGAAGAAGTGTAAGAAGGGAGTTCGCCTTGTCAACTGTGCTCGTGGTGGCATCATCGACGAAGCGGCATTGCTTGAGGCGCTCGAGAGCGGGCAGGTTGGCGGCGCTGCGCTCGACGTTTTTTCCAAAGAGCCGCCCCCACCCGAATTGGAAGCTTTGCTGAAGCATCCGAATCTCATTGCGACGCCCCATATCGCCGCATCGACGGCGGAGGCTCAGGAGAAGGTTGCCATCCAGATTACGGAGCAGGTCATTCTGGCGCTCAACGGCCAGCCCGTCAGCTCCCCAGTGAACCGTATGGAGATCAAAATGGCGGCCAGTCCAGAGGTGCAACCCTACCTGACGCTGGCCGATAAGCTCGGCCAGATCGTGGGGCAACTCAGCAGTGGCCCTCTGGAGCGGATCAGCATCCGTTGCGTTGGCGATATACCGCGTCGGTATACGGATGTACTTTCCATCGCGGCCGTCAAGGGTGTCATGGGCCGCTGGACTAACGAACCGGTTAATCTCATTAACGCGCCTTTCCTGGCTGAGGAAATGGGCCTCCGCATCGAGGAACAACGGGGCACTGCGAAGGGCCACTACACGAACCTCATCGAGATTACCCTGGAAGGCCCCGACGGCAGCCACGAGGTTGCCGGGACAGTGTTTGAGAATCAGGACCTGCGTCTCGTACGCCTAGACGATTTCTGGCTCGAAGTCCGTCCCGAAGGAAATCTGCTTTTCTATCGGAACGTAGACCGCCCCGGTATGCTGGCCGCTGTAGGCTCCGTTCTCGCCGAGAACAACATCAATATCGGTGCTCTGGCTCTGGGACGTTCCGGCAAGGGCTCTATGGCTCTCACCGCCATCAGTGTAGATGAGGATATTCCAGAAGCCGTGGAGCAGAGAATCGCGGGTGTGGAAGGTGTGGAGAGTGTACGGGTCGTGAGCCTGTAACGTACCCACCTGGTTTTGTGGTGGGATAGGGGACGCGGCGTGCCGAGTCCCCTATTTTCGTTTGTTGAAGGGAACGATCAATCCATCCATGAAGAGGTGGCTGAAGTAGCCGACCACCGCAGCACCGTATATTGGGAGCGCGGCGAAGGGGCGATCCGGAAATACTAGCCCCGGAATGAGCAGCAACGGGGCGGGAATGAGCAGCATAGCCCACCAAGTATGTGTCCATCCCCGGTGCTTACCCAGTACCGGCAGGATGGCAAAGAGGCCAAGGTATGCCGCTGCTTCGATCCGCTTCGTCGCGATGAGAACGATATCCACGAGAAAGAACAGGACGTAGAAAATATCTTGTGCCTTCGAATTCGTATCGACATCCGGCCACAGCCCGAACATGATGCACAGGCAGAAGAGAGCAGCGGGATATGCCAGGTGCTCCAGTGAATCAAACTGCGCAAACGTGGCGCCGGCAGAAAAAGCAAAGAGGAGGCCGAAGAAGTAGATGACGAAGAAAACGATTGCACCCGCGATATGCCCCTTATAACCAGCCATACAATTTCTCTATCGAACTTCAGGGTGATTCGTACCAGCCTGTTCAGGATAGACCTTTCCCGCGGCCTGCTTTGAGAGTGCGTGGCCAGGGGGACCGTAGATCGGTACCGGAGATGGATGGCCGTTGTGGTGGCCCGGGGAATGGTTGCCAGCCGATCAGTTCACTATGGCCGTGCCCGTTCCTACTTTTTGGGCGATATCATCCATGATATGGTCTGCATGGAAGCGGGCGTTTTCGATGAACCACTTGCTCGTATTCAATCCACCATTGACCGTGCCGGCCAGGTAGAGTCCGGCGCGTTCGGTTTCGAAAGTGGTTTCATCATGCAGGGGGCTCCTGGCCGGATCGTCCGCGAACGTGACGCCGAGAGCCGTGAGAAACGTGTAATCGGGCCGATAGCCGGTGAGTGCAAGCACCCAGTCGTTTGCGATCTCGGTTGGACCGTCGGCAGTCGCCAGGTGCAGCGAGGTTGGTGTGATCTCTTCCACACACGTGTTGAAGAAGGCTCGGATCTTGCCTTCTTTGATCCGGTTCTCCAGATCGGGTTTGATCCAGTATTTGACGCTCGGAGAGATCTCGCTGCCACGTACGATCAGTGTGACGTGTGCTCCATGCCGGGCGCAATCCAGCGCTGCTTTGGCGGCCGAGTTCTTCGCGCCGATGACGGCTACTTCCTGCCCAACGTACGCATACGGTTCCTTGTAGTAGTGTGTCACCTTCGGCAAATCTTCCCCGGGAATGCCCATGAGGTTCGGCACGTCGAAGAAGCCGGTTGCTGCCACGACCTTGCGACAGGCATATCGATCCCGGTTCGTGACCACGATGAAGTTGCCATCCTCTCCCTCGAGCCCGAGAACCCGTTCGTAGAGGTTGATCTTGAGTTGCTCGGCAGCGGCTACGCGCCGGTAGTAATCGAGCGCTTCTTCACGGATCGGCTTGTAGCCAGCGGTAGGCAGAGGATGGCCACCGATCTCAAGAAGGTCCGGCGTGGAGAAGAACTCCATGTTGGTGGGGTAGCCGGTGAGCGAATTGACGAGTGCCCCTTTTTCGATCAGAAGCGCGTCGAGGCCCCTTCGTTTGGCTGCGATACCGCAGGCCAGCCCGATGGGACCTGCGCCGATGACGATGACGTCCAGCATGTATGGTCAACAATGGCCTGTCCGATACAACGGGATATCGAACCGCCAGGTTTGCCGGGGGTTTCGGGAAATCAGGAGTAAGGAACCCCATCGCCGCCGGCGCCGGGTCCGGAGATGGGCGATGCAGCGCCGGTTTTCTCGCGCCGTTTCCGGAAGAACGCCTGAAGCAGGGCGGCCGAGCGGTCGGCTTCCAGCCCGGAGATGATTTCGACTCGGTGATTGAGCCTCGGATCCTGTGGAATATTGTAGAGCGTGGAGGCGCTCCCGGCTTTTTCGTCGAAGGCGCCAAAGACCAGCCGGGTTAGTTTAGACCATACGATGGCACCGGCGCACATCGGGCAGGGCTCCAGGGTCACGTAAAGCGTACATCCGTTCAGCACCTTTGTCCCGAGCGTCTGGCACGCTGCCGTGATCGCAATGATCTCCGCATGGGCGGTAGGGTCCTGAAGTTGCTCGACCATGTTATGACCGCGCCCGACAATCTCGTTGCCGCGTATCACGACCGCTCCGACAGGCACTTCTCCCATATCGAAGGCTTTTTCGGCTTCTTTCAGGGCGAGGGCCATCCAGCGCCGGTCAGTATCGAGGAGGGAAGGGAAACTCATCTGGATAGGTGCAGAGGTTAATGCGGTCGGGCGGCAGGTTTAATGTCCGCCGGTTAGAGGGATGGCATGTTCGAGCGTGCCGTGTACAACGTAAGCAGGCATGTCTCGATTACAAATTTCGAGCCCCAAATGTTTGAGACCTGTACACCCGAACACGCAAAAACCTGAACATATCTTTTTAGTCTACTGGCTGACGCAAGAGCGGGAGGGCCATACACCGCGGGCCGCCGCGTCCCCGTGAGAGTTCCATACCCTCCAGCTTGATCGCGATCTTGTTGCCGGGTTCGTACTCACTCTCTTCGTGGTAAGACAGGAAGCCCTCGGCCGTTACCACGCGATAGCCATGTTTTCGCATGGCGTCGAAGGTGGCCCTATTGCGTTCGTAACCTACGACGACTCCGGGAGCGACGGCAAAGAAGTTCGCTCCATCTGTCCACTGCTCGCGACGCTGGCTAACCGGATCATTACCGCCGCATGGAATGAAGGTGATGGGGTAATCCAGAACTTCATCCAGAGCAACCATCAGGTTGGGGCGAAGCTCGCTGTAGAAGCGCCCCGGTTGGTCGCTACGCGTCAGGCGGACGACATTTCCCTGCGTGTCTTCGAAGAGGGGGGGGAATACCACGCATTCGTTCGGAGTGCAGAACGTCAGGATGGTATCCAGGTGCATGTACGCCCGGTTCTTTGGCAGATCTACCATGAGGACATGTTCGACGCTCGTACGGTCGAATAACGCCTGGGCGATCGCCATGATGCCGCCGAACGACGTCCGCTCCGAATGGCCGATCAACACGACATTCGGAGCGGCTACGATGAGGTCACCGCCTTCGAATGTTACACCGGCAGGGAGTCTGATGATACGGTCGCGATACGCCTCGAAGCCGGGGTGAAAGCGTAGGATCACATCCATGATGACACTCTCCCTCGCTCGGACGGATTTGGCCGGATGACTCAGAATGATGTGATCCTGTACGACAGATGCAATGTCTCGTGTGAACAGCAGGTTGGGAACGGGATGTACATGCGCCGGGAGCGGCGACTGTCCTGTCAGGGCAAACCGGTGCAGTTCTTCTTGCGAGAGCCGTTTTAACTCGCCCTCAAATGCGCGGAGGTTGGCTTCGGGAGACAGGGCGCAGAGCTGATCGATGAACGCGTTGCGGGCATCTTCCTGGTCGAAAGCATCTCGCAGTAAGGAGGACATCTGGATGATTCCATCCGAACGGCCTATGACCTTTTCAAATACGCCGCACATGAGCAAGTGCTCTTTCCGTGCGTGTCCGACGAAGAGGATATCCTCGAAGAGGAGGTCGGCTCGCGTCTCCGGGGTAACGAGCTCCATCTCGATACCGGGAGTATGCACGATGACCTGTTGGAGCAATCCGGTCTCGGATGCAACGTCCAGTGAGAATCTCGTATTCAGATAGTTGCTACGCTGCGGCGTCAGCGTCTTTAGCATAACGACAATAGGGCAGGGTTAATCGGGAGGTCGGTCCTTTGCTTTCGTATCTCTGAAACGTTCGTCACCATACGACAGGCTAGTTCTCCTGTCGGTCTTCAGGTACAGTTGAACGCGCGAGGGCACAGAGAGATGCAGCCTAACGCCCGTAAATGTGCAAGACCGATGTGTAGGGGGAAGAGGAGAGACACAAAGCGATGTCAATATCGCCGCCGCTGCTGAAGTGCGCTGAAGAAACGGAGGATGATGGCGACGATAAGGAGGACGAGCAGAATCTTGATGGCGATCTTAAGAAGCACGAAGCCGAACTTCAGGAGCACTGTGAGCAGTGACACCGCGACAAGCAGCACGATGGCCATGATGATCCAACGTAAGATCTGCTGAACGTCCATACCGGCTCTCAAACAGGCTATTCAGACTTCAGTACGAGGTACTTCAATTCGAAGTAGCTAACCTCGCCCACTTCGAATTCGCCCCGCATCAGTATTCGTTGTGACGGCGATTTTGTTGCGCTGCGTTGCCAAAAAGATAATACCGCACCATCATGGGCGAATGTTTATCCCGATCTCATCTGCAAAGCCGGGGATTCGTCCACATGTAATCCGAATACGAGACGCATTCGACAAGATAGTCGCACAGTCCGTTCAGGGCAACCCGGTCGAAATGCCGGGTCCATCACAGATCAGCGGCGATACCAGACCTCCTGATGCGGTTCCTCGTAGGAGACGTGCTCCAGAACAAGCCCGTGCGCGGGAGCGGCCGCTCCCGCCTGGCGCCGATCTCTGGAGGCAATGATGCGGGGCAAATCGTCCGGTAGGCGCTTTCCGTGTCCTACTTCGATGAGCGTGCCCACGATAGCGCGAACCATCCCGTGTAGGAATCGATCCGCTACTATTTCAAAGCGCCAGTCGCCTTCTCGTTCCTCTGCTACCCACGTGGCGTGGCTAATGGTGCATACACGGTTGGTGGTTTCAGATTGTACCCGGCAGAATGCATCGAAATCATGTGTGCCAATGAGGTAGGCCGCGGCCTCATTCATTGCTCCAAAATCCGGAGCGGGGAGCACGAGACTGCGAACGTGCCGGTCTATGGCGCGTGGCGTCGTGCTCACATAGTAGTGGTAACGCCGCAACCGGGCACTGTACCGGGCGTGGAAGCCTTCCGGAGCAGATTCCAGACGGAGTACCGCAATCTGGCTCGGCAGAATGCCGTTGAGCGAGCGGAAGAGCCGGTATGTATCGACCGGGTGTTCCGTAACGAAGTGCGCTACCTGCCCGCGAGCATGCACGCCCGCATCCGTACGCCCTGATCCAACGACGGAGGGCCTTACGCGGAGCACGATTTCAAGCGCATCCTCCAGGGCCTCCTGTACGGTTGGACGGCCGGGTTGAACCTGCCAGCCGTGGAACGTCGTCCCGTCATATTCAATCAGCATCCGGTATGTGGGCATGAATTTATGTTGTCGGTTGTTTGCGGTCCCCGAGTCGTTGTTATTTGTTACAAACCCTGAGTAGCGGATCAGTAGCAAAAAGTATGCTTCCAACGCGCATTTTTTTGACCGGTTTTATGGGGAGCGGAAAGAGCACCGTCGGACCGGAGCTTGCACGGACGCTGGGATATGAATTCCTGGATCTGGACCAGGAGATCGAACAGAGGGCGGGTAAACCCATTCCGGTGATCTTTTCCACGGAGGGCGAACCGGCCTTTCGAAAGCTGGAAGCAGATATGCTTCGAGAGGTAGCGCAACGCGAGCATACGGTTGTCGCACTGGGAGGCGGAGCTTTAACGTTCGAAGAAAACCTCCATGTGGCGTTGAGCAGTGGACTGGTAGTGTATCTCAAGGTCCCCACGGAGCATCTGGTGCGGCGGCTTCGCGGGCGAACGGGACGCCCTCTCATCATGGGAAGCGAGGGTTCTACGCTTTCGGATGAGGCCCTCCGGCAGCGGGTCGACATGATGATCGGAGTACGGGAACCTTTCTACAGCCAGGCGCACGTGACCATAGAGACGGGGGGGATGGATTTCGGCGAGACGGTAGATGCGGTGCTCCGTGCAGTTCGTCGGTATGGGTCCGGAATACATCCGGCGCGTTAAGCCAGCCTGAAGGAGGCGCGGTGGTAGGGCGTAGGACCGTATTGCGCCAGAGCGTTGTAGTGGTCCTTCGTAGGATAGCCCACGTTCCGCTCCCAGCCGTATGCCGGGTATTTGGCGTGTAGTTCGCGCATGATCTGGTCACGCGTCGTCTTTGCTATGATAGAGGCGGCAGCTATCGTGTGACACCGGCCATCTCCCTGAATCACCGTCTTGGCGGGCCACTGCGAGTCGGGAATGGAGGTGTTACCGTCGATGAGCAGGTAGTCGGGAGGGGGGAGGAGTTGTGAGACGGCCCGGCGCATGGCTTCCATCGCCGCCCAGAGAATGTTCAACTGATCGATCTCTCCCGGGGTGCAGATGCCTACGCCGATGGAGATAGCGGAGGCATGTATGCGCTCGCATACTTCTTCTCGCGCCCTAGCCGATAGTTTTTTGCTGTCCCTTACGCCCTCAATTTGAAGTCCCTGGGGTAGGATCACGGCGGCTGCCACGACCGGGCCTGCCAGGCATCCGCGCCCGGCCTCATCTACACCCGCGACATGGGTATAACCACATTCCCAGAGGGATTTTTCGAGGACGAGCGGGGACGCGGACGAACACTCCATTGCGGTCTACTACGTTCGACAGGGCGTGATACGGGGCCACGTACAAACACAGAGTTTTTCCGGATTGGTGGACTTGGCCTCCGAGATTTTAACTCAGGGGAGGGGTAACCGGCAAACCGATCGTGGTTGTACTCAGGGCATCAAGAAGTGCGTTCGTTGTACTGGTCTGGCAGGTCGTTTTCGTAAAGCACGGTATCGCCGGGTCGTAGATAGCCTTTCAGAAAGCTCTGCGCATCGAACAGAGAGTTGAATATTTTGAGCCGATCCTGCGGGAAACCCGCAGCGTTCAGGCCATCCTGAATGGGACGTGTTTGCTCCTTACCGATCAAGACCGCGAGATCGACGTTTTGCGAGATCGCTTCACCGAACCGCTTGTTTTCTTCGTACTGACGCTCGCCCAACTCCACCATGCCCGGAGTCACAATCACCCGGCGCCCCTGGTTGAACTGGCCCAGAATCTCTACGGCATTTCGCGCACCGACCGGGTTGGAGTTGAATGCATCGTCGATAATTGTGATGTGGCCTTCCTTGCGGAGTGCGAGGCGGTGTTCTACCGGCTGGACGCGCCTGAGGGCATGAGCGATCTGTCGTAGCCGAAGGCCCAGTTCACGGCCGACTGCCACACCGAGCAGAATGTTGAGCACATTATGCTGCCCCAGGAGTGTCGTCTGAAACCTCTCCTCGGCACCGGTATCATCCCGCACGATGAAGGTAGCACCTTCCGGGCCGTAGGTAATGTCACGCGCTGTGATATCAGCCGGATTACCGGCTACGGACACCAGCCATACCTTGCCGGGTGCACGGTCCTTCATCGCGGCCACATGTGGGTCGTCAGCATTGAGGACTGAGATGCCTCCCGGCTTCATGCACTGGAGTATGCTGCCTTTCTCTTGTGCAATCGCCTCGATGGAGCCCATCGTTTCGAGGTGGGCCACGCCCACAGATGTTACTACAGAAATGTCTGGTGGGGCGATCTCGCACAACTCTTTGATATCTCCCGGGTAACGCATGCCCATCTCTAGGACGAGGACCTGGTGTTCGGGCCGGAGTTTTTCGTTGACGACGAGGGTAATCCCCATCGGGGTATTGTAGGATCCGGGAGTCGCCAGCGCGTTATAGCGCTGCTTGAGGATCTCGGTAATGATGAACTTGACACTCGTCTTTCCATACGAGCCGGTAATCCCGACGATCTTCAAGTTCGGGCGGTTGCGGAGGGCCGTACGCGCTTTCCGCTTAAACCCTTCCTGAAAGCGGTCTTCCAGCGGTTTGTTGATACGCCCAGCCAAGCCGACCCAGAATGGAGCAAGGAGATCGGCGATGAAGAAGCCCAGGAGCAGGCCGAAGACACCCTGAACGCCTCGCCGGATGATGCCGGTTGCGCCCAGCAGGATGGGGGCCAGGGCAAGTGCAACCGCCGTGGCCAGCAGGCGCTTCATCCGGTTCGTGTACTTGAGCGGCTTTTTCGTCTTGGTGCTGCGATAGATGCGTGATGAGGCAAATGCCACACTCCAGGCCGGCAGGGCAAAGAGGGCTGTCCAGAACGGAGAAATTAGGAAGAATCCCAGCGATGCAACCGTCAGGATACCCAGTCCGATTTTATGTGAGAGCCGGAAGCCGACATGGGAGAAATTCTTCCGGAGCCAGTGGTCGTACTCATTGGCCTTGTATCCTTCCAGCTGATACAGATGGAGGAAGTAGCGTAACCGCCGCCATACACGCCACCCGGCGAATGCGGAGGCAATGGCGCCGAAGAAATAGATGAAGAACATTCTTTTTATTCTAAAACAGTCTGAATCGAGGGAGGAGCTGTTGCCCGGTTGAGCCACACGTTGCGAGATGTTGATTACGAAGCCGCTACCGTCTCCGGCTGCTCTTCCGTCAGGAAATATCGGGTCGCGGCAATCACCGTATCGGGATCGTCCAGGTGGCCGTAATGCCCGGCATTTTCCAGGATGATCAATCCGGCATCAGGGATGTCCTGTTCGAGCGTATGCATCTGGGCAATCGTGATCGCTTCATCACGGTTCCCCCAGAAGAGGAGCGTCGGTGCTTTGATCCGTTGCAGGCGATCTTGCACGTAAAAGTTGACGGTTTTCACGAACGTACCGCGCATCACCCCTTCGAGCCGGCTATAGTCGGATGACCCCAGGAGCTTCCATACGAGCGAGTGGCGGAGCCAGTCCAGCCCGAACTCA
>Ga0180215_1006134_pt1 | contig 10017 bp, 9 predicted proteins | sample eDN3rd37CBELigBY_FD_128871 | JGI IMG/M metagenome (GOLD analysis project Ga0180215, IMG submission 128871) | Enriched backyard soil microbial communities from Emeryville, California, USA - eDNA 3rd pass 37_C BE-Lig BY (version 2) (version 2) | ecosystem: Environmental > Terrestrial > Soil >...
AGACCTGTCCCTACGAGGCGTGCGAGGACGTAGCCTTGCGGTCTCGTGCATCCAGCACGTCGAGAGGGACGCTGGCGAGGACGACCGCGCCAGCCGGGCCGCCGAACGTGAGATCACAGGCCGCTGAGAACAGTGTGTAAGCGTCGACAGGCGTCAGTCGCCGCTCTTCTGTCAGGTAGTTGAACAGCTGATCGGCTGCATGACGGCGCGCTGCGGCGTACTGCCCACTATCGGCCAGTCCTACTGTATACAGCCTGCCATCTGCGGCGATCCGCGGCATCTGAAGGTCGAGTTGCTTGTCAACGCTGAGCCGGACGGTCGCGGAACCCGCGCACTCAATCGAGACACTGGTCGCCTCGCCGTCACCCATCGCGGCGTGTAGATCGCCGAGCGAGAAGAGACCGCCGCGCACCTGAGCCGGGAACCAGATTGTGCTGCCAGCCTTGACCTGCAACAGATCGTAGTTTCCAGCCCACGGAAACGGAGGCGACAAGGTCGACGACGTGCCACTTGAAGGTGCCAACCCAAGGCAACCGATCATCGGCCGCAACGGCACCGAGAGCGCATCGGTAATCCAGCAGCGTCCATTTGCGATCGGAACGCGCCGCAACATCGGCGACGTCAGGTTTTCGCAGAGCATGCCAAAATTGGGGAGGAACGCGTTCCAGCCCCAGTCGAGTGTCTCAATCTCCAGAATGTCGACCCGGACCGCATCGCCAGGCTCGACACCGTCGATATAGACCGGCCCGGTCACCGCGTTCAGCCGCCGCGTATCGACTTGCCGGAGCCAGTCGGCGCCGGCCGCGAACAACTGCTCGGCTGGTTCCGGTGACGTCTCAAAGCGAACGGTCTCCCCAGAGCGGACCCGCAGGGCCGGCTCGATATCCGGTCGGAACTCGAACGAGTGCTTCCGGCTACTGATCGACTTCATTGCAACCACCCCATTCTGGCATCGCACTATCGCTCAGAGTATGACACCACGCCACTGCGAGAGTGCTACGATCGACCGGTCACAACGGCGTCACCGTGACAGTAGGAGTGTGGAGGGGGAGCGATGACTGAGCGGGCAGAAGTCGTCATCATTGGCGGCGGGATCATGGGGGCGAGCCTCGCGTTTGCGCTGACGCAGCGCGGCGTACGCGATGTGCTGGTCGTCGAACGCGGAACCCTGGCAGCAGGTGCCAGCGGCAAGACCGGCGCACTCCTCCGCCAGCACTACACCAACGTCCCGGAGGCGGCGCTGGCACACCGATCGTTGCAGACGTTTCGGAACTGGGCTGATGAAGTCGGTGGAGACTGTGGGTTCGTCGAAACCGGCTCGATCGTCACCGTCGCCACCAGCGGTGAGGACGCCGGGAACATCGAGCGGATGCACCGCGTGATCGCGATGCAGAACCGCGTCGGCATCGCATCGGAGGTCATCACCGCCGACCAACTCTTCGAACTCCAGCCATTCACCAACGTCGACGATATCGCGGTCGCCGCCTACGAACGCGAGTCGGGCTATGTCGATTCTCTGGCTGCCACCCGCAGCATGGCCGAGGCGGCCATTCGCGGGGGAGCGCGCTTCGACGAGGGCCGTACCGTCACCGGGATCGTCTCCGACGGCAACCGTATCACCGGGATTGAGACCGAGACAGGCCGAATCGATTCAGGAACCGTCGTCGCTGCCGCAGGGGCATGGTCAGTGCCGCTGCTGGCGGGAGTTGGCGTCGATGTTCCGGTCGAAGCGCAGCGCGTCCAGGTCGTCATCCTCGCTCGACCGCTCGATATGCCGGCAGCGGGTACGATGACCTACGTCGATACCGCCGCTGGCTTCTTCTGCCGCAACTGGGGACCGAACCGGACGCTGGCCGGCGTCGGTGGCGGCGAGTTCCACGATATCGTCGATCCCCACAACTGGGACGAGCGCCCGAACGCCGGATTCGGTGAGGTCGTCAAGGGTTACATCGCCCGCCGGATGCCCGCGATGGCGAAGGCAACGCCCCTCTATGGCCACGCCGGCATCTACGACATGACGCCCGACACCCATCCGATCCTCTCAACCGCCGACGGACTGGACGGCCTCTATCTGATGCTTGGCTTCTCCGGTGCCGGGTTCAAGAAAGGGCCAGCCGTTGGCCAGTGCATGGCGGAACTGATCACCGACGGCCACGCATCAACCGTCGACCTGACCCCGTTCCGCCTCTCCCGGTTCGCCGACGACAGTTGGAAAGACCCGTGGAGCCCCGACGAGTACTCATTCTCGACCGACTTCGGGCACAAGTTCTAGAGCGGATGTGGAGCGGCTCGTTATGTCGTCCACCGCCCAGAGGGCACCCGGCAGCGAAGGACCTCTCCGGCGCAGGGAAGAGGGAACAGGTGACAGGGAACAGGAGTTGGCTCACGGAGGTTCTCGCTCCTGTTCCCTCTTCCCTAGCCCCTATTCCCTGCGCCGGAGAGGTCCTTCGCTGCCGGGTGCCCTCTGGGCGGTGGACGACAGTCGGGTGCTTATGCGAGGATGCTTCTGAGTTCCTGTTCAGGGTCAGCCAGGACGGCACGATCGATTGGCTGGCGTGCCTCGATCAACTTGCGCGATGGGCGAATGTCCCGGCCCCGGTTGATCGCGGCAACGGCTTCGACGATCCCATCACGCAGGTAGAAGACGGTCATTGCCGTGCCATCCGGGTAGCGGCGCAACACGACCTCGTCCCCGGGTACGCAATGACCGACGTGCTGCAGATTGATGTCGTACTGGTCTGACCAGAAGTAGGGCAGCGGACCGTAGGATACCGGCTGTCCCAGCATCGCCTTCGCGGCGGCGACTCCCTGTTCAGCGGCATTGTTGAAATGCTCGATGCGGATATGGTGCCCCATCCCGGGATGCCACCAGTTCGCGACGTCGCCAGCGGCGTAGACACCCGGAATGTTCGTCTCACACGTCTCGCTCACGCGCACGCCGTTCGCGAGGTCGAGATCCGTCCCGACGAAAAGGTCGGTTGCCGGTCGGACGCCGATCCCAACGACAACCAGGTCGCACGGAATCTCTGTCCCGTCGGCAAGGACGATGGCTTCGACCCGCTCGTCGCCACGCAACTCGTTGACCCGACTCTGCATACGGAGCGACACGCCGTGGCTCGCATGAATCTCCGCGAAGACGTCACCAACCTCATGACCGAGCGCACCCGCCATCGGCGCGTCGAGCAGGTCGATCAGGTGGACATCCTTGCCGAGGATTCGGGCGCTGGCCGCAACCTCCGCACCAATGAACCCCGCGCCGATCACACCGACCCGCGTGGCGGATTCAAGGTCGTGCTTGATCGCCACCGCGTCGGCGACGGTGCGCAGGTAGTGGACTCCCGGCAGATCAGCACCCGGCACTGGCAACCGGATTGGGGTCGTACCAGTCGCGATCAGCAGTTTGTCGTAGCGTACCTGCTCGCCACGACTCGTGGTCAACTCTCGCGCCCGGAAATCGACTCCGGTGACGGTCTGATCCAACGCCAGTACCACCCGTAGCTCGTCATAATATTCTATAGAGCGGAACGATGTCGAGTCGGCGCTGCGTGAACCCTGGAGGACAGCCTTCGAGAGCAGAGTCCGATCGTACGGAATGACCGGTTCCGCCTCGAAGATGGTCAGGTCACCCTCGAAGCCCTCTTTCCGCAGCGTTTCGGCGGCGCTGTGGCCCGCTAGCCCGCCTCCGATAATGACGATCTGCGACGTGTCGGTCACTCAGCCTGCCTTGGTCGTTGGAGTCAGTGAGACGTACACCTGTCCGCCGTCGATACGAACCGGATAGATCGGCAACGGATCGATGGCTGGCGGATTCGTCGCCTTGCCGGTCTTGAGGCAGAACCCGGATGAGTGGAGCGGGCACCAGATGGTGCCGTCCTCCAGTTCGCCATCCCAGAGTTGAGCGTACTCATGGGTGCAGATACCGTCAACGATATGAACCTCGCCGTCGACCATCGTCAGCAGCAGTTCCTTGCCGTTGACCTCGATCGGGTAGAGTTTGCTCTCCTTGATATCGTCGACAGCCATGACGGCTACGTAGTCACCTTGGTCAGTCATTACCCATTCCAACATTTCCCGCGAGCAGGTCGTTCGTCATCACGTCATGAGATGGTGAAGTGCTCGCTCCGAATGAAACTCAGTACGCGTTCAACGGCGCGGTTCATCACTTCCGCACCTTTTTCGGCGGTTCCCAACGTGGCGTCGCCGATGACACCCGATGGGCTTCGTTCGCGTCCCAGCGATGCACGCAGGAAGTCCGGGAAGGCCTTCTCCGACTCCGGCATATCCCGAATCGCCCGTTCCGACTTCACATGCTCCGGGACCAGATGCAGCATCACGCTCGTGCCGAACTCGGCTGCGTGGCCGTGCGGGAACGCATCCGACGCCTCAAGATCCTTCGACAACGGCTGGATAAAGCGCCACCAGTCGATCTGGGCGCACTTGACGCCGTGGTTGTCTTCGAGGTCACTACCAAGTTTGCTGATGTAGGGAACATTCCCGGCGTGCCCATTGAGGAACAGAAAGCGCCTGGCACCCCACCGGATGTAACTCTCGACGATCCCCCGCGTATAGGCGATCAGCGCGTCCGGCTCGACCGAGAGAGTCCCTGGAAATCCCATCAGGTTGCTGGAGAAGCCGACCGGGATCAGTGGAGCAATGAATGCTGGCTCCTCGGCGGCAACCCGCTCGGCCAGTGCGGTCGTTGCGATGCCGTCGGCACCAAGTGGCAGATGTGGGCCGTAAATCTCGACCGCGCCGAGCGGGATCAGCACGAGATCCGTCTCGTTGCGGAGTGCATCGAAGTCAACTGAGTTCATGAACTGCGTACTGACCACGTCCCTGCCTCTCAGGAGCATCGCGCCCTCGAGCGCGAACGTAGACACCAACGTGATGGCGTCGTCGAACCGTGTTATCGCCGCATGCGCGGATCAAGCGCATCGCGCAGACCATCGCCGACCAGGTTAAACGCGACCGTTACCAGCAGAATCGCGACGCCCGGAATGATCAACAACTGCGGACTGCTGGTCATGAAGTTCCGGCCGGCGCTCAGCATCGCGCCCCACTCAGCCGTCGGTGGCTGTGGGCCAAGCCCGAGGAAACTGAGACCAGACGCCGTCAGAATTGCCGTCGCCAGGCGTAAGGTGGATTGGACCAGCAGCGGCGGCAGGACGTTGGGCAGGATGTGCCGCGAGATGATTCGTCGATCGTTGACGCCGGTCGCCTGGGCTGCCAGGACGTAGTCCTCCTGCTTCACTGACATCGTCGATCCACGGGCAACTCGGGCGAAGTCCGGAACCGACCCGACGCCAACCGCGAGGATCACGTTGTTCACGCCGGGACCCAGCGCAGCGATGATGACGACTGCCAGCAGGAACATCGGCATCGCGAGCAGAATGTCGACGAACCGCATGATGAGCGTGTCGGTGATGCCACCGCGATAGCCCGCCACCGTACCGAGCGCCGTTCCGACAACCAGCGCGATCAGGACAGCCCCAAACGTGATCAGGAAGGTGATGCGCGACCCGTACAGCATTCGGCTGAGCATGTCACGTCCCAACTCGTCCGTACCGAGCGGGTGATCCAGTGACATCGGAGCCAGGCTGTTGATCAGATCGAACTGAATCGGGTCGTGCGGCGCCAGCACTGGCGCACCGATCGCGGCAATGAAGAACAGCAGCAACACGAACAGGCTGACGACGGCATGACGGCTCCGTCGAAACTGCCGCAGAAAGTTCGATGACCTGATTCGGGACGCGAACGTGGTCGGCTGACTCAGTTCCCCCGAATCGAGCACGGTATCAACCTTCGCCACTGACAATTCCTCTTTGCTCGCTTCCCCTGGCGAGGTGGCACGGTCGACCGAAGCCGGCGACCTCGACACGCACTTCCCCAGCAGTTATCCGAGAATCCCCGATGTACGACGTCACTTGTAACTGATTCTCGGGTCTAGCTTAACGTAAAGTAGATCCACGATGAGATTGATAACGACGAACAGGACGGCCAGCATCATGATCGTCCCCTGGATGACAGGGACATCACGGGTGTTGATCGACTGCACCAGCAGGCTGCCGATCCCTGGTCGTGCGAACACCGTCTCGGTCAGGACCGACCCACCGAGCAGAAAGCCGACCTGCAGGCCTGCGACCGTGACGGTCGGGATCATTGCGTTGCGGAGTGCATGGCGATAGATGACCAGCCGCTCGGCCAGTCCCTTCGCGCGTGCCGTCCGGATGTAATCCTGCCGGAGCACTTCCAGCATGCTCGATCGAGTCTGGCGCGAAATGATCGCTGTCGAAGCGGAGCCAAGCGCGATCGCAGGCAGGATAAGTTGCTTGAACGACCCCGATCCAGTTGCCGGAAGCCAGCCCAGTTTGACCGAGAACAGCAACATCAGCATCAGGCCGAACCAGTAAATCGGCATCGAAACACCGAGGACCGCATAGATGGTTGCCAGGGCATCCCAGATGCTGTTCTGATGTGTCGCTGCGACCACGCCAGTGACGATACCGACCAGACTCGCCAGCAGGAACGCGACGATCGCCAGTTCGACAGTTGGTCGGATCCGGCTTCTGATCTCGTCGGTGACGGGCTGGCGGCTCGTGGTTGAATCGCCAAGATCCAATAACACGAGCCGCTTCACGAATCGCCCGTACTGGACGTAGACAGGCTCGTCCAGTCCGAGCGATTCCCGCATCGCCTCAATCTCTTCAGCCGAACCTTCGATGCCGACCATTGCTTCGGCAGCATCGCCAGGTACGAGCTTCATGATGCTGAAGACGAGCAGCGATACCCCTAGCATGACAGGTATGGCCCAGAGCGCACGCCGAATCATGTAACCTGCCACGAGTTACCCCTGTCAGTCCTTCTTGACCTGCTTCGGCAGGAAGTTACCCTGTCCGGTGAGATCAAACCCTGTGACATTGTCGCGGCTGCCCCAGAGGTCTACCTGCTGCTGCAGATAGATCATCGGCATGTCGTCCCAGAGCAGCTGCTGGATCTCAGCGAAGAGTTCCTTGCGCTTCTCCGGATCGAACTCCGCGCGCTGCGCCTCCAGCAGTTCGTCAACAGCCGGGTTGCTGTAGCCGGAACGCTGGGCGGCGTCCGCATGGGTCGCGTCCGTGTGGTACATGCGATACAGGTGGTAGTCGTTGGTCACGCTCGACCGGCTCGGCATCAGAATCTCGCCCGCCATCTCCATCGGGTCGATGCGGAGCGCGGCGACGAAGGTGGTGTAGTCCACGCGGTCGATTGTGGCCCGAATGCCAACCTGCGACCAGAATCCCTGAATCGCCTGGACGAGCTGATCGTCACCAGCGAAGCGGCCGCCGGTGTAGGTAATATTGACGTCGATGCCATCGGGGTAGCCAGCCTCCGCCAGCAGCGCCTTGGCCTGATCGGGATCGTACGGAATCGGATCGAACTCGATCGTCTCCGGCAGTCCGGGGACGCCTGGCGTGTTCAGCGGCAGGGCAGCGCCCTTCATGATGCTGGACAGAATCGCGTTGCGGTCGATCGCCAGGTTGAGCGCACGTCGGACGCGCACATCGTCGAGCGGCGGCAGGCTCACCCGCGGCTCCATCATGACGATGCTGAGCGACGGCTCGGTGTGGACCGTCAGTCCATCTTCCTGCTCCAGCGCCTCGATGTCCGACGCCGGCAGGCCGAAGACGACGTCCGCTTCGCCCGTTCGCAGGACGACGACGCGCGTCGACACCTCCGGGATCGAACGGTAGACGACTTCCTTGGCGCTCGGCAGTTCGCCCCAGTAGTCGTCGAAGCGCTCCGTCAGGACGTGCTCGTTCGGGATCCACTCGACGAACTTGTACGGCCCGGTACCAACTGGGTTGCGGCCGAAGTCGTCTCCGTACTGCTCAAGCGCGGCCGGGCTGACGATGAACGATGAACTATCGCTCATCAGCGACGCGAAGTCTGGGTTGGACGGATCGGTTACGAATCGGACGATGTAGTCCTCCGAGTCGTCGATCTCCTGGATCAGCGTGTAGTTGCCACGACGATTCGCGACCAGATCCGGGTTCATCAGGTTGTCGTACGACGCGCGAACGGCGGCCGACGTGAAGTCGGTGCCGTCGTGGAACTTGACGCCCTCACGGAGTTCGAAGGTCCACTCGGTGCCGTCCTCGGAAGCCTCCCACGACAGGGCGAGCGCCGGGACGATTTCGCGATCGCGCGAGAACTGGACAAGACCCTCGTAGATGGTGTTGATGATGTGACCGGTTCCGGTGCCGTGCGGAGGAGAGAGGCTCTCCGGTTCGGTGCCGTCGGCGACGACCACCCGTCCAGACGCCTCGCCGTCACCAGCGCTGCCCCCGGTATCTGACGTTGCCTCTGCTTCTTCCTCGTCAGAACCCTCGGTGGCCTCAGCGTCGGCTTCGTCCTCGGAGTCGTCGGTTTCAGTCGCGACAGCGCCCGTTGCAGTGGTTGCGGTTGCCTCGGACCCGGTTGAGCCGCCCGTTCCGCTGTCGTCATCGTCATCGTCGTCGCCGCAGGCTGCCAGCAGCCCGGCAGCGGCCGTAGCACCGACGCCAACGACAATCGAGCGCTGCAACAATGAACGCCGCGACATACGCGCAGCGAACACTTTCTCCATAGGATCTTCCGTGTCTCGCAACCTCATTGGACCACCCCTTCACCACATCCAAGACCGAGTCGCTGCGCTTATTACTTCGCCACGCTTGCGTGTGAACCGGATCCATGCGAAATATAACGAGCGATATACCGGATCGTGTACCGGCTATTGTATGGTTGTGAACGTTAACAGGCGCTTTGCGACACTGTCAACCTGACGAGATCCGATCGACCGACAGGGGAATCGGCTCACAACGACCGTCCGCAAAGTGGCTCCATCTACCCAACAAATGAACGAGGCTCGACCCAGTGGAAAGAGGTTGACTTCCAGCATGGCAAAGTATGTCGTCGCTCGCCTGAGCGAGTTCCAGCCGGGAACACGACGCATCATCGATGCGGACGGCGTATCGGTCGGTGTGTTCAGCATCGATGGCGAGTTCTACGCCTTGCGCAATAGCTGCCCACACCAGGGCGCACCGCTGTGTCGCGGCAAGATCCTTGCCGCGATGAAGGCGTCCGAGCCATTCCAGATGACGCTCGGCGACGAACCGGAGATCATCAAGTGCCCATGGCATGGCTGGGAGTTCAACTTCAAGACCGGTCAGTCGGTCTTCAACCCCCACAAGGTTCGCGTCCGCACCTACGAAGTCACCGTCGAGCAGGAGGGCTCGGTTGAGCCCGAGGATGAAGAGGAGGATCCATCGGTCGAGACATATCCTGTGACGGTTGAGGATGGCGTTGTAATCGTCCACGTATAGGTTCAATGGTCGCGCTACGGAGCGCGAATCGAAGCATCACCGGGGAAAGGAGCCAGCAATGTTCTCACCAGATGGCGAGTCGTTCATCGATTGCGATATCCACCAGCAGACGAAGGGGCCGAAGGATCTGTTCCCGTATCTGCCAGCCGCGTACCGCGAGCGCATCGAGTTGTTCGGGACCGGGTTGGCGGGTCGTTCCGGATATCCAAACGGCGGCGACAAGGGCTGGCGGGCAGATTCATGGGGCGACGATGGCTCCAACCCGTGTTCCGATGTCGAAGCACTTCAGGAAAAGCACCTGAACATCTACAACGTGGAATACGGCATCCTGCTCGGACAGGAGTATCGACCGATCCCAACGCTGCCCGATGTCGACTACGCCGCCGCGCTCGCAGCTGCCTATAACGACTGGATGATCGAAAACTGGCTCGAGCGTGACGACCGCCTCAAGGGCGTCGCGATCATCCCTGCCCAGGATCCGCAACTTGCCGCGCAGGAGATTCGTCGCGTCGGCTCGCACCCGGACATCATCGGTGTCCTCGTCCCGAACGGCACCCGCGTCCCCTATGGACAGCGGTTCTACAACCCGATCTTCGATGTCTGCGTCGAGCTTGACCTGCCGTTCGTCATCCACACCGGTGGCGAATCGGCCAGCCCGTTCGGGCGCGCGTCCTAT
>Ga0180215_1006135_pt1 | contig 10017 bp, 13 predicted proteins | sample eDN3rd37CBELigBY_FD_128871 | JGI IMG/M metagenome (GOLD analysis project Ga0180215, IMG submission 128871) | Enriched backyard soil microbial communities from Emeryville, California, USA - eDNA 3rd pass 37_C BE-Lig BY (version 2) (version 2) | ecosystem: Environmental > Terrestrial > Soil >...
ACTACTGACCGAAATCAGTAGTTTTATCACTTTATCATTTTGGCAATACAATTCTAAAAGTTGTTCCAGCTGGAGAGCTATCGATTAACATCAGATTGCCATCAAGTGATTGTGCAATCATCTTGCTAAATGGCAAACCAAGTCCTAGTCCTCTCACTTTATACTTTTTTCCTTGTCCTCGGAAAAACTTCTCAAAAATAAGGGCTTGCTCTTCTTTTGGAATTCCTCCCCCTGTATCCTTAATATCGATGGTTATTTGATTAGAGGTTTCCGTAAGAATTAAGTCAATTTTACCAGCACTTTCGATGGCAGCTTTGGCATTATTAAGAAGGTTCGTAATAATTTGCTGAAGACGTAGCGGATCTACGCTAATAACCTGCTGTTTAGCAAGCGTAGTTACGGATACCTCTATATTCGTGTCTCCCTGAACAAGTTTCCATTGATGTATAATATCAAGTAATAGCTCATTGATGTCATGCCTTTCCTTTGAAACTGGTATTGCATTTGCAGCAAATGAATTGAAAGCTAAAAGATCCTCCACCATCTTTTTCATTTTCGCCGTTTCATTTATGGATAGAGCTAAAAATTCTTTTGCATCTTCCCCTGTCACGACATCATCATTAAGTGCCTGTAGTAGCCCACTAATTGATGTGACCGGTGTTTTTAATTCATGCGTCACCCCCGCCAGCATTTCTGTACGGAGTGACTCCAGTTTTTGGAGGCGTTCTGTCATATCCTTGAAAGACTGAACAAGCTCAAATACTTCCTGCTCTTTAATATCATCAGGCAGATTAATATTATAATCTCCAGCTTGAACCTGTTTAGCAGCTCTTGCCACATCTTTAATCGGATTCGATAGCCTGCGAGATAGAAAATAAATCGCCGCCCAGCCCAGCAAGGCAAGACTAATGATCATAACTGCTAACTGCCGGTATTCTTGTTTTACCTGAGTTAAATTATCTTCTAATTCAAAAATAACAACCCATCCCAAAGTGACATCCTGTGACACGATCGGTGTCTTAACTACATAGAAATCTGTCTTCTCATCTTCTAATTTTAGTTTTAGAACATCCTCTTCCTCATCTAGAACAGCTGGAGGAAACTGCCGTAACAGCCGATTCCGCGGACGGTTGCTAGAGAGAATGGTACCAGACGCATCAATGATATAAATAGAAGGGTCACTTTCTATATTCATAAATCTTCCGCGGTCAGTTAAAAATCCCGGCACATCCCCTCTCGGAATCGGTCTTCCTTCACTTAAATTCACAAATCGATCCGCAATTTCCTCTGCCATCAGCCTTGTCATGTTTAATCGGTGCTCAAGCGTTGTATGCTTGATCCATGAAGCGGATATCACCGCTATAACGACAAGTCCAATACAGAGGGTGATTAAATAACGGCTTGTCCAATAGCGGAGCAGCGATATTCTTTTATTATTTTTGATAGACACAAAATTGATACCCCAATCCTCGAAGTGTTTTAATTTCTCCCTCTGAGAGAGGCCAATCCCGAAGCGATTTCCTTAGTCTTTTAATCGATAAATCAACCGCCCGGTCACTGCCCTCATACTCCCAACCCCACACATGCTCTATTAACTGGTCCCTTGTAAAAGTCTGATTCGGATTTTCTGCCAAAAACAAAAGCAAAGATAAGTCACGCGGCGTTAATTCAATTTCTCTACCATTAATTGTTACTCTATGAGAATTGAGATTGATTTGCAATTGTCCAAATTTTCTTGCTGGACCATCATCTATTTGTGCGCGTCTTAAAACTGCATTGACACGCGCCACCACCTCATCAGCTATAAATGGTTTTGGAATATAATCATCTGCACCTCCATTCAACCCGGTCAGCCGATAATGAACATCACCCAAGGCCGTTAGCATAATTACGGGACATGCACTTGTTTGGCGAATTTCTTTTAAAACCGCCCAGCCATCTTTACCAGGTAGCATCACATCTAATAAAACAAGCGCTGGTTTATGAAGGCAGAATTTTTCTATTGCTTCATTTCCTTCAAAAGCCTGTACCGTCTTGAAATTTGCTTTTTGCAAATAAACCTTCAGCACCTGGCTAATAGGAACTTCATCTTCAACAATTAAAATCGTTTTCACGGTCTCATCTCCCTGCATTAATAACTTAATACAGCAATTTAAACTGAATATATGATACTCTTACAACTGGCTAATGTCTATATAAAGATAGCATTGAAATAAGTCAGCTTGATGTCAGTGAAATAAAATCCTGCAAATAAATAGCTTACGATGTTCGGCCTCATAAAAAAACTGGGCAAAACCGTAGCAGTTTCAGATATCTATCATAAAACATAAAAATATAAATGAAATAGTCCATCAAATTGTAATTAATTTTGATGGACTATTTTGCTGGTTATGCGGCATTGTGCTACTATTAGTGACTATATTAATATTCTAATTTGGGGTGCCACCAGCAAAATGCGTTTTGTTGGTGGCCAAAAACCAACGGTAAGCTACATTCGTTTCAATTTCCTTGATTGTTTGTCTCATTGAACGTATGCCAAATCATAATGAATAAATGTCCTTTTAATCAGAACAACCTGCATCAATACTTGAACGACCTAATGTTGAATAAAGGTTTTCAACCAATGGGTATATGAAGGAGAAATCAATTGCAGCTTCAAGCTTTCTCACATGGAGATCCTATGGTACGACTTGATCATTTCCAATTGTTCTCTTTCTACGCTATTGTTTCTCGACATATTTTCCAACCACCCTAATATTCTCTAATAACATTGTAAAATAAAAAGGACTGTAGGCAAACTCAAGAATTATCGAGTTTGTCTACAGCCTGAAAAGACCTTCTAAGGTCTTTATCTACTTTTTACAAGTAATTCAACTGCTTCTTTTACAAGTTCCTCTGTGCTTTCCCCTTTTTCATCCGCGTTACGTACACATGCAACCAAGTTAGAGCTAACCACTACTCCAATTGTTCGATCAATAGCTGTACGAGCTGCGGAAAGTTGAGTAATAACGTCTTTACAATCTTTATTTTCTTCCATCATTCGTAAAATACCGCGTAATTGTCCTTCGATACGTTTTATGCGGTTCTTTATTTTCTCATCGTAATCCATGTAAATTCCCCCCTTTGATCGTAGGTTTGATGATTCCCTATTTTACTGCTAATTCTTCGATAAATTTCTGAGAATCACTCACTGTATATCCAGTCACTTGGAATCCTTTGCGTCTTAAGATTCGGATAGCTACGTTTTTTTCAAGTCTATTTAAAGCCACAACATGAACCTTCTTATCTGGTATCTCATAACAATACCTTTCCAAATAGGCAACAGGAATATTAATAGATTTCTCGATTACATCTTTGTATGATATATTGTAGTCTCTTACATCTATGACCTCAACATCCGTAAAATTAACTTTTAATATATCTTCACAGTGTATACCAGCTACAGGGAAATACCTCTTATATAATTCCCATAGTATAAATAGTATCAAAAGTAAAAACAATATCAATAGCTTAACAACCCCTTAAGGCAATAAATTAAGGAAACACTGTAGAATTATTATATACCCATATGGGTATATTGTCAATCACCCAACTCACCTTGTGTTTAAAGTAGAAACTATTTTTTCAAAATATAAAAAACCCGCCGTTTAGGCGAGTCGAAAAAATTAAAATGCTATAAATCGATAACCGATACCTCTGACCGATTCAATGATTTCTCCGTCAGTTATGTGCACCTTAAACTTTTCGCGGAGTTTTAAAATATGAACGTCAATCGTTCGTTCCGAAACAATCTTATCATCGGTTGGATATAATTCATCCAAGATTTGGTGACGCGTCAATGTTTGGTTTGGGTGTCTCATCAGAAAGTAAAGAAGGCGGAATTCATGCAGAGTTAATGAAATCTCATGTCCTTGATATCTTACTTCTCCTTTTAATGGCTTTAGGACAATACCTCGATACGATATTTTACTACAACGATGGGCCGTTCTTCTTAAGACCGTTTCAACCCGTGCAATCAGCTCCTCATGACGGAAGGGCTTACGTATAAAGTCGTCAGCTCCTAATCGTAAAGCTTTAACAGTAGCCATTTCATCAGTAAGACCAGATACAACCATGAGTGGTATTTCACTTTTTTGTTCTTTTCTGATCCACTTACAAAGGTCATATCCACTTCTATCTGGTAAAAGGAGCTCACTGATACAAAAGCATGGGTCAAAGGTCAAAAAATAGTCTTTTGCTGTTTTATAAGAAGTAGCCCCAAGAACATCAAATCCTGCATCCTCTAATTGTTTCCTTATCGTATCTCGGATTTGCTCATCACTATCTACAATCAATATTGATTTTCCTCGTTTATTCAAAACTCTCACCACATTTATTCTACACTATTTATTAGCTCTGTCATCAATTCCTTATCCATTGGTCCAACGATTTTCTTACGAATAATTCCATTTGAATCTATAATATAGCTTGTTGGTATTGTATATGCTTGGTACGTATCCCCTCCGAGATCCCCTTCTTTATCCAAAGGAATTGGAAATGTTAATCCATATTCCTCAACGAACTTTCCTATTTCCGAAGTATCCTTCTCCAAAGTTGTTAGATTTACCGCAATTACTTCTACTCCATTTTTAGCTTGTTCCTCGTAAAAATCCTGCATATGGGGCATTTCTGCTTTACAAGGAGGACACCATGTTGCCCAAAAGTTTAAAATCACTTTTTTTCCAACCATATCTGAAAGTTTAAGTTGTTCCCCTTTTAATGTCTTTAATTCAAAATCCGGAGCTTTATTACCTTCTTCAATCCCTACCTCAATATCCTCTGATACCTCTTCTGTTTTCTTCGCTTTTTCCGCATCCGCTTTTGAAAATTGGGTATCATAAATTGCCCAACCTACCAGACCTACTAATCCTAAAATAATGATTATATTTCGTATCATATGTGATCACCTCTCATTAAAAAAATGTAAACGAAGGTAAATAGTCACTAAGGTTCTCAACCTCAGTTATATTTTCGAACAAGATTACTCCCTTCTGAAGCTATATCTGTGATTTGATTTTATTTTTTATTTAGATAAAACCAAGAAATGAGAATTAAACTAATAAAAAACCATTGCTCCATGGTAAATAAAAATAGTCGAACACTTTGCGGTAATAAAGTAAGCTGTAAAATAACCATAATAAATAACCAAATGATCATCACATTTACTAGTCCATTCAGAGATGGCTTACGTATAAGAATGAACAGTAATAGAATAAAAGTGATAACCCCAAGTGCTACATGATAGAGTGTTTCAGTACCAAGAAGTATAGCTGCAAGCGTTTGATACCCACCCACTACTACTAAACTATAATTGAGAACAATCTGGATCATTTGATGTTCCGACAAGCTCATTTTCTTTAACTTATAAAATACAAATAAGATTGTTATTATAACCGCAATTAATAATCCGTCTGATCCACCAGTAAAGTATAAAAGTGAAAGAGGACTTTTTAGGACCAGCTGTGGCTCAAGTATTAGTAAGCTGGCTTTCCAGGAGACAAATCCGATAAAAATACCGTTTGACAGGATATCAAAAATCTTCTTTTGAGAATCCTTTTCATGAGTAACTTTTAACCATACTTTTATAAAAACAAGCCCTGCTATAATTGCTATTCCAAGAATGACCCATTTTAGTAGAATTGATAAAGAACCTATTTGAATAACTGCCATTCGTTTTTCCCCTTAATTTCATGGATTACAGGTTAACCGCATGTTCATTATACCATACCGGGTATATATAAATATACTCTAAGTTGGTTATTCAATTATTTGCTAAACCACGTATCTCAAATGTTTCGGTGATTTGAATTGAATCCTTAACAGATTGTATCATACTACAGTTTTTCCGAGTAACTTCTAACGATTTTTGAATTTGTTTTTCACTTATGTTCTTTCCGGTTACTATAAAATGAAGATTTATTTTGGTGACTCGGTTTGCTTCCTCGGGATTTCTATCGACGGTTGCTCTAACCCTTATAGAATCCACTTGTATTCGTTTCTTTTCCAGCACTTTAGTAAATATTCCAGAACTACAGCCTACTAATGAAGAAACAAGTAACTCAACAGGCCTTACTCCCTTGTGAGGATCTGCTGAGACATGTAACTCCTGATATTCGGTTTGTATACGGCATGAGCCATCTCTTACTTCGTATTCAAACAATTCGTTTCTACCTCCTGCATAGTGAAAACTTTATTTACACTATTATGGCATAGAATTATTAAGTTTCTGTTAAGAGGCTTTTGAAAAAAGTTCTAAACACTAATTATGGATGGTGGACCTCCAGTAGAAAAAGGTCCTTTTTCGGATAAATATGCTTTTATCACTTCAATTGCGTGTACATGTTTCGGTTGTTTTCTGTTGCTATATTGTTTAAAGAGCTGTTCTCCCGCACTAATAATGCGATAAACCTTCTCTGGGTTAAAGGGTTCACCATTAATCGCTAAATACTGAATACGATGTCCCTTTGGATTATAGGGCTTATATGTCATAAATAAGCCACTGGAACGTAAGACATAGCCTCCCTTTTGTTGAAACGGATCTGTCGAATATACTTGTTCAAGATTTTTTTCTAGTTCTTGAAAGATTTCATTACCTGTTAGCTCCAACGAAAAAATCTCCGGGTTGGTAGGGATGATTGTATGCAAATCATATAAAGATATGTTTCCTGGTGCGACAGGAGTACCGTATCTCCACCCGTGAGAAAATGAAAAATCTGCATCAAATGGGTAAAGATAAGAGTTTGTTATGAGCTTGTCCATCGGCGCTTCGTTTAGCGTCATTCTATGAAGCAATGTATCAGATTTTCCGACTATTTCTTCTTTCATAAACGAATAAGGCTCCATTACCTGTTGAATTAGGTAATTAATTTTGTCATTATCTTCAAATTGACTTACATCTAACGGAATAAATTTATGCGAGTAGTCTATAACTCTGTTCTTCTCACATGTTACTTCCAGTAATCCGAGAAAGGAACCACTAGCTCCCGATTGAAAGATAAGGGTTTCATTTTGAATGATTGGTTTTGTTATACGGTCATGACTGTGTCCACTCACAATCACATGGATACCACTAACCAATGATGCTAGTTTGTAATCAAGCGGTAATCCCATATGGCTTAAAAGGACTATGAGATCGACATTCTCCTTTTGTAAAGCTTCAACACACCTCTTAACCTCATCTACCCCAATTGAAAATTCTAAGCCAGCAGAAAAAGCCTCAGGCATCGTTACATCTACATATGGATAGGTTGTTCCAATTACACCAACAGTGACATCATTCACTTCTTTTACAATATAGGGTTCAAATAATGAGGTGACCCTCGTTTCCTTTATATGTACATTACATGCGACTGCAGGAAATGGCAGCTGCTTCACCAATTTTACAAGTTGATCTGGTTCATACGCGTAATCCCAATTGCCTGGAACAAATGCATCAATTTGCATCTCCTGTAAAAGCGGAAGGACCGCTTCGCCCCTCGACAAAACAAGTGGGGCAGTGCCGTGAAATAAATCTCCACCGTCTAGGAACAAGACATTTTGGTTCCGTTTTAGTTCTTTAACAAATTGAAAAATCCTTGAAAAGCCACCTACCCTCCGGAGATGATAGTTGCTATTCCAAAAGAGCTCATTATGTTCCTCAAAATTTCCATGTGTATCATTCTGCTGAATAATTGTAAGTTTCTTTGCCATCATCCCAACTCCTCATAGTAATTGATTTATGAGTAGTATGAGCATCTTTAAAATCTATAGTAGAAAAATTTCCACAAACAAAAAAGGAGGGTGTGCTCCTCCTTTCTCGTTAAAATATTTTTTGTAGCAATATAATGACTCCTACCAGGAGCCAGACAAGAACACCAGGTCATATTGGCGGAATGCCCTTAACCTTTGAGTCCTTGTTTGTCTTAATTCCTCAAGTACCATTACCACAATTCTTGTTGGGCTTCTCCATTGTTTCACCCCATTTCAATTTTGGTACAACTACACGTTAAAAATGAACAAAAAGGTCAGCTGACACCGCTTCATTAAGGATCCACTTTATCGGAACCTGTTCAATCGAGTATAAAAAATTTGTATGATTTTGAATATCTAAATCAACAGCATACAATTTAACCCCCGAGTCTACTGCTATATCAAAGAGTTCGCGAATAGTTGGTGCGTTAAAATTCTTTAACGCTTTTGACAAATATTCAGTTCCATCAGAAACAACTGGAACAAACCCTTTATCAAGTAAATTAACACCTTTTCTTAAAAAAGCTAATGAAACATTAGCTCCTGAAGAAGCTGCGCCAACCGCAATATTCAATGGAGGATATGCCGATTCTAATTCATCATGTAAGACTAACACAACTACTTTTCGTTTTTTCATTAGAAGTCCCCCTTCAATAGCTCAAAACGGCATCTGCTTCATATGCTTTTTCTAGAAAAGTTACAACACCAGCTAATTCGGCTCCATCTATAAGTTCAAGACCATCTGCAATTAATACATTCATTTGACAACCAAATAATTTTATTCCTTTATCAACTGCATTTTGTAAAAGAATATCTAGATCAACATTATGATTCCTTTTTCTAACCTTTACATAATTCTTATCAAGAACTCTTGCACCATCAAGGTCAAAGAATACACTTACTTTATGCCCATTCTCGACCATGCGTAAAGCTTCTTTTAAAACAAAGGGTACATTTGAACGTAATGATACAAAGAAAACAAAATTTCTCATAAAGATTACCCTTCCTTCTTTAAGCATATCGGTCTCTTTATTTTATAGAATATCCATCCAAATCTTCACTGCAGTTGCAGCGATTAAAATTGCAAGGATAATCTGTAAAACCTTTGTGTTCATCTTCTTCCCTGCATTTGCACCTAGTGGTGAAGCAATTAAGCTTGCTACAATCATAATAATGGCTGGAACATATTCAATTTGGCCTGTTGTTATTTTTCCTACAGTAGAACCAATGGATGAAATAAATGTAATTGCAAGTGAAGATGCGATTGTCATTCTGGTAGGAATTTTTAAGACAACGAGCATGATCGGTACAAGTAAAAATGCGCCGGCTGCTCCAACAATCCCAGCACCTAAACCTACAATAAAGGCAAGTACAGCAGCTAACCACTTATTAAAAGTAACTTGGTCAAATGGAACATCATCTACATTTTTTTTCGGAATGAACATCATAACAGCAGCAATTAACGCTAACACACCATAGACTACGTTAATTCCACCCTCTGACATAAATTTGGATCCAAATCCACCAACAAAACTACCTACTAAAATACTAATCCCCATATAGAGAATCAGTGTTTTATTTAAATACCCACCTTTACGATATGCCCAGACACCACCAATAGTTGCAAAAAATACTTGAACAGCACTGATTCCTGATACCTCATGAGCACTGAAAGCTGCTAAACCAAATAATGGTGGAATATATAATAGCATTGGATATTTAATGATAGATCCACCGATTCCTAACATTCCTGAGATATATGAACCAATAAAACCAATTAGAAAAATTGTAATGATAAATGTAAAATCCATTTATGTTTACCTCCTCTTGAGAAAAGGGAACCATATACGGTTCCCTTTTTTTGGTTGTTTACGCCTTTTTAATCCAGAACTTTAATACTTCATTATCTTCTTCGTGCTTTATTAGTTCATGACCACCAGACTTAGCCCAAGCTGTTAGGTCATTTATAGCACCTTTGTCAGTTGCATGAATTTCAAGGACTTGGCCTGATTCGATTTCATTCATTGCTTTTTTTGTTTTTACGATCGGCATTGGACATGCGAGTCCTTTTGCATCTAATACCTTTGCTATATTCATAAGAATAACTCCTCCTATCAATTAAGTTCGTAATTAGCGTACCGCACAACGGTTTGGTCCGATTTCCATTTCACGTTGTTTTTCTTCATCAGGAGAAATATTCCCCATGTTTGTTTCACGGATTTCTTGATATGCATTTGGTTGTGGTGGTAG
>Ga0180215_1006137_pt1 | contig 10015 bp, 7 predicted proteins | sample eDN3rd37CBELigBY_FD_128871 | JGI IMG/M metagenome (GOLD analysis project Ga0180215, IMG submission 128871) | Enriched backyard soil microbial communities from Emeryville, California, USA - eDNA 3rd pass 37_C BE-Lig BY (version 2) (version 2) | ecosystem: Environmental > Terrestrial > Soil >...
CCGCGAACGGGCCGCTCGTCCGATCCCACCGCTCGAGCACGTGCGCCACGCGATCGATGACGCCGACCGCCAGCTCGCCGTCGCCCGCGACGTCATCGCCGGCCATCGCGGCTGGATCGGCGCCGACGCCCGCACCCGCCTCGCCGAGGCTGAGCGCATCCGCGTCGACCTCGACCACTTCCTCGGCCGGTCGGCCGCGACGGTCACCGCGATCGACGAGGACCAGCGCGAGCAGGCCATGGCGATGGCCCGCCGCGTCGCCTACCTCGCGGGCGAGGCCCTGCACCTCGCGCGGCGCGACATCGACGCCTCCCGCCCGCAGGATCCAGGCCAGTGGGGCGGCCCGGGCTACGGCGGCGGCCGCCGCGGCGGCGGAGGCGACATGATGGGCGGCATCCTCGGCGGCCTCGTGATCGGCAGCATCCTCGACGGCATCTTCGACTGAAAGCGGGGGATGGTCCCTGTATTGGGGTGAGCGTCCGAGCGGCGAATCGCAATAGCCTGCGGTCAGACCCGACCCGACGAGTGGAGTGCTCGTGCGTGCAGGAAGGTCCATCGGAGTCCGAGGCGCGGCGGCTGCGCTCCTCATCACCGGCATGGTCGCGTTCGGGGCGGCTTCACCCGCGTTCGCTGACGAGGTCGTCATCGAGCATCCGCCCGCCGGGGTTATCTCAAATTGCTTCGTCTCGACAGTTCGCGGGCAGACCTTCACGGCGACGGCCCCGGGACATCTCACGGAGGTGGGGTACTGGGTCGGTTCCACCAGCGGCCATCCGACCATCTCCCTGGAACTTCGAGTGCGTGCGGACGGGCAGGGCGGAGCGGTGCTCGCGTCGCAGGACGTGACGTTCCAGCAGGTGGTGACGGGCCAGACGACGCTGCAGAGCTTCACGCTCGATACGCCCGTCCCGGTGGAGGCGGGCGAGGTCTACGCCTTCGAGATCTCCGATGGGGGCTGCGGCGTGGGGTTGTTGCTTGCAGAGAATCCCAGCGATTACCCGGGTGGAGCGGGGTACACCGCGTTCTTGCCACGCCCCGACCAGACCTTCCGGCTGGTCATCAGCACCCCCGACAGCGACAGCGACGGCGACGGTGTCGCAGATTCGGCGGACCGCTGCGCCGACACGACGTTCACCGCCAGTCCCGACAAGCTGAAGAAGAACAAGTACTGGTCGCCGTCAGCTGACGGTTTCGTGGATGGCACGGGGAAGGTCGCGTACACCCTGGCCGACACGGGCGGATGCTCGGCCGAGCAGATCATCGAGGCGGCGGGGCTGGGCGTCGGACACGTCAAGAACGGGCTCTCGATCGGTGAGCTCCGCGCTTGGGTGGCCTCCGCGCCGTGAGGCCAGGCGACTATTCGTCCGGTAGCGGCCGTCGCGGCGGCGGAGGCGACATGGCGGGCGGCATCCTCGGCGGCCTCGTGATCGGCAGCATCCTCGATGGCATCTTCGACTGAACCCGTGACGGGCTCCGGCCGCGATCGTACGATGGAGCATGGCCGGGTTCCGGGTCAGGCGCCGACGTGATGCGCCAGAGCTCGAGGCCCGCGACGTCGACTGGGCGAAGCGGGCCGGATCATCCCTGATCGCCCTCGACGATCGCGTCCGCGCCACCGCCGACGAGGTCGGCTTCGCCGAGGCGGAGCTCGGGCCGGTCGCGACTGCGGGGCTGAGCGAAGCGCTCGCCGAGGCGCACGCGATGATCGGGGACGCGTTCCGCCTGAACCGGCTCAATCACGACGCGATGCCCGGCTTCGACGCCGACGTGCGAGCCCGCTACGTGCGTATCGTGCAGCTGTGCGCTCAGGCCGAGAACCTGCTCGACGAACAAGCGCAGGCGCTCGCCGACCACCTCACGCAGGCGCGGCGATTTCCCGAGATCCTCGCTAACGTGCGAGCGGATGCCACGCGCTTCCGCCTGCGGATCCCCGAGGCCCGCGCCATCATCGAACAGCTTTCGGCGCGCTACGCGCCCGAGGCGCTCGCCGACGTGGCGGTGAACCCAGCCGAGGCGGAGCACCTCCTCGGCTTCGCCGAGCACAGCGCGAACGTGGCCGAGCGCCGCCGCGCCGCCGGGCAGCGTGGGCAGGCGACGCTCGCCCTTGAGGCGTCGACTGACGCGGTGAGGCAGTCCGAGGTCCTTCTCGACGCGGTCGAGACCTTCGAGGTCGAGGCGCTGCACGCGGAGGCAAGACTGGCGCCGCTCGTTGAGCGGTGCCGGAAAAACCTCGATGCCGCACGCGAGGCGCCCCAATCGCGCACCGTCGCGGACGCGATCGCTGAGGCAGAGGCAGCCCTTGCCGATCTTCCGGCTATCGGCGTCAACACGAACCCGATCGCCCATCTCAGCCAGCTCCGCCGCGCGACCGAGGCATTGAACTCCGCGGTCGCCGCCCAGCACGCGCGCACAAATCGCCCGGTTCCGCTGGAGCGTGTACACCGTGCGATCGGCGACGCCGATCGGCAACTGGACGTCGTCAGGGACCTTCTCGCCGGACACCCCGGCTGGGTTGGCGCCGAGGCCAAGACTCGGCTGGCCGAATCCGAGCGGATCCGTGCGGATCTCCGACACTACGTAAGCATCCCCGCCGTAGACGCAATGGTGACCGACGAGACATACCGAGCACAGGCAATCGCGATGGCGAAACGTGTCGCTGACCTGGCGAAGGAAGCGCTGACGCTGGCGCGGTGCGACATCGACAGGTCGAAGCGGCCGCGCCCGGAGCGCCAAGCACGACGGGGCGGCGGTGAGCTACGCGGCGAAGCACTGGATCCGACGCCATCTGAGGCGCTTTCGGTGCTTCCGTAAGCGAGCAGAGTTGGCGGCGCCCGCTCGCCTGAGGGCGCACCATGCCGACGGCGTTGGTGCGGCACAGCGCAATGTCATTCGCTCCTTCTACTCTCGTCAACAGGTTCACGAGTGGCAGCTGTCGGTACCTGGCCGGCCGCCCGGCAACCCCACTCCGTCGAGCGGGGTGCCCCAGGGGAAGAACGGCCCGCGGCATCCGTCTCGGGTAAGTCGACGGAGGTGGCGCGCCTCCGAGCGAGCTCGATCCCACGGCTCCAGTGACTAGTCAGCTCTCCCAGGACGCCGGAGGGGGTCCGAAGGCGAGGTGAGAAGCCGTGATGACTCCCTGACTGAACAGCCCATTAGCGACACCGCCGATCACCGCACCGATGCCGAACGGAACGACCTTGCCGAGTACGACGATGCCTTGTTTGGTTCCGTATTTGGTGACGAAGTTCTTGCCGAGCACCTTGTTGACGGCATGAATTCTCGACATCGGAATGCTCGAGACAACCTGACGTGCCCAGTGCTGCCCGGTACGCTCGGCTACCTTGCCAACTCCTTTCGCCCCGAGGTCGCCAAGGATGATCGCCATGACGAGGGTCCGGCGACGCTCGATGTCCTCGACCGTGATCCCGTGCACCTCGGCCCGGGCCAAGATGTACAGAACGGTGGCGTTGAGGAATACGACCGCTTCGCCACCCGAAATTGCGAGCGCCACGCCTGTGCCAACTGCCGGGGCAGCTGCGGCGGCGCCAACGCCGACTCCACCTGTGATGGTCGTGGCTCGAAAATCGGCGTTCAAGCGGCGGATGATCTGATCCGGTGACGCATCCGGCCGATGTCGGCGGAGTTGAGAAACGTATCGCTCCGTTATTGGAGCTTGAAGGGCGAGCGCCTTATCGAGAAGGGCAAGGGATAGACCGGGTTGGGGCTTGGTCTCATCGGGCTCGGAGTTGTGGTTCGGGTCTTCCATCATCGCCTTCCTGTCGCGTTTCGAGTGGCTAGCCGGTCAAGATAGGGGAGGTGACCAACATCGATGCGCGTGATGCCGAGGGTAGCGAGTGCAGGTCGCACAGCTGGGACATGACGCTGCCGGGGCGCGCACAGTTTGGGGGCACGCGATTGGATCGCCAAGCCCGCACGCCCTTGTCGCTCAGGGCTTCACCTGGAGCGACAGCACAGTTCCGTCGTCGCTCAGTGCGAGGTGCAGCTCCCCGCCGGTCACGGGAATCGAACGCGCGGCTCCGGAAGCCTCCACGAGCTCGATCCGCTGCACTGCCGAGAGGACGACATGGCGGAAGGCAGCCTGATTGAAGGAGCGTGGAGTCATGGGTGACTTGCGGACGGTGCGACGTGTTGACGCGCGGCTCGCTTGCTCGGGACGCATGGGGGCAATGATTGTTGCGCGCCGCCCGTCGTTGTCCAGCTCGGAATTGGCGCCGAGAACCTGGCAGCGTTCGCTGCCAAAGCGATCCCACAATGCCGCCGTCCAGGCCGCAATGGCTGCGTCAAGGAGGTCCTCACGATGCTTGTACTGGACATCGGTAAGGGGTGACGGTTCGTCCACGAGGCTTCGGGTGGCGGGATGACTCAGAAGATCGAGCGGGGGCTGGACGTCGCGAAAGCCCGCGAATCGGCGGATCAGCTCATCGCACTCTCGAGCACGAAACGCTCGCCGATCCGACGGCGTCATCGAGGTCACTGTGCGCTTGTACCGCGGGCGCTCTACGTCGTAGCCGAATTCCCATGCTCCAACAAGCGTGGTGAATGGATAGCACTCGAAAAAGGACACCGCGGCAGGATCTCGGTCATCGGCACCACTCCAGTACTGATAGCCGACTTGCTCCAACCGAACGCCAAGCGCCATCCCCGCCTGCCAACCACGCCCGAGATTGGTCGCGTTTGCCGAGACCTTCCAACGTCCGTAGCGCTGACCGACCTCGCGCTCGCATGTCCGCATGCCAGTTGCATTCGGTACGACAAGTGGAGCGTCAATGGCGATTAGGGTCGAGGGTTTCGCATGCGTGGTAAGCCAGTCGACTACTGCCTCGATGCCGCGCGCCCATCCCGCGTCGAGTACGTTGCCCGTCTCGTCGATTTCGACGAGTCCAGTTTCGTTGGCGGACTTTTCATTGGTGCCTTCGCCCCATGCAAGGTCCACGCCGATGAACGACGGTGATGCAATCATGCCGCCACCGCGCTCGCCGCGAGGAACAGCTCCATGGGCATGGGGTACGTGAGCCGCCAGGTGAAAGCGATCGGCCGGTCTCCCTCGTGGGACACGTACTCCGCCGGTCCGAGGAACACGTACGGCGAGGTTCCGAGGTCGTTGTCCTTGGTCTCCCGCACGAAGATCAGAATGCTGGTGCCGTTCTGCCGGTGGTTGATGTACCGTTGGCCGGTCTTTGAGTTCACCGACGTCGTTGACTGCGATTCCCAATGGAACAGCGCTGGACTCAGTGCGAAGTCGCGGTACAGGGTTGTGGCCGAGTACTCGCGTTCGGACTTCCTGAGAGTTACGAAGAACGCGTCGGCCCCGAGTTCTTCGATCCACGCCACTCCCTCGCGGAAGTTGCTCGGGGGATGCCCCAAACGGGTCCAGTTGAGCCCCGCCAAGATCTCTTCACGCTGGTACTGGGCGTGGACGCGGAGGGGGGATCCCGGCAATCCTTCTGGCACGCGGGTAAGGCGTCCGGATTGATCCATGCTGAGCTCGATCACCTCCGCCATTTCGGCGGCGGCAGCTGGTTCGCCACGAAGCGCGGCCAGGGCAGTCTCGAGGTCCGTGAACCCGCCGCCATTCGGCCATATCGAGTAGTACAGCATCCAAGCGTGGGCCTGCTGAAGAGGTGACAGATCGGCGAGCGAGAGCTGACCGCGCAGAAGACGAACATATGTATTCGCCCGCTCAGGGTCGTCGACATGCGCGAGCGCCCGCACCCGCTTCAGGATGAGGTTTTCACTTGGGCCGGCTGCTGGAACTGAGAGGCCGGCCGTGCGTTTGATAGTCGTCCATGTTCGAGGCGGTGGTCCGGAGCGCAGGATGTCGCTCAGCTCCAGACCGTTGGCCTCGAGGTACGTGCGGAGACTGTCCGTAGCGGCGGAGCGCGCCTCTGAGACGAGCTCCCGTGTCGACAGACTGAGCTGGCTTCGAACGCTCTGCAGCACAATGTCCCGACTCACGCGATCAAGGACGATCTGCGAGCCGGCGGGAAGGAAGGGAAATCCCTGCTCGATCTGTTGTCTGATACTGGTGCGGCTTGCGCCCGTAAGAGCCCGAAAGCGCTTATCGAATCGAAACTCCTTGCGATGCATGCCCACGAAATCGAGCGCCGTCAGCACCGCCTTGGAATCACTGTGCCGCAGTCCGCGTCCCAGCTGCTGAATAAACACAGTCGCGCTCTCCGTGGGACGTAGGAAGAGCACGGTGTCGATCTCCGGGATGTCCACCCCTTCATTCAGCACGTCGACCGCGAATACCGCGTTGAGCTGTCCCTCACGGAGTCGCCGAAGCATCGAGGCTCGCTCGTCGGAAGGCGTGGCAGCCGTCAGTGCCGCGGCGGGTATACCGGCGTTCTCGAACACGCGAGCCATGTATCGCGCGTGATCGATGCTGACGCAGAAGCCCACGGCGCGCATGCTGGTGACATCGCCGACTTTGTCCCGGACCTGGTTCAGAACGATTCGAGCGCGAGCGTCGTTGCCGGTGAAGACATTGCTGAGTTCTGCCTCGTCATACCGGCCCCGCTTCCACGCGATGTGGGTGAGATCCGTGCCATCTGCGATGCCGAAGTAGTGAAATGGCACGAGTAGATCGGCATCCAAGGCATCCCAGACTCGCAACTCGTGCGCAGTTCGCCCATCGAAGAACTGCCTTACGTCATAACCATCGCTGCGCTCCGGCGTCGCCGTCAGGCCGAGCAATTCCCGGGGTTGCACGTGCTCGAGCAGTCGGCGGTAGGTTGGCGCGGCCGCGTGGTGAAACTCGTCGACGACGACGACGTCATACGCGTCCTTCGAGATATCGGTGAGATCGAGCCGCGCGAGCGATTGAACGGATGCGAACACATGGCGCCATCGACTCGGCATCGTGCCGCCGTAGTACGGCTCTCCGAAGCTGCCGTCTGACAGCACCTCGCGATACGTCTGCATCGCCTGAGCGAGGATTTCGCTTCGGTGGGCGACGAAGAGCAGACTGAGGTCTCGCCCAGCCTGCTGTCGAAGCCGCTTGTAGTCGAGCGCAGCAACGACCGTCTTGCCAGTGCCGGTGGCGGCCACCAGCAGGTTCCGATGCCGATCGTGCACCACACGCTCGGCATCTAGTGCCTCAAGCATTTCCGTCTGATGGGGGTAGGGACGAACGTCCAGTCCAGAAAGTGAGACCGTCACTCGGTCGGTCGCGCGTCGCCCGGACGCCTCTGCCAGCGCGTCTCGAAGCCGAGCTTCGTCTCGGTCGGGATCGTACGGTTCGAATGTCTCGTCGGCCCAGTAGCTGTCAAACGTGGCGCGGAACTTCGATATGAGCGCGGGCGTCGCGACACTCGACAGGCGCACGTTCCACTCGAGTCCTTCGAGCAGTGCCGCCTTCGAAAGGTTGGAGGAACCGACATAGGCGGTGTCGAATCCAGTGGCGCGGTGAAATAGCCATGCCTTCGCGTGGAGTCGAGTCCGTCGGATGTCGTATTGGACCTTGATCTCCGCATCGAACTGCTCGACCAACCGGCGAAGGGCGTGAGGATCCGTCGCGCCGATGTATGTCGTGGTGACCACCCGGAGCCTGCCCTTGCGCTCTCGAAGCCTGCCGAGCTGATCCTCGAGCAGGCGCAATCCCTGCCACTTCACGAAGGCACAGAGCAGATCCACGCGATCGGATGTGTCGATCTCCGCTCGCAGCTCATGGCCGAGCTGTGGCTCCTCGCGGGCGTTGGTGAGGAGCGCCGTCTCGCCCAACGGGATCGCCGGTCGAACGTCGGGGTAGGTGACGACTCCAGGCCCAGACTCTGGGGCGATGCGTTCGAGCACCTGCAGATCGGGTTCGAGCAACTCATCGACTACACCCAGCTCTTCGAGGATGCGGTTTGCCACACGCACGCGGTCCTCGACCGAATGGACGTCGACGAGCGCCCGTTGTGTTGCGCGTGCAACGTGCTGGGCCAAGAGCTCCGCGACGTCCGATTCAGGCACTCGCGACAGCCGTCGCTGCGCCGGCGGGAAATCGTCGAGCAACGCGCGAAGTCGACTTGTTAGCGGGCTTTCGTAGAGCCCGTCACGGAGCGTGAGCCGTCTGCGATTCCATTGCTCGTCATTCTCGACGCGATCCTCAGAGTTCGCATTCATGGGTGCATGGTGCCCTTAACGAGGGCGGCGACCGCGGGAAGGTCGGGTGCCGCCCACCCAAGCCCGTCGAGCTCGTCGATGCGGAGCCAGGCGAGCTCGTCGTGGTCGGTGCTCGCGCCGGGGCGGGCGCCCGCGAGCTTTGCTTCGTATGTCGCGAGGTCGATGATGACATCACCAACCTGGGTGCTCGAACGGTCGATCAGTTCGCCGACATGGACTTCGACGCCAAGTTCTTCAAGTAACTCCCGCTGCAACGCTGCACGCGGATCTTCACCACCCTCTACCTTGCCTCCCGGGAATTCCCATTTCCCGGCAGCCGCCTTCCCTTCCGCGCGCCTGCATGCGAGCACTGTGCCGCCATCAAAGATGGCGGCGGCAACCACTTCCAGTTCAGACCTCGCGGCCCCCGACTCAGTCACGTTCTCGAACCTACCGACATCCCCCGTCAGGAGAACCGTTCGCCATCACGCTGCAACGGGATCGTCTTCGCCATTCCCACCCTCCACTTCCTGGATGAGGCTCGCCGTCAACTCGACGAGGCCCCGGACCTCGGCTGCACTCGGCGTCAGTTCGAACGCGTGATAGTGCGACGCGTTCGACAGCCGCGACCAGGCATATTCCGCCCTTTGCGAGATTGTTGGGTCGTCCTCGCGATAGAGCACCTCCAGAGCAGTGAGCCGCGACGCCATCCTCGCGCGAGGCGCCGATACGCCCTTCGCCGCCAGCAGGTCGGTCACGACCCGTTCAAGCGCGAGACGCGCCATCCAACACGCCGTACGCAGCGAGTGCGAACGTACCCGTGCTTCGCCCGAGAGGGCGCGTCGGGCGAGGTCGATCTCGGTGCTCATCGCTGGCCGACCCTGATGTCCTCGACCATCTTTCGCACATGGTCCAGCGCCGCGACTGGATCACCGGCCAGGGGTGCGTGCGCCCCAGAGGTGCAGATGCCGAGGGCAGGCCGACGGTGGCGCGAACGTTTATCGAGCCATCCGTCGAGCGGGCGAACGTCTCCGTAGATCGCCAGCGAGACCCGCTGCGCCGTCTTCTTCGTGCTGGCCCAGCGGTCCTCGACCTCGGCGTGTGCCATCCCATCGCTCAGCGCCTGGCCGAAGAACCGGTCGCGCGCCTGCGCCTCCACCGCGAAGCGCAGCATCCCAGGGAGCACCTTTCGCAGGGCGTCGTCGGGCAGTTCGTCGTCCCTGAGCAGCGCGGCCGCATCACGCAGGTACCGCTGCGGCGGGTCGAACGCGACGTCGACCCTGACACGCGAGCCGCTCTCGCGCGTGACCTCGAGGATCTGGGCGTTCACGTGGGCGCGCCGCACGGCGTCCGCGAATCGGTTGTCGTGGGAGAACACCACGACCTGCCGCTGCTCGGCGATCTTCGCGAGGACGCGCACCAGCCCGTCCACCTTGGCGGGGTCCATTGCCTGCACCGGGTCATCGAGAACCACGAACCGGAACGGGCTCTCGGGCAGGGTCGCGCGCGGCAGGAACAACGCCAGCGCGAGCGCATGCAGCTCGCCCTGGCTCAGTACGGTGAGCCCCGCCGCATCCGCATCGTCGACGGATGCCTCGATCACGACGTGCCGGCGAGTGTTCGTGCCATCCAGCCTGAGGCGGGCGATCTCGACGTTGCTCTCCTGCCGCAGGTAGGACCAGATCTCCTTCGCCTGCACGGCGATGGGCGCAAGCCGCTCGTTCTTGAGCTCGCTGTCGTGGTCCTTCAGCCACTTGACCGCCCGCTTCGCGCTTGCCGCGTCGGACTTCTGCGCGTTCCAGCGTTCGAGCGCATCCACGAACGCGCTCAGTTGCGTCGCGGCCGCAGCCCACGCCTCGTCTCGGGCGTCCACGACGGCGCTGGCAGCGCGCTGCAGCTCGGCAAG
>Ga0180215_1006139_pt1 | contig 10013 bp, 8 predicted proteins | sample eDN3rd37CBELigBY_FD_128871 | JGI IMG/M metagenome (GOLD analysis project Ga0180215, IMG submission 128871) | Enriched backyard soil microbial communities from Emeryville, California, USA - eDNA 3rd pass 37_C BE-Lig BY (version 2) (version 2) | ecosystem: Environmental > Terrestrial > Soil >...
CAGCCGGCGCGCCACACCGCGACCCAGTGCTCGAAGGTCTGCCGGGCCAGCGCGGGGTCCGACCACGCGCCCCGGGAGAGCGCCACGTGCTGCTCGCGTTCCCACGCCTCGGCGTCGCGGCGGGTGCGGAACGACTTCGACCGCTCCCTACCGTCGGGACCGCGCAGGCGGACCTCCCACCGCACGCCTCTCGGACCTTGGTGTCGTTCGATGCTCAACGGCCCGGCCGCTCCTGGTGGGGTGAGGCAGCGGGGGAAGCACCGGCACGATAGCCGTGCACGCCAGCCCGCCGGCGGGCCACGAACTGGTGGACGGCGTCGGCGGGCACGCGGGCGGCGCGGCCGATGTGGACGACCTCGAGCTCGCCGGCGGCGATGAGCTCGTAGGCGGTGGTGCGTCCGATGTTGAGGACGCGGGCGGCCTGGACGACGGTGAGGAGGAGCGGTTGGTGCTGGTCGCTGTCGTCGGTGATGGGTGGCTCCGTTCGTAAGGGTCGAGCGCGGCTGCGAACGCGCGCCGCTACTCGTTCTTCCCACCCTCCGACGGCCGCATCTGGCCCGACAGGCCGTGCCAGGTTCGCCAGCGTCCGACCGTGTCCGAACATGGAGGGAACGGCGCCGAGCGGCTTCCGGTGGCCCGTCGATGGCCGCACACTCCCCACCTCTTGCGAACACGATTGCCGCCCCGTGCGGGGTGGCGGGAGGGGGACGGCGGGCTTGGCGTGGATGCGGATGATGGGCGCGGAATCGGTCGCCTACCACCGCGAGACGGTCATGCAGCGAGCCGACGACCATCCGGGCGCGGCGCTGGCCTACTACGCCAGCCGCGGGGAGACGCCGCTCGAGTGGGGCGGTTCAGGGGCGGCGGCGCTGGGCTTGTCCGGCTGGGTGAGCGACGCGGCGTTCGAGCGGCTCTTCGGGGAGGGCGGCGCGCGCGATCAGGCCGGCGGCCGGCTGGTGCGGGCCCGGCGGCCGGGCATGGAGCTGGTGATCGGCGCCCACAAGTCGGTGGCGCTGCTCGGCGTCGTGGGCCGGGCCGAGGACATGCACGCGATGATGGACGCCGAGCGCGACGCCACGTTGGCCTACCTCGACGACGTCACGCGGCGGATGGGCGGGCGGCGCGGCAAGCACCACGTGCCGACGCCGACGGGTGGGCTGGTGTACGCCCACACCCGCCACGCCACGTCGCGGGCCGGTGATCCGTCCCCGCACGACCACGTGCTCTTGGCGAACGTGGTGGAGATGCGCGACGAGCGCGGCGGGTGGAAGGCGGCCGACACCGCGCTGTGGCGCGAGCACCTCCACGCCGCGACGATCGTGGGGCGGATCGCCGCGGCGCGGCGGGCGGTGGAGCTCGGCTACCGGATCGAGCGCGACGACGGCCCGTCCGGCCGGCTGGGCCACTGGCGCCTCGCCGGCATCCCACGGGAAGCGGAGCGGCTGTTCTCCAAGCGGAGTGCTGAGGTCACCGCCGCCGTGGCCGAGCGGGGTGTCGACACCTACCGGGCCCGCCAGGTCGCCGCCAGGACCACCCGCGCCGGGAAGCGGCACTCCCCGGTCGATGACCTGGTGCCGGAGTGGCAGGCCGAGCTCCTCGGGCTCGGCCTCACGCCCGAGCTGCTGCGGGCCAAGGTGCGGGTCGCGGCGCTGGGCGTCCCTGCGCAGCTCCCTCAGCTGGTGGGACGGCAGCTCGACGCCATCCGCCGGGCGGTCCTCCATGTGCACGGCCCGCTGGGCGTGCGCAAGGTGTTCACCCGCCGGGACCTCATCATCGCGATCGGCCCCCACCTGTACGGGCGGGACCTGTCCCAGCTCGACCGGGCCCTCGAGGCCATCCGGGCCGACCGGGAGCTCGTCCCCCTCGTGGGCGCGCCCGGCGCCCGGGAGCAGGCCTACTCGCTCGCCTCGGTCTTGGCCGTCGAAGCCGAGATCGCCCGCACCGTCGAGGCCGCCGCGGCCGACCGGACCGGTCCCGCGGTGCCGGCCCCGTTGGTGGCGGAGGCGATCGCCCGTAGGGAGGCGCAGCTCGGCCGGCCGCTCACCGACGGCCAGCGGGCCGCCGTGGAAGGGATCACCACCTCGGGACGGCGGGCGGAGCTCGTCCTCGGCGTGGCCGGCGCCGGCAAGACCACCGCCCTCGCCGCGGCACGCGACGGCTTCGAGGCCGCCGGCTACCGGGTCCTCGGCACCTCCACCTCAGGCCAGGCCGCCCGCACCCTCGGCCGGCAGGCCGGGATCGACCCGAGCCGCACCATCGCCTCGCTCCTCTGGCGCCTCGACCACCACCAACTCCACCTCGGGCCCCGCACGGTGCTCGTCATCGACGAAGCCGGGATGACCAACGACCACGACCTCCTCCGCCACACCAACCAGACGAGGACCAAAGTGATCCTCGTCGGCGACGACCGCCAGCTCGGCCCCGTCGGACCCGGCGGCGCGTTCGGCGCGCTCCTCGCCCGAGCTCCCGACGCCGTGCACGTCCTGCGGGACAACGTCCGCCAGCACGACCCCGGCGAACGCCGGGCCCTCGACCACCTCCGCGCCGGAAACGTGGACCTTGCGGTCGCCTGGTACGACCGCCACGGCCGCATCGAGCTCACGCCGACCCGCGACGAGGCCATCGGCCACATGGCCGCGGCGTGGGTGGCCGACACCCAGCAAGGCCTCGACAGCGGCCTGTACGCCTGGCGGCGAGCCAACGTCGCCGCCCTCAACACGGCCACCCGCGCCGCCTGGGCCGAAGCCGGCGGGCTCACCGGCCCCGAGCTCCACACCCCCGACGGGCGCCCCTTCCGAGCCGGCGACCGCATCCTCACCCTCGCGCCCGGCCACGACGGCCAGACCGTCACCAGCGAACGCGGCGTCGTCGAGCACGTCCAACCCGAGTGGCGCACCATGTGGGCCCGAATGGACGACGGCCGCCGCCAGCCCTTCCGTCCCGACGACATGACCTCGGACCGCCTCGACTACGGCTACGCCACCACCATCCACCGCGCCCAAGGAGCGACCGTCGACACCGCCCACCGCCTCCACGACGGCGGCGGTCGCCAGCTCGCCTACGTCGCCCTCAGCCGCGCCCGCCACCACGCGACCGTCCACATCGCCGCGGGCAGTCGGCAGGACGCCCTCGAAGAACTCACCCGGGACTGGTCCCTCCACAGGGCGCCACACTGGGCGCTCGACCGCCCGGAGACACACGGTGGGGTCCCAATCCGCGACCACGCCATGTCACGACCGGCTCGAGCGGCCGGGGACCACGAGCTGGGTCTCGGGAGGTGAACGCCTCATGGGGAACCGGGACGGCGCGACGAGACGTCGAACGGGCATGGTCGCACGAAGCTGCCGGCGCGTCGTGACGGCGGTGATGAGCCTAGTGGTCACCGCCTGCGGAACCAGTGACCCGCCGTCGCCCGTCGCATCGGCGGAGCGAGATCCCGCGTCGCGGTACCGCGCCGTCGTCCATGTGCTGGAGACGCCGACCCAACCACCCACGGCGTGTCTGGGCTTCGTGCTCACAAGCGAGCCGCCGGCTGGCTGCACCGGGATCGCCGTCACGGGCTGGAACTGGGCCGAACTGGATGGGGTCGACGTGCGGAGTGGGACCCGTCAGTCGGGGCTCGTGGAGCTGGTCGGGACGGTGGATGGGCGGTCCTTCACGCTCACGCAGCCGCCGCGTCCGGCGCCGGGCCAGCGCGCCGATACCGGAGCAGCAGGCAGTCGACCTCCGGGCTGCGCGCCAGAGAACCGGACGACCTCGGACCCGGCTCGCACCGAGCTGGAGGACCTCGAGGCGGCGAGGCGCGCCGCCGAGGTCGATCCGGACTTCGTCGACTTCTGGTTGAGCGATGCGCCGGTCGCCCCCTCGCCCGCGGCAACAGGTACACCACCTGCCACGACCGTGTCGGTGGCCGAGAAGGTGCTCACGGTGCAGTTCCGCGCCGACGTGGAGCGTCACACCAAGGAGATCGCGGAGCTGTGGGGCGGTGCCCTCTGCGTCGGCCAGCGCGAGCCGTATCGCTGGACGGGAGTCGAGGCCAGCGCCATCCTGCGCAGCAGAGAAGCCGTCGAAGCGGGTGTCTGGACCGTCTCGGTGTTCTACCCCTACAACGACCGTCCGACGCGCGTCGAGGTCGACGTACTGGTCGACGACATGACGACCAGGCGGTGGATCGAGCAACGCTTCGGCACCAGCCAGATCGAACTGCACGGACTGCTCGAGGCGATGTGACGGTTTCACGCCGCACGCTGGTACCCAATCCACGGCGCGGCGATGGGCCCCTATTCGGGCAGGCGTGACGAGGGGACCTTACGCGGAGCTCGGGTGGTGCGCTGCGAGCGCCTGCGCCGCCGCTGGATCTGCCTCCGCCGCCTTGAGCAATTGAGCGAGACGCCCGACATGGGAAGGCTCAATCGTCTCGGTGACGTTCGCTCGTAGGTCCGCCCACATCCGGGCGAAGGTCCACACCTCGGCCGGATTGCCCGCCAGGTTCGCCCCCACTATCGGATGCTCCTGCCAGCACGTCGTGTCGGTCGTTCCACCCCGGCCAAGAGCGGTCACAGCAAGGACGTAGGTGAAGCAGCGGGTGCCACACAGTTCCTCGACCTGCCGACGCAGCGCTTCAGCCCACACGGGATCCCAAAGCTCTCGCAGGTGCTTGCGCGCTAGCTTGCCGTTGTACTTCGCATCCTTGTCGGCGTGTTCGAGCCACTTGTTTGGCGCGAAGCCCTGCTGCATGGCCTTGCACGAGACCGCCAAGACCCGCCGCGGGCCATGCTCACGCGGGTTCACCGCCAGAACGTCCAGATCGGAACCCTGGTTGTGCAGCCGCGAGTCGTGGTCTGCATCACCGCGCCTCGGACCGAACGTCACGTTGGTCCTGGTGAAGTAGCCGAACCGCCGGAGCCAGTCATCTACCACCTGCTCAAGCACGTCCTCTGTCATTCGCCCACCCACACCCTGTGATGTTCACGGCCAGGATTCCTGTAGCGATATCGTAGACCTAGACGTGCCGCAGAGCCTCGTAGTTGACTTGCGACATGACGATCCACGAATAATCCGTGCCGGCGGTGCCCGGTCTGGTCGCTTCAGCATCGCAAGCTCCGTCCCGAACTTGTCGCTCTTTACGTGCCAGGAGGGCACCGATGTCGCACGAAGATCTGGAGAGCCTCGCCTACGATGACCCCGCACGATTCTTGGCCGCGGTGCGCCCGCTCGTGGACGTGACGAGTGCGCTAGCAGACGCGATACAGGTGCTTCTCCAACGGTACGAAGGTGTGCCCGCAGAGCACTCACCCGGGATGAGAGAGATTGCGGAGGAAGAACAGCTACCTATTCGTACTGAAACGTGGGCTCGTCCCGTCACCGACGCCCACGCGCACGCGTCTTTCCTAGCCATCGCCTGCTTGGAGAACCTCCGCTGCTACGGGCGATTGTTCAGTGAAACTCCAGCTCCGCTCTACAGCTACCTAGTTCTCGGCCGCGCAACCATCGAGACAGGCGTTTATGCACATTGGCTCAATGCCCCAGACATCACGGCGCACCAGCGCGTTCAGCGACTGCTCGTCGAGCAGTTGCATGCGCAGCGCGAACGTGCACGTATCCCGCCCCTCCGCAGTGGCGCACGTGATCGGCAAAGGCAGCTGCAACAAGAGGCCACGGCCTTCGGCTGGTCATGCGGCGGCCGCGAGCCCGAAGTCGGCGGCATCGGAAGGCCGAGAGTTAAGTCGGCCATCAACCAGCTCATGGGGTTCAAGCCTGAAGATCACTTCGGAGCGCTCATGTATGGCTGGCTCTCAGGCGCGGTTCATGGTGGACTCGACACGCTTCTGCTCAGCGTTCAACCGGCTGAACCGAGCGTGCCTCGCATCGATGGGCTCCAGAGCGCGGAGATCGGAGTCTCGTCTCGGGAGGTCGGGATGGTATCGGTGGTCGTCCTTGAGGTCGCGCTCGCGGCGGTGGACGCATGGATGAGGCTCCTGGGCTGGGCCGCGCATGATCCTGCCGCAGCTCAGGCGCGCGTAGACGCAGGTGAGCTTGTCCAGGTTCTGAGGAAAGCGAACGGCTGGCCTCCGTCCCCGAATCAGCAGCCCTCGGCGGAAGCATAGGCATTCGCACTGTCCTTCCTTCACGGTGGCTCACTTCGTGGGCTGCGTGAGCCGGCGCAGTCGACGCAACCGGCCTGCTTGCCGAAGCGGCCCCACATCGACGTGTACAGCGAGAGCCGGCAGGTGTTCGACGTCAGCGGCGATCGAGTCCACTTCCTTCGCCCAGCCTTCGCCCGAGACGCGACCCTCGACCAGAGCGGCCGGTCGCCGTTTCGCCCGCGTTCTGCCCGCGCGCGCTGCCGTTCAGGGTTGTTCGCCCGTGTCCCCCGAAACGTCCTGACCAGGGGAAACGCGCCGCTGTCGTTCGCCGTGATCCGGCTCGACCGGCCTTGTAAGCGTCAGGTCGTCGGTTCGAATCCGACCTCGGGCTCCGCGTCGGGTCGTCCTGCTCGGCGCCTACCGCGTCGGGCGCGATGGCCGGGACGGGCGGGCGCTCCTCAGAAACGGGGCCGCGCGCTGGTGCTCGGGGAGGAGCTGGCCGGATCGAGGACGCCGTCCGGCGGGTCGATCGCGTACACCGCACCCCAGCTCTGCGTGTTGCCGGGGTAGGAGTACAGGGTCACGGCGTTGGGGCCCTCGGGCGCGAGGTGCACGCAGAACCGGAGCTCGACGGACTCGCCCTTGGCGATCTCGAGGCGAAGGGCTTCGGCCCGGGCTCTGCGCAGACGGCCTGGTTGAAGGCCGTAGTGTCGAGCGGGAAGGCGGTGGACGAGGACGCCTCCTCCTCGCCGTCGTAGCGGACCTGGACGGTGATGACGGACGCACCGCCGCCCTTCGCCTCGGTGGAGATCTCGCCGGCCGCGACCGCCCGCTCGAGGAGTCGTCGCCGCCGCAGCCCACGAGCAGCGCCGCGGCGGCCAGCGCCGCCACCGCCAGGAACCGCGGACGCGTGGGACTGATGTGGACGTGGGGGTTGCCCACCAGGCCGCCGCTCGTGCTGGGGAGGGCGGGAGAGTAGCAACGGGCCTCCTCGGGAAGGGAGGACCGGACGGGCCGCATCCCGGCGCTTGGGTCGTCGGTTCCGATCCGACCTGGCTCCGGTTAGGTCGCGTCCGCGCCCGCCTGCTCGGCCCTGGTGGCAACAGCCCGGAGCGTGGCGATGCCGTCCCGCAGCTGCTCATCGCTCAGGCCGGGGGCGGAGAAGGAGGTGCGATCGGTCAGACCGGCGATCCGCTCGGCGATCCGGCGGGCCAGCTGGTCGGGTTCGGCGACTACGGCGAAGGCGTCGAGCACCTCGTCGTCGATGATCGAGGCCATCGTGGCCCACTCCCCCTGCCTGGAGAGCCGGTGGAGCTCCTCGTGGAGATCACCCCAGCCGTGCAGGTCGAGCACGCCCCGGTAGGAGGGCGTCGACCCGTAGAAGGCCACCTGCGCCTTCGTCGCCTTGATGGCCTCGGTGAGCTGCTCCTCGGTGGCTCCCGTCGCGACGAAGGGCGAGTACTTCACCTCGAAGGCGGAGGAAGGGCGCCCGGCTCGGGCCAGGGCCCCCTCCACGCGCGGCAAGGTGACCTCCTCGACGTAGCGGCGCGTGGTGAAGCCGTGGCACAGCAGCCCGTCGGCGACCTCCGCGGCCACGTCCGTCATGTGCTCGCCGACCGCAGCGACGCTGACCTTGGGTGCGCCCCCGGGTGCAGGGCCGGGGTTGAAGGCGGGCGTCATGAGGGTGTGGCGGTAGAACTCCCCTTCGAAGTCCAGCGGGGTCCCGTCCTGCCAGCAGCTCCAGATCGCCTTCAGGGCCAGGACGTACTCGCGCATCCTCGGCGCGGGGTGCGACCACGGCATGCTGAAGCGTCGGGTGATGTGCGCCTTGACCTGCGAGCCCAGACCGAGCTGGAGCCGCCCGCCCGACAGCTGCTGGAGGTCCCACGCTTGCAGGGCCAGCGCCATCGGCGTGCGGGCGAAGGCCACCACGATGGAGGTGGCCAGTCCGAGGCGCTGTGTCGCCGGCGCGGCGAGGACCAGGGGGAACAAGGCGTCGTGGGACACCTCACCCGTGGACACGGCGTCGTAGCCCAGGGCCTCCGCCCGGACCGCGTTCGCCGGGGCTTCGGCCAAGGGACCACCGAGGAAGGTGTCAACCAACATCACAGCTCCTCACGTCGGTGCTTCGAACATGCCACAACGCGTTCGCCAACGCCGTGCATCATCAGCTCGTCATCGTTCCTTCCGCCTCTGGCGCGGCGAAGACGTCGATGGGCTGATCACCGCTTGGCCGGGCGATGCGGTGCAGCGTCGAGCTCAACGAGGCGACGCGTGTCGTCAACGCAGCTTGCTCGCCAGAAGCGGCGGCGTCGAGCACAGCTTCGACCTCGGCGACGACCTTCGAACGCGACACCCGCCGCCGTCGATCCGCGACCTTGGCAGTGGCCACGACGTCCAGCAGCGGTCTGGTCAGTTCATGCAGGAGTGACAGGGTGGCGTTCGGCGACCCCTCGACGATCAGATCGGCCAGTTGACATGCCGCCTCGGCACGTCCGGTGCTCGCGTGAGCGACGCGCCGCGCCGCGGCACGGACATCATCGGCCATTGCAGTCATGCGTGCGCAGGACAGCGTGGCGGCCGCGACGCGTTCCAGCAGCAAGCGCGCGTCGAGGACGTGCGAGACAGTAGCTCCAGCGTGCTGAGCGAGCAGCCCGAGCTGCCAGCCGGCTGCCTGGATGCTGGGCGCCGTCACCGTACCGCCCCCGCGGGGTCCCCGACGGGGGCGCACGAGGTGGTCCACCTCCAGGAGGCGCAGGCCCTCGCGGACCGTCGCGCGCGAGAACCCGAAGTGCTGCATCAGCTCGGCCTCGTTCGGTATCGATGCCCCCTCGGGCAGCTCGCCTCGGAGGATGCGTCCTCTGATCTCCCCGGCGACGATGGACGCCCCGGTGGGCAGCCGAGATGGCCTGCGGCCAGGCCCGCCCCGGAGGATCCACTCAGAGCCCGTGATGCCTCGTTCGAAGAGATCGAGGATGGTCGTGGCGTCCACCGTCGGCAGGACCTGTCCGGTCCACCGGAGATGATGACGCCAGAGCTCGCTCGCTCGCAGGGCCGCGCCCGACCGGATCCTTCGGATGACCTCGACGTGGTCGGCGTGAGACTCCGCGCGCCGATCCTGCACCCTCGACGGTGGCACCGGGTTCGCAAGAGGCGACAGTTGACGACGCTCACGGATCTCGGCCAGCACCGCTCCGAGTGCGGCGAGGACCGGGTTGTCCACTGCGACGAGCAGCGCCGTATGGATCCGGAGCGCAGCGATGAGGAACTCGGTGGGGTCCTCGAGCGACGCGCGTTCGTACTCGACTGCGCGATCCAGCAGATCGAGGCGCGCGTCGTGCCGGCGTCTGCTCAGCAGCGCCACCACCTCGGGCTCCAGGGCCTCCAGCGCGAGGTCGAAGTCGTGGAGGGTGACACGGCGCGCCTGGAAGACCAGGGCGGCGTAGCGGGCGGCGACCTCCGGATCGGGCGCGTGGGCGACCGCTCCGCCCTGACGTCCGCGGCGAATGGTCACCAGCCCGTACCACTCGAGGATGCGCATGGCTTCGCGGAGCACGGCCCGCGACACCCCATACTGAGCGATCAGCTCAGCTTCCCCCGGGAAGCGCTCGCCGGGGCGGAGCTGGTGCGACACGATCTGCGCCGCGAGATCACGGGCGACGAGCTCGCCGGCCTTCGGCCGGCCTGCGGCCCCGTATCGATGCACCGATGCGGCCCTCACCGGACGGTCCTCGCTCTTGGCGAAGGTGTTGCGGGCCCCTTCAGCACGGGCGGACCGCGGAGCGAGCTCGGGTCGGATGGTGGCGGGTTCCTTCTATAGGTGTAATCATAGGCCGGAAGAGCGATGGGGGACGGCGTCGCAGGACGGCCACATGGACACGCTCGGGGGAAGTGACACGGTGGAGAACCAGCCAAGGATCCTGATGG